>Ga0310811_10002422_pt1 | contig 23350 bp, 9 predicted proteins | sample YCmetagenome_FD_207642 | JGI IMG/M metagenome (GOLD analysis project Ga0310811, IMG submission 207642) | Soil microbial communities from experimental microcosm in Duke University, North Carolina, United States - YC | ecosystem: Engineered > Artificial ecosystem > Soil microcosm > Unclassified ... | reverse complement strand
GACATCCTCGCAGGAATGGACGCCCCAGCAGCCGAGTACCAGGCTGGCCATCGGCCCGCACTCCTTGAGTGCGTACAGGCGGAAGCCGTCGAGCAGCTCCGAGGCGGGTACGTCCGTCGGCTCGTCCTTGCGGGTCTTGCGGCGTTTTTTCAGGGTGAATTCGAGCGCGTCGCGCAGGAAGGTATACGCCTCCCGATCGTAGCGTGGGTCGCGACGGGTCACGGCATCGAGTGCCTCGGTGAAGCTAACGTTTTGCATCCCTGTATTCCGGTTTGGACATTGTGCCAGTGCTTCCCTCTCCGCGATAGTGTTTTACCGCCAGTCCGGTGAGGAACGCGAGGAACAGGCAGGCGACGAGTATCTGTTCCTGCCGCGTGAGGTGAAACATGGAGGAGGAATGATAGACCTCCTGCCGCGTCGCGCAACCGGGAAGAACGGATGGGCGATGGTTGCTATCTCTTATTGGCCGCGATCCTCGACCGCATCGAGGTAGCGGGTGATGGCGTCCTGGCGCTCCACGGGCTTGGCCATTTCCTCCACGTTGTCGAGAGCCTTGCCGAGTTCCGGGTTCGCGGTCTTGATCTTGGTTGTTTCGACCCAATCCATGTAATCGCGGAGGTCGGAGGTCTCCCGGGTCAATCCCGCCCGCATCTGCTCGGCGGCCGCGATCTGCTTGTCCTGCTTTTTCTTGGGCTTGTCCGCAAGCTCGCGGACGATTCGGAGATATTCGTCGACGAGGGACTTGTAAAGGGGGTGGGCGTTAAGGGAAAGACGCAGCAGGCTGTTCTCGAGCTGGGCAAGGATGAAGCGCCCGTTGCGGCTGCGGGCGATGGTCGGCAGGGCATACGGGCCGGACATCGCACCCACTTCCGGGTGTTTGGGATCGGGCAGGGCTTTGACGGCGAGGATCGTATCGAGCTCCTTGCCGGTTTCCCGTTCGGTTAGGAGATTGATGCGGTTCGCCGCCGAGGCGCGCGCGATGGAGAGGACCCACTTGCGCCCAAGGGTGTCTTTGTTTCCTGCGACGGATGGCAATGAGGCGATGAGGTCATTGAAACTCGCGGATTGCTTCCGCGGCACCGAGAGGTAGCTGCGCAGCCCGGCGCGGCCGTCCGGCAAATCAATGATCGCCTCCAGCAGCGCGGCGGCCTGAGCCTGATAGATGGCCCGGGAGGTCGCGTCCAGGCGCTCGGTCGGGGTTTCCAGAAAGTCGTCCAAGCGCGGAAGCTCCATTCCTGAAAGCATGCTGGAATACAGGCTCGCCGGCTGGCCGGTGTCCTGCGAGCGGATGCGCTCGGCCAGTCCCTCGACGAACCAGGGCGGAGGAGGCTCGAAGGCTCGCCCGGCTTTCACCGGGGTATTGCGATACGTGTGCTCGAGAGCGAGGGCGGTCAGCAGCCAGTTCACGAACTCGGGATCATCCACGAGCTTCGGGTCGAAGACATCGAGCTGGATCTTGCTCGCGCCATCGTCGCTCTCGAAAATTCCAATTTGGGCGCGAGGCGGCCGCTTCATGTTTGGCGGAGGGCCGAAGTTCAGGATGATCGGGATTTTCCAGGTGTCCTTCTCGCGCAGGAGCTCGAGGAAATCCCGCTTCGCATCCTCGGCCTGGATGGCCACCGACGTCCGTAATTTGGGAACGTCGGAGTAGATCACGAACTGCCGCGTCGAGCTGACCGAGCGCGGAGGCCCATCCATCGCGGCGAACGCGCTGGAGCAAAGCAGAAGAGCAGCGAGGGGGCGGAGAATCACGGCCGTGGCGCGGCGCCGAAGTCGAGAGAAGCTTTCTGGGCGGTGATGCGAATGCTTTTGGCCTCACGCAGGATGGCCAGTTCGGAAGACAGCGCTTCGCCAAGATTTCCGTTCGTGGACTCGATCATCGGGGCGGCGAAGGCCGGCAGTGGCAGTTGGCCAAGGGCGGCGCCGATCGGTTCGATGCCGATTCCGTTGCCCCGCGTGATGAGTTGGTAGTCGATCCGCGAGTAGATGCTCATTCCGAGAGCCTTGCGTTCCACGAACAGGGAGAATCCACCCGTGATCGGTGCCAGCGAGGCTCGCTGGAAGGAGACCTGCAGGGCGCCGCTGGAGTCGCCGGGCCGAAGCACGGCGGCGAGATAGGCATTGAGTCCCTGGCCCGCCCAGGGAGCATCGAAGGGTGAATTCCTCTGCGCGCTGGCCTGGAGAGCGCCGCGGACATTGGCGACGATATTGTCCGGCAGCGGGGCGGACGGCGCTGGGAGATTCGCCGGTGGGCGGAGGATTTGAATGATCAACGCGGCAATCGCCGCCACGATCAAGGTCCGCACGATAATCGTCAGGAGGGATGTGCTTTTTGTGGCGCGTTTCTTCGAAAGAATGCGCGGCTTCTTCGCGGGCTTGGCGGGAGCGGCGGCGACCGTGGCCGGCGCATTTTCCTCCGCGACTGCCGAGGGTGGTGCGACGAGGCGCACTCCGCAATCCTGGCAATAGAGCGAGGTGGTGGTGTTTTCGAATCCGCAAGTCTGGCAGCGGATCGTGGAGGCAACGCCGGGGATATCAGCCATCGGATTTCTTCTTTTTCGATGAAGACTTCGACTCGGGCTTCGATTCCGATTTGCCACTGCCACCGGCGTCTTTCTTGGCCGCTGCTTTGTAGCCCTCGCTGCGGTAGTCGGTGATGTAAAAGCCGGAGCCTTTGAAAATGAGCCCTGCGCCCGTGCCGAGGAGCCGTTTGACCTTGCCTTTGCACTTCGGGTCCGGATGCGTCTTGATCGGCTCGTCCTTCATGGACTGGAACAGTTCAAACGTCTTGCCGCATTTCTGGCATTCGTATTCGTAGGTAGGCATGGGTCGCGCGCGGCAAGCTACCAAAGCCTGACCTCCGGGGCAATGGGACAAAAAGAAAGGGCGCGGCCTGCCGAAGCAAGCCGCGCCCGTGAATGGGCGTCAGCCGATTACTTTTTCTTGGCGACAGCCTTCTTGGCTGCCGGCTTCGGAGCGGAGCGCTTCTCCTCGATCGCGGCCTGGGCGGCGGCGAGGCGGGCGACCGGCACGCGGTAAGGCGAGCAGGACACGTAGTTCAGGCCCACTTTGTGGAAGAACTTCACGCTGTCCGGATCACCACCGTGCTCACCGCAGATGCCGAGCTTGATGTCGGGGCGGGTGCTGCGGCCCTTCGCGATTGCGGTCTTCACGAGTTCGCCCACGCCGCTCTGATCGAGCGATGCGAACGGGTTCTTCTTGAAGATCTCGTTCTCGGTGTAAGGGAGCAGGAAGTTACCCATGTCGTCGCGGCTGATGCCGAGCGCGGTCTGGGTGAGGTCATTCGTGCCGAAGCTGAAGAACTCAGCCGTCTGAGCGATCTCGTCGGCCGTGATGGCGCCGCGCGGAACTTCGATCATCGTGCCGACCTGGTAGGACAGCTTCTGCTTCGTTTCCTTCTGCACTTCGGCGGCGACGCGATGGACGATCTCGGTCTGGAGATCGAGCTCCTTCTTGAAGCCGACGAGCGGGATCATGACCTCGGGCTTGACCTTGATGCCCTTCTTCTGGACCTCGGCGGCCGCTTCAAAGATGGCGCGCGCCTGGGTCTCGGTGATCTCAGGGTAGGCGATGCCGAGGCGGCAGCCGCGGTGGCCGAGCATCGGGTTGAACTCATGCAGCGCGTTCACGCGGGTCGCGACTTTTTCGGCCGTGATGCCGAGCTTCTTCGCGAGGTCAGCCTGGGACTTCGAGTCGTGCGGGACGAATTCGTGAAGCGGCGGATCGAGCAGGCGGATCGTGGCGGGATAGCCCTTGAGCGCCTTGAAGATGCCGACGAAGTCTTCCTTCTGGTAAGGGAGGATCTTCGCGAGCGCCTTCTTACGGCCTTCGACCGTGTCAGCGAGGATCATTTCGCGGACGGCGTCGATGCGGTCGCCTTCGAAGAACATGTGCTCCGTGCGGGTGAGGCCGATGCCGGTCGCGCCGAAAGCAAGCGCGATCTGCGTCTGCTCCGGGTTGTCGGCGTTCGTGCGGACACCGAGGCGGGCCGCCTGGTCGCACCACTTCATGAGCTGGAGGAAGTTCTTGAACTTCTCCGTCTTCTGCGCGGCCTTGTCGCCGCTCACCGTGCCGGTGATGATCTCGCTCGGCGAGGTCTTGAGCTGGCCGCCGTAGACGGTGCCGCTCGTGCCGTCGATCGAGAGGAAGTCACCTTCCTTGAAGGTCTGGCCGGAGGCCGTCACCGTCTTCTTCGCGTAGTCGATCTCGAGCGCGCTGGCGCCGCAGACGCAGACTTTGCCCATCTGGCGGGCGACGAGTGCGGCGTGCGAGCTCACGCCACCCTTGGCGGTGAGGATGCCTTCCGCGGCGATCATGCCGCGAAGGTCTTCCGGAGAGGTCTCGTTACGAACGAGGAGGACTTTCTCGCCTTTCTCAGCGGCGGCCGCGGCGCGGTCGGCGTTGAGGTAGATTTTGCCGGAGGCGGCGCCGGGGCCGGCGGGCAGGCCGGTGGCGATCGCCTTGGCCTTCTTCACGTCGGCGACGTCGAAGATCGGGGCGAGGAGCTGGTCGAGCTGGTCGGCGGGGTTGCGCAGGATCGCGGTTTCCCAGTCGATGAGCTTCTCCTTGAACATGTCGACGGAGAACTTCAACGCGGCGGCGGCGGTGCGCTTGCCGTTACGGGTCTGCAGCATGAACAGCTTTCCGGCCTGGATCGTGAACTCCACGTCCTGCACGTCCTTGAAATGCTTCTCGAGGATCGCGCGGACCTTCATGAGCTCGGCGAAAGGCTTCGGCATCGCTGCCTTCAGCTTCGAGACGGGCTCGGGGGTGCGGACGCCGGCGACGACGTCTTCGCCCTGGGCGTTGATCAGGAACTCACCGTAGAATTCATTGATGCCGTTGGCCGGGTTGCGGGTGAAGGCGACGCCGGAGCCGGAGTCGTTGCCCGTGTTGCCGTACACCATGGCCTGCACGTTGACGGCCGTGCCCCACTCGCTCGGGATGTTGTATTTGCGGCGATAGACGATCGCGCGATCGTTCATCCACGAGCCGAAGACGGCGCCTGCGGCGCCCTTGAGCTGCTCCCAAGGATCGTTCGGGAACACCTTGCCGGTGCGGTCCTTGACGAGCTTCTTGAAGCGCTTGACGAGCTCCTGCTGGTCCTCGGCGGTGAGGTCGGAGTCGACGATGTCGGCGTGGTATTTCTCGTGCTTGAAGGTCTCGATAACCACTTCGAAAGGCTCGTGATCTTCGCCTTCGCGCTTCTGCACTCCGAGGACGACGTCGCCGTACATCTGGATGAAGCGGCGGTAGCAATCCCACGCGAAACGCTCGTTCTTGGTCGCTGCGGCGAGGGAGAGGACGGTCTGGTCGTTGAGGCCGAGGTTGAGGATCGTGTCCATCATGCCAGGCATGGAATCACGCGCGCCGGAGCGCACCGCGACGAGGAGCGGGAAGCCCTTCGCATCACCGAACTTGTAGCCCATGATCTTCTCCATGTTGCGCACGCCGGCTTCGACTTGCGACTGGAGCTCGACCGGGTAGGTCCGCTTGTGGTCGTAGAAATAGGTGCAGACTTCCGTCGTAATCGTGAACCCGGGAGGAACGGGGAGACCGATCTTGGTCATCTCGGCCAGGTTTGCGCCTTTGCCGCCGAGGAGGGCTTTCATCGAGCCGTCGCCATCAGCTTTGGCAGCGCCCCAGGTGTAAACGTATTTGGTCTTTTTGCCGGCGGGAGAGGCCTTGGCAGGTTTTGAGGTTTTTTTGGACATGAATTTTACGGAGATAACGGGAACCGTCCTAGATAGCAGGCAGCGCGGCAGTGTCAACGCGGACGCGTGACCCCTGAAAATGAAAAAGCCCGCGGCAAAATGGCGCGCGGGCGAAGGAGGGAGGGCGGCTCAGACCGCAGTCGACTCGGCGGCGGCTGCGGCCGCGCTGGAGACCTCGTCGAAGTAGCGGACGAAGTCGGCCAGTCCCGTGCTCGGGATGATGATCGAGTTCCGGCGGCCGTGCGCTTCCTCGGTGATGCGCACAAATTTGCCGCGCTCGTTCTCGCGATATTCGATGAAGAAGTGCTTGCGTTCGATCTGCAAGTCACGGGCCAGGATGATATTGTCCATTCCTTAATTGTTACGACTTTGAGTCCCTAAAACACCGCAATATCGCGCAGGTTTCGCGACCCACAAGCCGAAATTCGCCAAAAATCACGCGGGCTTGAAATCGACCTGCTGCTTGAACATATCCACCCGGGCCACAATGACCTCGATCGTCTGGCCGGCCTCGTAGACCTTGCGCGTCTTGCGGCCGACGAAGCGGCCGCGACCGGGATCGTGCTGGTAGAAGTCGTCGTCGAGCGCCGAGACGTGGATCAGGCCGCTGAGGAGAAACTCCGGCAGCTCCACGAACAGGCCGAAGTTTTTCACTTCCAGAATCTGGGCCTTGAAACTCTCGCCTTTCCGGGAGGCGATCTGCTGCTGGAAGAACTCGAGCTTCTTGAGTTTGGTCGATTCCCGCTCTGCATCAGCGGCCACCCTCTCCGTGCCGGAGATGTATTCGGCGACCTCTGCCAGCTCGTTTGACGCCGGGCCGCTCTTCGTGAGGCCCAGGTGCCGCTCCAGTGAGCGGTGCACGATCAAGTCCGCATAGCGGCGGATTGGGCTCGTGAAGTGCGTGTAGTCCGGCTTCGCCAGGCCGTAGTGACCGAGCGGTTCCGGGGAATAGGTCGCGCGTTTCAGGCTCTTCAGGAGGCCGATTTTGATCGCGTTTTCGAAAGGCTGCCCCTTCGTCGAGGCGAGCAGGCGCACGAGATTTTCGCGCTGCGTGAGATCGCCGGCTTTCAGCCCGTAGGCCTGCGCCGTGGCGCGATATTCTGCGAGCTTGTCGGGATCGGGATTCTCATGGATGCGGTACACCGTCGGCTGCTTCGCGAGCTTCAGCTCGCGGGCCACGCATTCGTTCGCGAGGAGCATCAGCTCCTCGATAAGCTGGTGCGAGATGTCGTTCTCGACACGCTCGAGCCGCACCGGTTTGCCCTGAGCGTCGAGCCAGACCTTCACCTCGGGGAAATCGAGTTCGAGCGACCCTTTTTGAAAGCGTTTTTTCCGCAGCAACGACGAGAGTTCCCAGGCAGTGTGGACCCGCTTCTCGACCTCGGTTTTCGGCGGCTTTTGCAGGATCGCAAAGGCCTCTTTGTAAGTCAGCCGCGCAGCACTGCAGATCACGCTTTTCGCGAAGTGAACGTGATGGACTTTGCCCTGGCGCGAGACCTCGGCGAAGACGGAGAACGCCAGTCGATCCACCTTTGGCTTGAGGCTGCAAATGCCGTTGCTGAGCGCCTCGGGGAGCATGGGAACCACGCGATCCGCAAGATAGACGCTGTTTCCGCGGGAGACGGCTTCTTTATCCAGCGCGGTCTTCGGGCGGACATAGTGCGACACGTCCGCGATGTGGACGGAGACCGCCCAGCCATCCTTCGTGCGTTGCACCTCGATTGCGTCGTCGAAATCCTTCGCGTCATCCGGATCTATCGTGAGGATGAAGCGTTTGCGCAGATCCGTGCGGCGTGCCGCTTCTTTCTCCGGCACCACGGGCTCGATGCGTTCCGCCTCGCGTATGACTTCGGCTGGAAACTCCTGGGGAAGATTGTACTTCCGGATGATCGAGAGAATGTCCACCCCGGGCGCGCCGGCGCGCCCGAGCACCTCGACCACATGGCCTTCCGGATTCACATGGCGTGACGGCCAGTCATCCAGCTTGGCGACGACCTTGTCGCCGACATTGGCGCGCAGCTCGGGAGCAGGCGCGGGGACGTAGAGATTATTGACGAAGCGCGGATCGTCCGCGGCGACGTAGAAGAAATTTTTCGATCGCTGCAGGGTGCCGACGATGGTCTCGTTCGCCCGTTTCAGGATGCGAATGACGCGGCCTTCTTTCTTTTGCGGCTGGGCTGGCGCCGGGCGCCCTGCGGCGGGTGGCTTTCCGGTCGAGATTCTTGCCACGACGCGATCGCCGTGCATGGCGGTCCAGGTGTTTTCCGCGCTGATATAGAGATCCACGCCGCCTTTCTCTTCATTCAGGACATGCGCGGCACCGCTGGCGTGGAATTGGATGGTGCCCGTGAAAAGGTCTGCGTCGCTAGGTACGACGTAGCGCTCCTTCTTCAACCGGACGATCTCGCCCGTAGTTTCCATTTCCGTGAGAAGATCGCGCAGCTTGCGTCGCGCGGATGGCTCGAGATTGAGCCGCTTCGATATCTCGATTTTGTCGAGTGCCTGGCTCGCGATGAGTTCCAGAATGCTTTGCCGGAGCGATTTCCGTTCGCCGGATTGGCGTGTTGGTTTTGCTTTCCCGTTCCGCCTCGAATTCCCTGTCACAAGTCACACTCTCTCCCCGAGTCAGGATGAACACAAGAAAATGCTTGCGTGAGGACGGGTGGACGCGACATTTACACGTCGCATTTCTGACCAATGAAAGTCCCCTCCATTACCAATCGCCGCGCCTTCACGCTCATCGAATTGCTCGTCGTCATTTCGATCATCGCCATTCTGATGACGCTGCTCTTCCCTGCGGTTAGTTCCGCGATCTACGCCGCGCGCAAGACCCAGGCGAAAAATGATGCGACGCAAATCGCCACCGCAATCAACGCCTACGTCTCGGAGTACGGCAAGATGCCAGCCACCGGGTCCGATCAGGTCAACGATCAGAAGCTGATGAATACCCTGGCGGGGGCCACGACCGACGAGACGAATCCCCGTGGAATCGTCTTCCTGGAAGTTCCGAAGGCAAAATCCGGCAAGAACGGTGCGGAGGCTACTGGCAGCGGTGGTTACACCTCCGGCTATTTCGACCCATGGCAGAAGCTTTACGAAATCCGTCTCGATGATAACTACGACAACGTCATCACCTCCGGTCCGGATGGCGACGAGGTCCGCAAGACGGTGATCGTGTGGTCGAAAGGCGATCCTCAGCGCACCAGTGACTATTCAAATTCCCAAAAGTGGATTAAGTCCTGGGAGTAGTTCGCGATCTTTTGCGGGTGTAGTTCAATGGTAGAACGGCAGCTTCCCAAGCTGCATACGAGGGTTCGATTCCCTTCACCCGCTCCATTTTCCATCAGAGATGGAAAATGCCCCTGAATCGAACCCGAGCCCGCGAGACTGCCAGCGCGCGAAGCGCGAAAGCATAGAAGGGCGAAGCCCCGTCCCGCAGGTCATGGCCAGGAAGGGCCATGACAAATCGATTCCCTTCACCCGCTCCATTTTCCATCAAGGATGGAAAATGCCCCTGAATCGAACCCGAGCCCGCGAGACTGCCAGCGCGCGAAGCGCGAAAGCATAAAAGGGCGAAGCCCCATCCCGCAGGTCATGGCCAGGAAGGGCCATGACAAATCGATTCCCTTCACCCGCTCCATTTTCCATCAGAGATGGAAAATGCCCCTGAATCGAGCCTGAGCCCGCGAGACTGCAAACGCGCGAAGCGCAAAAGCATAAAAGGGCGGAGCCCCATCCCGCAGGTCATGGCCAGGAAGGCCATGACAAATCGATTCCCTTCACCCGCTCCATTTTTCCATCAGTGATGGAAAATGCCAATGAATCGAACCCGAGCCCGCGAGACTGCAAACGCGCGAAGCGCGAAAGAGTAAAAGGGCGAAGCCCCATCCCGCAGGTCATGGCCGGAAGGGCCATGACAAATCGATCCCCTTTTACCGGCTTGGATCTGAAGATTATCCCTGTCCGAGCCACACGGCCATGAGCGCGGCACGACTCTTGACCCCGAAACGCTCGTAGATGGTCTTTATGTGTTGATGGGTCGTCGGAAGGCTTTGCCCCATGGCGGCGGCGATTTCTTTCTCCGCCATGCCGGTAAGCAGTCTGGAGACAATGCGGCGGGTCGTGGGACTGAGTGGATTGTCGGCAATCAGCAGGCCTGCGTTGAGGAAAAGCTGCCGGTGGAGCCGTCCGATCCCTCGCAGCACGGTTGTCGCCAGGATGACATCGCTTTTCGTGAAATGCGGTGCGCTAGTCCGGTCCAGGAGGATGATCGATTCCGTGTCAGCGTTGAGCGGGACGCTCAGCCACATGCGGTCGGTGATACCGAGCTCGGTGTAGTGCAGTCGGTAGTGATCGCTGCGGCGGAATTTGGCATAGGGAATCCAACCATCCCGCATCCGGTGTGCCTGGAATTTCCCCGCTCCGGCGATCACGGCATAAGTCGCCAGGCCGATCTGAAAATCCGGGTCGACTTTGTTGTTTCGCTGGAACCACCACGCGATCAAATCCTGATAGGACTGCGGGTCGGGCACGAGGTTGTAACTCGCGCGAAGCCGCCAGCCGCACAGCCCATCCTGCCGAGGCGCATCTTTGTGCACGCGCACGGCTCCCAGCCAGCGGACGTTGTCGGCGTGAAGCAGTCTGGCGAGTCCCTGGGCGAGGTGTACGAGTGCTTGATCTGTCTCGCTGGGCGGAAATCTTTGCAATTCATCCCAGAGCGCGTAGACGGCGTCCATTCCCCCGGCGGCGGAACCCGTTCGACTACGGCGGCGGGATTCGTTTCGAGCTGGGGCGGGCATATTCGATTGGGAGAATGCCCGGTTGGGCCAACTTTGTCCACGCGGGCCGGCGCCATCCGACAGCGTCTGAGGAATACTTCGCCGGTTGATATTTACGGAAAAAGTTGTCGAAATTCGGAGCTTGCTCCGCCCGAGTAGCGGCCTTGGCCGTGAAGATCTCCAAGGGGGCTCGAGCCATGATCCTTCGTTCCTGTGGCAATGCTGCTGCGGAACTGCCTGATAATTTCTTTCTCGCTGAATCGGCTTCGTTCGTTAGGTTTCGCCGCGTCGGCATGCACCAGCCTCCTCCTCTCGTTCCTGACGCGACCTTCGAGCTTTGGCAGCGACTTTCAGCCTTTCCCGCCAGCGAGACCGGTGCTGCACTGCATTTTCTCCAAGAGTGGATCGCGAGGGAAATCGATGCCGACAATGTGATCTGGATCGGCGGCGTGCGGGTGCTGCACGGTGTGGCGGCAGAGGCCGATGCCTTTCTCGGCTGGCGGCTTCGCGATCGGGTCGCGCTCCGGCCGGATCCGGAGCCCTATCGGGAACGGCTCGCTGAATATTTCGACAAGGAACACTACGGAAAGCTCACTTCGACCTATTACGAGCGCTCGCATGAGGCGCAAAAGGAAGATCATGTCGGCATGGATAGCCGGGCTTCCATGGCTGGTTGCGGGCGCTTCCGGATCGGCCATATCCGCGATCCGGAATACCTCGATTTCGAGGCTTTTCAAAAGACCTCCCACTACCAGCGGTACTATCGTGATGGCGGGATTGCCGATCGTTTTATGGTCGGTTACCCGGTAACTGATGATCACGAGTCGCTTTGGATGGTGGACCGCTTCCAGTCCACCGGTCGGCCGCCCTTCACGACGTCCGAGACAAGGCGGATCGGCGACGCCCTGCGTGGGCTGGGTCTATTTCATCGGTATCTCCTCCTCTCGAACGGCCTGCTCATGGCTGATAAGCTGCTGAGTGGTTTGGAGCGACAGATCCTCCAAGGGCTCCTGAATGGCCTTTCGGAAAAAGAGATCGCCTTATTTACCGATCAAAAAGTCACCACGCTTCATAAATACGTGACGCGCCTTTATACCCTGTATGGCGTAAAAAGCCGCCCCGCCTTGATGGCTCTATGGCTTGGCGGCAGATAGCCAGCCTTTACATCTAGGGAGATCTCCTTCCCCCTCTATTTAGAGGTCTATTCGTAGTGCAACTGTCCGGTCAGCATCGGAGAGGTCCAGCCTTGCTTTCTTTATCTATCGAAGCGCTTATGCCGCAGTTCCCGCACATTATTTGTCTTTGCGTCATGATTATCTCTCCTGTGCCTTCTTTTGGTACGTGCTTCTAAAATCTCGTTTAATAACTACCAGCTTTGAAGTCTCGATTTTCATTCATCCATGCTTCGCTAATCGCAACCGTGGCCTTGTTGCTAGCCACAGGCAGTGTCCTCGCAGGTGCCAGGGTCATCTACGTCAATAAAACCGCCACCGGGACGACACCGGACGGAAAGAGCTGGGCAACTGCCTACCAGGAACTCCAGCCGGCACTGGATGCGGCTGCGACGACCGCAACCGCCGCTCAGCCGGTGGAGATCTGGATCACGAGCGGATGCTATTACCCCTCGAACATCGGGACCACCAACGGAGATGGGGCGGGTTTTCGGCTCTGCAGCCATCTGCGAATCTTCGGCGGCTTCAAGGGAAACGAGACGAGCAGTGGTGCGATTCCTGGCAACCGGACGGTGTTGAGTGCGGATATCGGCACCCCCATGGTCGGCAGTATCACCGCCGACGGACAGCAGTATGCCGCCGCCGCGCCGAAGCTCGATGACCCGGGGTGGAAAGACAACGTCCCGAATGTATTGGTGGGAAACCGCCTCACGGATGTGATTCTCACGGATCTCGTCATTACCGGCGGCTCGGCCATGGTTCCCTCCAGTGTCATTCCTCAGATCGATGTCGATGGCATGGAGACTTTCTCGGGCAAGGATGGCGACACGAGCGCATTGGTGCCCACGGTGGCCCCCCTGAAGCAGGGCGTGGCCGGAGCAGGTATTTTCTTTACCGGGCCGGGAATCGAAGACCCGACGAATCTCAAGAGCAGCGACTCGGGTCGGGACCTTCAGATCTATCGCTGCCTTTTTGTCGGCAACCATGCCCGGGGGTTCGGCGGCGCAATGGTCGTGCGCGATGCGTTGGTGGAAATCGGTAACGCCACGTTCGACCGGAACACGTCGGATTTCGTCGGTGGCGCGATTTCCGCACTGAACTCGAATCTGGTGACCGTCACGAGCTTCTTCACCAACAACTATTCCACCACCTCCGGAGGCGCGGTCGACTTGAAATCCTACCCTTCGGTCCCGACCCCGAAGCTGGATCTCTCCGGCCCGGTTCCCGCCCTCGGGACCGCGGGGATCCCGGCCACGGATGCCGGCTCGACCCGGGACAAAACCCGGGTCGCCATTGGATATGCCATTTCGGGGGCCCTGGCGGTGAAAAAAGCGATCGCGGTGTATCAGACCCCGGGAGGGCTGGGCGCGAAGGTGAAAGCGGGGCTTCCGTCCAATCCCTTTGGGAAAGACAAGTCGTTTGGTGATCGGGCTGGGGCGGCTTATGCAGCCATCACGCTGGCGGTGACCGTCGGCGATTTTGGGGTGAACGCCGCGCTCTTTTTCGGGGTGGATCCGAATGATCAGAATATCAAAAACTGGCAGACCTTCAGTTATTATTTCAACACCTATGCCACCCCTCAGGGGTTGGCTTCGTGGCTTGTCTACGCCCTCATCGGCAGCACGGAGGAGAATGGGGATCTCCGCCATTTGTGGAACATGAAATATGTCCACATCGCGGAGCACTATTCACTGGATACGCCGTCGTATTTCTACCGGTGCACTTTCGATGGAAATACGACGACGGGCACGGGCGGGGCTCTCTCGGATCTCTATGCCAACATCCAGGTGGAATCCTCGACTTTCACGAAAAACACCGCGACGACCGCCGGCGGAGCGATCCACGCGGGGGGCTATACCATCCCGAGAATCGTCAACACGATCTTCTATCAGAACTTTTCGGACAATGGGTCCTCGGCCATGGCGAATGCCGATAACTCGGACGCGCAGATTCTCAATTGCACGTTCTACAAAAATACGAGCAACAACGACTTCGGCCACGCCCTGACGGCGGAGGATGGCTCGACCGTCCGCGTTTCGAACTCGCTCTTCTGGGGCAATATCAATTCCCAATCGGTTAATGTCGCAGGCGGAGCGGATGCTTACGCCGCGTCTCCGAATTCGATCTCCGAAGACAACCGATTGCGGTTTCTCGCGGCGGATGGAGAGCGGGTGGACATGGTCGGGACCATCGAGTTCCGGAATTGCGACATCGAGAGCTTGAATCGCCTGTTTGTCGGCGCGGTGGATAACACCAACGACAATACCACCTATATCCCGTTTAATTCCCTGGTCGGGCGCACTCAAAACGACACCGACGCCAATTTCGCCAATTATTATCGGGCGGAGCGGTTCGGGGACGAGCGTCTCCTGGCGATCGTGAATGCCGGCTGGGGCTTCCGGCGCAACGTTTTGGATGCGGATCAGCGCAATATTTCGGTGGCTCCCTTACTGGTCAAGGGAGCTCCAGGGGAACCGCCATTGGTTCCGTCGGCTACTTCGCCGCTGATCGATGCAGGCAGCGATGACCGGCTGAACGGGACCTACACCCACCCGCTGAATTCCGTCGATGCGCTTGGGAATGACCGCCGGAGGGGGACGGCCGTGGATATCGGCGCGGTCGAAGGATATCTGCCGCATGTGGACTGGGCGAATGGGCACCGCATTTTCATCGGGCCATTCAACACCGGTGATGGCAGTGGCAACGACTGGGACAATACCAGCGACCAGCTCGCGGAGGCGATGAGCACGCCCAATACCGAGGTATGGGTGAAAGCGGGCACCTACTCGCCGTCGGACACGGATCCGGACGCCGCCTTCGTGCTCGCCTCGGGGACGCGCGTCTACGGGGGATTCGGCGGGACTGAGTACACGTTGGACGAGCGGGACCATCGGGACTGGAAGAACCACCGGACGAATATCCAGGGCTTTGGCCGCAGCAAGCATCTCGTCACCTGTGCCGACGCGAACAGCAGCACTCTGCTGGACGGCATTTATTTTAGCGGCGCGTATTCCGTCAACGACACCAGTACGGGACCGTTTGCCGGCGCTGGTGCGCTGGCCGTGCTCCGGTCGGAGTTTGCGGTCAATAATTGCGTCTTTTCCAATAACGAGGCCCGGAATGGCGGCGCGATCTGGTCCGGATCGGCCCCGGGGCACGGCCCCCAGCTTACCAACTGCGAGTTTTACGGAAATTCCGCCACTGCTAGCGGCGGAGCTCTTTATTACGACACCGGGGTCCTCGTGACCAACTCACGGTTTTATAATCAATCCGCGCAGACCGGAGGCGCGATCTATTCCTCCGCGGCCGGCGACAGCACCATCAAGCAGTCCATCTTTTGGGAGAATCGTTCGACCCAGGATTATGGCGGAGCAATTTACTCGGCCAACGATTCGCTCCAGGTCAACGGCTCCATTTTCTATCGGAACTTTGCGAGTTCCCCTGGCGGGGCGGGTATCTATCTCAAGGCTCCGAATCCGAAGACCGGCCAGCTCCGGGTGAGCAACTCCATCCTCGTCCGCAACAACACGGCCAACAGTGGGACCGATCGGGAGAAGCAGCAGTTGGCGACCGCGTCGAGCGAGCTGGTGGGCGTGAGCCACTCGATCATCGAAGGTTTGAATGCCTATCGAGGCGCTTCCACCGACGCGAATTTCGATGGGGACCCGGCGTTTGTCTCGCCGGGAGGCGACACGGCTGACTTCCACCTCCTGGCTAGCTCCCCGGCGATCAATGCGGGTGCCGATAACTTCTACAACAGCGTTTTGGATCTGGATGGGGCGGCCCGCGTTGCCTTGGGGGCGATCGACATCGGGCCTTTCGAATATTCCGGCGCCTATACGGCCGGCGCGGTAGGGCTGTCTCCCACCATCACCCGGACGGCGGCGATGGGATCGATCAATTACACCTTCGCGGTCAATACGCCTGCCGGCAGTACTGGTCTCCAATGGCAGGTCGATCAGGGCGATGGCAACTGGGTGAGTGTTTCCTCGAGCAGTGTCTACTTCGATGTCGCGACCAACACGCTCCGTATCAACGGCGTCGACACCTCGATGAATGGCTATCGCTATCGCCTCGCGTTCCAGATGCCGGGGTCCGCGCTGACCTATTACTCCACGATCACGTCCGTCAAAGCCGCGCCGTCAGTCATCTACGTCAAGGCGGATTCCATCGGAGGGAACACTGGCACGAGCTGGGATAATGCCTGTACGACGATCGCCGCCGCCCTCGCCCTGGCGGATAGCGGTACCCAGATATGGGTCGCCGCCGGGACCTATCATCCCCCCGCGTCATCATCGAACGGTGCGACCCTGAGCATGCGCTCCGGCATCAGCATCCTCGGCGGATTCTCCGGCACGGAGACATCGGCCGGCCAGCGGGATTGGCGGGCAAATCCCACGATTATCAGTGGCGATCTCTCTTTGGTCACCGGCGTCACGGGGGATCGCAGCAGTGCCATCTTCAACAACACCTCGGGCTGTGATCTCACGGCGATTCTCGATGGATTCACGATCAGCGATGCCGCGAAGTATGGCGTTTTCAACGTGGGCGGCGCGGTCACGATCCGGAACTGTCTCTTCAAGAACAATCTCGGCCCGGCGATCGGCAACGGAAACGGCTCCAACTCTCTCGTCACCGATTGCCAGTTCCTCTCGAACACGGCCACGGCTGGCGCGGCGATCGACAACTCGGGCAGCGCGATCTCGATCGAGAACTGCCTCTTCGCGAACAACACCAACACGAACTCCGGCTTCTATTCGGGAACCGTGGCGCTGAACCGTGCAAGTGGCTCGAAAATCACGAACTGCACGTTTGCGAACAATAGCTCCCGGCAGTGCGGAGCGGCGTTGACGGTCAGCAACTCGACCGTCGGTTTGTACAACTCGGTTGTGTGGGGCAACACCGTCGCCTATCCCGGCACCCCGGCCAGCCAGACGGCGATCTATGCCGATGTGCTGGGGACCACAGGTCTCACGATCGCGAATAGCTGCCTGCAGGGATCCGTCGTCACGACGAATGGCAATTTCTCGCTCGACCCCCTCTTCCTCGACCCCACCCAGGCGGATTACCGAATTTCCCAGGGGTCGCCGCTGCGGTTTGCCGGGTCGCCGAGTTATCCGACCGTCTCGGGCAAGGATTTGCTTGGAGTTGGGATCAATCCCGGTGCGGTGGGCGTCGGTGCCTACCAGCGCACGGACAACTCGGTGGGCACCCTTCAGATCAGCAGCCTGCCTCCGGCGATCGTGAAGGTGAAGACCTCCGGCGGAGGCACCGCCAATCTTTCATGGTCCGCTCCGAGCGGATCCTACGCGAACCTCTCGTGGCAGGTGAATGTCAACGATGGCGCGGGCTGGATCGATCTCCCGGCAGACAGCCGCTACCATGTCGTGACCGATGCCGGTGGCTCCACCCTGACCATCGGCGGCGTGGGTCCGGCGGACAACGGCCTGCAGGTCCGGCTTGTGGGGCCGCCGTGGAACTTCGTCTCTCCGCCCTCCACCCTCGTGGTGATCGATCCGGTTATCGTCTACGTGGATGGGACGGCGACCTCCGGACTCAAGAACGGACAGAGCTGGTCGAATGCCTATACCGATCTGGGGTCGGCCCTGGCTGTGGCGACCGAGAAGAATGAGATCTGGGTCGCCAAGGGCATTTACACCGCTCCCGGCAGCGTGAGCCTGCCGGCGAACGTCGAGGTCTACGGCGGATTCGCCGGCGGCGAATCCAGCCGTTCGCCGGATTGGAATGAAAACGAAACGATCCTTCGGCCGGCCGCGGGATTCCCGACCGTTAGTGCCAACTATTCGAGCACGGATCCGATTGAGACGTTTACGACGCTCGACGGCTTCATCCTCGAGAATGCGGCTGCGCAACCGGCGGTCTCCCTCTCGATGCGGAATGTTTCTTTCGAACATTGTACCTTCCGGAACAATGCGGTGAACGTCTCGAGCCGGTTGTCGAAGACAACTTTTGCGCTGTGTACGTTCTCCGGCGGCACGTCTTCCGCGTTCCAGAGCGTGGGCGGCAGTTCCGTTTTCAACAACTGCCGTTTCCAGGACTTCGTGACCGACAAAAATACTCGCGTGGTTCAGTTGGGCGACGATACCGGCGCGCCTGCCTCGGCGGTCTTGGCCGACTGCGTGTTCACGAACAACAACGGGGGCGGCAGCCTTTATGCCACCGGGAGTACCACGACGCTGAACGTGACCCGTTGCCAGTTCCTGGACAACAGCAGCTACTATTCCGGCTCGGTTTTCAGCTCGTTCGGTGCGACGGCGAAGATCGAGAGTTCGCTGTTCGTGCGCAACTCGAGCAGCCAGTCCGGCGGCGCCGTGATGAACGATCGCGCGAATCTGACCGTCTGGAATTCCGATTTCGTCGACAATTCCGCCGCCTTCGATGGCGGGGCAATCAAGGTCACATCGGGCGCCCTGAGCACATCCATCCTCAACTCCATCTTCTGGGGGAACCGCACGTATCTGAACGGGGCGAATGTCCCGACGATCGAGGCCCAGCAGATCTCGAACGACTCGACCACCTGCTCCGTGGCCAGCTCGATCATCGAAGGTCTCGACACTTGGAATGCCAATGGGAATCTCAAGTTCTACCCACAGTTCGTGGATCCCTACGCGGGAAATTACCGGGTGCTCGCGAATTCCTTTGCGATCAATCGCGGGACCCGGACTTCGCCGAGCTCGGCCGACAAGGACCTGGATCTGAATGCCCGGGTCAGTGGATCGAGGCAGGACATTGGCGCCTACGAATTCCAGGGGACGCCGGTCAACGATCCGATCCAGCTTACGCAAGCTGCGCAATCGGTGAGCGTTCCGGCGCTCTCGCAGACGAGCTTCACTTATACTGGGTACAATTTCACCTGGCAGGTCTTCGACTCGGTGACGCAGACGTGGGTCACGGTCGATCCAGCCTCACCCGATTACCATGTGGTCCGGGACGATGCCAACTCGTCGAGCACCCTGGTCATCAATGGAGCCCCGTTATCCCTGGACGGAACGCAGTTCCGCGTCCTGATCGGCCAGACGCCGTTGACTCCGGTGACGTTGCACGTCAAGCCTCCGCAGATCGTCTATGTCGACGGCGACATCTCCGCATCCGGGGATGGCAAGAGCTGGACGGGCGCCTTCAAGACGGTGCAGGAGGCTGTGACCGCCAGCGTCGCAATCTCGAAGACGGCAAGCGCGGAGATCTGGGTGAAGCAGGGGACGTATGCCGTCGCCTCCGCCACCCGGGCCCTGCCGATGTCCTGGCAGGTCCAGCTCTACGGTGGTTTTGCCGGCACGGAGTCGACGCGCGGCGATCGGGACTGGGTTCACAATGTCACGACCTTCACCTCGGCCGGAAACGGGACCATTCTCGAGGACCTCGGCCTGGCGAATCGCGGTTACGGCGGATCCCTGCTCGATGGATTCACGATCTCCGGGGCGACAACCGTGGCCTACAATGTCATTTTCTCTGCTCCGACGATCCGGAATTGTACCTTCGATGGCGGCGCGTCCGGCATCTCGATCGGCTCGAACTCGAGCCCGATCATCCGGGGCTGCACCTTTCGGAATCTGACCGTGTCCGGGCTGCGGACTTTTGGCGATTCGCTCGTGCTCGATAATTGCTCCTTTGTGAACAATGCGTGCAGCGTGTCGACGCTCGAGATCGACGCCGGGACGAGCACGATCACCAATTGCCGATTCACCGGAAATACCGGTCGCTCCGTGCTCGTGGAGGGCTATGGCGGGCCGTCCCGGATCAGTCATTGTAAGTTCACCGGGAATACGATCACCGGGGACCTGATCGATGCCTGGGCCAACGCCACGATCGATAACACGCTCGTCGCGGACAATGTGAGCACGAAGGGCTATCTCGTGTCGGCGTCCGGCACGGCGCTCGATATCTCCTACAGTACGATCGCCAATAACCGAAGCGCGGGGCCGGCGATCGACTGCTTCAGTGGTCCGACCACGGTGGAATACTCGATTCTCTGGGGCAATCGAAACACCGCGCCTTCCAGCAGCAAGAAGTTGCTCACCGCGCAGCAGGCGGCCGTCAATTCCAGCAACGGCGCCACGCTCACGATCTATCGTGGCATCCGCGAAGGGGTGCAGGACACCTACGACAACGAGAGCTACGGCTACGATCCGCTCTTCGCCAACTCCGGCGCGGGGGACTACACGCTCAGCGCAAATTCTCCCGCCATCGGCCATGGGGATAGCCTGAATGCCGCCCGGCTCGGGACGACGGATCTCGCCGGATTGCCTCGCATCTACCCGTCTCCTTCCGGGGTGGCCGACGTCGGTGCTTACGAATATCAGTCCGCTCCGTCCCTGCCGCTCAATCTCTACGGAGACTATGGTTCGAAGCGAGCCATCGTCGGCAGCACCGTTTCCTTCTCCTTCATGGGACCCGGGGAGGCGACCCAATGGCAGGTCGATCGCGGAGCCGGCTTCGTCAATGTCACGACCGGTGGCGATGTCACCGTCCACGCCGGGAATCCCGAGACTCTCACCCTGGCAAATGTCACGCTGGCGATGAGCGGCTACAAATACCGGTTCGTGATCTCGGGAGCGCATCCCTACACCTCTCCGGCCGCGACCCTCACGGTCGTGACCAAGCCGATCATCTACGTCGACGCGGCAGCCACCGGCACAGGCGATGGCACGAGTTGGCCCAATGCCTACCCGAACCTCGGCTCGGCACTGACAGCGGTCGCGTTGGCCAATCTGGCTGGAGATACCGAGACCACGGCCGAGATCTGGGTTGCCGGCGGCAGCTATGACCTGAGCGATACGGGCACGACGATCTCGCGAGGGATGGAAATTTACGGCGGCTTCGCCGGCGGGGAAACGAGCCGGAATGGCCGGGATGTCGTGGCGCACGAGGTGAGGCTCCTCAGCGACGGCGGGCAGGTCCTGACCTTCACCGACAAACCGGACTCGATCTACGGGGATCCGGTGCTCGATGGACTCACGTTCACCAGTTCGGGCATAGGCCTTGGCGTCGCGAAGAGCGGTGGCAATCTTACGATCAACAATTGCAAATTCGTCGGGCTCGAGGGCGGCGGCGTCTATGGCGAGGGCGGCACTTTGCACATTACGAACTCCACGTTCGATGGCGGGTTGAATTCCGCTTTGATCCTTCACACGTACTCGCCTCAATCGGCCGACGATATCGCCTCCGTACTCGTGCAGAATTGCGTCTTCAAGAATGGCGTTGATGCCGCGATCGACTGCAACGTCGCGACTCTGACGATCGAGGATTCCCTCTTCCAGAACAACACGTCCACCAAGGGGAGTAGCCCCTGCCTGTTGGCCGAGTCCGGCAGCTCGACGGTGAATCTCACCCGCTGCCAGTTCCTCAACAACCGGGTGGTGAACGACATCGCCTCGCTCTCCAGTGCCGGCGCAATCACCAACCTCGACGGATCGATGACCATCCGCGAGAGCCTCTTTGCCGGTAACCGCGGCTCTGCGGCGGGCGCGGTCGAAAATCGCGGGGCGGGTACCCTGCGCATGTACGGCGTTACGGCGGCGAATAACACGGTCTCGAGCAGTAGCCTCGCCGGGGCGGTGCTGGTGAGCGGCGGGCATGCCGCTCTTTCCAACTCGATCCTCTGGGGCAATACGGCCGAGACCGGCGGCGTGACTCGGCAGGTGGTTGCCATCACGGGTGGCACCTGGGTGACGACGAATACCGCGCTCGGCAACGAGGTGACCTTCTCGCCCGGCGACCTTGCGATTTCCTACGACCCGCAGTTCGTCGGCGGGGGCAATTACCGCCTCGCCTCGAGCTCACCCTACATCGGGAAGGGCCGGGTAAGCGATGTGCTCTCCGGTGAGATCGATCTGGCCGGGAACAACCGCTTGACCGCTGGCAAGACCGACCTCGGCGCCTACGAAAATGGCGTCTCGGTGAATCCGATTTCCGTGGCCCAGACGCCGGTCTCGACGACTCAGGCTTCGGGCGGCGATGTCGTCCTGTCGATCGCGGCGGATCCAGGATATACCTATACATGGGAGTATAACGATGGATCGGGCTGGAAAAGCATCAGCCAGTGGCCGGCGGGTACACCGCTCGGGATCTCCCAGTCGGGAGGAATCAATACGCTGACTCTCTCGGGCGTGCCGCTCAGCCTGGACGGGGTGCAATTCCGCGTCTCGATCGATGGTGCCGGTTACACTTCGGCCCCGGTGACCGTCACCGTCGTCGCGCCGCAGATCATGTATGTCCGCTCCGACGCCTCGGCCGGTGGCGACGGCACCTCGTGGGCCACGGCCTACAATTCGTTGGAGACGGCGATCAGCAAGGTCACCGTCATGCGCCGGATCATTCGCGTCGCGGCGGGAACCTATTTCGCCAACAACGGATACCTCGTCACCAAGCGGATGGAGATCTACGGCGGGTTCCCAGCGGCCGGGGGCGATCCAGGCTCGCGCGATCCCGTGGGCCATCCCACGATCCTGAGTGGCGCCATTCCGAATTCCTCGTCGAGAGTGCCAAACGTGTTCAGCCTCTACGGAGGCGACCCGGAATCGACCGCCACGCCGGCCCTGCAGTCGGACACGGTGATCGACGGATTGACGATCCAGGACGGGCAGACCGGTCTGTCCGGAACGCTGGCCAATGCCACGCTCCGCGATCTCGTCATCAAGAATAACCTCAAGCAGGGGATGTCGCTCTACCGCGTTGGTGGTTTGATCGAGCATTGCCAGCTCCTTGGAAACTCGGGCTACGGTGGAGCGGGCGCGTCCTTCTCGGATTGCGAAGCTCGGGTGACGCGCTGTGTTTTCCAAGGGAACGTGGCGAGCGCGACGGGCGGCGGCCTGAGCATCTCAAATACCGGTCGCAGATTCCCGGCGCCGATGAAGATGGATGATCTCCTCGTCTCGGGGAACTCCGCGGTCCAGGCGGGCGGCATCGATATTTCAAATTGCTCCGTGACCATCGACAACAGCACGATCGCTGGAAACTGGGCCGGCTCCGGCGGAGTGGGCGGCATCTCCAGCACCCGCGCGACCACGACGCTTCGCAATTCCGTCGTCTGGGGGAATCGCTCCGCCATCGGCACTCTCGGGGACCAGCAGGTCTATCAAAATCCCTACCTTTCCGGGTCGATCTCCCTTTCCTCCTGTGACGTCGAGGGAACTTCAAACTCCGTCGATCCGTTGTTCCTCAGCGTGGTCGAGGCCACGAGCGCGGGCTCTTTGGCTGGCGACTTCCGTTTGAATTCCTCTTCAGCTCTCATCGATGCTGGAAACAGCGCCTTCGCGACGGACTACACCGTCGATCTGGCGGGCGCGACTCGCCGCTACCAGGACGGCACGGTCGATATCGGCGCCTACGAATACCAGGGGGCGCCGGACGCCCCCCTCGTGATCACCCAGCAACCGGCCGACCTCGTTTTCACGAGCGGTGGTGCGAATCAGTTCCTGGTCCAGCTTTCCGGCTCGGGCTTCACCTATCAGTGGGAGTCCTCCAAGTCCGGAGTGGCCTTTACTCCGGTGGTGGACGGGGCTGGCTTCAGCGGTGCACAGACGGCCACATTGACGGTTTTGCAGGGCGACCTGGCTCTCGACGGCACCTTGTTCCGCTGCGCGATCACCGCGGCCGCGGGCGGCGTGGGGCACTCGATGGGCGCCACGCTCACTGTCTATCCGGC
>Ga0310811_10002421_pt1 | contig 23350 bp, 20 predicted proteins | sample YCmetagenome_FD_207642 | JGI IMG/M metagenome (GOLD analysis project Ga0310811, IMG submission 207642) | Soil microbial communities from experimental microcosm in Duke University, North Carolina, United States - YC | ecosystem: Engineered > Artificial ecosystem > Soil microcosm > Unclassified ... | reverse complement strand
GCACGGGATCCTGTCAGTTTCTATCCGGGTACTGTGGATACCACCCTAAGCTATTGTTTCATAAAGATTTTTTGTTGAAGGGTGGTACCGCCGGCGCGATTGCGTGGCATAATGGGCCTGCCTTGTACTACCCCAGTTCGGCAGCCCAACACGACTGAATCGCCATGTCCCAGACACTCTACGACAAATTGTGGGATTCGCATGTCGTCCATACCGAAGACGACGGCACCACGCTGCTCTACATCGACCGCCACTTGCTGCACGAGGTGACGTCGCCGCAGGCCTTCGACGGCCTGAAGCTGCATCAACGCCCGGTGTGGCGCATCAGCGCCAACCTCGCGGTATCGGATCACAACGTGCCGACGACCGACCGCAGCCACGGTATCGCCGATCCGGTGTCGCGGCTCCAGGTCGACACGCTCGACTCGAACTGCGATGCATTCGGCATCACGCAATTCAAGATGAACGATCTGCGCCAGGGCATCGTCCACATCATCGGACCGGAGCAGGGCGCGACGCTGCCGGGCATGACGATTGTGTGCGGCGACTCGCATACGTCCACGCATGGCGCGTTCGGTGCGCTTGCGCACGGCATCGGCACCTCCGAGGTGGAGCACGTGCTGGCGACGCAGACGCTGCTGCAAAAGAAGTCGAAGAACATGCTGGTGAAGGTCGAAGGGCAGCTGCCGCGCGGCTGCACGGCGAAAGATATTGTGCTCGCGATCATCGGCAAGATCGGCACTGCGGGCGGCACCGGCTACGCGATCGAATTCGGCGGCTCGACCATCCGCGCGCTGTCGATGGAAGGCCGGATGACGGTCTGCAACATGGCCATCGAAGCGGGCGCCCGGGCCGGCATGGTTGCGGTCGACGAGACCACCATCGAGTACGTGCGCAATCGCCCGTACTCGCCTAGCGGCCCGGAGTTCGAGCAGGCGGCGCAGTACTGGCGCACCCTGAGGTCCGACGACGGCGCGCAGTTCGACTGCGTCGTCGAGTTGGCTGCCGCCGAGATTGTTCCCCAGGTCACGTGGGGGACATCGCCGGAAATGGTCACGTCGATCGACGGCCGCGTGCCGGACCCCGAGCGGGAGAAGGATCCGGTAAAGCGCGACGCATTGGAACGTGCGCTGAAGTACATGGCGCTGACCCCGAACACGCCGATTGAAGCGATCAAGCCGGACAAGGTGTTTATCGGGTCGTGCACCAATGCGCGAATCGAGGACTTGCGGGCGGCGGCGTTCGTCGTCAAGCGGCTTGGCCGCCGCGTCGCCTCGACCGTGCGCTTGGCGATGGTGGTGCCGGGCTCGGGGCTCGTGAAAGCGCAGGCCGAGCGCGAAGGCCTCGACAAGGTGTTTACCGACGCCGGTTTCGAATGGCGTGAGCCGGGCTGTTCGATGTGCCTGGCGATGAACGCCGACCGGCTGGAGCCGGGCGAGCGCTGCGCCTCGACCTCGAACCGCAATTTCGAGGGGCGGCAGGGCAACGGCGGGCGCACGCACCTGGTGAGTCCGGCGATGGCCGCCGCGGCAGCCATCGAAGGGCATTTCGTCGACGTGCGCCAGCTCGCCTGAACCGAATTCGGATAAACAGTCATGGATAAATTCACCGTTCACACCGGTCTGGTCACGCCGCTGGACCGCGAAAACGTCGACACCGACGCGATCATCCCGAAGCAGTTCCTGAAGTCGATCAAACGTACCGGCTTCGGCCAGAACCTGTTCGACGAATGGCGTTATCTGGACCACGGCGAGCCCGGTCAGGATTGCTCCACGCGCCCGCTCAATCCCGAGTTCGTGTTGAACCAGCCGCGCTATCAGGGCGCGACGGTGTTGCTCGCGCGCAAGAATTTCGGCTGCGGCAGCTCGCGCGAGCACGCGCCTTGGGCGCTGCAACAGTACGGCTTCCGTGCGGTGCTGGCTCCGAGCTTCGCGGACATCTTCTTCAACAACTGCTTCAAGAACGGCCTGCTGCCGCTCGTGCTGACCGAGTCCCAGATCGACCGCTTGTTCAATGAAACGTACGCCTTCAACGGTTTCCAACTGACGGTCGATTTGGAACAGCAACAGGTGCGCACGACGGACGGCGCGCTGAGCTTTCCCTTCGAGATCGCGCCATTCCGCAAATACTGCATGCTGAATGGTTTCGACGACATCGCGTTGACGCTGCGTCATCAGGACAAGATCAAGCAGTTCGAGGCGGAGCGTCTCGCGAAGCAGCCGTGGCTCGGTAATCGCCTGGTGCGCTGAGCGGGCAATTCGCAGCGGGCAATTCGAACCGATGCGCAGGTCGGGGCGCTCGCGCCCGGTGCTGCGCATCGATCGAAGCTCACCGCATCGAACCAACGCATCGACTAACCGCATCGATCCACCGCATCGACCAACTTTAAGCTTTCAGGAAATCGGATGAAAATTGCAGTGTTGCCGGGCGACGGCATCGGCCCAGAGATCATCGCCGAAGCGGTGAGAGTACTGAACGTGCTCGACGAGAAGTTCGAGCTGGAAACCGCGCCGGTAGGCGGCGCCGGTTACGAGGCGAGCGGGCATCCGCTGCCCGAGGCGACGCTCGCGCTGGCGAAGGCCGCCGACGCGATCCTGTTCGGCGCGGTCGGCGACTGGAAGTACGACAAGCTCGAGCGCGCGCTGCGGCCTGAGCAGGCAATCCTGGGCTTGCGCAAGCACCTGCAGTTGTTCGCTAACTTCCGTCCGGCGATTTGCTACCCTGAACTGACCGCCGCCTCGTCGCTGAAGCCCGAGATCGTCGCCGGGCTCGATATTTTGATCGTCCGCGAACTGAACGGCGACATCTATTTCGGTGCGCCGCGCGGGCTGCGCGAAGCCCCGGACGGTCCGTTCGCGGGCGCGCGAGAAGGTTTCGACACGATGCGCTACGCCGAGCCCGAAGTGCGACGTATTGCCCACGTGGCGTTCCAGGCCGCGCAAAAGCGCGCCAAGCGGCTGACCTCGGTCGACAAGTCGAACGTGCTGGAGACGTCGCAGTTGTGGAAGGACGTCATGATCGATGTCGCCGGCGCGTATCCGGAGGTCGAGTTGTCGCACATGTACGTCGACAACGCCGCGATGCAGCTGGTCAAGGCGCCGAAGGCTTTTGACGTGGTCGTGACGGGCAACATGTTCGGCGACATCCTCTCGGACGAGGCGGCGATGTTGACCGGCTCGATCGGGATGCTGCCGTCGGCGTCGCTGGATGCGAACAACAAGGGCCTTTACGAGCCGTCGCACGGCAGCGCTCCCGATATCGCCGGCAAGGGCGTGGCGAATCCGCTGGCGACGATTCTCTCGGCCGCGATGATGCTGCGCTATTCGCTTAACCGCGCTGAGCAAGCGGACCGGATCGAGACTGCCGTCAAGCAGGTCCTGGCGGACGGCTTTCGAACCGGCGATATCGCCACGCCGGGCGCCAAGGTGGTCGGCACGCGCGAAATGGGCGACGCGGTGCTCGCGGCGCTCGCGCGACAGTAAGGCCCGCGAGGGCGTGCGGCGGCCCATAAAGGTCGCCGCACGATGGCTTCGGGCGTTGCCTCCGACGTTGTCTCCAACATTGCGTACACGCCTGCAAGCTGCTGAAAACGTTGGCGTTCTTTTGCCGGCGCGGCGTTCTCCCCCGGATAATTTCGTGTACACTGCGGCGATGGCACGAATCACCCACTTCTCGCTTCCGAGCAGCATGAACCGCACACGCTGCATGAAGCGCACCCGTGGCATGACAGGGCGCGCGGGCGGCGTGTTCCTTGCGATTGCCGGCGGCGCGATCGCCAGCGCGGCGGTCACACCCAAAGCCATTACCACCAAAACGATCAAAACCTGATCGTCAGTGTCGTCCGCCCATCTTCCCCGCGCGGCACACACTGGGGCAAGGTGCGGGGAATAATCAAAATCAAGGGTTAGTCATGAACGTAGGTCTCGTCGGTTGGCGCGGCATGGTTGGCAGCGTGCTGATGCAACGCATGCAGGAAGAACGCGATTTCGATCTCATCGAACCGGTGTTTTTCAGCACCAGCAACGCGGGCGGTACCGCCCCGCCATTCGCGAAAAACGAGACCAAACTGAAGGATGCGACTAGCATCGCCGACTTGAGCCGGTGCGACGCGATCATCACGTGCCAGGGCGGCGACTACACCAGCGAGGTGTATCCGAAGCTGCGGGCCGCGGGCTGGAAGGGCTACTGGATCGACGCGGCGTCGACCTTGCGGATGAAGGATGACGCCGTGATCATCCTCGACCCGGTCAATTTGGACGTGATCCGCGATGCCCTGCACAAGGGCGTGCGCGATTACATCGGCGGCAACTGCACGGTAAGCCTGATGCTGATGGCCATCGGCGGATTGTTCCGCGACAATCTGATCGACTGGATGACCGCCATGACGTACCAGGCGGCATCGGGCGCGGGCGCGCAGAACATGCGCGAACTGCTGTCGCAGATGGGCACGCTGCACGGCGCGGTGAACGAGCAATTGGCGAACCCGTCATCGGCGATCCTCGACATCGACCGTCGCGTGTCGGCGACGATGAACAGTGAGGTGATGCCGACGCAGCATTTCGGCGTGCCGCTGGCCGGCTCGCTGATCCCGTGGATCGATAAGGATCTCGGCAACGGGATGTCCAAGGAAGAGTGGAAGGGCGGCGCCGAGACGAATAAGATTCTCGGCCGGCCGGCGATGGGCGCAGCGGGCTCGATCCCGGTTGACGGACTGTGCGTGCGGATCGGCGCGATGCGCTGCCATTCGCAGGCGTTGACGATCAAGCTGAAGAAGGACGTGCCGCTCGACGATATCCATGGCATCCTCGCATCGGCCAACGACTGGGTGAAGGTTGTGCCCAACGAGCGCGAAGCATCGATGCGCGACCTGTCGCCAGCGGTGGTAACCGGCACGATGTCGGTGCCGGTCGGCCGGCTGCGCAAACTGGCGATGGGCGGCGAGTACTTGTCCGCCTTCACGGTCGGCGACCAACTGCTGTGGGGCGCGGCCGAGCCGCTGCGCCGCATGCTGCGCATCCTGCTGGAGCGTTAGGGCGGGTGCGCCTGCTGCGAACACGCCCGGCGCATTGGCCGCCTGGCGTGTCCGCGGTAGGGTGGCTCGCCGTGGGGTAAGGAAGCGTTGCGCGTTGCGTGGCGCTTTTTTCGTTTTAAGATTCAGGTTTTTCGATGCATCGCGCAGATGCGGGAGCCTCAATGCGTTTTACTCGGATCGCTGTCGCGCTGTGCGCGGCCGTCTCGCTGGGCCAGTATGCTTATGCCGCACCGAACGATGCCGCCCAGGGCGGAGCGGGCGTCGGAGCCTCCGCCGCAGGCGCGGGCGCGGGCGCACCGGCGTTGCCAGCGTCGGCGCCGGGTGCCGTCGGGGCGCGCCCGACGCAATACACGGTGCAGCGGGGACAGTCGCTGAGCGACATCGCGTCGGCGATCATCGGCACCAAAGAGCCGACCGCGACCAATCGGATGGCCGTCGCCTTGTTCAAGGCTAACCCCGGCGCGTTCATGCAAAAGGACCCGAGCCGGCTGAAAGTCGGCGCGACGATGCAGGTGCCCGACGACGGGGGCAACCCGCCCGCGGCGGCGGGGGCGGCGTTTGCATCCGGCACGGGGACGACGGGAAATGCGATAGGAACGGTGGCTGCAAGTGGCCCGGCCGGGACTGCGGGTGCGGGTGCCGGTGCCGGTGCAGCAAGCGTTGCGGCGAACGGCGTGAATAGCGGACACTTAGGCGCTACGAGCGGCGCCAGCGGCGTTCGCGCCACGAACGGTACCGGCAACACCGGCGCCGCCACCAGCACGAACGGCGCTAGTGCTACGAACACCAACAGCCATACCAGTGCGAGTGGCGGAAGTGACGCCGCAAAGGCGGGTGTACCGGCTTCCGGCGCGGGCGCCGGGCAGCGGGCCTTGGCTCTCGCGCCGAGCGCGGGTACCGCGGGCGCGGCGAGCAACGCCGGCACTCCTAGCAATGCCCAATCTTCGGTCGGCTCGATACAAGCGGGGCCGGTTGCGGCTTCCGGGATCACACCGGCGCAGGACAACGGCGGACAGGCGTTGGCCGCACCCGTGAACGCCTCCGCGCCGCAGGCGTCGGCCAACGCGACCACCGATCCGACAACGGTGCTAGCAGGCAAGAGCGTTGCTAGCGAGGTGGCCGCGCCCGCCACAGCCGTGTCGCCGGTATCGGCGGCAGCGGGCACATCGACACACAGTTCGCCAGTGGCCCTGGCGTCGTCGGCAAAGATCGCACCGACGCGTGGTGGCAATGCGGGCGGATTTCCGATCGATCGTCTGGGTATGTGGCTAACTATTGCCGTGGGTGCGGCCCTTGTGCTGTTCGGTGTGGTGTGGCGGATCGGACGTCGGCGCAGCACCGAACCTGCACAGTCGCCTGCCACGGAACGCAGCGATAGCGACGCGTTCACCGCTCGGGATGCGACAGACTTTGCCGTTGCGGCCAACGTGGCCGATAGGACAACGGACGCGACCGAGGCAGAGGACGCGACCAAGGCAGAGGACGCGACCAAGGCAGAAGACGCGACCAAGGCAGAAGACGCGACCAAGGCAGAAGACGCGACCAAGGCAGGGGATGCGACCGAGGCAGAGGATGCGACCGAGGCAGAGGATGCGACCGAGGCAGAGGACACAACCAACACAACGCAGGGAACTATCCCGGAGAGCACCGCTGAACACGCGAGCGTAGCCGGCGCTCTTGATTTCCCGCCCGCCACGGCGGTGCCGGATCAGCCCATCGAATTGCGCCATGCGGATCAGCCGGCCATCGCGGACGATCCGCACGTGGCCGACGACGCGCACGCGCTGGCCGAACCCGAGCAAGCGCTCGCGCAGATGCACGACGAGCCGCAACCACCGCAGGCAACCGACACGTCGTTGTCAGCCGATTTTCCGGCTGACGCCGCCGCTGCGCTCGGCTCGATGGAACTGTCGTTGCCGCCGCTGCCGGAGCCGACCGATGCGGAACAAGTCGACACAACCGGATTCGACGACGGCGACGGCGTGCTCGATCCCGAGTTCGTGCCTGAAACGGAGCCGCCGCACGAAACGGCGTCGCTTGGCGAGCCAGCCGCCGCAGCGGCGCCGCCAGCCGAGCCCGCGCCGGTCGACACGGCCGCTTCGCACGCCAGTGGCGCCGGGTCGGGCGGGAGCACGGGCTTGGGCGCCGCGCCATTTGGGCGGCTCAATCTCGACTTCGACTTGGATTTGCCGCCCTCAGCTGGGCAGGCCGTGGCGCCGATGAGTGCGGAAGAACTTACGGTCGTGGCGCGCAACAAGCTCGATCTGGCGGTCGAATACATGGCGCTGGGTGACTTGGCGGGCGCGCGTGCGCTCGTCAACGAAGTGCTCGAATCGAACGATGCCGCGACGCTCGACCAAGCGCGCGAGTTGCGCGCCGCGCTGTTGCCGCTGTGACGCCGCCGGTGACGCAGCCCGCGACCCGCATCGACAGCGATGCAGTGAGCCCCGATGCGCCAGAGCAGCAACGCGGCGCGAGTAGCCGTATCGCGCTGGGCATCCAGTACGACGGTGCCGCATTCCACGGGTGGCAGTCGCAGCCGCACGGCAAGACCGTCCAAGACACGCTTGAACGTGCGCTCGCGTCCTTTGCTCGGACGCCCTTGCAGACCGTCGTGGCGGGTCGCACCGATACCGGGGTGCACGCGCTCGGGCAGGTAGTCCACTTCGATACCGAACTGGAGCGCACCGCGTTTTCCTGGGTGCGCGGCGTCAATGCTTTCCTGCCGTCGTCGGTGGCCGTGCAGTGGGCCAAGCCGATGCGGCCCGATTTTCATGCACGCTTCACCGCATTTGAGCGGATCTACTATTACGTGCTCTATGTGCATCCGGTCCGCTCGCCGATGCTCGGCAAGCGGGCCGGCTGGGTGCACACGCCTTTGGATATCGCTGCGATGCGCGAGGCCGCTGGCCAACTGATCGGTGAACACGACTTTTCGTCATTTAGGTCGTCCGAGTGCCAGGCGAAGACGCCGGTTAAGCACCTGTACGCGATCGATATTGCGCAAAGCGGGCCCTTCGTGCATTTTCGCTTTCGGGCCAACGCGTTCCTGCATCATATGGTGCGCAACCTCATGGGGTGCCTGGTTGCCGTCGGGCGTGGGCGTCACCCGCCTGGCTGGGTCGTCCAGGTGCTGGCCGCGCGCGATCGCGATGCCGCTGCGCCGACGTTCATGCCGGACGGACTCTATCTCGCCGAAGTCGGTTATCCGCCCGAGTTTGAGGTGCCGCCAGCGCATCTGTCGAGCTTGCCGTGGCGTCCGGCATGGACCTGACGATGGCCGAGACAGCCGACAGCCGACAGCCGACAGCCGACAGCCGACAGCCGACAGCCGACAGCCGACAGCCGACAACCGACAGCCGGGCGCAACGGCACACACAAGGAATGAACGTATGATGCAGTCCACCACCCCAGGCGACGCCGCCGCGCAGCCGGACGGCGCGCCCGAGCGCTTGCCGCACCGCACGCGCATCAAGCTCTGCGGATTGTCGCGCCTGGCGGACGTCGAGCATGCGGCGGCACTGGGCGCCGACGCGATCGGCCTGGTATTCTATCCACCCAGTCCGCGCGCGGTAAGCATCGCGCAGGCGGCGGAGTTGGCCCGCGCCGTGCCACCGTTCATCAGCATCGTCGGCCTGTTCGTGAACGCGGACGAAGCGACGCTGCGTCAGGTCGTCGACGCGGTGCCGCTGTCGCTGCTGCAGTTCCACGGCGACGAAAGCGCGCAAGCCTGCGCCGCGCTCGCAGGCTCGGTGCGGCTGCCGTGGCTGCGCGCGGTGCGCATCGGACCCGCTAGCACCGCGGCCGATTTGGTAGAATCCAACGTCAACTTTGCTTCCGCTAATGGCCTGCTGCTCGATGCGCTGGTCGAAGGTTACGGCGGGGGCGGAAAGGTCTTCGATTGGTCTCTTATCTCAGCAGAACTCGCGCGTCGGGTCGTTTTGAGTGGTGGGTTGAACGCGCAAAACGTCCGTGACGCGATTCACCAGGTGCGCCCGTATGCGGTCGATGTCTCGAGTGGCATCGAAGCGCCGGGCGCGAAGGGCGTGAAGGACCACGCCCGTATGTCGGCGTTCGTGCGCGCCGTGCGCGCCGCGGATGACGCGCTGAGCGCCGGGTGAAGCTGATGGCGCCGCCGCGCCCCGGTGGGCAGTGGCGCGCCGCTCAATCCAGAGAGTGATGCAATGTACGATTTGCCTGATGATCGAGGCCATTTCGGCCCGTATGGTGGTGTGTTCGTCGCGGAAACGCTGGTCCACGCACTGGCCGAGCTACGCGAGGCCTACGAAAAGTTTAAGCGCGACGCGGATTTCGTTGCTGAGTACGAGCGCGAGTTGAAGCATTTCGTCGGACGTCCGTCGCCGGTCTACCACGCCAAGCGCTGGAGCGATCTGCTCGGCGGCGCGCAGCTCTATTTGAAACGCGAAGACCTGAACCACACGGGCGCGCATAAGATCAACAACGTGATCGGCCAGGCGCTGCTGGCGCGCCGGATGGGCAAGCCACGCGTTATCGCCGAAACCGGTGCGGGTCAGCACGGCGTCGCGACCGCTACCATCGCGGCGCGCTTCGGCATGGAATGCGTGGTCTACATGGGTTCGGAGGACGTGCGCCGGCAGGCCGCCAATGTGTACCGCATGAAGCTGCTCGGCGCCACCGTGGTGCCGGTCGAATCCGGCTCGAAAACGCTCAAGGACGCGCTGAACGAAGCGATGCGCGATTGGGTCACGAACGTCGAAAACACGTTCTACATCATCGGCACGGTCGCCGGTCCGCATCCCTATCCCGAGATGGTGCGTGATTTTCAGCGTGTCATCGGCGACGAGTGCAAGGTGCAGATGCCTGAATTGATCGGACGGCAGCCCGACGCGGTCATAGCGTGCGTCGGTGGCGGTTCGAACGCCATGGGGATCTTCTATCCCTATATCGACGACGCGCAGGTGCGGCTCATCGGCGTGGAAGCGGCCGGCGACGGCCTCGACACCGGCCGCCATGCGGCGTCGCTGACGGCGGGCTCGCCGGGCGTGCTGCACGGCAATCGCACCTACCTCTTGCAGGACGAGAACGGACAGATCATCGAGACGCACTCGGTGTCCGCCGGGCTCGACTACCCGGGCGTCGGTCCCGAGCATGCCTGGCTGAAGGACGCGGGCCGCGCCGAGTATGTCGCCATCACCGACGACGAGGCGCTCAAGGCGTTCCACGACTGCTGCCGGATCGAAGGCATCATACCCGCGCTCGAGTCCAGTCACGCGCTGGCCTATGCCGCAAAGCTCGCGCCGACGCTGTCCGCCGACCGTGCCTTGCTGGTGAACTTGTCAGGCCGAGGCGACAAGGACATGCACACGGTTGCCGAGCGTTCCGGCATCAGGTTCTGACGCCCCCTCGACGAAAGCCGGCCAGCACGCTGACAATGCGCGACGAGATCCCCGTGCCGATCGACCCCACACCTTCGCTGCCCGACCTGGCTGGCGACCAGGCCCGTGCCGGAGCCGATGACAGGGCCGATGACCAGGCCAGCGACAAGGCCAGCGACAAGGCCCGTGGCAAGAAGGCCGGCGACGCAGCCGCGCCGGCAGGGGCGCAAGCCGCCACGACGGCGGCCGCGCGCGACATCGCGCAAGCGCTCGACGCGCTGCGCGCGCGGGCGCTGCCGCCGGGCGTGGTGCTGCACAACTGCGATTTCACCGAGGCGGTCGCGCGCTTGCCGGATGCGTCGGTCGATCTAGTGGTTGCCGATCCGCCGTACGGGCTCGGCAAGGACTACGGCAACGACTCGGACATGCGTTCCGGCGACGATTTTCTCGACTGGACGCGTAGTTGGCTCGAACTGGCCATCCCGAAGCTCAAGCCGAGCGGTTCGCTGTATGTGTTCTGCACCTGGCAGTACGCGCCGGAAATCTTCAGTTTTCTGAAGACGCGCCTGACGATGATCAACGAGATCGTCTGGGACCGGCGCGTGCCGAGCATGGGCGGCACCACCCGACGCTTCACGTCGGTGCACGACAACATCGGGTTCTTCGCGATGTCGAAGGATTATTTCTTCGACCTCGATCCGGTGCGCATCCCGTACGACCCCGTTACGAAGAAGGCCCGTTCGCGACGGATTTTCGAAGGCAGCAAGTGGCTCGAAATGGGCTACAACCCGAAGGATGTCTGGTCCGTGTCGCGTCTGCACCGGCAGCACGCGGAACGGGTCGCCCATCCGACGCAAAAGCCGCTGGAGATTGTCGAACGGATGGTGTTGTCGAGTTGCCCGCCAGGCGGCCTCGTGCTTGATCCGTTCATGGGCAGCGGCACGACGGCGGTGGCCTGCGCACGGCATCAGCGGCGCTTCGTCGGCTACGAAATCAACCCGGAATATTGCGCGATCGCGCATCGGCGGCTCGCCGAGCTCGATTCCTGCGCGGCATCGACTTTAGAGATTCCTTCCCATGTCCCGAATTGACTCGACTTTTGCCGCTCTCAAAGAGAGCGGCCGCAAGGGCCTGATCCCTTTCATGACCGCCGGCGATCCCGACCCGGCCCGCACCGTCGAATTCATGCACGCGCTTGCCGCCGGCGGCGCCGACGTGATCGAGTTGGGCGTGCCATTTTCCGACCCGATGGCGGACGGTCCGGTGATCCAGCGCTCGTCCGAGCGCGCGCTGGCGCGCGGTGTGTCGCTCAAGCGCGTGCTCGACGATGTGCGCGCGTTTCGTGAACGCGACACCCGCACCCCGGTCGTGCTGATGGGCTACGCCAACCCGATCGAACGCGCAGGCATCGATGCGTTCGGCGCCGAGGCCCGTGCAGCGGGCGTCGACGGCGTGCTGGTGGTCGACTATCCGCCCGAGGAGTCGGCGGAATTCGCTGCCAAAATGCGCGAATATGGGATCGATCCCATCTTCCTGCTGGCGCCGACTTCCACGGACGAGCGCATCGAGGCGGTCGGCAGGGTGGCGAGCGGCTATGTCTACTATGTGTCGCTGAAAGGAGTCACCGGCGCCGGCCATCTGGACGTTTCCAGCATCTCGGCTAAAATCCCGGCCATCAAGTCGCGGGTGCCGCTGCCAGTGGGCGTCGGCTTCGGCATTCGTGACGCTGTGACGGCTCGTACGGTCGCGCAAACCGCTGATGCGGTCGTGATCGGCAGCCGTATCGTCCAATTGCTCGAAGCCGCGCCGCCGGAACAGGCCGCCGCGCAATTGACCGCGTTCGTCGCCGAAATACGCGCTGCCTTGGACCAAGCGCGCTAATCAGCGGGACTTCGCGGGCGCAGGCAAGTGGTCTAATCTGGACTCATCCGGATCAGCCCGATCGGCATCGCCCGCCACGCATTCACGCAAGGAAAACAGATGAGTTGGCTCGACAAACTGCTGCCGCCGAAGATCAAGCAAACCGACCCGAGCAGCCGCAAGAGCATCCCGGAAGGGTTGTGGGTGAAGTGCCCGAACTGCGAGGCGGTGTTGTACCGCAACGACGTGCAGGCGAATCTGCACGTCTGCCCGAAATGTGATCACCACATGCGCATCGGTGCGCGCGAGCGCTTGGACGGGTTCTTGGACCCGGAAGGCCGCTATGAGATTGGCCAGGAGATCTTGCCGGTCGACTCGCTGAAGTTCAAGGATAGCCGTAAGTATCCGGACCGCCTGAAAGAGGCGATCGACGAGACCGGCGAGACCGATGCGATGGTCGTGATGGGCGGCGCGGTGCATACGCTGCCGGTGGTGGCCGCGTGTTTCGAATTCGCCTTCATGGGCGGCTCGATGGGTTCGGTGGTCGGCGAGCGCTTCGCGCGAGGCGCGCGCAATGCACTCGAACAGCAGGTGCCGTTCGTCTGCTTCGCGGCATCCGGCGGCGCCCGCATGCAGGAAAGCGTGCTGTCGCTGATGCAGATGGCGAAGACCACCGCCATGTTGACCAAACTCGCCGACGCGAAGCTGCCGTTCATCTCTGTGCTGACCGATCCGACCATGGGTGGCGTGTCGGCTTCGTTCGCCTTTCTGGGCGATGTGGTGATCGCGGAGCCCAAGGCGCTGATCGGCTTCGCCGGGCCGCGCGTGATCGAGCAGACCGTGCGCGAAAAACTGCCCGAGGGCTTCCAGCGTTCCGAGTTCCTGTTGCAAAAGGGCGCGATCGATATGATCGTCGACCGCCGCAAGATGCGCGAAGAGGTCGCCCGGCTGATCGCGCTGCTGCAGCGACAACCGGCCGACGCGGTCGCGTAGGTCGTTTTTGCCGGCGCGGCGCGCTCGCGGTTTCGCTTGCGCGCTGCATGGCGGCTTGGACTACGGTAGTCGCCCGCTCTGGCAGCGGGCGATGTCGTTTATATATGTGATGTCATGACCACTTTCGCATCGCTTGACGCCTGGCTTGCTCATCTTGAATCCGCGCATCCGGTTGGCATCGACATGGGTTTGACGCGGATCGGCAAGGTCAAGGAGGCGCTCGGGCTGAGCTTCGATTGCCCGGTGATCACCGTTGGCGGCACCAATGGCAAGGGTTCGACCTGCGCCTTTCTCGAGGCGGTCTTGCTGAAGGCGGGGTACCGGGTCGGCTTGCACACCTCGCCGCACCTCGTTTCGTTCAACGAGCGCGTGCGTGTCAACGGTATCGAGGCGAGCGATGAAGCGTTGCTGCCTCATTTCGAAGCGGTCGAGGCGGCGCGGCTTTCGACCGGGACGCCGGGCCAGCCGCCGGTGTCGCTGACCTATTTCGAATTTACTACGCTGGCGTTCATGCGCTTGTTCGCGGCGCGTGGGCTCGATGCGATCATTCTCGAAGTCGGTCTCGGTGGCCGGCTCGACGCGGTCAATATCATCGACACCGACTGCGCGATCATCACCAGCATCGACCTCGATCATCAGGCTTATCTCGGGGATACGCGCGAGAAGATCGGCTTCGAGAAAGCGGGAATTTTCCGGCCCGGAAAGCCTGCGATCGTCGGCGATCCGATGCCGCCGCACACGGTAATCGATCATGCGCAGGCGATCGGCGCCGACCTATGGTTGTTCAACCGCGATTTCCACTGCGCAGGTCAGGCCGGCAGCGAGCGCCAGCAATGGAGCTACGCGGGGCGCTCGATGCGGCGTTCCGCGCTCGCGTATCCGGCGCTGCGCGGCGCCAACCAGTTGCTGAACGCGTCGGCGGCGTTGGCCGCGCTGGAGGCGCTGCGCGACCGGCTGCCGGTCAGCGCCCAGGACATCCGGCTCGGCCTGGCGAGCGTCGAGCTGCCGGGACGTTTCCAGGTGCTGCCGGGCAAGCCCGCGATCGTGCTCGACGGGGCGCATAATCCGCACGCCGCTGCGGTGCTGGCGCAAAACCTCGGCAATATGGGTTATTTTCCGTTTACCTATGCGGTTTTCGGCGTGATGGCCGACAAAGACATCGACCGGATTCTGAACCACGTCAAAAGCGATATCGATCATTGGTGCCTCACCGATCTGCCGACGCCGCGCGCGGCGCGCGCCGCGCAGTTGCGCGACAGGCTGGCCGCGGCCGGTGTCGAGACGGCTGAAGACGGCGCGAACGCCAGTGTGCAATGCTTTGCCAGTCCCGAGGACGCTTATCGGAATGCGCTGAGCCGGGCGTCGGAGAATGATAGAATCGTCGTTTTCGGAAGTTTCACTACGGTAGGGGCGATTCTGGCCTATCGTAGGTCGTAAGTAGTGATCAACCAGCGGTCAAGTAGCGGTCGCGAGGTCTTTGTGACACGGATTCGCTGGCTTGCTTCACTGACCTGCGCGACGCGCGTTGGCGTCTCACTGCCATTATCGACGCGGCGGCTTGGGCACCAGCCCGCACCGCCCTGAGCTATCTATGGGACTGTTTTCTTTCGGCAACAAAGAGCGTTCTGCGCCGCGGCCACGTCGCGGCCGGTCCGCGAGTACCCAAGCCAATGCGCGCGCCACGACGCGCGCGAGCGCGAACGAGCGGCGTGGCGAGCGCGGCGTGGAACCGGACGCCATGCTCCTCGATCCCTCTTTGCCGGAGAAGCAGCGTGCACGGCGCCGTTTGGTCGGCGCCATCGCCCTGGTGGTCGCCGCAGTGGTCGCATTGCCGATGATCCTCGATTCGCATCCGAAGCCGGTCACCGACGATATCGCCATCGACATTCCCACTCGACCCGCCGCGGTGAGCGTGCCGAAAAACATGCCCGACACTACCGTTGCCGACGACGACGCGCCCGACGATCAGCCCGTGCCGGACAAGACAATCGCGTCGGAAAAGACCATCGCGTCGGACAAGGCGATCGCATCAACAGGCGCTGCCGTGGGCCTCGAGTCGAATCTATCGCAGTCGGCCTCGAATGGCGTGGCGCCAACATCGAAGCCGGTGAATCCTGCTGACGCCGCGAAGGCAGGGCCCGCGAAAGGCGAGGCCGCCAAGAGCGGGTCCGCGAAAGCCCAGTCCCCGCGAAGCGAGGGCCAAGGCGCCACCAACAACCCAGTCAGAGCGCCGCACAGTACCGCCCCGAACACGGCGCCGGACACGGCGCGGAAAAGCGCCGCCAAGGGGTCCGGATCCGGCATTCCCGACAACGTGATCAATGACGCCGCGCAATCGCATGCCGGAAACGTCTCCAACAACAGGGCCGCGAGCGCCACACCCGGTACGGTCGCGGACAGCGGCCAGCGCGCGCCCGCCGGCAATCGCTACGTGATACATCTCGGCTGGCTCGACAGCGATGCGGCCGCGCAAGCCTGGGTATCGAAATTGAAGGTGCTCGGCGTGCCCGCCTATACGGAACGCCACAAGCAGGCGGACGGCACGGAACGCATGATGTTGCGGGCCGGTCCGTTCCCGGATCGCGCGGCGGCGTCCGCCGCGGTGGCGAAGGTACGCGAGGCGGGCCTGTCCGGCGGCGCGGCGGGGTCCGGCAATGCGTCGACGGTGGCCGACGGCCCGGCGCGGCGCGCGCCGTAAGAGGGTGCTCAACGACGTGTCGGCCGGTGTCTTGACTACTTTCGATTATGCGGTGATCGCGGTCATTGCGTTATCCGCGCTGCGAGGCCTGTGGCGCGGATTTCTCGCCGAGGTATTCGGCCTGATCGGTTGGATCGCGGCTTTCATCATCGCGATTCGGTTTGCGCCGGCCGTGGCGGTGCACGTGCCGTCGCATTGGCCGGGCGGCGCTTTGACGCAGTGGCTGATCGCGATGTTCGCGATCGTCGCAGCGGTGATGATCGTGGTGGCGGTGTTCAGCACTGTGTTGGAGCGCCTGAGTGCCGCGACCGGCTTGCGCGGCGTCGACCGGTCGCTCGGCATGCTATTTGGCGTGGTGCGCGGCGTCGTGTTGGTGCTGGTCCTGGTGGCGCTTGCAGGACTGACCGAGTTGCCGCGACAAGAATTTTGGCGCCATGCGATGCTGCGGCCGTATGCCGAGCAGGGCGTGCGCGAATTGAAACCGTTACTGCCGGAGGCCCTGGCGGGCTACGTGCGCTTTTGAACGGCGGTACCGCGTTTCGGCCGCTTATTTGCGGCGCACGCCGCCGGCAGGCGCGGTTCAGGCAAATTTGTTTTCTTTGAAGGACACATGCCATGTGCGGCATCGTAGGCGTTTTCTCCAAGTCCCCCGTCAATCAGTTGATCTATGACAGCTTGCTGCTTCTGCAGCATCGCGGTCAGGACGCGGCCGGCATCGCGACCGCGGACAGCAACAGCAATTTCCACATGTACAAGGCGAACGGCATGGTTCGCGACGTGTTCCGCACGCGCAACATGCGCTCGCTGCCGGGCACCATCGGCATCGGTCAAGTGCGCTATCCGACGGCCGGGTCGGCGAGCAGCGAAGAGGAGGCACAGCCGTTCTATGTGAACGCGCCGTTCGGGATCATTCTCGCGCACAACGGCAATCTGACGAACTGGAAGCAGTTGAAGGGCGAAATGTTCCGTATCGACCGTCGCCACATCAACACCAGTTCCGACACGGAGGTGTTGCTCAACGTGTTTGCGCACGAGTTGCAGCGGGCCACGTCGGGCTTGTCGTTGGAGCCGATGCAGGTATTCGCGGCGGTGTCCGGAATGCATCGGCGCGTGCGGGGTTCCTATGCGATCACCGCTTTGATTGCCGGCTATGGATTGCTGGCCGTGCGCGACCCGTACGGCATCCGGCCCCTCGCGCTCGGCAAGCTCGAAACCACGCAGGGCACCGAGTGGATGCTGGCGTCGGAATCGGTCGCGCTCGAGGGCATTGGCTTCGAGTTCGTGCGCGACGTCGCGCCGGGCGAGGCGATTTTCATCGACATGGACGGCAACCTGCACAGCAAGCAGTGCGCGGACAAGCCCAGCCTGAACCCGTGCATCTTCGAATACGTGTATTTGGCGCGCCCGGATTCTTGTCTCGATGGCGTGCCGGTTTACAACGCGCGGCTGCGCATGGGCGACTATCTCGCCGAAAAGATCAAGCGCGAACTGCCGGACATCGACATCGACGTGGTGATGCCGATTCCCGATTCGTCGCGTCCGGCCGCGATGCAGGTCGCCCTGAAGCTCGGCGTCGAGTATCGCGAGGGCTTCTTCAAGAATCGCTATGTCGGCCGGACCTTCATCATGCCGGGACAGGCGGTGCGCAAGAAGTCGGTACGCCAGAAGCTGAACGCGATGGGCGTGGAGTTCAAGGGCAAGAACGTGCTGATCGTCGACGACTCGATCGTGCGCGGCACCACTTCGCACGAGATCGTGCAGATGGCGCGCGACGCCGGTGCGAGCAAGGTCATTTTCGCCTCCGCGGCGCCGCCGGTGAAGTTCCCGAACGTGTATGGCATCGACATGCCCACGCGTGGAGAACTGGTCGCGCATGGCCGCAGCGACGCGGAAGTGGCGCGCATCATCGGCGCGGACGCACTGATCTACCAGGACGTCGAAGACATGAAGCGGGCGGTACGCGACATCAACCCGGAACTGGGCGAGTTCGAGGCGTCGTGTTTCGACGGCCACTACGTCACCGGCGACGTCACCACCGAGTACCTGGATGGGATCGAACGGGCGCGCCTCTTGCCGTCGGCGCAGTCGGACCGCGACGCCGCCGGCGATGGCATGGAAGTGCGCTCGCAACTGCATTTGCAATTGTCGGTCGACTGAACCCAACCCCCGGCACATCACTACGCCTATGAACGACTCTTTGGATCTCGCCGGACCCGGCGACGACAGCCTGCAGCCCGATACGCTCGCGGTACGCGCGGGCACGCGCCGGACCGAATTCAACGAGCATTCGGAAGCCATGTTCCTGACGTCGAGCTTTTGCTTCGACAACGCGGCGCAAGCGGCCGCACGTTTCGCCGACTCGGAGAACAGCTTCACGTATTCGCGCTTCACCAATCCTTCCGTGTCCATGTTTCAGGACCGCCTCGCGGCACTGGAAGGCGGCGAGGCGTGTATCGCGACGGCCTCCGGCATGAGCGCGATCATGTCCGTGGTGATGGCGGCATTGCAGGCCGGCGACCATATCGTCAGCTCGCAAAGCATCTTCGGGTCGACGGTCGGGATGTTCGCGCAGATTTTCCCGCGCTTCGGCATTACGACCACTTTCGTCAATCCGGTCGACCTCGACGCCTGGCGCGCCGCCGTCAAGCCGGAGACGAAGCTGTTTTTCCTCGAAACGCCGTCGAACCCCCTGACCGAGGTCAGCGATATCGCGGCGATTTCGGCCATCGCGAAGTCGGCTAACGCGCTGTTCGTAGTCGACAACTGCTTTTGCAGCCCGGCGCTGCAACAGCCGCTCAAGTTTGGCGCGGACATCGTGATGCACTCGGCGACCAAGTATCTGGACGGACAGGGCCGGGTGCTTGGCGGCGCCCTGGTCGGTTCGCGCAAGTTCCTGATGGAAAAGGTCTTTCCGTTCGTGCGCAGCGCCGGGCCGACGTTGTCCGCTTTCAACGCGTGGGTGTTGCTCAAGGGAATGGAAACGCTCAGTCTGCGCGTCGAGAAGCAATCCGAGAGCGCGCTGCGGCTCGCGCGCTGGCTCGAAGGGCATCCGGCCGTGAACCGGGTCTACCACCCGGGGCTCGAATCGCACCCGCAATACGCCATTGCGCGCAAGCAGCAGAAGGCGGGCGGCGCGGTGCTGTCATTCGAGCTCAAGGGCGACACGCCCGAAGCGATGCGCGCGAACGCGTGGCGCGTCATCGACAGCACGCGGCTGTGTTCGATTACCGCGAACCTTGGCGACACGCGCACGACCATTACGCATCCCGCCACCACCACGCACGGGCGCATCACGCCGCAGGCCCGCGCGGCTGCGGGGATCACCGAAGGGCTGATCCGCGTGTCGGTCGGTCTGGAAGACGTCACGGACCTGCAGCGCGATCTGCAGCGCGGGCTGGCCTAGTTGCGGACCGGCCCGGTCGCCACCGTCACCAGGTCGCGGGCGATGTCCCACGCTTCCATGGCCGCGCCGGTTCTGCCGCTGACGTGCGCGGCGACCGTCGCGCCGTCGATCAGCAACAGGCATTGTTTGGCGAGCCGGGTTGCGCTGCGTTTGTCGGTCATCTCGGCGATGAGCGATGCGATGTAGTCGGTGAGGTCACGGCGCCGCTCCACGGCGACGCGCATGACCGCCTCGTCGTGCTGGTGGAACTCCGCGGCCGCATTGAGGAACAGGCAACCATGAAAGTCCGCCGCCTTGAAGCGGCGGTCGTGCCAGACGAAGACCGCGCGCAGCTTGTCGAGCGGCTCGCGCTGCTTGCCGACCAGCGCCGCCAGTGACGCCGCGCATGCGTCGCGATGTTCGCTGAGGACGTCGATCACCAGCTGGCTTTTCGACGGAAAATGCTTGTACATCGTCATCTTCGCCACGCCGGACTCGAGAATGATCCGGTCTATCCCGACTGCATGGAAGCCGAACTGCGAAAACAACCGGGTCGCAGTGTCGAGCAATGCATTGCGTTTCTCACTCATGATCTCGTCCACAATGGAGGGGCGCTCAACCTCGACCCTCCGGGTAAGTGACGCGACGTCTGGAGCGCTTGCCGGATGCCCCTTGCTCGCGAATGGCCATGGCGATTATAGTCAGCGGCCTGGTGAATTCGATGGCGCCAAAAAAATACCCCTCATTAAATCGTTTGTTGTGCTGATTGGCCATTCGTAGTCGCCCGATATCGTCCGATCAAAGTAGCGATGCGGCCCGGACTTTTCTGCCCTGCGCCGCTAGAACGGTTTGTATTGAAACCCTGCGTCGCATGGTGTGCGCAGTGCGCTGACGGCACGCTGGGCAGCCGTGCCGTGCGACAAGCCGGCGCGTGCGGCGGCTACCCGGAGGGTGGGGAGGGAGCGGCGGAGGGTGGGGAGGGTGCGGCGGAGGCTCAGCGCTTCGCCAGGACGGTGGCCCGTTGCCGTCGATCCAGTTCCCGGCGTAAGATTTTCTTGGCCAAGCGTTTGGCGAAGTACACGCCGCGGTCCAGGCGCACGCTCCACTCGAAGCGGCCCAGCGGCTCGCGCCCCGCATCGGCGGGGCGCGGCAGGCGCCGCAATGTGCCTTGGTGATGCGACGCCATCTGCTTGACGATAGACAGCGCATCGTCGAACGACGAGCCGTCGACGCGCGCCGACACGTGGCATGCGCGGTGGAAAAGCTTATAGAACACCGTTAGCCAGTATTCGTCGCGCTCGCTGCCGTTGCAGCGCGCCAGCGCCTCGTCGCCGGTCAGGAGCAGGTCTCGAACGTCGCGCAGCGGCGCCTGTTGCGTAATGCTGCCGTAGCGGCGCCGATATCCGATCAGGCGGTCCGCGACCTGATACACGTTGTGCGCGCGCAAGTAGACGCTCGGCATGACCGCGGCGTCCTCATAGTGCCGTCCGGTCGGAAAGGGTTTCGGATCGAATAGCGCGGTCTTGTAGACGCGCGTCCACACGAACGTATGGAAGCGGCCGGCGAAGTGCATCAGCGTCGCTTTGTCGACCGTGTGACCGCCGGCGCGTTCCGGCGGTACGAGTTCGATCTCGTCCAGCATCTTGCCCTGGTCGTCGATGATGGCGATGTTGTACTCGAGCATGTCCCATTCGTGCCGCGCCAGCATCGGCACGATGGCGTCCGAGAAGTTTGGCATGTAGATGTCGTCGCCGTCGAGAAATGCCACGTAGGGCGTGCGCACTGCCGCCAAACCGACATTGCGCGCCTCGCTGACGCCGCGGTTGGGCTGGCGGATCAAGCGGATCTGATCGCCACGGTTGCGCTCGACGACCGCCAGCGCTTCCGCATAAGTCGAGTCGCTGGAGCCGTCATCGACCACGACGATGTCGATAACATCGGCCCAACGCTGCGACAACACGGAATTGAGCGCCTCGGCGATGTAGCCGCCAACGTTGTACGCTGGGATGACGACGGTCAAGGGGCGGATCTGCGTAGGGTTCGAGGCAGTAGTCATCGTGATGGCGCACATCGGAGGTGGTCGTGGTGTCGGCCGCAATTGCGCCGCGCGTGTTCGTTAGCGGACTGTCTCCATAATTCCCGACAGGCCAATCCACGCGCCAACATAAATGTTGGGGTTTGTTGCGCCACGGTAAGTCATCGATGGGGGGCTATCTGTGCGGTAGCGAACCAACAGCGGCTGTGCCCGAGCGGGCGCAGCCCGCGAAGCGCGCACGTGGCGGGCGCGCGAGGCGGATTGGCGTGGCGGCGTGCGCCGCCAAAATTTCGCTTCAGGGCGCGGCGTGAGCGAAATCGCGAAGCGAAGCCGAGCCGGCCGACTAGGCGGGAATGACCGGCAACAGTGCCCCGGCCAGGTCACGCGCCAAGATTACGATGTTCGGAAACCTCCACGTTGTTAAACGTCACCACTCCGCTTTTAAATGAGCAGCTTATTCGAGCCGACAAACACTTCAACGCGTTCGATACGCTTTCGTCGAGGCGGCCTTCACTGATTCCGCGCTTAACGATTTGCTTCAATTGTTGGCGATCTTGATTAATGTCGAACCATTTGAGGTTGTGTTGTTCGAGGTAACGCAAAAAATGAACGATGGATTGAGCGTAGTCTATCGATTGCGATATCGGCAAATGTCGGTTGTTCCAGTCGAAGCTAGCGACCATGCGCCAGTGTTCGGCGCACTCCAGGGAGGCGTGGTGGATGTACGGTCGTTCCGCGGTGAGTGGAGCGTCCGGTACGGACACGGGCGTGTATAGGCGTTCCCGGTATACCTTGTTCAGACGCGCCAAATCCTCCCGCGATGCCTCCCATTGGGATCGGCGGGGGGCACAGGGCACCACTACGAAACTGCTAGTCGGTTTAGGCGCACGCGGTCGTATCGCGCGCGACGCCGAAGTCGGTACGTCGTTTTGAATCGCTTGGGCTCTGGCATTCGGCGCGACATTTCCATAAGGCGAAAACCGCTTGCCCTGAGGCGCCACTGTCCAATCAAGGCGACCACTGATGGCTGGCGCCCCGTGTTTCAAATCGGCTAGATCCTGCGGCCGCGGAACGGGTTTCGGCGCGGCCGGACCCATTGCCGTTGGTTGCGGATCCGTGACCAACGCGCCCAGCAGCCCATTCTGCCATTCGAATACGTCCTCGGGCACCGCGTTCGCCTGAAGCCCAGGGGACAAGTCGAGCGTTGGTATATCGTTCAAGACCTCGTTCCAATCGAACACAGCCGCAGGCACGTCGGGCAGCGAGTTGACGGTCAGGTCGATTATGGCTGTTGGGGCGTTCGGCTGCTCCGTCTGCGCTTTTGATGTGCTCGGTGGCACAACGGTCGACCCATCTTTTCGCGCCGCTTTAGCCTTCGGCACATCATTCCCGTAAGGCGAAAACCGCTTGTTCTTAGACGTCGTTTTCGTAGCGGTCGGAAGAGCCACAGCCGGCGCCCGGTTTTGCGTCACATTCTGCGATCGCGGGAGGCGTCCCGGGCCGGGCGGATTTGTCGTCGTTGGTCGAGGAGTCGCAACCAGCGCACTCAGCAAGCCATTCGCTTGTGGTTCGGCCATGCCCTGCGGCGTTGCACCCGCGTGATGCCACAGGGAATTGTCTTGTGTTGATTTTTCGTCCGGGGTATTTATCCCGACCGTAAGCTCGGTCGGATACATCTCAGGAATCAAATTTAGACGTGACTGGACCATGGTCGTTTGGAATCGGCGTTATCGCCGAATTTCTCTGGTTGGCACGTCCGAAAGCGTCGCATGGCGTTCAAACGCTGGCGGCCGAATTGCCGAATCGGACGCTCGACAAACGAACGCGCAAGCCGCAGGCGCTCTAGGTAACGCGGATTTTTTGCTTCGATTTGAGCTATTTATGATAGATGTTTCGTGCGAAATCGGAAGTTTTAGAAAGATCCGACTAATTGAAGAACACTTCAATATATCGCGCAAGCCTCGCATAGCGTTCGACCGGCAGCGGCCGAAAC
>Ga0310811_10002420_pt1 | contig 23354 bp, 19 predicted proteins | sample YCmetagenome_FD_207642 | JGI IMG/M metagenome (GOLD analysis project Ga0310811, IMG submission 207642) | Soil microbial communities from experimental microcosm in Duke University, North Carolina, United States - YC | ecosystem: Engineered > Artificial ecosystem > Soil microcosm > Unclassified ... | reverse complement strand
GGTTGGTCAGCGAGATCGTGGTGCCGGCGAAGTCGTCGGCGGTCAGCTTGTTGTTGCGGGCCTTGCGGACCAGGTCCTCGTAGGCCTGCCAGAACTCGCGGAAGTCCATCAGCTCGGCGGCCTTGATGGAGGGCACCACGAGGGTGCGCGAGCCGTCCGGCTTCTGCAGGTCGATCGCCAGGCCGAAGTTGATGTGCTCGGGGGTGACCAGCGCGGGCTTGCCGTCCACCTCGGTGAACGAGCCGTTCATCTCCGGGATGGCCTTGGTCGCCTGCACCATCGCGTAGCCGATGAGGTGGGTGAAGGAGACCTTGCCGCCGCGGGCGCGCTTGAGGTGGTTGTTGATGACCACGCGGTTGTCGATCAGCAGCTTCGCCGGCACCGCGCGCACCGAGGTGGCGGTCGGCACCTCGAGCGAGGCGTTCATGTTGGTGATCAGCCGGGCGGCCGGACCGCGCAGCACCGTGGTCGCGGCGCCGCCGCCGGTCGGGGTGGAGGCGGTGGGCGGGGCGGTGATAGCCGCGTCGCGCGGCACGCCGCCGACCGGGGCCACGGCCTTCGGGGTGGGCTTCGGCGCGAGCGCGCCGGCCGTCTCGGCCTCGCCTGCCGCCACGGCCGGGGCGACGCCCGCGGCGACCTGGGCGACGGGGGCCTGGTTGCCCGGCACCGGCACCGGCTTGGCCAGCGGCTCGGCGGGGGCGGGGGCGGTCGCGGTGGGGGCCTGCGCGGGCACGCCCGCGGGGGTGGCGCCGTTGGAGGAGGCCGGCTGGTAGTCGTTGAAGAAATCCCACCAGGCCTTGTCGACCGACTCCGGGTCGTGCAAATACTGCTGGTAGATCTCGTCGACCAGCCATTCGTTGGGTCCGAACTGGGCCAACTCACCCGGAGGAGTCTCGCCGCCTGCCGGGGCCGGGGTTGACTGAGACGTCGTCGGTGTGGACTGTGGCGACACGGCGGTTTCCGCCCTCTTCCGCTTCGTAGATCCGCGTGGGGACTGCTCAACTGCCCGGTGGAAAGGCCGGGAGCCGAGGGATCCGCGAGCGGGCCCGAGCGGTTCCTCCTCACAGCGGGCAGCGGTGCTCAGGCTACGCTCTTTTCGCCGCGATTCGCAGTTCGCACCGGCCAACGCGACGAGAGTCACACTAACTCGGGACCTGAACCACCCTTACTGAGCATAATGCGGTAGCCCGAGATGACTATTCCGACGTGGATGCACTCAGCGCGGGATCGACGGGTAATTCGAGCCGGATGAGCACCCCTCGGACAGAAGGGGCACAGTGCATGACCTTGATCGTTCCGCCATGCACGACCACCACCAGCAAGCCCCACTACTCAGGAGCAGCCGGAGCCCACTACTCGGTAGCAGCCGGAGCCGGATCGGCGGGTAACTCGAGCCGGATGAGCGCCCCTCGGACAGAAGGCATGACCTCGATCGTTCCGCCGTGCAGGGCCACCGCCCAGCGGGCGATCGCGAGGCCGAGGCCGGTTCCGCCGCCCGGCTCGGTCTGGCCGGCGGCGCCGCGGGTGAAGCGCTCGAAGACGCGGGTGCGCTCGGGCTCGGGGATGCCGGGGCCCTCGTCGGCGACTTCGATGCGGAGCATGTTCTCGTGCGTGCGCAGGGCGGAGACCTGGACAAGGCCGTCGGCCGGGGAGTGCTTCGCGGCGTTGTCCACGAGGTTGGCGACGACCTGGTGCAGCCGTCCGGCGTCGGCGCGGGCGACGAGGGTGGGCGGGCGCACGTCGAGCCGGTAGCGGACCGGGCGCCCGGCGGTCTGCGCCTGCCGCACCACCTCGGCCAGGAAGGGCTCGACGGCGAAGTCGGAGACGTCCAGCGGCACGGCGCCGGCCTCGAGCCTGGAGAGGTCGAGCAGCTCCTCGACCAGCAGCCCGAGCCGCTCCGTCTGCGCGAGCGCGGCCTTCACCGCGGCGCCGTCCGGTTCGGTGACGCCGTCCACGACGTTCTCCAGCACCGCGCGCAGCGCCGAGATCGGGGTGCGCAGCTCGTGCGAGACGTTGGCGATCAGTTCGCGGCGCGCGCGGTCGGCGGCCTCGAGATCTGCGGCCATCTGGTTGAAGACGATAGCCAGACGGCCTACTTCGTCCCGGGAAGTGGCGCGCACTCGTCTGGAGTAGTCGCCGTGCGCCATCGAGGAGGCGGCCGCGGCCATCGAGCGCAGCGGCGCGATCATGCCGTGCGCCAGGATCTGGACGACGATCAGGGACGCGACGACGGCGACCGTGACCACGTAGCGTGCCTCGATGCCGAGCGAGACCCCGACCGCGGAGAACACGGCCGAGACGATGACCGAGGTCGCGACGAGCACGCCGAGCTTGATGCGCAGGGACGAGAGCCGGTCGAGCGGCTGCAGTTCGCGCAGCTCGCGCAGCCGGGGTACGCGGTCGGAGCGCCCGGGGGTCACGGCGAGGCCGCCTCGGGCCCGGTCTCCAGCGCGTAGCCCACGCCGTGCACGGTGCGGATCCGCTCCGCGCCGATCTTCTTACGCAAGGCCTTGACATGTGAGTCGACGGTCCGGGTGCCGGACGCGTCGGCCCAGTCCCAGACCTCGGCGAGCAGCGCCTGCCGGGAGACCACCTGGCCGGGCCGCCGGGCCAGGCTGAGCAGCAGGTCGAACTCGATCGGCGTCAGGTGCACCTCGGCGCCGTCCGCGCGCACCCGGCGCCGGGCCCGGTCCACGGTCAGCGGATGTCCCGGCGAGCCCAGCTCCAGCGGCACCCCCGGATCGGGGCCGTCACCCTCGCCGTTGCCGTTGCTCTTGAGCGCCTGCGCGCGCACCAGGTCCACCCGGCGTAGCAGGGCCGTGATCCGGGCGATCAGCTCCCGCATGGAAAAGGGCTTGGTGAGGTAGTCGTCGGCGCCCGCGCCGAGCCCGGCGAGCAGGTCCGACTCGGCGTCCCTGGCGGTGAGCATGAGCACCGGCAGCGGCTGCTCGGCCTGGATCCGCCGGCAGACCTCGAGCCCGTCGAAGCCCGGCAGCATGACGTCCAGCACCAGCGCGTCCGGCTTCTCGGCGCGCGCGGCCTCTATCGCGGCGGGCCCGGTCGCGGCGTACGCGGTCTCGAAGCCCGCCGCGTTCAACCGGGCGAGCACGGCGTCGGCCAGGGTCGGCTCGTCCTCGACCACGAGGATCTTGCGGCGCGGCGGCTCGGGCGGTGGCTGGCTCATGGTCAGCAAGCGTACGCGCGGCGGCGCGCAGCCTCTGCCGTCCGGGCCGGTGTTAGGTTTTTACCGAAGCCGGAACCGACTGATGGCATAGGCCGAGGAGCCGTCGATAATGACGCAGCAGTTGACAGAGACCGCGCAGTGGCAGGCGCTTTCCAAGCACCGTGAGGCCTTCGGGGACACCCACCTCCGCGAGCTTTTCGCGACCGACCCGCAGCGCGCCGAGCGCTACACCCTGAACGTCGGCGACCTCAGCGTCGACTTCTCCAAGCAGCTGATCACGGACGAGACCCTCAGCCTGCTGCTGGAGCTCGCGGCGGCGCGTGGGGTCGAGCCGCTGCGCGACGCGATGTTCGCGGGCGAGAAGATCAACGTGACCGAGGACCGGGCCGTGCTGCACGTGGCGCTGCGCGCGCCGCGCGGGGCCACCATCGAGGTCGACGGCGAGAACGTGGTCCCCGGCGTGCACGAGGTGCTCGACCGGATGGGCGTGTTCGCCGAGAAGGTGCGCTCGGGCGAGTGGAAGGGCGCGACCGGCGAGCGCATCCGGAACGTCGTCAACATCGGCATCGGCGGCTCCGACCTGGGCCCGGCGATGGCGTACGAGGCGCTCAAGGAGTACTCGCGCCGCGACCTGACCTTCCGCTTCGTCTCCAACGTGGACGGCGCGGACCTCTACGAGGCGACCCGCGACCTGGCCGCGGCCGAGACGCTGTTCGTCATCTCCTCGAAGACGTTCACGACCGTCGAGACCATCACCAACGCCACCTCCGCCAAGGAGTGGGTCCTCGAGGCGCTCGGCGGCGACGAGTCCGCGGTCGCCAAGCACTTCGTCGCCGTCTCGACGAACGCCGCCGAGGTCTCGAAGTTCGGCATCGACACCGAGAACATGTTCGGGTTCTGGGACTGGGTCGGCGGCCGCTACTCCTACGACTCCGCCATCGGCCTGTCGCTGATGATCGCCATCGGCCCGGAGCGCTTCGGCGAGATGCTCGCCGGCTTCCACACCGTCGACGAGCACTTCAGGAGCACCCCCCTCAGAGAGAACGTCCCGGCCCTGCTCGGCCTGCTCGGCGTCTGGTACGGCAATTTCTTCGACGCGCAGACGCACGCGGTGCTCCCGTACTCGCACTACCTGTCGAAGTTCTCCGCGTACCTGCAGCAGTTGGACATGGAGTCCAACGGCAAGTCCGTGCAGCGCGACGGCGAGCCGGTGGCCTGGCAGACCGGCCCGATCGTCTGGGGCACCCCGGGCACCAACGGCCAGCACGCCTACTACCAGCTGATCCATCAGGGCACGAAGATCATCCCGGCCGACTTCATCGGCTTCGCCGAGCCGGTCACCGCCGCCGCCGACCCGCGCGGCGCCCACCACGACATGCTCACCGCGAACTTCCTCGCACAGACCGAGGCGCTCGCCTTCGGCAAGACGAAGGAGCAGGTCGAGGCCGAGGGCACCGCGGCGCCGATCGTGCCGCACCGCGTCTTCAAGGGCAACCACCCGACCACCACGATCCTCGCCCCGAAGCTCACCCCGTCGGTGCTCGGCCAGCTCGTCGCCCTCTACGAGCACAAGGTCTTCACCCAGGGGGCGATCTGGAACATCAACTCCTTCGACCAGTGGGGCGTCGAGCTCGGCAAGGTCCTCGCGAAGAAGATCGAGCCGGAGCTGACCGTGGACGGCACCCCGCTGCCGGACGCCCACGACTCCTCCACCGACGCGCTCGTCGCGAAGTACCGCGAACTGCGCGGGCGGTAGGCACGGGAAGTAGGCACGGGAAGCGGAATAACCGTGGCACGGTGCTCACGCACCGTGCCACGCCGTCGTTCACGGCTCGCGTCATTGGCGGACAAGATCCAGCCGGCGATTCCGACGCCGTCCCCGCCCGGCTCCCGCGAGTGGATTAAGCAACGCTGCGCGCCGACAGCGACGAATCCTTCGGCGACGACGATCGCATTCGCGCTGAGGTGTACGAATAGCGTCGCCGGTGCCGGTGGCGTACTTCGGCCGGGTCGTAGTGCTCGGCCGGTCTGAGACAATGGGCCAATGACCGAGCCGCGCCGCACCTCCTCCTCGTCTGAGCCCCGCAAGCCCGCCTCCTCCCAGGCCGGGCGGAACGCGGCGCGCAACGCGCGGGGGCGCAAGGCCGAGGAGCTGGAGATCTCGGAGCGGCGCAAGCGGCAGTCGATCGCGAAGGCGGAGCGGCGCACGACGTCGGAGCGGGTACGCTCGGCGGAGCCGGCGCCGACGGCCGCGGGGCGTGCGCCGGAGGGGGCGGGGGCGGCGACGCCGAGCTCGTACCTGGACATCCCGGAGGACTACCGCGCGGGCTTCGCCTGCTTCGTCGGGCGGCCGAACGCGGGCAAGTCCACGCTGACGAACGCACTGGTCGGCGCGAAGATCGCGATCACCTCGGGCAAGCCGCAGACCACCCGGCACACCGTGCGCGGCATCGTGCACCGGCCGGACGCGCAGCTCGTGCTCGTCGACACCCCCGGACTACACCGGCCGCGCACGCTGCTCGGCGAGCGGCTGAACGAGCAGGTCCGGGCGACCTGGGCCGAGGTCGACGTCATCGGCTTCTGCATCCCGGCCGACCAGCAGATCGGCCCCGGCGACAAGTACATCGCGCAGCAGCTGGCCGAGGTGCGCCGCACCCCGAAGATCGCGATCGTCACGAAGACCGACCTGATGGGCAAGCAGTCCGTCGGCGAGCAGCTGCTCGCCGTGCTCGAGCTCGGCAAGGAGGTCGGGATCGAGTGGGCGGAGATCGTGCCGGTCAGCGCGGTCGGCGACGCGCAGGTCGGGCTGCTGGCCGACCTGCTGGTCACGCAGCTGCCGCCGTCCCCGCCGCTCTACCCGGGCGGCGAGCTCACGGACGAGCCCGAGCAGGTCATGGTCGCCGAGCTGATCCGCGAGGCCGCGCTGGAGGGCGTGCGCGACGAGCTGCCGCACTCGCTGGCCGTCACTGTCGAGGAGATGCTGCCGCGCAAGGACCGGCCGAAGGACAAGCCGCTGCTCGACGTGCACGCGACGCTGTACGTGGAGCGGCCCAGCCAGAAGTCGATCGTGATCGGCACCGGCGGCTCCCGGCTGCGCGAGGTCGGCACCCAGGCACGCCGCCAGATCGAGGCGCTGCTCGGCACACCGGTGTTCCTCGACCTGCACGTGAAGGTCGCCAAGGACTGGCAGCGCGATCCGAAGCAGCTGCAGCGCCTCGGGTTCTGACGGGCCGGATACGGATACCTGACGGCGGCTCAGCACGTCGTGAGCGGTACTCCGCCAACGGGTCGTGAACACGCCGCCGTCCAGGTACACGACATGGTCCGGCCGGTACTCCGCCAACGGGTCGTGAACACGCCGCCGTCCAGGTACACGACATGGTCCGGCCGGTACTCCGCCAACGGGTCGTGAACACGCCGCCGTCCAGGTACACGGCATGGTCCGGCCGGTACTCCGCCAACGGGTCGTGAACACGCCGCCGTCCAGGTACACGGCATGGTCTGGCCGGTGCTCCGTCAACGGGTCGTGAACGCGCCGCCGTTTACGTGGATGGTCTGGCCGGTGATGTGCCGCGCGCCGGGCGAGGCGAGGAAGAACACGAGCTCGGCGACGTCCTCCGGGGTGCCCGGGCGCTTGTCGTGCGTCTCGTCGATGAGCAGTTCGTGCCGCGCCTCGGTCATGGCGCCCTGGAAGAAGTCCGTGCCGGCGATGTAGCCCGGTGAGACGACGTTCGCGGTGACGCCCTGCGGGCCGAGCTCGGCGGACAGCCCGGCGCTCCAGGCCGAGAGCGCCGCCTTGGCCGCTCCGTACGCGCCGCCGCGCCGCTCGGCGCCGATCGATCCGATGCTGATCACGGTGCTGCGCGGGCCGAGCAGGTCGCGCAGCGCGGCGGTGGTGAGCACGGCGCCGAGCACGTTCTGCGCGACGTACGCGTTCCAGGTCTCGCGCAGCTCCTCGAGCGGATCGTTCGCGGGCTTGCCGGCGACCAGGCCGCCCGAGGCGTTGACCAGGACGTCGATGTGCTCGTTCACCTCGTCGACGAGCAGCGCGAGGTCGCGCGGCCTGGTCGAGTCGCAGACCACGGCGACGACCTCGCCCGGGTAGCTGCCGTCGAGCTCCTCGGCGGCGCGCACGAGGGAGTGCTCGGTGCGTCCGGTGATGTAAACGCGGTCCCCGTCGGCGGCGAAGCGGGCCGCTATCGCGCGCCCGATCCCGCTGCCGCCGCCCGTGACCACGACGATGCGACCCATGCTCTCTCCAGTCAACGAGCCCTCCCGCTAGCATGAGGCCTGAATTTTAGACCTAAACATAGCAGGAGGGCTTTCAGATGCCCCAGGGAGAGTCCGCCGGTGCGCGTCCGTCCGCGCGGGGGATCGCCGAAGCCTGGCGGCGCGAGCGCCCGGGCACGCCCACGGACTCGATCGAGATCGTTACCCCGGTCTACCGCCTGGCAAAACTCTTCGCGGACGACCGTTCCCGCGTCCTGCGCGAGCAGGGGGTGGATTCGGCGACGCTGGATCTCCTCTCGCAACTGCGCAGATCCGGTCCGCCTTACGCGCTGAGCACGGGTCAGATCGCCACGCGCGCCCTGGTCACGGCGGGTGCGATCTCCCAGCGGGTCGCGCGGGCCGAGCACGGAGGACTCGTCGAGCGCAGCGCCGGGACCGGCGCCCGCCACGGCGTCCTGGTCACGCTCACCCCGGCCGGGCACGCCGTGATCGAGCGGACGGTGGACGCCGTGCTCGGTCGCGAAGCCGAGCTGCTCGGCGGCCTCTCGGCCGAGGATCGGACCCGGCTCGCGCAGCTGCTGGAGCGGCTGGAGGCGGACGTCCTGCGGCGAACGGGCTAATTCCTGCCCGATTCCGGGCAGGAATCTGGGATTCGCGCACCGGGCTGGACTAGCGTCCCTATCGTGCCGTCCTCCCCCGCATCCCACGACGATCTGCTCGCGCACGTCATGCGCACGACCGGGCTCCCGGCCGGCAGCGCGGCGCGGGTGATCGCGGACGTGAAGGCGTACTTCGACGAGAGCGTCGAGGACTACGTGCGGCGGCGGCACCGCGAGTTGCAGGCGCGCGGGCTGACGAACGATCCGATCTTCGAGCGGGTCCTGGCCGAGCTGCGTGACCGGCCGGTGGCCGCGCCCGAGCTGACGGCCCGCCAGCTGCGCCGGATGGTGTACGGATAAGAGCGTCCGAGGGATGCGGGGCCCCGATCGCCCGCCAGCCATCCCCGGTCGCTCGCAACGGAAGCGAGGGATCACATGTGCGGCATCGTCGCCTACGTCGGCGCGCAGGACGCGGCGCCCATCCTGCTGGACGGACTGGCCCGGCTCGAGTACCGCGGCTACGACTCGGCGGGGCTCGCGGTGGTCGGCAAGGGCGGCCTGCGCGTCTGCAAGAAGAAGGGCCGGATCGCCGAGCTCGCCGCCGCGGTCCCGTCCCGCTTCCGCGGCACGACCGGGGTCGGCCACACCCGCTGGGCCACCCACGGCGAGCCGAACGACGAGAACGCGCACCCGCACGTGAGCGAGGCCGGGCGCTTCGCGGTCGTGCACAACGGCATCATCGAGAACGCCGGCGACCTGCGGGCCAAGCTCGAGGCCGGCGGCGTGACCTTCACGTCCGAGACCGACTCCGAGGTGCTGGTGCACCTGATCGCCGAGCAGTCGGCCTCCGGCCTGAGCCTCGAGGACGCGGTGCGCGGTGCACTGAACCAGGTCGTGGGCACGTACGGCATCGCGGTCGTAGACGGCGAGCAGCCCGGTGTGGTCGTCGTGGCCCGCAACGGCAGCCCGGTCGTGCTGGGCATCGGCGAGAAGGAGATGTTCGCCGCCTCCGACGTCGCGGCCGTGGTCCGCTACACGCGGCAGATCGTGCACCTCGACGACGGCGAGCTGGCCGTCGTGCGGGCGGGCGGCTTCTCCACGTTCACGCTCGACGCGCGGGCCGTGACCAAGCAGCCCTCGACCGCGGAGGCCGCCGCGGCCGACTACGACACCGGCGGCTTCCGGCACTTCCTCGGCAAGGAGATCCACGAGCAGCCCGCGGCCATCCTGCGCACGCTCTCCGGCCGCCTCGACGAGCGCTTCTCCACCGCGCACCTCGGCGGCCTGAACCTCTCGGCCCGCGAGGCGCGTGACTTCAAGCGGGTGAAGATCCTCGGCTGCGGCTCGGCGTACTACGCGGGCGAGATCGGCGCGCAGCTGATCGAGGAGCTGGCGCGCATCCCGGCGCACGCCGAGCCGGCCTCCGAGTTCCGCTACCGCAATCCGGTGATCGAGTCGGACACGCTCTACATCGCGGTCAGCCAGTCCGGCGAGACCTACGACACGCTCGCGGCCGTGCACGAGATCAACCGCAAGGGCGGTACGACGCTCGGCGTGGTCAACACCGTCGGCAGCGCGATCGCCCGCGCCTGCTCGGGCGGCATGTACCTGCACGCCGGGCCGGAGATCTCGGTCACCTCGACGAAGAGCTTCACCTGCACCGCCGTCGCGTTCGCGCTGATCGCGCTGCACTTCGGCCGGGTGCACGACCTCTCCCCCGCCGACGGCAGGCGAATCACCGAGGCGCTGCGCGCGCTGCCGGAGAAGATCGAGCGCATCCTCGGGGACGAGGAGCACATCGCCTCGCTCGCGCACGAGTACGCCAAGCACGAGAGCCTGATGTTCGTCGGGCGGGTACGCGGCTTCCCGGCGGCCCGCGAGGGCGCGCAGAAGCTGAAGGAGCTGTCGTACATCCACGCCGAGGCGTACCCGGCGAGCGAGCTCAAGCACGGGCCGCTCGCGCTGATCGGCCCGGAGCTGCCGACGCTGGCCGTCGTCCCCGACGACGAGCTGCTGGAGAAGAACCTGAGCACCCTCGGCGAGATCCGGGCACGTCAGGGCCGGATCCTGGTGATCGGGCACAGCGCCCCGGACGCCAAGCTCGCGCAGGACGCGATCCTGGTTCCGCGCAGCGAGCCCGAGCTCGACCCGATCCTGCTCGGCATCCCGATGCAGATCTTCGCGTATCACGCGGCGCTCGCGCTCGGCCGGGACATCGACAAGCCGCGGAACCTGGCGAAGAGCGTGACCGTCGAGTGAGCGTAGGACCCGGTCCGGCAGAACCTGGCGGACCGGGACGACGGAGGAACGGATGGGCGCGGTGCTCGCCGGTCGCGTTCGCGGGCCAGCGAAAGCTACAACACAGTCATCGTCCAGGCGGCGTGCGTGTCCACCGGCTCGAAGCCGAGGCTCCGGTTCACCGCGAGTATGCGCGCGTTGCCGACGGCGTTGTACGTGTCGAGCATGCGCAGGTTCGGCTCGGCGGCGAGCAGCTCGTGGACCAGGTAGGCCTTCACCCGGATCGCCAGGCCGCGGCCCCGGTACTCCGGCACGACGACGGTCTCGTTCTGCTCGCCGCGCACCCCGTCGGCGGTGTGCGCGGTGGAGAGCGCGGCCATCCGGCCGGTCGCCGGGTCGAGCAGGCAGGCGGTGTACTCGCGCAGGCCGGCGGACCACGCGGCCTGCTCGCGGTGGCGCACCTCGGCCTCGGTGAACGGCGTGACGGCCGGGTCGCCGGGGTCGGCGTGCAGCGAGTCGAGCGTCTCGATCAGCGCGTCGAGCAGGTACTCCGGGCACGCCCCGGCCCAGCGCATCGGCAGCAGGTTGCCGTCCGGGATGTCGCGCTGCAACGGGACGATGCGGCCGAGCCCGGCGTGCAGCGCGGCCGAGTTCAGGTCGAGCCGCGAGCGGAGGTCGCAGCCGCCGACGATCAGTCCCCAGCTGCGCGCGAAGCCGTCGGTCGCCGCGTTGCGCGGACCGTCGAGCACCAGCCGTGCCCGGCCGTTCGCCTTCGCGGACGCGGCGAGCGCGCCGAGCAGCGCGGAGCCGACCCCGTGCCGCCGCGCCGCCGGGTGCACGGTCAGCGCGCCGTGCGCCAACTCGCGGTGGAACGCGCTGTAGACGCCGAGCCGCGCGAAGCCCAGCAGCCGGCCGTAGTGGTCATGAGCGAGGTGCACGAAGCGGCGCCCGCGGAACGGCGGGGCCAGCAGCGAGCGCAGCTCGGCGCGGCTGGCGGGCGGATCCCCGGGCCGGTCGGCGAGATCGGCGGCGTTCTGGCAGACCTGGATCTGGGCGAGCAGCTCGGCCGGGACCTCCGGTTCCGCACCGCCGCCGCAAGCCGAGGTCTGCACCCGGGTCAGCCGCCAGGATCGCTGGATTGGGCCACTCGCGGGGGCGAACAGGGTGCGCACGGGGAACATCACACCGCTTTCCGGCGTCCCGCGCTGGCAGACTCGCGGAAATCCCACCCGATCTCGCGCCGAAACCGCGTCTGCTAGAGTGAACTCCACTATGCACGGACGGCGGCTTCTTATCTGCCGCGGCGAGGGTCTGTAACCATCCAGACCGGCACCCTCGTCGCGGAGTCGGTGCTGCGCTTCTCTAGCCCTTCGCACTGGAACCACCGCCGGTCTCCCTCCCGCACCGCCCGGACGGAGAACCGAGACAGATGACCGTGCAGAACCCCGTGGCAGGCAGCGCCGGCCAGTACGACGTGGTCGCCGCGCAGCGCCCGAGCATGATGCCGACGCACAAGTACGCGCCCTTCACCCCGATCGCCCTGCACGACCGCACCTGGCCCGCCAAGGTCATCGACCGGGCGCCGCGCTGGTGCGCCGTGGACCTGCGCGACGGCAACCAGGCGCTGATCGACCCGATGAGCCCGGCCCGCAAGCTGAAGATGTTCGAGCTGCTGGTGGCCATGGGCTACAAGGAGATCGAGGTGGGCTTCCCGGCCGCCTCGAAGACAGACTTCGACTTCGTGCGGCAGATCATCGAGGAGAACCGGATCCCGGACGACGTCGTCATCCAGGTCCTGACCCAGGCGCGCGAGCACCTGATCGAGCGCACCTTCGAGGCGGTCGCGGGCGCGAAGCAGGCGATCGTGCACCTGTACAACTCCACCTCGACGCTGCAGCGGCGGGTGGTGTTCCAGGAGGACATGGCCGGGATCAAGCAGATCGCGGTCAACGGCGCGCAGCTGTGCAAGAAGTTCGCGGATCAGTACCCTGAGACGGAGATCTACTTCGAGTACTCCCCCGAGTCCTACACCGGCACCGAGCTGGAGTTCGCCGTCGAGGTCTGCGACGCCGTCAACGACGTGTGGAAGCCGACCCCCGAGCGCAAGGTGATCATCAACCTGCCGGCGACGGTCGAGATGGCCACCCCGAACGTGTACGCGGACTCGATCGAGTGGATGCACCGGAACCTGAAGTACCGGGACGGCATCGTGCTCTCGCTGCACCCGCACAACGACCGCGGCACCGCGGTGGCCGCCGCCGAGCTGGGCTACATGGCGGGCGCAGACCGCATCGAGGGCTGCCTGTTCGGCAACGGCGAGCGGACCGGCAACGTATGCCTGGTGACGCTGGGCCTGAACCTGTTCTCACAGGGCGTGGACCCGCGCATCGACTTCTCCGACATCGACGAGGTCCGGCGCACCGTCGAGTACTGCAACCAGCTGCCGGTGCACCCGCGCCACCCGTACGGCGGCGACCTGGTCTACACCGCGTTCTCCGGCTCGCACCAGGACGCGATCAAGAAGGGCTTCGAGCACCTGGAGCGCGACGCCAAGGCCGCGGGCGCCACGGTGGACGAGATCGCGTGGGCGGTGCCGTACCTGCCGATCGACCCGAAGGACGTCGGCCGCACCTACGAGGCCGTGATCCGGGTCAACTCGCAGTCCGGCAAGGGCGGCGTCGCCTACGTGCTGAAGAACGACCACCAGCTGGACCTGCCGCGCCGGCTGCAGATCGAGTTCTCCGGCATCATCCAGGCCAAGACCGACGCCGAGGGCGGCGAGGTCTCGCCGGAGGCGATCTGGTCGGTGTTCGCCAACGAGTACCTGCCCACGCCGGACGAGCCCTGGGGCCGCTTCCAGCTGGCCGGATACCGCTCGGACTCGACGCTCGACGGCAAGGACGCGATGAGCGTGGACGTCGTCATCGACGGCACCCCGACCACCGTCGCGTCTGCGGGCAACGGCCCGATCGACGCGTTCGTCAATGCCCTGACGCAGCAGCTCGAGGTGGACCTGCGCTTCCTGGACTACGCCGAGCACGCGCTCTCTGCGGGCGGTGACGCGAGCGCCGCGGCGTACGTCGAGTGCGCGGTCAACGGCCGGGTGCTGTGGGGCGTGGGCGTGGACGCGAACATCGTGACCGCCTCGCTGAAGGCCGTGGTCTCGGCCGTGAACCGCGCGCTGCGGTAATCGGGCGGCGGCGGTGGTGCGTGCCTGGTGGCGCGCTCGGTCCCGAACGGCGCGTCTGCGAGAATGAGCAGGTGAGCCTCCATCGTGACGACGGGATCGTGCTGCGCGCCCAGAAGCTGGGCGAGGCGGACCGCGTCATCACGATGCTCACCCGGGAACGCGGCAGGCTGCGCCTGGTGGCCAAGGGCGTGCGCCGGACGACCTCGAAGTTCGGCGCGCGGCTCGAGCCGTTCGCGCACGTGGACTTCCAGACCTTCGAGCGGGAGAACCGCGCGCTCGGCATGATCACGCAGGCCGAGACGATCGCGCCGTACGGCGGCCAGGTCGTCGGGGACTACGCGCGGTACACGGCCGGGACGGCGATGCTGGAGACCGCGGAGCGGCTGACCGAGGAGGGCGAGCCCGCGCTGCAGCAGTACCTGCTGCTGCTCGGCGGCCTGCGCGCGCTTGTCGGCGGGGAGCACGCGCCGGGCCTGGTCCTCGACGCGTTCATCCTGCGCTCGCTCTCCATCGCCGGCTACGCGCCGTCCTTCCGGGACTGCGCGGGCTGCGGCAACGAGCCGGACGACGGCACACCGTGGCGCTTCTTCTCGCTGCCGGCCGGCGGCGTGGTGTGTCCGGCCTGCAAGCCGGGCGGTGCCGCGGTGCCGCAGCAGGCCACCGTCGACCTGCTCGGCGCCCTGCTGGCCGGCGAGTGGGAGGGCGCCGACGCGAGCGAGCCGCGGCACCGGCGCGAGGCCAGCGGCCTGGTCGCCGCCTACCTGCAGTGGCACCTGGAGCGCGGACTCCGGTCGCTGCGGCTGGTCGAGCGGCAGTAGAGATCCACAAGATCCGGTAACGTCGGTAACGGAAAGACACGGAAGACACGGATGGCACTGCTCAGGAAGTCCGGCCAGTCGAGCTCCTCGGCCGACCAGGCGCAGCGTACGACGGGCCCGCGCACGTACCGCGACCCGAAGCCGCACAAGGACGGCGCGCTGCCGCCGAAGATCCCGGCCGAGCTGGTGCCCAAGCACGTGGCGATCGTGATGGACGGCAACGGACGCTGGGCCAAGCAGCGGGGCCTGTCGCGCACCGAGGGCCACGAGGTCGGCGAGAAGTCGCTGTTCGACGTGGTCGAGGGCGCGGTGCAGATCGGCGTCACGCACATCTCCGCGTACGCCTTCTCCACCGAGAATTGGCGCCGTTCGCCGGACGAGGTCCGCTGGCTGATGGGCTTCAACCGCCTCACGATCCGCCGGCGCATCGACGAGATGGACGAGCTCGGCGTCCGCATCCGCTGGTCCGGCCGGCGCCCGCGGCTGTGGAAGTCCGTCATCGACGAGCTCGAGATGGCCGAGGAGCGGACCCGGTACAACGACCGCTTCACGCTCAACATGTGCGTCAACTACGGCGGCCGCGCCGAGATCGCCGACGCCGCCGCCGCACTGGCCAAGGACGTCGTCGCCGGCAAGGTCAACCCGAACCGCATCGACGAGAAGCTGTTCGCCCGGTACCTCGACGAGCCCGACATGCCCGACGTGGACCTGTTCCTGCGCTCCTCCGGCGAGCAGCGCACGAGCAACTTCATGCTCTGGAAGGCCGCCTACGCCGAGATGGTCTTCCTGGACACCCTCTGGCCGGACTTCGACCGCACCCACCTGTGGCAGGCGATCGAGACCTACGCCGACCGCGACCGCCGCTTCGGCGGCGCCAAGCCCAACCCGGTGGCGGACGACGCGTCGCGCAACCCATCGCCGCTGTAGAGCCCTGTCCGGGGATCAGGGGCCGGCCGCGCTTTCCGGTCCGGCCCCGCCCGCGTCACCGATGCCGCTGCGCTGCGCATCGGCTCTTTCCTCCGGGTTTTCCGACTCACGTGGGTAGGGCCGACCGTCAACCGCGAGCGGCAAGGACGGCGCGCCTATTGCTCCCCGAACACCATCCACTTCTCCGGCGCGGTCATCGGCTGGAAGCCGATCTTGGCGTAGACGCCGTGGGCGTCCGCCGTCGCGAGGATGATGCGGCGCAGGCCGTAGGGGGCGAGGTGGTCTCGGGCGGCGGCTACCAGCGCGGTGCCGAGGCCGTTGCCGCGGGCTTCGGGGGCGATGTAGACGTCGCAGAGGTACGCGAAGGTGGTCTCGTCGGTGACGATGCGGGCGTAGCCGACCTGGCTGCCGCCCGACACCTCGTACACGCCGAAGTTGAGAGACGCGGCGATGGCGCGGTCCTGCTTTTCGCGCGGGCGGCCCATGGCCCAGTACGCGTCCTCGGAGAGCCACTTGTGCACGAGCGCGGCGTCCAGCCGTGCGGGGTCCGTGGAGATCTCGTAGCCGCCGGGAAGCGCCATCGACTCATCGGTCATGGTCGAATCCAAGCAGGATCGCCCGGCCCGACCAATAGCCATTCGCCGGGTTCTGGCCTTCGGGCAGTTCAGCCGAGCCCGACCGCTCCGATGAGCCTCGGCGCGATCTCGCCGAGCAGTCTGCGGGCGTCGGCCATGCTGCGGGCCGGGTCGGGCTCGATCTCGGCGAGGGCGAAGGCCTCCTGGATGCCGGCCTGCCTGAGCTGATCGTGCGTCAGGCGCAGGCGCCCGCAGACGGCGACGACGGGCACGCCGTGCAGGGCAGCCAAGCGGGCCACGCCAACGGGGGCCTTGCCGCGCAGGCTCTGTTCGTCGAGCGAACCCTCGCCGGTGACCACGAGTCTGGCTCCGCGCATCGCCTGCTCGACGCCGAGCAGTTCCAGCATCAGCTCGATGCCCGGGCGCACGGTCGCGCCGAGGCCGACGATGGCGCCGTAGCCCACGCCGCCGGCCGCGCCGGCTCCGGGCTGGGCGGCCGCCGCGACGGCGTGCTCGCCGAGCTGCTTGGTGAGCACGTCGACGAGGCGGCCGAGACCGGTCTCGAGGGTCAGGACGTCGTCGGGGGCGGCACCCTTCTGCGGGCCGTAGACGGCGGCGGCGCCGAAGGTGCCGAGCAGCGGGTTGTCCACGTCGGTGGCCAGGATGACCTCGGTCTGCGCGATCCGCTCGTCGAGGCCGGACAGGTCCACGCTCGCCACCTCGGTCAGCGCGGCACCGCAGCCTTCGAGCTCGTCCCCGGCGGAGTCGAGGAACCTGGCGCCGAGGGCGGCGAGCATTCCGGTGCCGCCGTCGGTGCTCGCGCTGCCGCCGACGCCGAGGATCAGGGTGCGTGCACCGGCGTCGAGAGCCGCGCGGATGACCTCGCCGGTTCCGTACGTCGAGGAGTGCAGCGAGTCGAAGACGCCGGGCGGCAGCCGGCGCAGGCCGCTGGCCTCGGACAGTTCGACGACGGCTGTGTGGTTCGAGACGGCGTAGGCGGCCTCGACCGGCTCGCCGAGCGGTCCGCGCACGGTGACGGTCGCCCGCTGGAACCCGGCCGAGACGGCCGCGTCCACGGTGCCGTCGCCACCGTCGGCGATCGGGATCGTGCGCAGCCCGACGGACGCGTCGGCCGCGGCCAACCCGGCCGCGACAGCGTCGGCCACCTCGGCGGCGCTGAGCGAGCCCTTGAATTTGTCCGGCGCGATCACTATCCAGCCCTCAGTCACACCGGGAGTCTAGAGGGGCGCACGCCCGGCGCGTACGCTACATCCGCCACGGTATGGAACCCGACCCGGCCGGGCCACGTGCGCGGGGTACGGCACGCGCACCGGCCGGCTGCGGATTATCGCCCGGATTGGGGACGGATCACCCGTAACGGTCCGCAGGACGGGGAACAGCGGCAGAACAGTCGGCTGCGGAGATCGCAGACCACAGATCGCAGACCACAGACCACAGACCACAGACCGGACACCGCAGATCGCAGACCACAGACTGGAGACCGGACACCGCAGACCGGACACCGCAAACCGGAGACGGAGACCGGACGGACACCGCAGACCGGAGACCGCAGACCGGTAGCCGGCGACGGAGGGGAACGCCGTGGGGCGCCGGACCCTGACCGTCCGGCGCCCCCTCACCGCCCGCCCCCCCACGGCGTTCCCCTCCTGCGTCCCCCCGGTTCCCCGTCACCGGATCCCGATCCCGGTCCCCGGCTTCCCGGACCCCCGACTCGGGTCCCCCGATCCGCCGGTCCCCGTGCTCCGGCGTCCCGCCGCGTTACCTCTGCACCGCCTACTCCTCCGGCTCCGGCCGCGCGTCGCGCGGGCCGCCGTCGAGCAGGTCCCTGAGCTGTCGCAGAGTGCTGTCGATGATCGCCTTGACCTCGGCCTGCTCCTCGGCGCTGAGCGCCCCGTGCCGGCGGAACGCGTCCGCTACCGGGCCGCCCTCGCGGCGCAGGTAGCCGAGCAGGTCGCCGAGCTGGCTGAAGTCGGTGTCGCCGGTCAGGCCGCCGATCCAGCCGCGCCAGCTCTGCGCGCCGCCGCCGGCCTCCCAGTCGCGCTGCTGCTGCTGCCACTGCTCCTTCCACTGGCGCGCCCACTGCTCCTTCCAGTCGCGCTGCCAGTCGCGCTGCTGCTGGCGCCACTCGCGGCGCTGGTCCTTCTGCTGGTCGCGCCACTCCTTCTGCTGCTGCTTCCACTCCTCCTGGTGGTGCTTCCAGCCCTGGGCCTGCTCCTTGAGCTGCTGCTTCCACTCCTTCCACTGCTCGCGGTTCCAGTCAGCGGATCCCGGCGGCTGCCCGAAGGGGAACCCAGGAGGGAAACCGGGGAACCCGGCACCACCTCCGGGCGGAGTCGGCGGCTGCGGGGGCACCGCGTCCTCGAACTCCGGCGGGGCGGGCGGGGCCGGCGGCTGCGGGGCCCACGGCGGTATGCCGGCCCAGCCGCTCCACGGGCCGCCGCCACCGGAGCCCTCGCCGCGCTCCTCCTGCTGGGCGCGGCGGGCCTGGTCGGCGAGCTCCTGCTGCACGGCCTTGGCCGACTCGCGCACCTCCTGGCGGATGCCCTCGGCCAGGTCGCGGGCGGAGGCGCGGATCTCGCTCTCCAGCTCCTCGAGCTCGCCGGCGCGGGCGGCGAGCTCGGCGCGGCCCGCGTCGGTGATCTGGTAGACCTTGCGGCCGCCGTCGGTCTCGTGCCGGATCAGGCCCTCGGTCTCGAGGCGGGCGAGCCGCGGGTAGACGGTGCCGGCGCTCGGCGAGTAGAGGCCGGCGAAGCGCTCGCGCAGCTGCTGGATGATCTCGTAGCCGTGCCTGGGGCTCTCGTCGAGCAGCTTGAGCAGGTACAGCCGGAGCCGGCCGTGTCCGAAGACCGGAGTCATCGTGCGTCCTCGATTCCCTCATCGCCGGTGTCGCCCGGCTTCGCGTCCTGAACGTCGGCGTCCTCGTCGGCGTCGCGCCGCAACAGTGTGATGGATCCCGAGACGGTGTGTCCCTTGAGCTGCGCGGCACCGCTGCCGATCACGCCGTGCAGCCGCGAGCTGCCCGGCTGCCTGCTGCGGGTGATCTCGGGGAACGCCGTGGTGGCGCGGCCGCTGGTGGAGCTGATGTCCACCTCGACGTCCGGGTCGTGCGGCAGGCGCACGGTCAGCGCGCCGGACACGCAGGTCGCGTGCACCCGGCCGGGCATGGGGTCCTCGAGGTCGACGGTGATCGCGCCGGCCACGGTGTTGAGCTCGATCTCGCCGCCCGCCCCGGCGAGCACGGTGATCGAGCCGGACACGGCCCGCACCTTGAGGTCGTCGGTGGCCTGCTCGACCGTGACCGCGCCGGAGACGGTGCTGACGCTCGTCGGCCCGTACACCCCGGCGAGGGTGAACTCGCCCGACACGCCCTTGACGGTGACCCGCTCGTGGAAATTGGAGATCACGACGGGACCGGAGACGACGGTGACCTCGACCAGCGCGTCCGGCGGCACCGAGATGGACAGTTCCACCTCCTGCTTCGCGCCGCGGGTGATCCAGCTCCACAGCCCGCTCTTGAGGTCCTCGCCGTGTTTGACGGTCAGCTCCCCGTCCTCGAGGTCCACGTTCAGCGGCGGGCCGCTGATCCGGTTGACCTCGAGCGCCGCGGGCCCGTCCACCCCCAGCACGTTGATGCGGCCGCCGACCGCCGACAGGCGCAGCCGGCGCACCCCCTCGCCGATCGCCAGCTGCTCGGGCTGCTCGATCTTCCACTTCTCGCCCATGGCCCTCCCCGATTCCTTCCATTCTCGGCGTATCCTGGAAACGCGATGTATCGCGTCGCTCGAGAACCACGATATATCGCGTTTCCGGAAAGTCAAGCGGTGCCGTCACCCGCTTGGGTCAGCCGCCCGATCGGCGGATCCGGGGGCGCGGCAGGGGTCCGCCACCCGGCGCGCCACGGCGCTCGCCGCACGATCGTCCACGGCGTCCGGTCTCGTCGCGGGCGGTCTGCCACGGGCGCGCCACGGCGCACATTTGGGCGGGTATTGACCCTCGCTTGCTCCGAGTACCCACAGGTGTGGCCTAGTCTCCGCAGAACGCCCGTTCGTACCGTGCTTTCTGTCACTGTGCCTTTTGCCCGAGGAGAGGACCCCTTCGTGCGGATCCTGCTGATCGCGACCGCCTTCAACAGTCTCGCCCAACGCGTCCACGCCGAGCTGGCGGACGAAGGGCACGAACTCGAGGTGGTGATCGCGTCCTGCGGGGAGGGCGAGGTTCGCGAGGCGGTGTTCGGGCCGGACGCCGGCGCGACCCGCCCCAGGTTCGACCTCTGCATCGCCCCGATGCTGACCACTGCGATACCCGAGGACGTCTGGCGCGCGCTGCCCTGCCTGATCGTGCATCCCGGACCGGCCGGGGACCGCGGGCCCGCGTCGCTGGACTGGGCGCTGCACCTGGGCGCGCAGACCTGGGGCGTGACCGTGCTGCAGGCCGTGGCCGAGATGGACGCCGGGCCGGTCTGGGCGACGGCGGACTTCCGGATCCCGTCCGGCGTGGGCAAGAGCGAGCTCTACCGCGGCGAGCTGGCCGACGCCGCGAGCACCGCCGTGCACGAGGCGGTGCGCCGCTTCGCCGCCGGGCTGCGGCCGCGGCCGCAGCGCGAGTCCGTGACCCGCGGCGTGTTCCCGCAGCAGTTGCGCCGGATCGACTGGGCGCTCGACTCGACCGATCGGGTCAGTGCCCTGCTGCGCGCGGCGGACTCCAGCCCGGGCGTGCTGGACCGGGTCGACGGCCGCGAGTTCTACCTCTACGGCGGCGAGCCCGAGTACGCGCTGCGCGGCCGGCCGGGGACGCTGCTGGCCACCCGGACCGGCGCCGTGTGCCGGGCGACGGCGGACGGCGCGGTCTGGCTCAGCCACGCGAAGCCGAAGCGGCGGCCCGGCGGCCCGGCCGGGGTGAAGCTGCCCGCCGCGCTCGCGCTGTCCGGGTATGTGGGCCACCTGCCGGAGTGCCCGGGCTCGCCGGAGATCGCCTACCGGGAGCGCGCCGAGGTCGGGATGCTGAGCTTCGGCTTCCCCGGCGGCGCGCTGAGCACCGAGCACTGCCGCAGGCTGCTGAGGGCGCTGCGGCACGCGGCCGCCCGGCGTACCAGGGTCCTGGTTCTCGGCGGCCGGCGGGACTTCTTCGGCAACGGCATCCACCTCGGCGTGATCGAGGCGGCCGACGACCCGGCAGCCGAGTCCTGGGCGAACATCAACGCGATCGACGACGTGGTCGAGGCCGTGCTGCGGATGTCGGACCGGATCGTGGTGGCGGCGATGGGCGGCAACGCGGCGGCGGGGAGCGCGGTGCTCGGCTTCGCGGCGGACGAGGTCTGGCTGCGCCGCGGCGCGGTGCTCAACCCGCACTACCGGCTCATGGGCCTGTACGGCTCCGAGTACTGGACGTACGTACTGCCGCGGCGGGTCGGCCGGGCCGAGGCGGACCGGCTGATGGGAGCGGCGATGCCGGTCAGCGCGGCGGCCGCGCTGCGCGGCGGGCTGGCCGAGCGGCTGGAGGACGTGGACCCGTCGGACTTCACCGACGCCGTGTGGGCCGACGCGTTCGAGCTGGCGGCCAGGGCGGACATCGGGACCCGGATCGCACAGAAGGCGAAGCGGCTGGCCGCGGACGAGTCCGTGCACCCGCTCAACCGCTACCGGCAGGCCGAGCTGTCCAGGATGCGCGCCATCTTCGACGACCCGGCCGCGCCGTACCACGCGCTGCGCCGCGCGTTCGTGCGCAAGGCGGTGCCCGAGCGGACCCCGGAGCACCTGCGTGCGGCGGCGCAGCTGGACCGGGCGTAGCCGGGCGCGGGGGCGGTGGCGGGGTGCGGGGGAAAACGGTTGCCCCGCCGACGCGCCTTCGGCAAGATCAGTCCGTATGACGGACACCCCCGAACAAGCGCCGAAGGCCCTGCCGCTCGGCGCCTACCCGCCCGGGCGGGTCGAGATAGGCGAGTTCCACCTGCGCCGGTACGCCAGGGACGACGCCCCGGGCCTGCACGCGGCGATCGCGGCCAGCTTCGCCGAGCTGAGCCCCTGGATGCCCTGGTGCGTGGAGCCGGTCCGGATCGAGGACCAGCGCGACTTCATCGAGCGCGGCTTCCTGTCCTGGGCCACCGGCCGGGCCTTCGACTACGGCGTCTTCGACGCCGACGGGACGCAGATCGGCGCGACCTCGCTGATGGACCGGCTCGGCCCCGGCGGGCTGGAGATCGGCTACTGGCTGCGCAGCGACGTGACCGGCCGCGGGATCATCACGCGCGCGGCGGAGCGGCTGACCGAGATCGGCCTGGGCCTGCCGGGGATCGGCCGGATCGAAATCCACTGCGACGAGGCGAACGTGCGCAGTGCGGCGGTGCCGAAGCGGCTCGGCTTCCGGCTGGACGGGATCGTCGACGACGAGGCGAAGGCGCCCGCGGAGACCGGGCGGAGCATGGTGTGGGTGACGCCGTAGCGGGCCGGCGCGCAGCGCGAAAAGCCTAGCCGTTCAGTTTCGCGGCGCAGTTCGCGCAGGTTCCGAAGATCTCGACGGTGTGCTCCACCTGGATGAAGCCGTGCTCGGCGGCGACCCTGCCGGCCCACGCCTCGACCGCGGGACCCTCGACCTCGACCGCCGTCCCGCAGTTGCGGCACACGAGGTGGTGATGGTGGCTGCCGCTGCTGCAGCGCCGGTAGACGGACTCGCCCTCGTCCGTGCGCACGACGTCGACCTGGCCGGTGTCGGCGAGCGACTGGAGCGTACGATAGACGGTGGTCAGGCCGACCGAGTCGCCGCGGTGCCGGAGCCGGTCGTGCAGCTGCTGGGCCGAGACGAAGTCCTCGGTCTCGTCCAGCAGGGAGGTGACCGCGGCCCGCTGCCGGGTGGCGCGGCCCGGCGCGGGCACGGCGGTTCGCGCCCCGGCGGATCCTGGCGGCTGCGACTGCATCGGTACTCCTCGCTTCAGCTGCGTATGGCGCAATCCCTCATTGTGCCACTCACCGGACGCCCGCGCGTTCGGCCGGCGGGCCGCGCGAGCAGCGGATCATCTCGTTGGCGACCCCTCGGACGCGCCCGGTACGATGCGGCAAGACCGCACGCCAGCCGGGCGTGATGGCGGAAATAAAGAGGAATGAATCATCGTGGCCGCCGACAAGATCGAAACCATCGTCCGACTGGCCAAGGCCAGGGGCATCGTCTTCCCCTCCAGCGAGATCTACGGCGGCTCGCGTGCCGCGTACGACTACGGGCCGCTCGGCGTGGAGCTGAAGGAGAACATCAAGCGCCAGTGGTGGCAGGCGATGGTGCGCGGCCGGGAGGACGTCGTCGGCCTGGACTCCTCGGTGATCCTGGCGCGCGAGGTCTGGGAGGCCTCCGGCCACGTCAAGGAGTTCACCGACCCGCTGACCGAGTGCCTCTCCTGCCACAAGCGGTACCGCGCGGACCACCTCGAAGAGGCGTACGAGGCCAAGCACAAGCACGCGCCCGAGCACGGCCTGGCCGACGTCAACTGCCCCAACTGCGGCGTGAAGGGCCAGTTCACCGAGCCCAAGCAGTTCAACGGCATGCTCACCACGCACCTCGGCGCGGTGGCCGACGGCTCCGGCCTGC
>Ga0310811_10002419_pt1 | contig 23355 bp, 16 predicted proteins | sample YCmetagenome_FD_207642 | JGI IMG/M metagenome (GOLD analysis project Ga0310811, IMG submission 207642) | Soil microbial communities from experimental microcosm in Duke University, North Carolina, United States - YC | ecosystem: Engineered > Artificial ecosystem > Soil microcosm > Unclassified ... | reverse complement strand
GAAGAAAAAGAGAAAAAATATTACAAAGGATATAACAGGCCAGATGGCTATGTTATCTATATTTTGCAGAATGTCCTTATACATAACGCTGAATGATTAAGAATAATAGATTAATATTTTATTTAGTATTTGCTGCTGTTGGGTTTACTTTAATGTCTTTACCAAGTCTTTGCAGGTATGCAATCAGTGCTACAATTTCTGCTTGAGGCATTACTTCAATACCATCAGCTTTAAGTGAATTACTGATTTCGATAGCTTGCTTATCAAGATCATCATTAGCTGTTGATTCGTAGCCTTCTTCGTATGGCACTCCAACGGTTCGTAACGCCGAGATCTTGGCAGATGTCATGCCCTTATCGATCTCTTGTTCAAAGAGCCAGGGATAAGCAGGCATGATGGAACCTGTCGAAACAGCATCCGGTGCCAGCATGTGGTTATAGTGCCAGCTGTTAGAGTACTTCCCTCCTACACGGTGAAGATCAGGGCCTGTTCGTTTTGATCCCCATAAGAATGGATGGTCATAAACAAATTCACCTGCTTTTGAATATTCACCATAGCGCTCAGTCTCTGAGCGGAACGGTCTTACCATTTGCGTATGACAATTCACACAGCCCTCACGGATATAAATGTCACGACCATGCACCTCAAGTGGCGTGTAAGGCTTTACACTGGATATTGTTGGCACATTAGATTTCAGTAAAAATGTAGGCACCATTTCTATTGCTCCACCAATAAGAATGGCAACAAGCGCCAGAACAGTCAATGCAATTGGTTTATGTTCTAATACTCTATGATGCCAGCCGCCACTAGAGGCAACATATACTGGCGCGAGTGGTGCGGCTTCTGTCTCTTCATTCGCAGTGAAGCTTCCTGCATAAGCAGTCTTAATAAGATTATAGGTCATGATGATTGCACCTGTGAGATACAATGCACCGCCAACAGCACGCAAAGCATGAAGCGGAAGAATCTGTACAGTTGTTTCTAAAAAGTTTTTATACACCAGGAAGCCTTCAGCATTAAATTCTTTCCACATCAGACTTTGCACTACGCCAGATACATACATAGGCAAGGCGTAAAAAATAATTCCGAGTGTGCCTATCCAGAAGTGAAGGTTAGCAAGTTTGGGAGAATATATTGTTGTATTCCACATTCTTGGTACAACCCAGTAGAGCATAGCAAAAATCATGAAGCCATTCCAGCCAAGACCACCCACGTGCACGTGTGCTACAATCCAATCTGTAAAGTGAGCAATAGCATTTACGTTTTTAAGAGATAACAACGGGCCTTCCAATGTTGCCATACCGTATGCTGTAACAGCAACAACCATGAATTTCAAAACCACATCTTCACGTACTCTGTCCCATGCACCACGTAGTGTCATTAAACCATTTAGCATACCACCCCATGATGGTGCAATGAGCATGATAGAAAAAACAACACCAAGTGATTGAGCCCAGTCTGGTAAGGAGGTATATAATAAGTGGTGAGGACCAGCCCATATGTAAATAAAGATTAACGACCAGAAATGAATAATAGAAAGTTTGTATGAGTAAACCGGACGGTTGGCAGCTTTAGGAAGAAAGTAATACATCATACCCAGGTATGGCGTAGTAAGAAAAAATGCTACAGCATTATGACCATACCACCATTGTACTAAAGCATCTTGAACACCGGCATACCATGAATAACTTTTGAAAAAGCTCACCGGCATCTCGAATGAATTGACAATATGCAACACCGCCACTGTAATGAACGTTGCGATGTAAAACCAGATAGCTACATACATATGGCGCTCTCTTCTTTTAATGATAGTGCCTATCATGTTCCAACCAAAGACTACCCAAATAAGAGCGATGGCTATATCGATGGGCCATTCAAGTTCGGCATACTCCTTAGAAGTAGTCATACCCAATGGAAGTGAAATAGCTGCAGCGAGAATGATTAATTGCCATCCCCAGAAATGAATCCAGCTAAGGGTATCACTAAACATGCGCGCCTTTAACAGACGTTGCATAGAATAATAAACACCAGCAAACATAGCATTGCCAACAAAGGCAAAGATGATGGCATTTGTATGCAAAGGACGAATGCGTCCAAACGAAGTATACTGTAAATCGAAATTGAATATTGGATATACCAACTGAATGGCCGCAGTAAGCCCTACAAGCATACCTACCAGACCAAAGATTACTGTTGCAATAATAAAGGCTTTGACAATTTTATTGTCGTAACTGAATTTTTCCAATTCCATACACTTTTAAACTTGAGTGAAACACTTACTACTTTCTGATTTAAAAGTATAGGAAGATGAAAAGACCTTGTATGATGAAGGTTATTTCTAAAACTGATTTATATCAGGAAACCGCTTGTCACTACAAAATATGCAGGCTAAAAAAATTAGCCGTAAATTGCCGTACAATATTGTCTCGTAAAAAGCTATGAAAACGTTTATAAGTGATTTAAGTAAAGCTGAATTTCCCATCCGTGACAAAGTATCTGCTAAATCAATACGAACCTCTATACTCGATCTCATAGAAAAAGAGCATCCAGAGTTTAATAAGAACGGATGTCTTTCTATTAGTGAGCTTAATATGTTCAGACAAAAATATCTTGCTGAATATCTGATTAAGGAAACAGGTGAACTTTCTGAACTCGAAAGTACTGTGCTTCACTCGCTGAAGAATAGAAATACGCTGGTTGATAAGATAGAATCTGTTGAAGAGCCTTTTACCTTTGGGCAACGGGTTGCTGATAAGGTTGCCTCCTTCGGTGGAAGCTGGAAATTTATTATTTCGTTTGGAGTATTTTTGTTACTCTGGATAATTGCCAACACATTCATTCTGATGAACAAAGGATTTGATCCCTACCCGTTCATCTTACTCAACCTGATTCTATCCTGTATTGCCGCGTTACAAGCACCGGTGATTATGATGAGCCAGAACAGGCAGGAAGAAAAAGACAGGGATCGAGCCCGTAAAGATTATATGATCAACCTTAAATCAGAGCTCGAGATACGAATGCTTCACGAAAAAATTGATCATCTCATTATGCATCAGCAACAAGAACTAATTGAAATTCAAAAGGTGCAGGTTGAAATGATGAATGACATTTTAAAACGGATTAACTGAAGTTGACGAATTAGCCAATCATTTTTTGCTTTTCAGCTTTAAATTATCTACGAAAAAGAGATCAAACATCACCTGGTTTATAACTTCATGCTGAAAATATGATTTTAATCAGATTCTGTAATAAGGTGAGTCATCTTCTTTGAATTATACTTTCGCGTAGTTATTCATTCATTGAATTACTAGTGGAACACAACATCGAGCCCAATATTTAATATCATAGCTGATCACAATCCCAAGCGGAAGATGATTTCGATGATACTTGGAAATTCAGAAGGTATCAAATAAAACTAGTAGTCTTATGAACACAACTTCTTTCACCATACCCAATATCCTTTCTACAGTCATAGTATTGTTAATTTTAATTACAAGTGGTACGGGAATTTTAACGCCTGATTTTTATTCTGCAGAGACTTTGAATTGGAGAAGCCAGTCAATAGGTCAGGACATCATCAACATTGGAATTGTTGTGCCTGTCTTAATTCTGTGTATTATTCTGAACGTAAGAAGAAACAAATATGCTGGAATGATGATGGCTGGCATACACCTTTATCTTGTTTATACCTTTGCTATCTATTGTTTTGATGTTCACTTTAATAAAATGTTTCTAGTCTATTGCGTCGTGTTAGGATTATCCTTTTACGCTATAGCATATTTTATGTATTACAAAGTAAAATCAAGTACTGATCTGATTTGGGGAAACGCACTTGCAATACGTGTCACTGCTTTTTACTTTATTTTTATTGCCTCAATTTTTACTCTGTTATGGCTGTCACGAATATTACCCAGCATTGTTATATCTCAAACACCCGATGAACTTAAGGAGACAGGATTATTAACAAATCCAGTTCATATTCTGGATTTGTCTATTATCCTCCCTGCTTTTTTAATTACAGGTATTCTGATTCTAAAAAAACATAATCTGGGGTATTTACTGGCACCAGTCCTTCTGATGTTTGCCTTACTCATGGATCTGACTATAGCAGAACTCATGGTAGTAATGAAACACTATGGCGTTATTTCCGATATTTCAGTTTCAGTGGTAATGATGATTTTGGCTATTATCAGCTTGACTCTTCTGTTATTATTAATTACAAACGAGAAGCATTTTCCCAACCTGAGTAACCGGTCTTCAGGACAATGATCCGCTCGAGAAACCATCTTGGGGCTAATTAATAATCTATTCTAATCAAAGTAAGGATGGAGTTTCTGTCTCGCACGCATCAACGTCTTTGAGTGACGTTGATGGGGAAGTAAGGTAGGGAACATGTGATAGATAAAAGGAATATATACGACATTCTCATATATTTGGAAATGTAAACGAACATGCAATTAGCCAATCGTTGTGTGCAAGGCGAAAAAAAATTGGATCTTGAGATAGGTGTATTCTTCAAAATGAATTGGTTATAAGTGTTAGTTTGTAGCATTAAACGATCTAAGAGAGTTATGACAAAGCAGCATGCAGTATTCTTCTTATTGGTTTTCCTGGGGGCTTGTACAAAAGATGTACCCACAAGCAAAAAAATTGAATTCAAAAAACGGGCTGAGCCCGTATGGGAGGGGGTGTTCACCGCGGCTGACCCGAGTGTTATTCGAGATGGTGACACATTGCGTATGTACTACTCAAGTCTACTGGTTAGTCCGACAGAGAAACTTCTAATTGCCGGAGCTAAATCGATTGATGGGCTTAATTGGATTCCCTCTAATAATGTTAAAGGAAAAGAAAGTGTCGCCCTTGATATCAACTCCAACGCTTGGGACAATCATTTGGAAGCTGTAACTGTATTAAAGCAAGGGAATGAAACGTGGATGTACTATTGTGGTTATCCCGAAGAAGCAGATGTAGCTGGAACCATTGTTGCCGAAGGTGAAATTGGTTTAGCTAAATCAAGTGACAACATAACCTTTATCCGAGCTTTCGATGATCCCATTCTTACGTTGGGAACTACCAATTCGAAAGATGCAAACGCGCTCTTCTCACCTACTATAATTAAAGAAGGAAATACTTACTACATGCTTTATGTAGGGTATTGTATTGAGAATTGTACTCCCGCGTTTATTGGAATACTTGGCGCTACTTCTACAGATGGAGAAAACTGGACAAAACTTACCCAACCAATTATCAGCGGCGCAGACCTCGCTTTAGACTGGGCTCAAGTAATCAAAGAACCTGCTCTCGTCAAAGGTCCAGATGGCATCTTTTATCTTTTTATTTCCGGAGACAAATTTATCGGTGTGGCCAAGAGCAGTAACATACTCGGACCTTATGAAGTTTATCCTGATCCAATATTGAAAATTGATTACGACTGGGAGTCAACGTCAGTGATTGCTCCTTCTGTGTTAATTGAGAATAAAAAAGTACGTATGTGGTACATGGGAGTTGCTGCTTCTGGAACTGGGGCTGATTTTGCTATTGGATATGCCGAGTCTGATTTTCCATTCAATTGGTAGAGTTTGTGCATATGTTTTCTGACGAAAGAGCGATGACTCTTTAAGATAGCCGTTGATAGTCACCGTTTCAGCACACAACAATACATAAGATATAACCTGAATAAGGCGAAAGTTTTTTAACTAATTTAGTCTTGCAACAAATGTTGGTCATTTTTAAACCATGAGAGATATAAAAAAAAGAGAAATTCCTTTTGAGCGTGTGTTGTTTTTCAGCGATGCAATTGTTGCTATTGCCATTACACTTTTAGCATTGGATCTAAAACTCGAGCTTCCCGAAGGTCATCACCTTACTCTTCTGGATTTGCTATCGCCATGGAAAAGTTATCTCGCATTTCTTCTCTCCTTCATCAACATTGCAAGTTTTTGGCGCAGTCATCACCAGATGTACACCCACATTCACAAAATGAATGAACGCGCCATTACGTACAACATCTGCTGGTTATTCTTTATTGTTACCCTGCCTTTTTCCACCCGTTTACTCAGCGTCCATTTTGGCGATTCAGCAGCTATTTTTTTATATGGTTCCAACATTTTTGCATTGTCGATTCTTCAAAATTCCATTTGGGATAGCGCCGATCTGACACAGGATTTTATTGATGCAGAAAAAATATCTAACGAGGAAAGAAGCCGCTTTCGAATCATGTTCAATTTAGATATGATAAATGGTCTACTGTGCATCATTCTAAGTTTCTTTGTACCTAAAATCGCCTTCTTTCTTCTATTTTTTAAGGTGCCTGTTTTATTATTTATACCTATTTATTTCGCTAATCAAAGGCGTAAAAATGTTAAGACCAAAAACCGGCAATAACATGACCGTGAGTAGAATTTGGAGGCAAAATATTCACAATCAAAGTCACTGGTCTCCAGGACTCTGATTCGGTTGAGGAACCATCTTGATGGTTAATCAATAATCTACTCTAATCAAAGTAAGGATGGAGTTTCTGTCTCGCACGCAAAACAATAGAGTGATGATATCAGTAGATATTAAAGACGTTGAGGCTACATTTTATCAAATAGATTTACTAAAAATCTTATTGTTAGAATTACTTCTATTCTGACGCACATCGAAAGCATGGCAAATATTGCGGATAAACGTTTTGCCAAGATCAGTAACTTTTAATCCTGATTCAGTAATAACAAGAATCTCTTCTTGCTCCATTTCTTTAAGTTCTTTCAACAGGTTTTCTCTCTGTACTGTTGAAAGTTTAGTGGCGTTGATTTCACCTCGGCAGGCAATATCCAATATACATTGTTTAATGATCAGATCTTCTTCTGTCTGAATATGACCTTTGACTATGGCTAGTTTATTTTGAAACACAGCGCTTTCATAATCTTCAACCTTCTTTACATTTTGTGCAAAAGCATACTTGGCATCACTGATGGCGGATGCGCCAAGACCAATAAGGAGTTCTGTCTGTGATGTAGTATAGCCCATAAAATTACGATGCAGTTTTCCATCTACGCTTGCCTGATACAACGCATCTGTTGATAATGCAAAATGATCCATACCAATGTCGTGATAGCCTTCTTGTTTCAGGATAGCTCTGCCTGTTTCATACAATTCGCGCTTGGCAACATCGTTTGGTAAATTGGCATCTTCATAACCACGCTGTCCTGGTTTTACCCAGGGCACATGTGCGTAACTATAAAATGCAATTCTGTCAGGACGGAGTTTGATTACCTGTTGAAAGGCATTCGTAATAGTATCAATAGTTTGATAGGGCAATCCATAGATCAAATCAAATCCTATGGAAGTAAAACCTACAGCTCTGCTGAGAGTTACAACCTTTTCCAGATTTTCAACCGGTTGAATTCTGTGGATAGCTTTCTGTACACGTTCGTCAAGATCTTGTACGCCATAACTAACACGTCGAAAGCCTGCATTATATAACACCTTCAAATGTTCTTCTGTAGTATTGTTAGGGTGACCTTCAAAACTAAATTCATGCTCTGGATGGATAAGCATCGTGCTGAGTAGCGAACTTAATAATTTCTGAAGATTGGCAGGACTAAAGAAGGTAGGTGTTCCACCTCCAAGATGCAGTTCTCTAATAACAGGAGTTTTACCAAAGATGTAACGATATAATTCCCATTCACGTCTGATTGCCTCGATGTATTCCTCTTCTACAGCGTGATTGGTTGTGATACGAGTGTTACATGCGCAGTAGGTGCATAAACTTTCACAGAAAGGAAGATGCATATAAAGACTGATACCTTTACTTTCATTGGTTTCATCAAACACACGCTCTACTGCTCTCAACCACTGATTTGTAGAAAAGTTTGCTGTATCCCATGCCGGAACTGTTGGGTAACTTGTATATCGTGGCACCGGCACATCGTATTTACGAATCAGTTCTTCTGGTGTCATTTCTTTTTCTCCTTCTTCTTGTGTTCAAAAAGTATTCTTACTGAAGGCGTATAGGTATCATCATACTGCCCACTCTTCATAGACCAGACAAAAATGAGAAGAAACACAACCGCGATGGTAAGACTGATGCCGATCAACATAACAATGATGCCCATAACTCAATAGATAGTTCTGTCAAATTCATAGCTCTTGAAGCGATCGAATGCTGCGCGCTCCAGTGCTTCACGATGATTTGGATGCGCTATTTCAATGAGTGCCTTTGCACGCTGTCTCATATTTTTTCCATAGAGATATGCAACGCCATATTCCGTTACAATGTAATGTGCATGTGCCCGTGTGGTAACAACACCAGCGCCAGGCTTAAGCATGGATACAATTCTTGAAATTCCTTTTGCAGTAGTAGAAGGCAATGCAATGATAGGCTTACCTCCTTCTGATAATGCAGCACCACGAATGAAATCCATTTGACCACCAACACCTGAATAATGATAAGTGCCTATGGAGTCAGAACAAACCTGACCAGTGATATCTACTTCAATAGCACTGTTAATGGCTGTTACTTTTGGATTAGTGCGAATGACTGCTGTATCGTTTACATAATCAATGCCCAGCATCATTATTGATGGATTGTCATCAACAAAGTCGTAGAGCTTGCGGCTTCCTAACATGAAAGAAGAAACAATTTTACCACGGTGTTTCTTTTTGAATTGATTGGTGATAACACCTTTTTCAATCAATGGCATGATGCCATCTGAAAACATTTCTGTATGAAGTCCAAGGCCTTTGTGATTTCCAAGACAAGACAGTACTGCATCCGGTATAGAGCCAATGCCTGTTTGAATGGTGGCACCATCTTCTACAAGTGAAGCGCAATGCTTGCCGATGCGCATGGTAATCTCAGAAATGGGTTCAGTCGAAATCACTTCTGGCAGTTCCTGTTCAGCATAAACTACTGAATCAAAATCAGATAATTTCACAATACCATCACCCATGGTTCTTGGCATGCGTGGATTGATCTGAGCAATAACGTGTTTTGCATTTTTTAATGCAGATGCTGCTATATCAACGGAAACACCAAGCGAACAAAATCCATGTTTATCAGGCAATGAAACCTGAATGAGTGCAGCATCCAGTGGAAGAATCTTTCTTTTGAACAGATTTGGAATTTCACTTAGAAACACCGGCACGTAATCACCACGTCCGTCATTCACGGCAGCTCTTACGTTGTTGGAAACAAACAGAGAGTTAATGTGAAAATTCTCTCTATACTTCGTATCGGCAAACAGAGCTTCCCCTTGCATGCTGATGCTCACTAATTCTACATTATAAAGCTCGTCAGCACGATCAACTAATTTTCGCAACAGATAGTGTGGTGTTGCTGCACCGCCATGTACAAAAACTCTGCTACCTGATTTTATTCCTTTTATGGCTACTTCGCCAGAGACATATTTTTCCATAATGATAGTAATTGTGTGTTAAAGATGAAGACCTGAAGATTCATTTTACGCATCGTTATATAACGAATGGCAAGAGATGAAAATGCCACAACGCTTATACTACTTACCGGCATAAGAATAGCAGCAACTAACGGAGTCAAGTGACCTGTTACAGCAAAAGTTAACGCAATGGCATTGTACATGAATGAAATCACAAAAGCTGCTTTAAGAATTTGTGTTGAACTTTTTGCGAGATCAATAAAATGATCTAATGAATTAATCTGATCGCCTTGCAGAATACCATCACAAGCGGGTGTGAACACGGCAGTATCATCAGTCACTGCTATGCCAACATCACTTTGCTTAAGCGCACCTGCATCATTAAGACCATCGCCTACCATCAATACTTTTTTGCCTTGTGCTTGCAAGCCTTTAATAAATTCAAGCTTGTCATGCGGACTTTGATTAAATAAAAGTTGAGTAGTCGGCGGAAATAATTGCTCCATGGCATCACGATCACTCTCATTATCACCTGATAATAATGCGACGCATTTTGTATCCAGCCTTTTCAGCATCGCTCTTATAAATTTTCGAACAGGTGTTGCAATACTAAAATAACCTTTCACCTTACCGTCAATAGCTATGAAAACAAAAGAAGCGTTTGTTTTCTTAACAGGCTTTGCACCAACAAACATATAGGAGCCTATCCTTATAATATGATCGTCAATTATTCCTTCAATTCCTTTACCTGGTAATTCTTTAAAATCGCTAACTATCGATTGACAGTCACCCGTAATATAATTTGTTATCAATGAACTCAAAGGATGAGTAGAGTAGCTCGATAACAATTTAATCCACTCCAATTCCAAGGTATTAAGATCGCCATGCAATTTAATTTCAGGTTTAACGCCTGTGGTAACTGTTCCAGTCTTATCAAAGACAACGGCATCAATAGTAGCGAGGCGCTCAATGACATCTGCATTTTTTAGGTATAGTTTGTTATGGCCTAATGCCCTCAACATGCTTCCATAGGTGAAAGGTGCTGCCAACGCCAATGCGCAAGGACATGCTACCATGAGTACTGATGTGATCACCAGCCACATATTTGATGGTGTTGTAAAATACCAATAGGCAGCTGTGAGCAATGCAATGCCCATAACAATCCAGGTAAATTTACGCGCTGCGAGATCTATTATTTTTTTGTATCTGCTTTCTCCAACTTTCCGGAATGCTTCGTTATTCCACAGACTTGTTAAGTGACTCTGTGAAGTTTTCTTATCGACCATACAAGTAACAGGTTGGCCAATGAGGCGACCACCTGCATATATCATTTCCCTTTTCAATACTTTGACAGGCTTCGATTCTCCTGTGACAAAGCTGTAATCAATAAATGCTTTATCATCAAGTAAAATGCTATCGGCAGGAACGATCTCCATGTTTCGAATCCAGATCTCATCACCGCGTTGCAAATCATAAATTATTACGGGCTTTTTGATGGAGTCAAAAATCTTATGAACTGCAAGTGGAAAGTAGGATTTAAAGTCGCGATCAAAAGCAAGTGTTTCATATGTCTTACTTTGAAACCACCGGCCTATCAAAAGAAAGAAAACCAATCCCGTAAAAGAATCAAGATATCCAGGACCAGTGCCTGTGATGATATCAAACGCGCTACGAAAAAATAAAGCAATAAGCCCTAGTGCAATAGGTACATCAATATTAATCTGCTTCTGTTTAAAACTTAAAACAGCTGATTGAAAATATTCAGAGGCGCTGTAGACCATCACCGGAACCGCCAACAACAAGTTAAGCCATGAGAATGTTCGCATCAGCGAAGCATCAGAATGATCAAGACCGAGATACTCAGGAAAACTGAAGAGCATTATATTGCCGAAACTAAACCCGGCAATGGCAAGCCTTGTTACTAATGAATGGTTAAACTCTGAATTCTTTTTTTCTTTCTCAAGTGTGATGTCAGGTATATAACCAAGCTTGTCAAGCAGACCAACAACCTCACTCAGTTTTACTTTTTGCGGATTAAAATCTACTGTTACATTTTTTTGAGAGAAGTTTACTTCTGATTTTGTAACACCTTCATTAAGTCTCTCTAAATGCTCAAGAAGCCAGATGCACGAAGAGCAATGGATAGCGGGGATATATAATTTTACACGAGCAAAATCGGGTGAATCAAACTCGATAACCTTCTTACGCACATCTGGTGCATCAAGGTAGTTGTATGTGTCCTCATTCGTTACTTTGTGAATGCCGGGAGTAATCTCCATGCTATAGTATTCGCATAAATTATTCTCTTGCAGTATTTCGTAAATAGCCTTACATCCATTGCAGCAAAACAATTTGTCATCTATCCATATTCTCTCCTCACAACTTTGTCCACAGTGATAACATTTTATGGCTGTTGCTGAATGATTTATTGTCATCATAAAAATATTGACCGGGTTTATGCTTCTATTGTTTCAGGCTGAAGTTTATAGCTCCAGATCAGTTTGTCAGTATGATTAACTATATCTTCCGCCAGGCTGCCATTTAAAATATGGGCAAGTCCTTTTCTGCCATGAGTACCCATAGCAATCATGTCAGCTTTAATCATCTTTGAGAATCGTAAAATTCCTTCCTCTTCATCCGGATGATTAAAAACATGAACGGAATAATCTTTCAGCATGAATCGTTTAGCAAAAGCAATCAACCGATCAATAGTAATGTAGTCTGAAGTAAAATTGATTGGTGTATTGATCCAAACAATGTGGAGCTTCGCTTTGAAGAAACTCTGCAGTGCTTTAACCTTCATCACCAGGTCTTCCTGATCATCGAGATCAAGTGTATTGGGGAAGACGATATCAGTGATAGATCCTTTAAAGAAATCTTTTACTACAAGAACAGGTATCGGAGATTTCCTTACAATCTTTTCTGCATTCGAGCCAACAAACACCTCACGCAATCCTGATGCGCCGTGAGAGCCCATGATAATTATATCTGACTTCTTCTTCTCTGTGTAATCAATGATTTTTATTGATGGCGATCCAAACTCCACAGAAGAAATTACTTTTACTTTTTCAGTATTATACTTCTCAATTAGTTTAGAAAATTTCTCTTCAGTTTTTTCTCTCAATTCCTTAAAGAGTTGTTCTTCAAAATTGAGCACAGGCATAAGAACTGAATCGTGGAGCATAGGCATTTCAATCACATTGAGAAGATGAACTACTCCTTTAGATTGCTGCGCTACATCAAGGGCAAGTCGAAATGCATTTATTGCAGGTTTCGAAAAATCGCAGGGGACGAGTATGTTTTTCATAGCGATATGGAGTTATACTTCAAAAGTATTCCTTCATTCACTACATATGGTTGATGGGCGTCAACCAGAAAACTGATTTACGTCAGCTTTTCGTTCAGATTAAAACCAGTTGCTTGTTTACTCTGGCAAGGCAAATGCAACATAGTAATCTCCCGGAGTTGATTTCATTTTCACGCCTCCCGCAGCTATTACTACATATTGCTTCCCTTTAACAGCGTAAGTGGATGGTGTTGCATAACCACCAGCAGGCAATGTTGCTTCCCACAACACTTTACCATTATCACGATCAAAAGCGCGGATTTTTTTATCCTGAGTGGCGCCAATGAAAATCAATCCGCCTTTTGTTAGTATCGGGCCACCATAATTTTCAGTACCTGTTGGTGGAATTTCTTTTTTACTTAATGCTTCAAACTCACCTAACGTGGTCTTCCAGAGATATTCGCCAGTGTTAAGATCAATGGCACTTAAGGTTCCCCAGGGCGGCTTAATGGCAGGATATCCATCAGCATCTAAAAAGCGATGATAGCCCGTATGAATATAAGGCGTAGCTGGCTTTTCTGAATTTACTATCTTCTTAACTTCACCGGATGATTTTGCAACGCCCGTGATATAGGCTACAATAGCTTCTCGCTTTTCTTTTGACAAGTGCGCGAAGGAAGGCATCCGTCCTCTTCCATTTTCTACTATTGCGTTTATCTCTTTGTTCGCTAATCTTTTTTCAACACCTATTAGAGATGGAAAATTATGTTGATCTCCCATTCGGTCAACACCATGACAAGCAACACAGTTAAGTGTATACGCTTGTAATCCTTCAGACTTTACCTCACCCGTTCCTGTTTCCACCATTGTTAAAATCCACGGCATTTCATTGGCATTTACAAATACAATTCCATGATCAGCATCTGAGGCTATACCTCCCCATTCTGCACCACCATCGAAGCCAGGGAATATCACCGTGCCTTGCATACTTGGCGGAACGAACTGTCCTGCTGATCTTACTTCTCTCAATCTTTTCAATGCAGCGTTGTGTGAAGAGTCTGATATGTTTGTTACATCTTCTTCTCTGAAAATCTGTCGTGCAAAAGGTTCCGGCTTTGTTGGTATGGGTTGCGTTGGCCATGTTTCTTCGCCAACGAGATCTGAAGGTTGAAAAGGTTTTTCTTCTACCGGAAACAACGGCTTGCCTGTTTCCCTGTCAAGTAAAAAAATAAATCCGCTTTTGGTAGCTTGGGCTACTGCGTCAATCTTTTTTCCATCATGGTTAACAGTGAGCAACACGGGTTGACAAGGTAAATCACGATCCCAGATATCATGATGTACAGTTTGATAGTGCCACACATATTCTCCTGTTTCTGCTTTTAATGCTAGAACACAATTGCCATATAAATTTTGTCCTTTGCGATTGGCACCATAAAAATCATACGAAGGCGATCCTGTTGGAACGAAAAGTAAACCTCTCTTCTCATCCAAACTAAATCCGGCCCATGCATTTGCACCACCAACTTTTCCAAGCGCTTCTGCAGGCCACGTATCCGCACCTGGTTCTCCTGCATGTGGTATGGTATGAAAAATCCATTGACGTTTTCCGGTGCGAATATCAAAAGCGCGAATGTGACCAGGAGCAGCATCAGAACCTTCAGACACTCTACTACCCAGAATTAATAAATCATGATAGACAATACCTGGTGTTGTTGCAATAACATATAGATCTTTTACATCCGCATCTAAACCCTCATGCAAATCTATTGCGCCATGTTCACCAAATTGTTCTACAGGTTTTCCTGTTAGTGCATTGATAGCAAACAGATGGCTGCCCGCTGTATACAAAATGCGCTTATCATCACCAGACTCCCAATATACAACACCGCGATTGGCATGAATGGATGGCTCCTTATTTTCAAACGGATCAAACTTCCACTGCTCTTTACCAGTGCCTGCATCTAATGCAATTAATTTCAACTTGGGAGATGTTACATACATTGTTCCATTCACAATAATAGGATTGCATTGTATCTCAGAACTGTTCGTTTCATTATCTCCTGTGCGGTATATCCATGCCACTTGCAGATCTTTTACATCTGATTTATTGATCTGATCCAGAACACTAAATCGATTTGCCTCTGAGCCACCACCGTATATCGGCCATTCTGTGCTGTTGTTTTTTGAACAACTAACCAAAAAAAATAAAGCCGCGATTAAAATACCAGCTCTCTTGAATACGATACTTGTGATGTACGCCATTTTCATTTTCTGTATCAAAAAATTTTAAATATCGGTCCTTTCAATCTTCCAATTTCTGCCGAAGGAAGTTACATTCTTTTAATCACCTGGAGGCCAATAATACTGCTATTCCTTATGTTCAACAGTGCAGGCATGGCTAAACTGCAACCTGCTAACCAGCAGGCTTATAAATTTCCTATATAAGCTATATTCGACACTTTTACCAGTGAAACTGATACAGAAGGAATTTTTATTCCATCCACAATTCAATTGTTCAACTTTAGTATATTTGCCCGCACAGCGGACTGCATAGCAATATGTGGTCTTTTTTTATCATTTATCATAAGAACAACAGCGAATTGGAAAAGAATAGAGGCATTCTACCTTTCATGTTTTTTGCAACTATTTTCTATTTTTTTATTTAATCATCTGATAGGTTAATGAATCTTTTTGAAGAAGAGAAAATCGAGTGGAAGCAAGAGAAGAGACCTACCCTGCCTGCAGGTACAGTTATCGATTATGAGATTGGGTTTTTATTCAATTTTGCTTCTGGCAAATCAACCCGGTTTGATCTTGAGCCTTTGCTTGTTTATAAAAAAGAAAAACTAACAGAGTTCAAACGAATTTCATTACAGGCAGAGCGAGGCCTGGCTTACTTACAACCGCTTGACGACTCAACCTATAAATCATTTCTTGAGTTTTCAGATAATCAGCTTTTATTATGGATGACCAAAACCGGCAATCGGTTTATCAGAAATCATTCAGGTAGCTGGGCTCATGTGTCTGCAAAAGAACTTATCAATCTGCGGAAACATTATGTAGATCTGTTGAGTAATCTTTGGCCAGCATTAAGTGAGTCTCCCAATGTTTATCTCCTTAGAAGCGGACGCTTTGTTGAAAGTAATCTAAAATCACTAAAGCTCGGAAAAGAACCTGCGAAGCTAAGTTTCAATGTTGACACGGATGGCAAGTTAATTTTCGTGAAGATGATTGTTCATCTCGATGGACAAGAAGCAAGACTCAACATGTGGGGTGGATTTATTCTGGAGAACGAGGGCACAATTTATCTGCCACCTAATACAGAAGCATTAGCGATCATTGATCAGTTTAAAAACGGACCGCTCTCCTATCCGCTATCAATAAAAAAAGAAGTTCTTAAAATCGTAATGCCATGGATGGAGCGTTACACCGTAACCATCAGTGAAAAGTTAAATATTGAGAACGTCTATCCTGAACCACAACCAAGGGTATTTCTAACTGAACTCAACGAGAGTAATCTCATGATCCGTCCTCAGTTTTCGTATGATGATGTAGTGCTTGACTATGGTGATGAAGACACAACACTCGATGAGTCACAAGGCAAACTAAAAATCATCAACAGAAACAAGGCAGAAGAATTAAAGCTTTACGAATATCTGCGAACATTACACCCGTCATTTGTAAAGCAACGCAACAATCAATATTACTATTTGCCCTTTGCTGATGTAATGAAAGCAGGCTGGTTCATAACCATGATGCGCAAGGTGCAAGATCTTGGTTATGCTGTTCGCGGATTACAGGAACTTAAAAAATTCAGGTACAACACTAACATTCCTCGCTTTGACATTCAGGCTTCTGTTAACACAGATTGGTTTGATTTAAAAGTTACTATTCATTGGGGTGATCAGAATGTAAGTCTCAAGGAAATAAGAAAAGCTATTCTCAACCAGCAGGATACCATCATGCTTGAAGATGGTACTCTCGGTCATATACCAGATGAATGGATTAGTCAGTACAGTTTATTACTTCGAACCAGTACGGAGGAGAATGGCACACTGAAAGTAAGCAAACTTCATTACACACTGCTGGACGACATTCTCGAAAAAGTTGATGGCGCTACTGTACAGCAAGACATTGCTCAGCGAAAAGAGAAGCTGCTTCAATATGACTCTATACAAAAGACCGAGCTTTCATCTGAAATAAAAGCAACACTTCGCCCCTACCAGCTTTCTGGTTTTCACTGGATGCAGGCGATGAACTAGGTTATGGCGGCTGTCTTGCCGATGATATGGGTTTGGGAAAAACGTTACAGACCATTTCATTTCTTCAGTTTCTCAAGGAGAAATATCCAGGCAGCACACAACTCGTAGTGTGTCCTACATCATTGATTTTTAACTGGGAAAATGAAATTAAAAAATTCAGTCCTCAATTAAAATTCCATACCTACTATGGATTGCAGCGTGAGTTTAACGAAACGCATTTTGCAGAATATGATGTCATACTAACCAGCTATGGTGTAGTAAGAAATGATCAGGAGAACCTTACGGGATATTTATTCCAATATGTTATCCTGGATGAAAGCCAGGCCATTAAAAACCCGGACGCACAAGTAACGAAGGCAGTAAACAAACTAAATTCTGTAAACAGAATAATTCTGAGTGGTACACCTGTGCAGAATAATACATCCGATCTGTTTGCGCAATTTAATTTTCTTAATCCTGGTTTATTGGGTAATCGCGAATTCTTCAATCGTGAATTTGCTACACCAATTGATAAATATGGTAGTAAAGAAAAAACACAATATTTAAAACGTCTTATTCATCCTTTCACACTGCGACGAACCAAAGAACAGGTTGCAAAAGATTTGCCTGATAAAACGGTAACAGTTCTATGGTGCACAATGGAACCTGAACAACGCAGATTGTATAATGAATACAGAGACAATTATAGAGGCAAACTTCTCAAGCGCATTGATGAAGAAGGTATTGGCAAGTCCGGTATTTATGTACTGGAAGGCTTACTGCGTCTCAGACAATTGTGTGATCACCCTGCACTATTAAAAGATCAAACACATAACGTAACAAGTTCTGTCAAGATCGAAGAACTGATCAGAGAAGTACAGGAGAATACCGGTATTAACAAGCTCTTGGTATTTTCACAATTCACCGAGATGCTTCACATCATTCGCGATGAATTCAATGAAGTTGGAATCAAGCATTGTTATCTTGATGGAAGCACCTCACTCGAAAAGCGTCGTGAACAGGTTACAACCTTTCAGGAAGATGATTCCATTAAAGCCTTTCTTATCTCACTAAAGGCCGGTGGTGTAGGTCTTAATCTTACCGTAGCAGATTATGTTTACCTGGTAGATCCCTGGTGGAACCCCGCTGCAGAACAACAAGCTATCGATCGGGCACATCGTATTGGCCAGACAAGAAAAGTGTTTGCCTATAAAATGATTTGCAAAGACACCGTAGAAGAAAAAATTCTTCAGCTCCAGGAAAGAAAACAAATGCTTGCCGATGACCTGATTCAGGAAGACGCTGGCTTTGTTAAAAATCTTTCGAGGAGTGATATTGAGTTCCTGTTTGGATAGTTTTATAGTTTCAAATTTCAGGTTTCAGATTTCAGGTTATTCAAGAATTTGAAATCTGAAACTTGAAATAAATTAATTATCTATCCCCTGTCCAATTTCTAAAACCTCATTTGTTATTGAAGTGTAATTCATATATTCATTAACAATTAAAATCGAAAGAAATGGACGAATTCATTTTAATTTTCAGACACGAGGATGGCCTTAAGGTGGCCTCTCCAGAACAAATTCAAGCCTGGATGAAACAAACCATGGACTGGATTGGTGGCATTGCCGCACAAAATAAATTCAGTGGTGGCAATGGTTTACCTTTTGCCGACAGTAAAGTTGTATGGCACAACAATGTTGTCACCAACGGACCTTTTGGCGATATCAAAGAAACCATTGGCGGATACGTCATTGTAAAAGCCGACTCCATTGATGAGGCTGTAGGATTTGCAAAAGGTTGCCCCGTGCTGCAAGGTGATGGCAATAGTGTAGAAGTAAGAAAAATTGCAAAACGCGACGGCATTCACTAAAACTTTAAAGCCTCTGTAAATTTTACAGAGGCTTTCTTCATATGGAACAACCCGATCTATTACCTCATCTTTTCAGAACTGAATACAGAAAGATAACATCTGTACTCTGTAAGTTGTTTGGTATTGATCATTTGGAAACTGCTGAAGACATAGCCAGTGATACTTTTTTAGCTGCCTTTGAAACATGGACTTATAAAGGAATACCTGCCAATCCTACCGCATGGCTTTACGCTGTTGCGAAAAATAAAGCCAAAAATCATTTTAGCCGTAATGCTACTTTTACTGATAAAATTGTTCAGCAGGTAAAAGACTCAACTCCTCTTGAAATAGAAATTGATTTGTCCGATCAGAATATTATGGACTGTCAACTGCAAATGCTATTTGCACTTTGTCATCCCGCTATCTCAACTGAAGCGCAAATAGGTTTATCCCTTCGCATACTTTGTGGTTTTGGAATTGATGAAATTGCTACCGCATTTCTTACCAATAAAGAAACAATCAATAAAAGACTTTTCAGAGCTAAGGAAAAACTACGAACAGAAAAAGTACAAATTGAATTTCCCGGTGAAGATGAAATTGATAAACGCCTTGATACGGTTGTAACTACATTATACCTACTCTTTAGCGAAGGCTATTATTCAGAAAGTCAGAACGAAATCCTGCGTAAAGATCTTTGCCTGGAGGCCATGAGGTTAGTCTATATGTTAGTAGACAATGAACAAACCAACAAACCTTATGTGTGTGCGCTGCTTTCGTTAATGTGTTTTCATTCATCACGCTTTGATGCACGTAAAAACGACAACGGCGAAATTGTTCTTTATGAAGATCAGGATGATTCATTATGGAATCACGAGTTAATTACAAAAGGTGTGTACTTTCTTCATAAGGCTTCACAAGGAAGTAAAATCTCCAGGTATCATCTCGAAGCCAACATCGCGTATTGGTACACCATTAAAACTGATACATCCGAAAAATGGGAAAACATTTTACAGCTCTATAACAAGCTATTGCAGATTGAATATTCACCCATTGCGGCGCTTAACAGAACGTATGCTCTTTCGAAAGCTAATGGCAAACATGAAGCTATTAAGGAAGCCGAAAAATTAAATCTCACAAGCAATCATTACTACTTTGCATTGCTTGGCGAACTCTATACTGGCATTGATGACAAACAGGCTATCCAGAATTTTAAGCAAGCCATTAAACTTGCAAAAACAGAATCTGACAAGCATTTAATTCAAAAGAAGATTGATAAAATCTGTAAATAAAATATTCAAGCTATTTCAATAGCTCACCAATAGGTTGCCCTGTGCATCCGCTTGGATATTTTATTTTTAGCAACACAGACAACGTAGGTGCTATATCAGTAACAGGATGATATACTGACGTTGTTCCCTGCTTCACACCAAAGCCATAGAATAACATCGGTACATTGGTATCGTATGTATAGGGTGAACCGTGTGTGCTGCCTTGCACTTTGCCCCACTCCATCCAACCCGGTTGAAGAACGTAGGCAATGTCGCCAGAGCGTTTGGCGTTGTAGCCTCTGATCACCATACCACGAATACCTTCTTCACCATAGTTAGCCTGGCGTAAAACATTTTCAGTGAAGACGTTGGCAACGCCATCTTGCTGAATTAAATAACTTGCAATCAATTCGGATGCAATAAGTAAATCTACACCTGATGATTTGGGACTGCCTGTAAATACTTCCTGATTTAAGAAGATCTGAAAGTTGGATACATTCTCAATAATGTTTTTATCGGGGAAATATGGTTTAAGAAAATCTCTCAATCCTATCTCCATGTTGTCGGCATTAAAATAACCAGCCGGCACTCTGTTGTCGCGCAGGTATTGTGGCACTTCAGCAACGGCATGATCAGCCGTGAGGAAGACAGTATAATTTCCAGATCCTATTTCCTTATCCAGATACTTAAGAAGCACTTCTATGTCACGATCTAGTCGAATGTAAGTGTCTTCAATTTCAATTGCATTGGGGCCCATGGCATGCCCGATAATATCAGTAGCAGAAAATGAAACAGTAAGAAAATCTGTAACCGCATTCTTTCCCATTTGTTCACCTTCTATTGTGGCTTTGGCCATCTCTGTAAGCAAGTCGTTTGCAAATGGTGTTGAGGAGAGTAAATCAAATCCACCATTTTTCTTTCTAAGCTCTGACAGGTTATATGGAAATGTTGGTCTCTCTTTTCCAGCAATTTTAGTTTCATACGGCGAATCGTCTACACTGCTTTCCGTATATTGTTCAATCGGAAAAAATGTTTTCCACTCCTGAGAAAGATATTTAGCAGGTAATCCTAGTTGATTAAATTTATCTACCCAATCAGGAAGCTTCGACATGTAGTATGTACTTGTAATAAATTTTCCTGCTCGTGAATCAAACCAGTATGCAGCGTTGGCCATGTGTCCTGCAGGCAATACCGCGCCTCTGTCTTTGAAAGATATTCCAACAACCTTAGACTTTTGTTGTGATGCTATTTTCAGTTCATCTGTGATTGTGGTTGTAAGCAGGCGTGCTGGTGAGACATGACCATTACCATCTTTTACTCCAATAGAAGTATACCGCGCGTCTTCAACACAGTTAACAACTCGGCGATTTATCTTGTCATAAAATTCATTACCTATAATGCCGTGTATAGCCGGCGTTGTGCCTGTGTAAACTGAAGAATGACCCGGGCCGGTAAAAGTTGGTACATAGTTATAATGAGCATTAGATATCATAAAGCCTTCACCCATCATGCGCTTAAATCCTCCTTCACTGTATTTGCTTTGAAAGCGATAGAGATACTCCTGACGCATCTGGTCTACTACAATGCCAACAACAAGTTTAGGTTTATCAGTTGATGGCTGCTGTGCCAATGCCATAACAGAGATTACACTAAACAGGAGGCTTACAATCTTCACTTTCATTATCAAATCGTTTTATACTTCACTAAGCTTTACCGTCAATCAATTTTGCACGGCCATAAAAGTTGCAATATACTGAATAAGGCAAAAGCCAAAATTAAACTTCCGTGAATGGTTTGTTAATTGTCCGGGCAATAAAGCCTTTCATAATCATCTTCTTCGTACACAAACCGTTGCATCAGGTTTGCCTGCTTATCATAATAGATTACCACAAAAAGCGATGCTTCTTCAACCTGTTTTTCTGTAAAGTATAAAGGCTCTTCTGCAGTGCCCAGATTTTTAATATCGCTGAAGGTTGCCGGTATGATGGTACCGGTCTTGCTACTTATCACGCCATACTTATTCTCCTGATGAACGATGGCAATTTTCTCATCCTTCGTATCTGAAACAAGTTTAAAATCTTTTACCCGATCCAGTAAGATCTTCTTCCCGATAAAATCATAAAGCATCCATTGAAAATTCTTTTTTACCCAGGCAGCAGTATCGTTCCAGTAACGAATCTCTTCAAATTCAAATTTATCTTTAAGCTTTCCATCCCAGTCAACAAAACCATAAAGGCCATTGGCAAAAGCTATCGAGTAGTTATTATTGTAGCGATTGATATTTTTATCATACTGAGGTTTTATCTGTTTGTGTTGAGTAACATGATAAAGTCCAAACTTCATACTTTTCAATAGTGAGATAACACCGTCGGACACACTGCCAATCGCATCAAATTCAAGAGGCAGAACAGGCTTTCCATCTGAACTTACCAACCCTTTTTTCTCCTTCTTGATCACAACAAAAATGCCATGACCGGCATACAGTATTTTATCATATTGTCCTGAAAAAAGACGACGTCCATTTGAGTTAAAGATTGTCTTCTTCTCTCCATCATCTGTAACAACAAAAGAAATAGAATCTTTGCCGGGGATAAACTCCAAACGCGACTTCACCACTTCAATGTATTTGTCAGGTTTGAAATAGACTTCAAGTGTATCAACTAAATGACCAACTGCAAACGGTCCGATAAATGAAATGCTATCAAACGCTGAGCTTTGATATTTCTTTTGTTCAGGATTAAAAAGTCTCCAGGCCTTTGCCTGCTTTACGGCAACCCAGGGCTTGCTAATCTGTATCCCTGAAAAAACATCTACTTCCTTTCCTTTATTGTCATAGATTTTTTTACCCAATGAAGACGTGGCTACTATTCCAAAAAAAGAAGGACTTAGAACTTGTTTTTCAAAGGAAATAACGATGGTTAAATTTTGATCGAGAATACCGGCATAATCACCAGATCGTGCCCAAAGCATTTTATCAGACCACGGCTTAACCTCATCAAACAAATCGTTTGATTTTAATTTTTGATGATCGGCGCACAGCCCAACCTGTTGGTACGTTGCCAACTTGGCTTTACCATTACTCTTCAGGCAAATAACATTTTCAATAGCACCAACATCATCCCACTCGTATGGAAAAAGCATTCTTCCGGCCAGAGTAAATAAAGACCATTTATCTTTTTTGAATGCCAGAAATTTACCGCTCAACAACTTCACATCGGTTACGCCTGGTTGCTCTATGCTAAAACCTGACTTGTGAACAACAACCAGACGGTCTTCTGTTTCAATCTTTAAAAACCCATAGCCCAGATCATTAAGCTCTGTTACCTTGCCT
>Ga0310811_10002418_pt1 | contig 23355 bp, 16 predicted proteins | sample YCmetagenome_FD_207642 | JGI IMG/M metagenome (GOLD analysis project Ga0310811, IMG submission 207642) | Soil microbial communities from experimental microcosm in Duke University, North Carolina, United States - YC | ecosystem: Engineered > Artificial ecosystem > Soil microcosm > Unclassified ... | reverse complement strand
TCTTCTTCTACTTCTCCGACGACGGCGACGTGCTGGCGCTGCGTTACGACAACTGGAAGGTCGTCTTCATGGAACAGCGCTGCCCGGGCACCCTGCAGGTCTGGGCCGAGCCGTTCACCCGGCTGCGCCTCCCCAAGCTCTACAACCTGCGCACCGATCCCTACGAGTTCGCGGACACCACCTCGAACACCTACTGGGACTGGATGATACACAACGACTTCTTCATCTTCGCCGCGCAGACCGCGGCGGCCAGGTTCGCGGACACCTTCAAGGAATTCCCGCCGGTGCAGCATCCGAACAGCTTCACCATCGATCAGGCGATGGCCAAGATGGCGGATGCGACCGCGGGCGCCAGCTGAGCGCTCCGGCGGCTGAGAGCGGCGGCGTGAGCGATCGCGCCGCCGTCGCCCGTCAAGGGTCGGGATGGATCTCGGTGATCTTCGAGCCCTCCATGCCGAATCCCCCCATCAGGCCCTTCTGGCCGAAGGCGATCACCCAGATGTCCTTCTTCAGGGTCGTCGTGTTGGTGTTCTTGGCGGCGCCCTCGTCGAGGACGACGAAGGACGGCCCGCTGCCGACCGCCCAGCCGCCTGAGGTCTTCAGGTAGTTGACCGCGCTGTCGGTCATGAAGAACAGCGCATAGGCATACTTCTGGGCGCCGGCCTGCAGCCCGTAGGACGCCGCCGCGATCCGGTAGAAGCCGGTCGCCTGGCCTCTGGTCAGCATGGCGCCATCGCCCGCCTGGCCGCCGACGAGGAACCCCGCCTTGACGATCGAGGGGAAGACCAGCACGGACTTGGCGCGGGCCCCGATGTCGCGGGTCTCGGGGCGCTGCGCGTAGAGCCGGTCGAGCGCCGCCTTGGAGTCCGCGGCGATCTGCCCGGCGCGATCCGCAGCGAAGGCCGGGGCCGCCGCGACGAGGACGCCCGCCGCGACGAGGCCGCCCGCGGCCCGCCGACGCGACGGGGCCGCCGGCCAGGCACGCAGTTCTGATCTCGGGCTCATGGGTCCGTCTCCGGTTGCGGCTGGCGGCATTTGGCGCGCCGGCTCCCGGCCGCGCCATCAGGCGCCGGCCGGAGGGGTTCTCCGGCAAAGACCCGATCCGGCGCCGCTTGCGGGTGCGCCCCGGGCGGGAGCTTGACCCGGAGCGGTCCCGAAAGCTCGCGCCACAGGGAGTCGCCGGTCGCGCCGCCGCCCACCGCCGCGCCGAACAGAATCGCGAGAGCGGCGCCGGGGCGGACCTGGGATCGCGGATCAGGCGTGCGGCCCGCCTCAGCTGTCGGAAACCGCCGTTGGGTCGACGCCACCTTTAGCCGCGCGGCTGGCGGCGCTATCTGACGGACCATGCCACGCATCCTGTGCATCGAGGACGACGAGACGACGGCCCGGGAGATCATCTCGGAGTTCACCGCCCTCGGCTTCGAGGTTGAGTGGGCGGCGGACGGCCGCGAGGGCCTGGTCAAGGCGGTCAGCGAGCCGTACGCGGCCATCACGCTCGACCGCATGCTGCCCAGCGTCGACGGGCTGACGATCGTCTCGGTGGTGCGCCAGGCGGGGATCGACACGCCGATCCTGATGGTCAGCGCGCTCAGCGACGTAGACGAGCGCGTCAAGGGTCTGCGCGCCGGCGGCGACGACTATCTGACCAAGCCGTTCCAGACCGAGGAGCTGAGCGCGCGGCTCGAGGTGCTGCTGCGCCGGCAGCGGCGGGCGGCGGCTCGCGAGACCGTGCTGGCGGCGGGCGACCTGGAGATCGACCTCATCACCCGCGACGTGCGGCGCGGCGGACGCGAGCTGAAGCTGCTGCCGACGGAGTTCAAGCTCCTCGAGCTCCTGCTGCGCAACTCCGGCCAGGTGCTGACCCGCAGCATGATCTTCGAGTCCGTATGGGGCTACCGGTTCGATCCGGGCACCAACCTGATCGACGTCCACATGGGCCGCCTGCGCCGCAAGGTCGATCCGCCGGGCGCCGAGCCCCTGATCCACACCGTCCGAGGGTCCGGCTATGCGCTCCGCGCCGTCCGATAGGGCCGCGTCGCTGCGGCTGTGGCGGACCACGCCGTTCCGGCTGACGGCCATCTACGGCGTCGTCTTCGCCGCCGGCATCGGCGCCCTGCTCGGCCTGATCTATCTCAGCGCCGCCGGCTATCTGACCCGCCAGATGGACGAGATCGTGCTCGGCGAGGCGCGGGCGATGAGCGCCGGACGCGCGGAGACCCTGCCCGGTCGGATCGTCGAGGCCGAGGCCGTGGACAGACGGAAGGTCAACTACTACGGCCTGTTCTCCGCCGACGGCGTGTGGATCACCGGCAACGTGCGCGACATGCCGCCCAAGCTGCCCGCCGACGGAAGGCCGCGCGAGTTGGTCGGACGTCGTTTCCAACCCGGCGCCCGCGGCCTGGCGACACAGCTGCCGTGGGGCGAGGTCCTGGTGGTGGGGTACGACGCCAAGGTCCTGTCGGAGCTGCGCCATATCATCGTCGAGTCCCTGCTGGTGAGCGGCGGGGTGATCCTGGTGCTGGGCCTGGGCCTGGGCGCGGCGATGAGCCTGGGACCGCTGCAGCGGCTCCGCGACGTGCAGCGGGCCAGCGAGCCGATCCTCGACGGCGACCTCTCGGCGCGCCTGCCGGTCTCGCCCCGCGGCGACGAGATCGACATCCTGGCGCACATCAGCAACACCCGGCTCGCCGAGGTGGAGCGGCTGCTGGGCGAGGTGCAGAACGTCGGCAACAACGTCGCCCACGACCTGCGCACGCCGCTCAACCGGCTGCGCGCCCTGCTCTATCGCGCCGGCCAGGGGATCGACGAGGGCGATCCGCGCCGCGCCATGCTGGAGCAGGCGCTGAAGGAGGCCGACGCCCTGCTCAGCCGCTTCCGGGCCATCCAGCGCATCGCCGAGATCGATCGCCGCGGACGGCGCGCCGGCTTCGCCGAAGTGGATCTGGCGGCCCTGCTGCAGGACGTGGCGGAGCTATACGAACCGCTGGCCGAGGACGCCGGACAGACGCTCACGGTGGCGCTCCGCCCGGCTCCGCGCATCCAGGCGGACGGCGCCCTGCTGTTCGAGGCGCTCAGCAACCTGGTCGCCAACGCCATCAAGTTCACGCCGACCGGCGGCCGGGTGTGGCTGCGCCTGGCGACCATGCCCGGCGGGCCGCGGATCGAGGTGGTGGACAGCGGCCCAGGCGTGCCGGAGGCGGAGCGGGACGCGGTTCTGCAGCGCTTCTACCGCATGGGCCGCGACGAGCGGGTGGAGGGCTCGGGGCTGGGCCTGAGCATGGTCGCCGCGGTGATTCGCCTGCACGAGTTCCGCCTGAGCCTCGACGACGCCCACCCCGGCCTGCGGGTGGCGATCGACGCGTGGCCGCAGACGCGCTCGGCGCACGCGGCGCCCGAGAGCGGCCCGGCGGCGGCGCGCGCCAGACCGTGGATCCTGGGGCTGTTCGCGGCGCCGGACGCCGTCTCCTGACCTGAAGGTCCGAGCATGCAACTGCTCTACATGAGCGCGCACCACACCGACGGCTGGCTGATCGAGGCGCTGCGCGAGATGGGCCATGCGGTCGAGATCGGCGAGTGGGACCCGGAGACGGCGGCACTGGCGGCTGACGCCGGCTACGACCTGGTGCTGGCCGACGTCGAGCGGCCGGACGCCGCCACCGTCGCCGGGATCAGCGGCGGCCCGCCGCTCGTCGTGCTGGCCGACGCCGCCGAGCCCGCCGAACACGCCGCCGCCCTGCGCGCCGGCGCCGACGCCTGCCTGGTGCGCCCGCTGCACCTGATCGAGGTGCGCGAGCGGCTGACGGCGCTGGCGCGGCTGTCCGACCGGCTGCGGGCCTCGCAAGCCGGGCGCCGCGGGCTGGTGCTCGACCGCGCCGGGCGACGTCTCGTGTTCGACACGCGTGAGGCGCAGCTCTCGGCGACCGAGTTCCGGCTGGTGGCCTACCTGCTCCGCCGCGAGGGCGCGGTGGTGAACCTCGAGACGCTCGACCGGCAGCTCTGGGGCGAGCTTCCGGAGCCGCAGCCGGAGCGCATCCGCAGCCTGGTGTCACGGCTTCGGGCCAAGCTCCGGCGCACGCTCGGGACGCCGCTGATCCACAGCCTGCGCGGCCACGGCTACGTCCTGCGGCTCGAGCCGGCCGGCGACTAAATATATCTTCATCCAAGCGGCGCCGGGGGTTTAGCCGGACCGGCGCATGAGACCGCGCTCCGTGCCGACCGCGCCAGCGGCCGGCCGCTCGCTGTGGAGTCTCTAGCGCATGCAGGCCCTGGTCCGCGTCGCCCTGCAACGCCCCTACACCTTCGTGGTGATGGCGCTGCTCATCCTGATCATCGGGCCGCTGGCGGCGCTCAAGACGCCGACCGACATCTTCCCGGCCATCAAGGTGCCGGTGATCGGCGTCGCCTGGCAGTTCACCGGCCTGTCGTCGGACGACATGGCCAACCGGATCCTCACGCCCTACGAGCGGATGCTGCCGACCACGGTCAACGACATCGAGCACATCGAGAGCAGCGCGATCCCGGGCATGGGGATCGTGAAGATCTACTTCCAGCCGAACGTCGACATCCGGACCGCCACGGCGCAGGTGACCTCGACGTCGCAGACGGTGCTCAAGCAGCTGCCGCCGGGCGTCACGCCGCCGCTGATCGTCAACTACAGCGCCTCGACCGTGCCGATCCTGCAGCTCGCCACCTCGGCCAAGAGCCTGTCGGAGCAGCAGGTGCTCGACCGGACGATGACCGTCATCCGTCCGACGCTCAGCACCGTGGCGGGCGCGGCGATCCCGTACCCCTACGGCGGCAAGGTGCGGCAGGTGCAGATCGACCTCGACCCCATGGCCCTGCAATCGAAGGGCCTGTCGGCGCAGGACGTGGCGAACACCATCGCCGCCCAGAACCAGATCACCCCCGTCGGCCAGATGAAGGTCGACGGCCTGCAGTACGACGTGAAGCTCAACGACGCGGTGCCCACCGTCGCGGCCTTGAACGACGTCCCGATCAAAACCATCAACGGAACCACCATCTACGTGCGCGACGTGGGCCACGTGCGCGACGGCGCGCCGCCGCAGCAGAACATCGTTCACGTGGACGGCGCCCGGGCCGTGCTGACGACGATCCTGAAGGCCGGCGACGCCTCGACCCTGGCGATCGTCCAGGGCATCAAGGACAAGCTCCCCACCCTGCAGCAGATCCTGCCGCCCGACTTCAAGATCATCCTGCTGAACGATCAGTCGGTGTTCGTGAAGGCGGCGATCAGCGGCGTGGTCCGCGAGGGCGTCATCGCCGCGGCCCTGACCAGCCTGATGATCCTGCTGTTCCTCGGCAGCTGGCGGTCCACCCTGATCATCGCGACCTCGATCCCGCTGGCCATCCTGTCCGCAGTCGCCGCGCTCTCGGCGCTCGGCCAGACCCTCAACATCATGACCTTGGGCGGCCTCGCGCTCGCCGTCGGCATCCTGGTCGACGACGCCACCGTGACCATCGAGAACATCAACTGGCACCTGGAGCAGGGCAAGGACGTCCGCACCGCGATCCTCGACGGCGCGCAGCAGATCGTCACGCCGGCCTTCGTCTCGCTGCTCTGCATCTGCATCGTCTTCGTGCCGATGTTCCTGCTGCAGGGCGTCGCCGGCTTCCTGTTCGTGCCGATGGCCGAGTCCGTGGTCTTCGCGATGATCGCGTCCTTCATCCTGTCGCGGACGCTGGTGCCGACCATGGCGGCCTACCTGCTGCGCCCGCACCAGCACGGCACGCCGGAGTACGAGGGCGCGGACGCCTACGAGGCCGAGCCGCACCCGACCGCGCCCCGCAATCCGCTCGCCCGCTTCCAGCATGCCTTCGAGGCGCGGTTCAACGCGCTGCGCGAGCGCTACCGGAACCTCCTGATCGCCGCCCTCGGCCGCCGGCAGGTCTTCGTCGTGGGCTTCCTGGTTGTCGTGGTCCTGTCGTTCGGCCTGGCGCCGTTCCTGGGCCAGAACTTCTTCCCGTCGGTGGATTCCGGCCAGATCCTGCTGCACGTCCGCCCGCCGGTGGGCACGCGCATCGAGGACGCCTCGGCGGAGTTCGGCCGCATCGAGCAGGAAATCCGTCAGGTCATCCCGCGCAAGGAGCTGGTGTCGGTGATCGACAACATCGGCCTGCCGGTCAGCTCGATCAACACGATCTACAACAACTCCGGCACGATCGGTTACCAGGACGGCGACCTCTACGTCACCCTGGCCAAGGGGCACCACCCGACCGCCGACTATGTGAAGACCCTGCGCGAGCGCCTGCCCCAGGCGTTCCCGGGCTCGACCTTCTCCTTCCCGCCGGCCGACATCATCACCCAGATCCTGAACTTCGGCGCGCCCGCGCCGATCGACCTGCAGGTGACCGGGCCCGACATGGTCGCCGACGACGCCTACGCCGCCAAGCTGCTGCACGACATCAAGAACATCCCAGGCGTCGCCGACGCCCGGATCCAGCAGTCCACCGCCTTGCCCGCGCTCAGCGTCGACGTCGACCGCACGCGCATGAACCAGCTGGGCATCACCGAGCGCGACGTGACCACCAGCGTGGGCGCCATGCTCGCCGGCACGACGCAAAGCGCGCCGACCTTCTGGCTCGATCCGAAGGGCAACTCCTACCCGATCGTCGCGCAGACGCCGGAGTACCGGATGGCCTCGGTCTCCGACCTCGCCAATGCGCCGGTCACCAGCTCCAGCGGCGCCCCGGTCACCCAGCCCCTGGGCGGTCTCGGCCGGATCACGCGCACGTCGGAAAACGCCGTCGTCAACCACTACAACATCCAGCCGGTGATCGACGTCTACGCGACGACCCAGGGCCGCGACCTCGGGGCCGTCGCCGGCGACATCCAGAAGGTGATGAAGGCGCACGCCGCCGAGGCGCCGAAGGGCGCGGTCGTCACCCTGCGCGGCCAGGTCACCACCATGCACACCGCCTTCTCGGGCCTGATCTTCGGCCTGCTCGGCGCGGTGGTGCTGATCTACCTGCTGATCGTCGTGAACTTCCAGTCGTGGCTGGACCCGTTCATCATCATCACCGCCCTGCCCGCGGCGCTGGCCGGCATCGTCTGGACGCTGTTCGCCACAGGAACGACTCTATCGGTGCCGGCGCTCACCGGAGCCATCATGTGCATGGGCGTGGCGACGGCGAACTCGATCCTCGTGGTGAGCTTCGCCCGGGAGCGGCTGGCGGCCACCGGCGACGCCATGACCGCCGCCATCGAGGCCGGCTTCACCCGCTTCCGCCCGGTGCTGATGACCGCGCTCTCGATGATCATCGGCATGGCGCCCATGGCGCTCGGCCTCGGCGAAGGCGGCGAGCAGAACGCGCCGCTCGGCCGGGCCGTGATCGGCGGCCTGATCTGCGCCACGACCGCGACCCTGCTGTTCGTGCCGGTGGTCTTCGCCATGCTGCACGGGCGCAAGGCCGCCCAGACCGCTTCTCTGTCTTCCGCCCCGCCCATCGCCTCACCCGAGGCCGCCTGAGCCTTCAACCCCGAGTCGAGCAATGAATCGCACAGCCAAACTCGCCGCAGCGGCCGGCGTCAGCATAGCCGCTCTGGTGGTCGCCGGCGGCGCTGTCAGCCGCGTCATGACCGAGAAGAGCCTCGCCACCTGGAGCACCGCCCAGGCCATCCCCACCGTCAGCCTGGCCGCCCTGCAGACCGGCGGCCAGGGCGATCTGCAGCTTCCCGGCCAGATCCAGGCGTTCAACACCGCCCCCATCGAGCCGCGGGTCAGCGGCTATGTGAAGCGCTGGTACGTGGACATCGGGAGCCCGGTGAAAGCCGGCCAGCTGCTCGCCGAGATCGACTCGCCCGACCTCGACGCCCAGCTCGCCCAGGCCAAGGCCGACCTCGGCACGGCGACCGCCAACCAGACGCTCGCCGCCACCACGGCGAAGCGCTGGACCCAGATGCTGGTGAGCGACGCCGTCTCCCGCCAGGACGCCGACGACAAGACCGGCGACCTCGCCGCCAAGACCTCGGTGACCAACGCCGCCCAGGCCAACCTCCATCGGCTCGAGGCGCTGGAATCGTTCAAGCGGATCACCGCGCCGTTCGACGGCGTCGTCACCACCCGCACCGCCGACATCGGCCAGCTGGTCGCCGCCGGCACGCCGACCTCGCCGCCGCTGTTCACGGTGGCCGACGAGCGCCGGCTGCGGGTCTATGTGCAGGTGCCGCAGAGCTACACGGCGCAGATCCGCCCCGGCATGGTCGCCAAGCTGAGCGTGCCGGAGTACCCGGGGCGGACGTTCACGGCGAAGCTGGTCAGCACCTCGACGGCGGTGAACGCGATGACCGGCGCGCTCACGGCCGAGCTCTGGATCGACAACGCCGCGGGCGAACTGAAGCCCGGCGACTATGCGCAGGTGGCCTTCGACCTTCCCGCGCCGTCGGGCACGGTGCGCGTGCCGGGCAGCGCGGTGATGAGCCGGCGCCAGGGCCTGACCGTGGCGGTCGTCGGCCCCGGCGACCGGGTGCAGATCCGGCCGCTCACCGTGACGCGCGACCTCGGCGCCTCGGTGGAGGTGGCCGGCGGCCTCGCGCTGACCGACGCGGTGATCGACAACCCGGCGGACACCCTGCAGACCGGCGATCTGGTGCGCGTGGTGGGCGCTCCGGCCGAAGCCCCCCGGCGGAGCGCCGCGCATGGTTAAGCTGAAAGCCTTGCTGGCCGTGGCCGCGAGCGCCGTGGCCCTCAGCGGCTGCCTGGCGCCGGCCTACAAGGTTCCCCAGGTGAGCGGCGCGCTGCCGACCGCCTACAAGGAAGTCGGGCCGTGGACTCCGGCCGCGCCCGCCGACGCCGCGCCGCGCGGCGACTGGTGGACGGCCTTCGGCGATCCGAAGCTCGACGCGCTCGAGACGCAGCTCGTCGCCGCCAACCCGGACCTCGCCCAGGCGGTCGCCCGCTACGACCAGGCCGCCGCCTTCCTCCGCGCCGCCCGCGCCGACATGTTCCCGCAGATCGGCGTCGCCGCGACCGCCGGTCCTCAGGGCCTCTCGGCAAATCGGCTGGGCGCGGCCGGCACGGCGTCCAAGGGCGACACGACTCTCATCGGCGGCACGGCGTCCTACGAGCTCGATCTCTGGGGCCGGGTCCGCAACGAGGTGGCGGCCGGGCGCGCCAACGCCAAGGCCAGCGCGGAGGATCTCGCCACCACGCGCCTCATGCTGCAGGCGCAGCTCGCCGACTCCTATCTCAACCTACGCAGCTTCGACGCCCAGGAGCGGGTGCTGGACCAGGCGGTCACCAGCTACGCCAAGGCGCTCGAGCTGACCCGCGCGCGCCACACCGGCGGCGCCGCCTCGGACATGGATGTCGAGCAGGCGGTCACCCAGTGGCAGTCCGCCCTGGCGGCCCAATCCGAGGTGGTGGCCCAGCGGGCCTTGATGGAGCACGCCATCGCCAGCCTGGTGGGGGTTCCGGCGTCCAGTTTCTCGCTGCCCGTGGTCACCGAGCTTCCGCCCCTGCCGGTCACGCCGGTCAGCACGCCCTCGGTCCTGCTGGAACGCCGCCCCGACGTGGCGGCCGCCGAGCGGCGGGCGTTCGCCGCCAATCGCAACATCGGCGTGGCGCGGGCGGCCTTCTTCCCGAGCGTGACGCTGGGCGCCTCCGGCGGCTATCAGACCGACAGCTGGAGCCAGACCTTGCTCTCCGCGCCCAACAGCTTCTGGCTGCTCGGGCCGCAGCTCGCCATGACGATCTTCGACGGCGGGCGGCGGGCGGCGGGCGTGGACGCCGCGCGCGCCGAGTTCGACCAGGCGAGCGCGGCCTACCGCAGCGTCGCCCTGGCGGCGTTCCAGCAGGTCGAGGACAACCTCACCCTCCTCAACCATCTTGCCGATGAGACGGCGCAGGAGCAGGCGGCGCTCGACGCCGCCCGCAAGACGCTCGATCTGGCGCTCACCCAGTACCGCATGGGCGCGATCACCTACCTCAACGTGGTCACGGCCCAGCAGGCGGAGCTGTTCGCGGAGCGTCAGGTGGTCCAGCTTCAGACGCGGCGGCTGCAGGCCAGCGTGGATCTCGTCCGCGCGCTCGGCGGCGGCTGGTCGAACGAGGGGCAGCCGGCTGGGAAAGCCTGACCGGTTGCGGAGCTAGGTCACTGACTGGAGCGGGCCGGCCTTCGCCCGCCGGTCGAGCATGGCGATGAAGTCGGCGAACAGCCGCTTCATGGCCGGCGGCTTGTAGGGATAGATATCCGCCGGATCCAGGGCGTGGACGACCAGCGCCACGTCGGCTTCGAAGACCAGCAGGCGCCCGTCCGGGCTCTCGGCGCAGTCGATGCCGAAGTAGTCGAACGGGAACGCCTGGTGGATGGCCCGCAGCGCCTCGGCATGCCGCTGAACGAACCCGTCGAAGCCCGCCATCATGGCGGCCTCCTCGCCCCGCTTCGCTTCGCTCAGGTGCATGTCGGCGTTCAGGTAGTGCACCATCCAGTGCTGCGAGATGGCCATGTGGGCGAGGTACGGCCGCCCCTCCATGAACACGATCCGCAGCTTGCGGAACAGGCCGTCGGGGCCGCTGTAGTCGACGAAGGCGGTGACGTAGAACTCGGCCTCGGCGCGCTCGCTGAGATAGCCGGCGAGCTCCGCCACGCCGTCCACCTTGGCCATGCCGTGGCCGGCGTGGGTGCCGACCGGCCGGACGATGATCGGATAACCGATCCCCTCGGCCAGGCTTTCCGGGCCGCGCAGGCCCTGCGCGATCGGTTCCAGGTCGCTCCGGGCGGCGCGCGCCACCTGCGGGCAGAGGACGTGCGGATGGCCGGCGAAGCGCGCCGCGAACCCGTCGCGCGTCAGGTCGCGGATCAGGTCCGGCCGGTTGTTGAGCACCGGCCGCGGCCAGGTCGCCAGCACGCCGTTCAGCTGGTCGAGCAGCGGGGCGGAGTCGTCCGACTGGCCGACGGCCAGGAACGCCACGTCGTGCTCCGGCGCCTCGTCCGGGCTCGGCGGCCGGTCGAGGTAGCAGCTGATGAGCTCCACGCCGGACTCCTCGAACAGGAAGTCGAGCGGCGTGTTGGCCGAGAGGTCGCCCGGCGCCATGAACGCCAGCAGGCGCAGGGCGGGCTCCCGCGGCGCCTTGCGCACGTAGTAGCGCTGCGCCTGGAGCGCCGCCGCCTGCAGTTCGAGCCCCTTCTCGCGATTGCCGGTGGCGAACAGCAGGGTCGACATGTCGAGGAGCGCGCCGGCGTCGGACTCATCGGCGGTCACCCGCGCGACGAGCCCCTCCCACAGCGGCTGCAGGCGCTGCGCGTCGCCGGTGCTCCGGCCCAGGTAGGCGAGGCCCAGGCTCTCGGCCGGGGGTCTGACGTCAGGACGCGCCGCTTCGGGGGTCTCGGCTAGGCGGCGCGTCTCTGCCGGCATTGGCGTCCTGCTTCCAAAGTTGCGCGGACCAGGGCGTCGATGTCGCGCTCGTCGGTCCGGTGATTGACGATGGCCGCGCGGATGGCGCGGCGGCCGTTGATGTCGGTCAGCGAAGGCGCGACCTCGCCCGCCTCGTGCAGGCGCATGACGATCTCGGCGTTGAGCTCGTCGGCCGCCTCGTCGCGGTAGCGGAAGCAGACGATGTTCAGCTGCACCGGAGCGAGGAGCTCGAGCTGCGGCTCGGCGGCGACCTTGGCCGCCAGCTCCCGGGCCAGGGCGCAGGTCCGCTCGATGGCCGCGCCGAGCGCCTCGGCGCCGTAGGCCTTGAGGGTGAACCAGGTCTTCAGCGCCCGGAAGCCGCGCGACAGGTCGGGACCGTAGTCGCAGGGCCAGAAGTCGCCGGCCGCCAGGCCGCGCTCCGCCCGGGCGAGATAGCGGGCGTCCGCGGCGAAGGTCGCCCGGTGCAGCTCGCCGTCGCGGACCAGGAGGAAGCCGGCGTCGTAGGGGGTCTGGCCCCACTTGTGCCAGTCGAAGGCGATCGAGTCGGCCCGCTCGATGCCCGCCAGCTTCGGCGCCACCGAGGGGGCCAGCATGCCGAGCGCGCCGAGCGCCCCGTCCACGTGGAAATGCAGGTCCTCGAACGCGGCGAGGTCGGCGAGCGCCGTGAGGTCGTCCACCGCGCCGACGTCGACGCTGCCCGCCGTGCCGACCAGCAGGAACGGCTGGAAGCCGTCGCGGCGATCCTCGGCGACGGCGCGGCTGAGCTCCGACACCATCAGGCGGTGGTTGGCGTCGACCGGAATGAGGCGAAGCGCGTCCGCGCCAAGGCCCGCCATGTCCATCGCCCGGGTGACGCAGCCGTGCACGGCGCGCGAGGCGTAGGCCCGCAGCCGCAGGCCCTGCGCGCCGAGGCCGCCGGCGCGGACGGGGGCGCCGAGCGCCCGTCGCCGGGCGATCAGGGTGGCGAGGAAATTGGCCTGTGACGCGCCGGTCAGGAACAGGCCGGTCGCGCTCTCGGGAAAACGGAAGATCTCGCGGGTCCAGGCGGCGACCTGCTGCTCGACCTCGAGCGCCATGTGGTCGCGGCCGCCGCAGTTGGCGTTCATGCCCGCCGCCAGCATCTCGCCGAGCAGGCCGGCGACGCCGCCGGCGCCCTGCACCCAGCCCATGAATCCGGGATGGGCGTTGCCGCTGGAATAGGGCAGCACGGAGCTCAGGAAGGTCTGGCGCAGGTCGGCCAGATCGCTGGGCCCGGCCGGCAGCGGCTCGCGGAACGCCTGGCGGATTTCCGGCGGCGGCGCGCGCCAGACCGGCTGGTCCCGCAGGCCTTCGACGTGGTCGAGGATGTCGTCCAGCATCCGGTGCGCCGTCTCGCGCGTGGCCGGCCAGTCGCGTGGATCGAGATCGGTACGCCGCGCCATCGGAGTGCACTGAATCCAACGCCCGTCCGGCGCTGTCGCACCCTTGCAGGGCATGGTTGTGGAGTGGTTAACGGAGCCCGCCGCGCCCCGCCGCTCCAGGCGAGATCGGCCCCCAGGATTCCACCGACAGTTGAATATGCGCCCCAATCCGGGCCGCGCCGTCACCAGCTCAGGTCGGCCATCATCCCGGCGTAGGTTTCGACCCCGTCCCAGAGGTTGGCGAGGCGCGCGTTCTCGTCCGCGGCGTGCTGGTTGTTGTCGTGACTGGCGATCGGCAGCCCGATCACCGGGACCTTCAGGACGTCGGCGAAGAGGTAGATGGGCACGCTGCCGCCCATCATCGGCAGCACGGCGACGGGCCCGCCGGCCGCCCGGCCGGCGGCCGCGAGGACCGCCCGGGCCGGCGGGCCGTCCATGTCGGTGCGCAGCGCCGGGTAGCCGCCGCCCCAGGCCAGCTTGACGAGCTTGCGGCTCGTGGCCCGCGTGGCGGCGTCCGGCTCCGCATGGACCACCGTCCAGCCAAGCGCCTTCAGGCGCGCCTCGGTGAGGTCGCGGACATGCTCGGGCGTCTGGTCGGGGACGAGCCGCAGATCCAGCGAGACCACCGCCTGGCTGGGAATGGCGCGGCCGCCGTCGCCGGCGTGCAGGGCGACCACGTTGAGCGCCGGGCGCATGGTGCTGGCGGTGAGCCCCTCCCCGCCCTCGCTCGCGGCGAGCCCGAGCTCCTTCTTGAGGCCCTCCTCGACGGGCGGCAGGCTGGCGATCGCCTTGCGCTCGGCGGCGGTCAGCGGCCGGACATCAGCGTAGAAGCCGGGGATGCGGACGCCGCCGTCGGGGTCGCGGAGATCGGCGATCATCTGAGCGGCCATGGCGGCCGGATTGGGCGCCCAGTTGCCGTAGTGGCCGCTGTGCAGCGCACGCAACGGCCCGTAGACCGTGGCTTCGAGGTCGACGTCGCCGCGGGCCCCGAAGTAGAGGGTCGGCTTGCGCGACTGGTGGACCGGCGCGTCGCCAATCAGCCAGAGGTCGGCCGCGAGCAGGTCCTTGTTCGCCTTGAGAATCTCCGCGAGGTGCGGCGAGCCGCGCTCCTCCTCGCCTTCCCAGAACACCTTGATGTTGACGCTCGGCCGCCGGCCGGCGGCCTTCAGCGCGTCGAAGGCGGCGAGGAAGGCGACGATCGAGGATTTGTCGTCGCTGGCGGCCCGCCCGTAGAGGCGCCACTCCGGATCGTAGGGCGGCTTGGCGGCGCGCCAGTCGACGTCCGCCGCCGCCCCGGGGCCTGCGCGCATCGCCGGGCGGAAGGGATCGGAGCGCCATTGCGCCGGCGTCACCGGCTGGCCGTCGTAATGCGCATAGAAGACGACCGTGCGCTTCGCGCCGGGCGTCTGCAGGCTGGCGTAGACCACCGGCGGCGCGGCGGCGCCGGTCAGCTGGCGGGCCTCGAAGCCGCGCGCCGCGAGCTCCGCCTGCAGGCGGTTCGCCATGGCGGCGAGCCCCGCCGGATCGGCGGCGATGCTGCGGATCGCGGTCAGGTCGACGAGCTGGCCGACCACCTGCGGCTCATGCGCCGAACGCCAGGCGCGGACCTGCGCCGTCAAGTCGGCCGCGGACGCCTGGGTGGCGACCGCCGCGCCCACGAGCGCGGCCAGCCAGTGAAGGCGTATCATGTCCTGTCCCCCCCTAGCCGGTCACCATGCAGTGACGCGTGCGCGGCATCAACCGCACAGGCGCGCAGGCGTCCGGACCGCTCAAGAGTCGTAGTCGAAGCTCGTCTTATCCTTCTTGCGGCCGCCGAAGGTGTAGACGACGCCCACATAGGCGACGCGGCCGAACTGATGCCGCTCGTAGACCTCCGTCAAGGCGGGGGAGATCACGTGGCGGATCACCCGCTGCCCGTCGAACAGATCGCTGACGGTGGCCACGAGCGCCAGCTGCGGCTGGAATTCGTGCCGGTAGCCGATGTTCGTGAGGTTCAGGGCGTCGACATAGCCCTGCGGGGTCAGGCGCTTGTCCGTCCGGTTGAACGAGAGCTGGAACGTGTCGGCGCTGGTCGGCCGGTAGTCGAGGCTGGACTTCAGGTTGACGCCGGTGGTCGAGCGCAGACCCGGCAGGCCGAGCGCGCTCGCGTCGACCTGCGCCGAGAACGCGTCGGCGCTGAGGTTGTAGCCCAGCACGCTCATGAGCTTGCCGCTCAGGCTGAGCTCGAGGCCCGTCGTCTGCCGCTTCGGCAGATTGGCCTTGGTCGTCAGCACCACGTCGGCGCTGATCGGCACGACCACTTCGGTGAAGGCGTTGCGATCGGAGCGGAAATAGGCCGTGGCGCCGTAGGTCACCGAGCCCGGGTGGAGATATCCGACCTCATAGGCCCAGGTCTCCTGCGGCAGCAGGTCCGGGTTGCCGGCCCGCAGGTTGTGCGTGTCCTGGTAATCGGGGAACGGGTTGAGCGACTCCGGATCCGGCCGCGTCACCCGCCGGCTCACCGCCGCGGTGAGCTTGGCCTCGTCGCCCACGGTGCGTTCGAGGTGCAGGGTGGGATAGACCCCGGCGTAGTCATGTCCGCCCGTGGCGCCGCCGACCACCTGGAGGGTCGAGACGTGCGTCGCCTCGACACGCAGGCCCCCGTCCAGCCGCCAGGCGCCGAGCTGGCTCTGGTAGTCGCCGTAGACGGCGTTGACGTCCTGATTGTAGCGGAAGTGATTGGTCGGCCCGGGGTTGGGCGTCGTGAGTCCCGTGACCGGGTCGACATCGGCCGCGACGTTGTCGAACACGTTGCGGTCCGACTCGAGGGCGTAGCCCAGCTTCACCTCGCGACCGCGCGACAGCGGCAGGTCGTAGTCGGCGCTGAACTCCGTCTTGATGAGGTCCATGCTGAGCCGCAGCTGGTCGAAGGTCGGCGCGCTGACCGGCAGAGCGTAGGTGTTCTGGTAGGCGTAGCGCTCCCGCTCGCGGGTCGCGCTGCGCTGCAGGGAGAGATTGAGGATCTCGCCCGGCCGCCAGAGCTTCTGTTCAAAGGTCAGGCCCTTGGAGTCGTCGACGCTCCACTCATGGCCGTCGCTGTGCCGGTCGGAGATCGACGAGACGGCGGCGCCGACCGGCTGGTCCTGGTCGTGCTGGTCGAAGTAGCGGTCGCCGCTCAGCTCGCGGTGGCTGAACGAGGCGCCGAGCGTCCGGCTGGGGCCGAGGTCGATATCCGCCGCGGCGTGGATCGAGGGGATCAGCCGCAGGAACGTCTCGTCGACGGTCTGCAGGGAGCGGACCTGGGCGCCCGATGTCGGGTCGACCGCCGTGCGGACCGAGCTGGACAGGCGCTCCTTGGCGTCCTGACGCAGGCCGACGCCGCCGGAGAGCCGCACCGGTCCCTGCGCATAGCTCGCGTCGACACCGACATTGTAGCGGCGCTTGTCGCCGAGATTGGCCCGCACGGTTCCGGTCAGCCCGTCGCGATGCGTCTTGCGGGTGATGATGTTGATCACGCCGCCCGTGCCCTCGGCCCGGTACTGGGCCGGCGGGTTGGTCATGACCTCGACGCGGTCGATGTCGCTCGCCGGGAACTGGAGCAGGCTGTTTCCCTGGGCGGCGCCGGTGAACTGGGCCGACGGCTTGCCGTCCACCAGGATCGTCACATTGCCGTCGCCGCGCAGGGTGATGGCGCCGTCCACGTCGACGTTCACCGACGGGATCTTGTTGAGGACGTCCGCCGCCACGCCGGAGCTCGCCTGGAGGTCCTGCGTGACGGTGAACACCTTGCGGTCCAGCAGCACCTGGGCGGCCGGCCGCTCGGCGGTGACGACCACGCTCTCGACGCTGGTCGGCGCGCCGGCGGCCGGGGCCTCGCCGGCGTGGGCGTTCGCGCCGGAGACGCAGGCGAACGCGATCAGGGCTCCCGGCCCGACAAACTGCTTCATCGTCTAGTGAGCGAGGACCAGCACCTTGAAGCTGCCCGGCGCGGCCGCCGGACGGCCGCCCGCGGCGGCGACGAAATCGGCGCTCGGCAGGTAGAGCCGGCCGGACCGCGGGTCGAGGGCGCCGGACCGGCTCCCTTGATGGGCCGGAGTCTTGGCGGCCACGCGGGCGTCGGGGCCCGAGCCGACGGCCACCGCGTTGATGACGCCGTCCTCGCCGGTGGGGATGAGCACCAGTCCGGTCGTCGGGTCGTAGCCCGCCCAGTCGGGCCGGCCGCCGATGTCGAGGCTCGCCACCACCTTGCCGGTGTCGGCCGAGACGACCTTGGCCGTCTTGTTGGCGCACGCCGAGACCAGCAGGCGGGTCTTCGGCACGTAGGCCAGGCCGCTCGGCGACTCGCAGCCGTCCAGCTTCCAGTGGGCGAGGACGCTGCGGGCCTTGACGTCGACCACGACGATCTCGGCCAGATCCTCAATGTTGATGAAGACGCGTCCGGTCCCGTCCGCCGCCGGCGACTCCAGGGCGCCCGGCGTGGCGATCGAGCCCACCGCCTTGCCGGCGTGGGTGTCGATCAGCGCGATGCCGCCCCCGGCGTTGTCGAAGACCAGGGCCAGGCCGGTGGCCGGCTCGACCATGGCGGCGTCCGGCTTGGAGCCGGTGGGGATGGTCGCGCGCACCGCGCCGGTCGCGGCGTCGGCGATCAGGGCGCGCCCCGCGGCGCCTTCGGTCACCAGCACCTCGGCGCCGGCGTTCACCGGGATCGCGGCGTGGGTGCGGTTCGCCTTCAGGAGCGTGCGGACCTGGCCGCTCTTGACGTCCACCGCGGTGACGCCGTCGGTCCGGGCGACGTAGACGCGATCCTTGACCGGGTCGAAGGCCGAGAAGTCCCAGCCGCCGTCCGGGCCGGGCAGCTGGGCCACGACGCCCAGGTTGGCGGCCGGCGCCGCCGTCGCTGAGGACACAGCGGAAACCAACAGGGCCGCAGCCGCAAAGGTGGCGCTAACTCTCATCTCATCTCCCCCAGACACGGTCGTCGGCTCTGGCCCACGCGCCGCGCTTGCTCACTCGATCGCCGGCCACGCCGGGCGCTCGATCAAGCTTTTAGGATTTTGACATTGGGATCGAGCGTCCGTTACGTTGAGAATTCTCAATGTAATAATCTAACACTGATCTGAACCGAGAGAACCTTTGGACTTTGCGAGGAAATACAATCTCGTTGAGAGTTCGATCAATCCAGATCGCCTCCAGTTGTCGTAATATCTTCATTTGAGCGCGCACCCGCCCTGATCGACCTATGTGGCGCGGGCGAAGCGGGGCCGAACACCTGATCAGGGTTTGTCGCGACCACGCCCGCCGAGATCCATCTCGGCCCGGGTCGCATCCGCTGTCCGGCGTCGAACGCAAGGAGACAACCGTATGCGCACCCAGATGAAACTGTTCTCCGCCGCCGCCGTGTCGGCCTGCCTGCTGACGAGCCTCGCCGGCTTCGAAGCGCAGGCCCAGACCGCCGCTCCGGCGGCCGCGCCGCACCAGAAGACCCTCAAGATCCTGACGCCCGATCAGCTCGATCCGGCCAGCATCCTGCCGCCGCCGGTGGCGGACGGCACGGATGCGCAGAAGGCGGACCTCGCCGAGGTCCAGCGCCTCTACCGCGAGCGCACGCCGGAGCGCCGGGCGCAGGCCGAGTGGGACGACAAGCACGAGGATTCGATGCTGTTCGCCAGCACGCTCGGGCCGAAGTTCGACCTCGCCAAGCTCCCCGCGACGGCGCAGCTCCTGGCGGTCCTCGAGAACGACCAGGCGGTGGCCGCCAACATGTCCAAGCGCTACTTCCTGCGGAACCGCCCGTGGGCCATCGATCCCAGCCTGGTGGCCTGCGACTACAAGCCGAACGCGGCGCCGCTGACCTCCTACCCGAGCGGCCACGCGACGCTCAGCTATTCCGTCGGCCTGGTGCTGGCGAACCTGATCCCGGAGAAGTCCCAGGCGATCCTGACCCGGGCGCGCGACTACGCCTACAGCCGTGAGGTCTGCGGCGCGCACTACGCGTCGGACACCGAGGCCAGCCACGTGCTCGGCACGATCGTCGGCCTGCAGTTCCTGGCCAGCTCCAAGGCCCAGCCGATGATCGAAGCCGCGCGGGCCGAACTGCGGGCCGCCGGCCTGACGAGCGCGACCCGGATGGCGTCCGCCAAGTAAGCCCAAGTTGGGCCGCGGCGGGGCGGCCGTCATGAACCTGTTGCGCGCGACGCCTAGCACTTTCGGCATGCAAGCCGGAGGCATCGCCGAAGCGGTGGCCGCCGCGCCCGTCGCGGCCGGCCTCCGCCTCCTGCTCGTCGAAGACGAGCCGGAGGTCGCGCGCGAAATGGCCAGCAGCCTTTCCGCCCACGGCCACCGGGTGGCGGTCGTCGGCGACGGGCTCGCCGCCCTGCACGCCGGCTCCGCCGAGGCGTTCGACGTGATCATCGTCGATCGGCTGCTCCCGGGAATGGACGGGCTGTCGCTGCTCCGCGCCCTGCGCACGCGCGGCGTCGGCACGCCGGCCCTGTTCGTCACCGCCCTGGGCTCCGTCGCCCACCGGGTGGCCGGGCTGGAGAGCGGCGCGGACGACTACCTCGTGAAGCCCTTCGCCTTCGACGAGCTGCACGCCCGCGTCAGGGCGCTTGGCCGCCGGGCCGAGGACGCCCGCCGCGAGGCCACACGCCTGCAGTGCGACGACCTCGTCATGGACCGGCTGGCGCGCGAGGTGCGCCGCGGCGACCGCGAGATCGAGCTCCTGCCGCTCGAATACCGGCTGCTGGAGGTGCTGCTGCTCAACGCCGGTCAGCCGGTCACCCGCATGATGCTCCTGGAGCAGGTGTGGGGCCTGCACTTCGACCCGCGAACCAACATCGTCGAGACGCATATCAGCCGGATGCGCGCCAAGCTCGACCAGGCCGGGACGCGGCCGCTGATCCGCACCATCCGCGGCGCGGGCTATGTGATCGGGGCCGCCCCGGCGAAGGACGCGTGAGGGCGCCGAGGCCCGACCGAAGCTTCTGGCGCCGCACCGGGGTGCGGCTGGCCGCCATCCAGGTGCTTGTGGTGCTGATCGCGTTCGGCGTCGCTGGCCTCATGTCACGGGCCGGCGTCCGTGCGGCCAACGAAGCGACCCTGCGCCGCGAGATCCAAGGGGAAATGACCTCACTGCAGGACGAGATCCTGCGCTTCGGCGAGCCGCGCCTCGGGGGGACGGTGGATCGCCGCACCCGGCTGTGGCGCGGGTTCGAATACGGGCTGCAGGGGCCGCGCGGCGACCACCTCGCCGGACGGCTGCGCCCGCCGCCCGGCCGTTTCGGCTGGACCGAGCTGCGCCAGGCCGGCGCCTCCGGGCGGCCGGAGAGCTACCTGGTCTATGTCCGGCGCACGCCGGGCGGCGAGCGGCTGGCGGTCGGCAAGGACCTCGCCGGCGTGCAGCTCGAGCTGCGGCTCGTCACCCGGCGGCTGATCGCGGCCGGCGCCTGTGGCGCGCTGGTCTGCCTCGCCGTCTGGGGCCTCTTCGTCCGCTCCACCTGGCGACGGCTGGCGAAGATAGCCGACGCGGCGCACCTGGTGGCGGAGGGGCGATTGAACGTGCGCGTCCCGGCCGGCTCCCGTCGCAGCCCCGACGACATCGACGAGCTCGGCGTGGCGCTCAACACCATGCTGGACCGCATCGGCGGCCTGGTCGGCCAGCTGCGTCGGATGACCACCGAGGTGGCGCACGACCTGCGCACCCCCCTCACCCGCGTGCGCCAGAAGCTCGAGCACCTGGAGGCCGCGCCGGACCTGCCGGCCCCGCGCCGGCTGCAGGTGGCCCAGGTGCAGGCGGACATCCGCGAGCTGTTGCGGACCTTCGACGCCTTGCTGCAGCTCGCGGAGATCGAGGGGCAAAGCCCGGCCGACGAAGGCGCCGTCTTCGACCTCGCCGACGTCGCGCAGCGCCTGGCCGACGCCTTCCGGCCGGACATCGAAGAGAGCGGCCGCCGGCTCGTGATCGACACGGCGCCCGCAGCGGTCAGCGGCGATGTGGCCCTCGTCACGCAGATGCTCGCCAACCTGATCGAGAACGCCCTGCGCCACACGCCGGTCGGAAGCACCATGCAGATCTCGGTGGCGGCTCTCGACGAGGGCGCCCGGCTGACGGTGGCCGACGACGGACCGGGCATCCCGGCCCACATGCGCGAGGCGGTGCTCGCGCCCTACGTTCGCCTCGACGAAAGCCGCCACACCCCCGGATCCGGCGTCGGCCTGGCCATCGTGGCGGCGGTGGCGGCCCGCCATCGGACGCGGCTGACGCTCGAGGACAACGGCCCGGGCCTGAGGGTGGTCGCGGACTTCCCGCCGGCGAAGGGCAAATCGCCGCCCGCCGCCCGCATCGCCGCCGCGCCCGCCAGGAACGCGGCGCGAGCCGAAAGGCTCAGCCGAGCAGCAGCAGCCCGATCGGGGCGAGCCCCCCAAGGATGAACAGCGCGACGGTCAGGGACCGGTCGCGCGGGCTGCGCAGCGCCAAATACAGGCCGATGCAGGTGGTGAGCGCGAGCATGACCCCGGCGGCGGCCGCGAAGGCCTTCAGCAGCATCTGGCCCAGGGACATGGGCCTGGCTTTGGGCGCGGGGGCCGCAGACTTTGGCGTGGGGGCGGCGGCCTTGGGCGTGGAGGCCTTCGGCGGCGACAGGTCCTGGTCCTTGTGCAGGCGCGCTATGACCACGAGGATGCTGGGCGCCACGTAGCCGCGTCCAGGCTGCGACTTGTGGAAGTCGTAGACCTGCAGGACGCCGCTTGCCGCGAAGAACAGGATGGTCGGGGCGAAGAACGCCCCCAGCCAGCCGTGCAGCCGGCGAAGCGCTATGGCGGCCGGCGGGCGGGCCGCGCGCCTGCCCGCCCGCGCATGGACCGGCTTGGGAACAGATTGGTCCATGCGCGCCTCGCCTATCCTAGAACTTGGCCTTCAGGGTGATCGAGAAGTTGCGCGGCACCTGGTACTCGAAGGTGTTGGCGCCGCCGCCGTCGGCCGAGCTCTGGGCCCACAGGTTGGTCCCCGGGATCAGCGCCTTGCCCTTGGCGACCAGCAGGTCGTGCGTGTCGAACAGGTTCAGCACCTGGCCTTCCACGCTGTAGCGGCCGATCCGGTAGGTCACCGAAAGGTCGGCTTCGGAGGTCGTCTTGATGAGGCCGGTGACCGGCGTCAGCGTCGCGCCCGGCGCGCAGATGCCGTTCGGCGCCGAGGAGCAACTGGCGTTGGTGACGTATTGCGGACCCTCCCACTTGTCGAACAGCGCGACGATCACGTCGTCGTCGGAGGTGAAGATCTGCTCGTGGGCGTAGCGGAAGCCGAGCGCCGCCGTCCATCCGGCGACGCCGGTCAGCTGGTGGCCGTTGTAGAGCGGGTTCGAGGCGTCGTTGTCGCCGATCGCCTGGTTGCGCGACCAGTTGGCGTAGACGGCCACGTCGTGGGTGATGGCCCAGGTGCCGTTCAGCTCGATGCCGCGGTAGTAGGCGCCGCCGCTGTTGGTCGAGTAGCTCTGGCCGGTGGTGATGTCGGTGAAGGTCTGAATCTTGTTCTTGAAGTCGATGTAGTAGATGTCGGCGTCGAGGCTCAGCGGACCTTTGTTGTAGACCGTGCCCAGCTGATAGTTGGTCGACAGCTGGGGCAGGATCTTCGCCGACGGGTTGGCCACGTACAGGTTGCCGATGTTCGGCGCCAGCATGCCCTGCGCGTACTGCGCATAGGCCGACCAGTTCGGCGTGAGGCGGTAGTTGGCGGTCAGGAACGGCAGGGTCTTGGTGTAGAGCTGATCGGTGTTCAGCGGCTGGGAGCCGGCGGGCAGCTTCTCCACGCCGGCGTTCACGAACAGGTCGAAGTGGACGTACTTGACGCCGGGCGTGATGGTCAGCTGCTCGGTTGGCTTCCACTCGAACTGGCTGAACAGCTGGTACTGGTTCCAGCCGGAATGCTCGTCGTACTGCGTGCTGAGCGGCACCGGGGTGTAGACCCCCGAGGGGCCCGGCATGGTCGCCGCCTTCTCGCGATAGTCGGGCAGGCCGGTGAGAGCGTCGATGTCATCGATGAACCGGTATGTCCGGGCCTGCTCATACATGCCGCCGACCGTCAGCGTGCCGAAGCCGAAATCCTTGGTGAACTTCGTGATGTCGCCCCGGGTGACGTACTGGTTCTTCTTGTAATAGGCGGGGACGCCATAGGTCTGAAGGCTCGTCGGATAGCTCTTGCCGGGCGCCGGATAGGTCGTCCCTGGGGTGAGCGTGACGACGTCGGCCGAGGCCGTCGCCAGGTTGTTCGCGCCGGATTCCGTGCTGTTGTTGTAGTCGTAGTCGTAGATCGTCTGGTTGATGCCGAATCCGTTGCCGAGGTCGCCGGCCAGGCGGATGTAGGCGAAGTTGATGTCCTTATGGACCCAGTTGTAGCCGTAGTAGTTCTCGAGCGTCGGGTCGTTGCCGAGCGAGAAGTTCGAGCCGAACTGCTCCGTCTGGGCCACGCTCGCGTCGCCGATATCCGACTTGTTGTAGAAGCCGGTCGTGTGGAGGTAGAGGCCGCTGAGCGTCAGCTTGTCGGTGACCTTGATGTCGCCCTTGATCATCTCGTTGTTGGACCAGCTCCGGTTGTAGGTCAGGTAGCCG
>Ga0310811_10002417_pt1 | contig 23364 bp, 22 predicted proteins | sample YCmetagenome_FD_207642 | JGI IMG/M metagenome (GOLD analysis project Ga0310811, IMG submission 207642) | Soil microbial communities from experimental microcosm in Duke University, North Carolina, United States - YC | ecosystem: Engineered > Artificial ecosystem > Soil microcosm > Unclassified ... | reverse complement strand
GTGCCACGCTTTCTCAGTCATGTGATAGCGTCGCTGAACTCCTAAGAAAACTTGCTATTGTACCACCATGGAATCTACCATTTTTGAATTCCTCAGAACTTCTGACAATCAATGTGCCTTTATTTTCAGTGTGTTTTCTTTCATTTTATTTGAACAATTACACTGTTTAACTATTGAAATGTAGTAGAGCATCAATGTTGTGGCACCAGTCATGTCTACATTCAACCAGGACAAGAAACGAATGCTGCTGTTGAAACAGATGATGATAATAGGGTATACACTCAGTCACCTTCTATCATAGCAACTGCTTCAGACACTGAAAACTCGCCAGTGCAGGCAACACATATTATAAGCTGACAAGATGCATTGCCGGTACAGTCTATGAAATGGGTTAAACATTTGTTCCACACAGAGTCTTCCACCTCCTCCAGGAATAATGATTTTGAAGAAACCTCCTCTCATTGCAAACATGCTTTTTTCAACAATCTTTCTTCATCATCTTGTCTTCATGTGGTTTTTAGCTCTGCAGCTAATAGCACTGCAGTTTGCAGAACTGAAGAGTGTCGGATAGACTCCAGCAGAGTACTGCAAGTTCACTTTTCAGCATATGGAATTCTGAATTCAGCAACAGCACACTGAATTTCCTTGACAGTGAGGTGTTCAAATGCATTTTCGAAATTGGTAGATGAAGAATGGCAGGCAAAATCGAGATATGTCACCTTATTGTGCGCTGCAAGCAAAATGGACAGATGAGTTTCAGGAAGGTGCTGCATATTAGCAACTAAGTCACTCCGCTTTCATTTTTCTGCTCGACCCAATTTTTCATCACCTGTAGCAGAAATTATCTCTTTCATTGATAAGGTGTCAAGCGCAGAATTGAGCTTTTGAGACATAGCAAGTGGTTTCAATGTAACGGTAGAAACAGAGCACAATACAGTTTATTGATGTTTATTATTGTTTATTATTGGCAGAAAAACCACACACATTGTCGCATGCCATATGACCTTGCAAGCAAGGTGATTTTGAGCTCATTATTGAAGTTATGAACGGTGTGGAACACTGAACTTTCATTCGCTTTGCGCGCTGTCGGACTTTGGATATCATTGTGTATTGGCCGAAGTGCCGCGCGTGACATAGTGTGACGAAATTGTGCATATCTATTGCTTTTTTGATATGTCAACTTCCAGTGCTGCCGCTGCAACAAGCTCGCAACAAAATAAAAAAAATTATTGTTGGGCCTAATGCGTAGAGACCTAAGGTATACACTACAGTATATCCGATACGAATATGTGTTGTTGTGTCGCTATTCAGCAATAAGTGAAAATTGTGCACTTGTGGTGGAATGATAGTACTTATTAGTATATGTGGTGGCAGACGGCAGCGATTTTCACACGATTCCGAAAGTTTGGATTCTCTTTCTAAAAATTACATAAGTACTGGCACATCCTAATCGCCAAGTTGACTCTGACCGCTACTATTACCGCTATAAACAGCGTGCACCACAGCGTCGTTGACACTGGGGACAATGCGAGCTTGCGGTTTATGATGAACCATACAACTTGACAAGGTAACCTTCAGACTTGATAACTCCACAAATTCGCTATGATTGAAAATTGAACAGCGAATCAACGCTGGCCTTCCGACAAGACCACGCAGATCTCGCGGCTTTCAAGTCACACGCTGCGGTCCGGCATGTGCTGCTGTTTAGTCGCTCGACACGAATGAGAACCGCTGAGCATTGAAGTGAAAGGTTGCCGAAGTCCGCATATCCGCACCCGCTGTATCCGACCTGAGTGGGTGGGTTCTAACTTCTGACAGGACAGGTGCTCTGGTATCGGGCACCCTCTACCCATGTCGCGCACTAAGCAGCCTTTGCCGCGTAGGCTGAAAGATCTCCCGCATACGAACACTGACGAGTGACAACTAGCAGATCACCAAATGTGCCGTGTGGTATGCTTGTAGGGTGATCCGTCGTACTCGCAATTCTCAATACGATTTTGTTCAAGTTGCAATTTTGATTCATTGAGGATAAATCTTTTGAAACCCTGAGGCTTACCCATCAGTCCGCCGTTCCCGCCGGCCATTTAGATGTGCATTTTAATCGAAGGTGATTTAAATATCTGCTAAGGAGTAGTTGTTTGGATTGCAGTGATGGGACGCGTTTCTCGTCCGCTTCTGCGGAGTATTACATGAATCTAATGGAACACATGATATTGGAGAGAACCGGTTAGTGAGTTGGCGTGTCTGTTCTTCGATTCTGCTCGTGTCCTCGTGATCATGATAGTCGACATTCCGTGTAGGCAAGATAATATTAGGGTTAGATCATAGCGTGATCATGCGATAATTATATTTGATATCTTGACTTATGGATACTATTATGTTTGTGTAATTATGTTAAGGGCCACGTTTCTGCTGATGCGAGTCAGTTCTTTCGTTTCTAGATAATGATACCTCACCGAATGTGGTCTTGAGGCGACGGTGGCATTGACATAGCGGACTAGATGGAGGACAGCTTCGAGGTCGGTGACAAGGTAGGGTATGGATGAGGTTTCGCGTCCTAGTGCGCAATGGAGGGTGTGCATGTGTTAGGTAGTGTGGATATTCTATGATGAGGTGGTGGACTAATTCTTCTATGTTTGGGCAGTGTGGATCTAGTGCGGTGGGGGTGTTCGGTTGTATTGATTCGATGGAAGGGAACGTGTTGGGAGCGGAGATTCATGAGCAGTCCTGTGAGGTGTTTGGGGTGGGATGCCGCGGTTAGCTTTACGAACGGGCGGTTCGTAACATCTGTCAATGCGAACTTTGTTGTGAGATGCAACCCGAGTACACGGCTCGTGCACTCACTAGCGGAGTTACGCGAGCATCTGAGTGGATGTAGTGCTGGGCCTCATCGGTTTTACTTGATACATGACTTTTACACACATCTTACGAATCTCTTGCGTTCAGAAGTCTCGAGTGAGAGATTGCGATGACGTTTGATATGTGTACTAGCCTTGTTTAACTGTGCCAAGTATACGCCAGATATCACATTAGTACTCGGGATGAACGGTAGCCTCGGCCCCCGCAGCCAAACCTTGTGTGATTGGAAGAATACTGTCAAGGGTAGGTATCATGAAGACTTGATTCGCTGTCATCCAAAATCGGGTCCATAAACAGGTAATAACGTTGGGCCACCAGGGTGTCAGATGGAATCATGACGCTTGTGGGCTCCTGATCTCACTACAACTATTTGGGCAGTTACATTCCTCGTGGACGGACTGGGTTCGTGCAGTCTTTTGATCTCTGATAACACCGTGGCCCAGCAATCCCTAAAAAATTATATTCTCTCCAAGTGAGATTAGAGACAGAAACACGATTAGCATTTGCATACTCACCTAGGTTTCAAGCTCCCAACGTTGCCGCTTCGAAGGGATCATGTCTATTCATTGGTAACCGGGCCCGGGGGATAGCTACATCTCTGCCGCGGTCAAATCGGGATAACATCAACCGGTCCCTGATTGACGCATCCTAGTAGTCTCGCCGCTCGCGCGACGCGAACTAAGATGGGCCCGAGTAGAATACAAGAACTCTCGTTCGTCACATAACTCGACATAGGCCGCTATGTCTCAAGGTATAAGTACAGGGTACGTGCAACCCATTGCAGCCATTCTCTCGCCAGTCTTCTCTCTACAAGTTTCACAATGACAATGAACATCCTGTCCACACCCACTCACCATGGCGAAGTATGTACTCATGTTTTAATACGCATCCATGCCCAATTTTAATGCCGAATATAGGTGCTAGCAAGCATCCGCCGGTCTATCACCGAATTTTATCAGCAATGTGGCTTGCAATATAAAAATGTTACACTTGACGAAGCATGGTACTCTGAATGCTGCCAGGAGGCCATCAAGCGCGGCTATCCGATGGATGCCATCCTCCCATGCATGGCCCCTGGCGTGGCCATAATGTCCAACTCGTACAACCACCTCCCGGACCGTGCAACCAAGATGTGGATCGGCCTCTTCACCTCTGTAGCTATCTGCGTCGACGGCATGACAGAAGATCTAGTGCACGTGTACCGTTTCAACGAGCGGTTTGCGAATTGCCAGCCGCAGGAGCATCCAGTTCTGAATACATTTGATGGGCTCTTGCGGGAGATCGATTGTCATTATTCTTCACCGATGTCAAATTTGATTCTCACGTCCGCGCTTAACTTCATATCTTCCATGTTAATTGACAGCGAGACACGAAATATGCCGGTATGGTATTTCTCCAATAAAGGCAGCTTCGATCTTTAATCCATCATGTGAACAGATCTCACGGCAGACTCCCTCATACCCTGCGTATTCTAGGATGTTATCAGGCATTGCGGATGCGTTCGGAATCTTTATTTTCCCTTCCACAATCCCGCTTCGAGAATACGTTCAATGTATGCCGGATCTAGCCATAATCATAAACCATACAAAGTAAGTACATCAATGATTTTTTGTTAATATTTCTAAGCTGTCATGATTTAGTGATATTTTGTCATACTACAAAGAGGAGATCGAAGGCGACTCTGCAAACTATCTGTCACTCATGGCAGCCTCCCGTGCTCTCACCAAACAGGACGCTCTCCGTGAACTCATCGAGAACACTGTGCAAGCACATCGCAATATCCTGGAATTTTTGAGACCGCGTCCTGAGGCATATGATGCCTACGTCACGTTTTTCGATGGGTATGTCAAATCCCATGCTACAACAAGAAGGTACAAGCTGGAGGAGGTCATGTCGGAGAGGTCGTCTTCCTGATGGATATCTTTCTTATAGTACTTATCAACTTTCTTTATGTCGATCTCATCTTGAAGTAGCTACTTACAGTGCCCCATGTCTATATAATCTGCCGGGCGCTATATTAGATTGTCAGTCTCTTAAACTTTTCTTGCTCCTTCCAGTTTCAAGAGATTTTACGAGAATGTGGACATTTTTTTCAAAGTACTTTGTTAATTCAGTGTATGTAAAGCTTGAGATTACAACTCGAGATTGCTCACAGTATAAAAACGAGTATTCAGCGAGAGCGCTTGGAATTAGACCGTGCTATACTTCTCGCGCGAGAAATTTCAAACACGGTTCCACTCACGGATACAATATCAAGACACTGAATTCACTGATCCTTACCGTGACCGTTCAAGTTTTTGGCTGTCGATCTGTGTGTAACAGGTCGGCCAGTCAATGTCGACTGGAGGTGTGGACACACTTGTACAATCGAGAGGCAGATAGAGCCTTCTGTGCCCATCTCATGATCCGAAATTTTAACGTATCTGAATTGATTATGTCGATATCGTTCTACTATGTAGTAAAACGTTTCTCAAGTCTCTGCGTAATATGTTGCTTGTACATGTTTTCGTTTTCGGCGGACTTTGAAGCATGCCGGCACCACGGCACTTGAGTATACACTGTACAACCAGCTCGGATTGCGGCAAGCATCCCGCACACACAACGCGCGACTCCGAGACCCCTACTTCTTTCTCCCGCTCACGGTTCGCAATGATACGCTACTTTTCTGTGTGCTATCTTGCATATGCACTTTTTGCAAGCCTTCCATGCGTTCTCGGTAAAGCTGACACGACAGTAATAAACAACAAAACGATTGACCGAGTGAGTTCTAACATTCGTGACGTGTGAGCAGGAACAACCTTGTTCTGGGCTTGCTTCACTTCTCTATCAGTGGGCAAAGCCAGAATATCTCATTGTTTTCATCTACCCAAGACCATACAGCTTCGCACACATTCAATATTTCCTCCATACATTGATCAAGACCTACAAAATCGGTGAGACGAAGATGTTATGCTCCCAAAATACAGTCTTATACTTACGTGACTTTCAGTTGGTGGGATTTTGGCGCAGATGCATATATTGTGAGTCCAGTCAGTTTTCGAAAGCAACCTCTCGTATTCTAATATCATATTCTAATATCATATAGAACACCAACAAACATATTCGTCTTGCGCGCGCTCGTCCATCTCAAATGGTACGTTAGACATCACCCGAGCCTCTCTTAAATTCACAATTTACATTAGGGATGGCTCTGGTCACGCATGCCACTGACTGCTTCCAATTTCATCATCGAAGTAGAATTTAAAGTGAGCGGCAATATCCTGATTTTCAGCATGTCCAAACGGGTTGTCAGATCACCGGCGAATCAACGCACTTGTACGGAGATGGAATGGCTATCTGGCTCACAAAGGACCGAGCTGAACCAGGCCCTGTCTTTGGCAGTAAAGGTTAGTTCTAGTCTTACTATGGTCTCCTTGATTTGACACTGTTTCCCTCTCAGACAACTTCGAAGGACTCGGTATCTTTTTGGATACGTGAGTAACTGAACTACTGTGTTTGATGTTGCCCTTCTCACCTATATGCAGTTATGCAAATTCCCGGCATCCCTATGGTTTTCCCCGCGTCATAGCAATGTTGGGGGATGGCCAGACACCCTATGACCAAGCACATGATGGTGAGGCCAACAGCCTAGGTGCATGTTCAGCCAATTACCGTCGGACGAATGTGATCACAAAGCTCAAGATCACCTATGTCAAGGATGCCTATCTTGATGTGCGTCTGGATGTTTGCACTGTTGTAACCTTTTCTCACGCAATTGTAAGATAGGTCAAGGTCCACTATCGAGCCTGTACGCACAATTCTTTTGATCGGAGAATTAACACTAACGAAACACCCAGGGGATACGTGGTCTGACTGTTTCCGCATCACGGGCATAAATCTTCCTGCCGCTCCATACATCGGTATCTCTGCAATGACAGGCGAAGTATTCGATTCGCATGAGTATGTATTGCATTCTCCAGCAAGTGCCTCCCGCTAACACATTTCTTAGTGTCATTTCCGTGACGACGTGGTCTGCAATTCTGTCGGCTTCTGATGCCCAGCGCAACAAGTTTGGCGGCGGCGGCAGCGGGAAGGGTACGTTCTCGCGCAGGTCTGGAGCCGAGAGGCAAGGCGGCTCGTGGCTCGGCTTGATTTTGAAATTGGTGCTCTTTGTGGGCGTCTGTGCAGGTGCTTCGTATGGGTATAAAACCTACACGCTTAATAAGAGGAGAGGTTATGGTGGTTCTGCATTTGGGGGCTTGGGTTACGAGAGCCGGAGGCGGTTCTGAGATAATATGCCAAGCTTGTGTACATTCCGACCTTATTCAATAAAATCACCGGGGAATGGGTTTGCAGGACCGAATTTCGATCCCATCAGGATTGTATCGTATTGCTGTCAGTTGAACTCAGTGTTGTACGGGATATGTATCTACTACATACTACTATCTACTAAAATGTAATGCCGATGACAGAGAAGAGCTAAGTACTACTACTACTACTACGACTAATGCTACGTAAAAGATATACAAGAGGCGGACTGAGCGAGAGGACGTAGGTATTTATGTAACTACAGAGACGCACACGCAAATTGATGATGAAAGAAATACTACTGCTACTAAAAGATCCCAGAACAACAGAGATAGGACACAAGGAAACAAAAGGATGCCGAAATACAATGAGATGTCGGGTCATTTTGGTGATACATAGTCACAGGATATGGTAAACTATACACCATATCGCGTAGCGAGGCGCTCCTGGATTACAGGAGGGAAACTCGAAACCTGTGCGGCCCAACCCGCCTCATCGTGGTGCTTGAAACCAGACAAAAGTTGTTGGAACATTGAATTCAGCTCTGCTGAGGGTTGATGCCACCTGATGATGGCATTGCAGAACCAGAGAAGACTCTGCGTTTTTTTTAAAAAAAAATCAGTATAATTCTCAAAGAGTAGGAACTTCAACAAACCTTAGCAATACCCGCTGGGTTGGTCTGCACAAGAGTGCATAGACCGCGGAACGCAGAGTCTTTCTCTTCATTATCACGAATCTCGTACAAAGCTAAGCACCATGCTTGTGCAAATTCGGGTAAATGGGGAGCGACAACATTGGGGTGCATGAGCCCAATCCTCCCAATGGACACAGCAGCATTCTCGTGAAGGCTGCGTGGAGCCTTCGGGTGCAGCAAGATAGGAATGAGACGCGCGATGAGAGGGTTAACCCACTGCTGGAACTCCGGGTCGTCTAGAAAAAGGCGTGTTGGATGACCCAATATTGAGAATGGGTAAGTCTACTCACCACGCCCATAGCGCAATGCCACTTCCCCGACAGACCAAGCTGCGTTATTGCATGCACTGATGAACTCGACCTTAGGCTCAGGGTCAAGTTGTTCGATAAGCTCCGCCATGATAGCAGGCAGATGAGGGCGTAGGAGCTGGAAGCAGCCCATCGCAAGGTCTCCGACAAGAGCATACGCACTCTGACGGACAGGTGCCTGAGGGTGCTTGAGACACACCGTCAGTAGTTGAAGAAGATTTGGACTTGTCTGTCCAATGAGAGACTCGAGATGCATGCCCATGCCCTGGGCAAGACCCGACAGGAGATCCAGTGATACTACAAGGAAGGATTTGTCAGGCTCATCGAGGTCCGGGTTCTGCTGGTATGCTTGATACTGGAGCAGAGACTGGTGGATAATGTTCACGCAGCGCTGGAAGACGGGCAGTGCGTAAGGAGAAAATGCCGGTCCCATAGCAATTGTGACGGATGCAATGCACTGGGATACCAAAGTATGAGAACTCAAAGTACCAACAAATCGATCAGGGTCGTACCTCGAGAAGCGGAATCAAATCATCGTCATTATCCGACAATTTAGCCCACCGAGACGTCAGAGGGGGCATCAAGATTTCCACATATGCGGGATTCTGCAATGCCCTTCCGACAGCGTCTGCCAATGTGCCAACAGCATCGTACAGAATAAGCGTATTCTTGTGCTGATATTTATCGAACGCAAACACCAAATTCCGGAGGACAGGTTCCAAATAGGGTACAAGCTCTGGCCCGGCATCTTCCTCTAACGTTGCGAACGCGCTACATCCTGCTTCTTGTACACGTTTATTGTCGTCCAGGACCATTCGCAGGAGCTGGAGCCTTTTAAGTCATCATAATCACATGCAAAGCCGAAAATACGCACGCCTTCCATTGTCGGGACAAAGTACGAGTTCTTATGTTGCTCCGATATAGGTTGTGTACACCAGCTTGCATACCGACCCAATGTCCAGCAGGCGATTGATCGAACAAGAGGCTATACGTTGATTCGTCAATCGTCCCACACAGTAAGGGGACACAGCATACCTTAGGGTCATTAAGTGTGTTGATCAGATATGGGACAAGGGTTGACAAATGAGGCTCGATTGCGTCAATGCAGCCTTGGGGAGTAGAATCAATATACGATCATCAGATAAGAAAGAACCACCAGCACCTTCTGCCATTGCGCCTAATGCCAATATGCCACTTTCCCTCTCTAACCACTCAGCACTCCAGAGTTTATTCTTTAAGGGGCCAAGAAGCACGTTCAGTAACTCGGACCCAAACCTTACAGCCAGCACATCCAGCGCAGCAGCAGCGCATTTCCTCAAGTTCCACTCCGTGGACATCTCATCAGCAAAATCATCGTCATCAAGGTCGTAGTCGTCCTCATCCTCATCGTCCAATGTCTCCTCCCCGTACGCTCCTCGCTTCCGCTCCTGTCCATTAGCTTCTGCCTGATCCCGATCCAGACCGTGTGTTTTACCCCCGTAATGCCGTGGCTTGATGTCGGTTTCCTTATCAGGGACGTTGGTATCTTCTGTGTCGCCATCAAGCCAGAGGAGGTCATCCTCTCCGTAAATCATGCAATCGAGCAATACTGGAGCAACTCGTCCTAGGAGAGGATGGAGGAATGCTGCAAGGTCAGGATCCTCGGCGAAGGTGAGCCAGAACTCGCAGGCTTCGAGGGCCACGCTTTCATTCTTATCTTTGGTGGAGTATAACATGTACTCTGCGACATTCGACATTTCGGGCATTAACTTCTCGGGGCGGGCTGCAAGAAGTAATACAAGAGCCTGGCAAACGTGCCTTCGGACAGATGGATCTTCGTCAGATGCGCGCTTGAACAGGCAGGCGATGAACGCATCGATGTGGACAAAAAGGGATTGAGAATTGATCGGCACGAAATATGAAAGACAGGCAACAGCATGTGACCGCATTTTCGGCATTGGGTGCTCTGATAGCACGAGGAACTTGGGGATCATATAATCGAGAGGACGCGTTCCGTTAATCTCAACATCCATTTTGCGAGGGAAGTCCTCGCAAGCTTTTTCGAAAACGCTGAAAGCAGCCTGCATGGTAATTTTCAGCATTCGCAATCGAATAGTGACAAATAATTATGGGATATAAATGTTGCGTGCTTTGGGACTGTTCGGGCTCAGCATAAAGTCACGTTCAATTAAATGCGACATTCGATAAAGGAGAGCTTCTGAAGAGCCAGAGCTACACTCGCATGGGCTTTTGCCCGATTATCAAGTGCCTCGAAATTCATGAAGAGACACTTGCTCCGACGTGATCCCATGTTCCAGCCTCAGAATATCATCACGCAGACACTCACCTCCTGGAGAGCTGGATCAGGCGAATCTAGCATATTCACCAACTGCTGCAAGCAATCTGGCCAATTTCTAGGTTCAAGAGCACCGAGAAATGCAACAATATCATGACCAGCAGCATTCCTTATCAAAGGAGGAGAGCTGACAAAGGCTTGAAGAACAGCCGACTTTGCATATTCGGCCACCTCCGGAGATACGTTAAGGAGGAGACGCGCATTGTTCTTCAATAGATACCCAGCTATCGTGCGGATTTGGTCCTCCTCTTGGGGGAGAGCGGTTAAGATGTATGCCAGATATGCAATATAATCTGGTACACGTGTAAAAGTGTTCAATTTCTATTTAAGCAAATGTTAACGCGCTGGAGATCGTCATATAAAAAAACCATACATGAGTGATTGCTCGTTGTACATTGCCTTGCGTATCAGTTGAGTCGCGTATGGTCTGCAAGATCTCCTGTAAACCTGCAGGCTGCGGCGTCCAAGTAGACATCGTTAAAAGCCGTCAATGCGCGTGAAGTGTAGATTTAGGGGAACGCGCCGCAAGAAAGAAAGGGCTCAGTCGGAACTCTTAACCAGTGGCAGGAACCCTTTCTGCCTCTCCCAAATTACTTTGTGTGGCTTTATTTGACCTCGTGAGAACTGATAGGCGTAGTACACAAAGAACGTCACGCTTGTCACCTTTGAAACCACTCCTGACCTGGGTTTCGGGAAGCAGTACTAGTTAACAGGGAACTTCTAGACCTCTGGTTTTACTAAATTCCTGATAACCCACTGACTGTTTGTCTGGTTGAAACTTCCTTGATCATCAGCTTAATGATGCGCCGACGATCAAGCCGATATTAACAGTGCCATCTCATCAACACTCCTGTCACAAAGGACACGTATACCAGGCAAGCCATTCAGCTACTGCAACCCAATGCTCACACACAAATTGGTTATACGGTTACAGTACATGCGACGCTGCGCTGCAGTTTACTGATTGTGGTAGAAGCAGCAGTTGCCCACGCCCACGCCTTGGACTAGTTCCGACAAAGGTGTCTTTGTATGGGTTAGTGCTATAAAGATGGATTTATACTAAAAGTTCCGTTTATGATCGGAAGAAAAAAACTTGGTACTTATCGGTCCTCTCGGACGCTATCGTACTAAGTTTCAAAGCTTCAAGCTTAAGCTTGACAAGGTGGAACAATTAATTACCGACCAATGAAATATTCCCTAATATTCCTTAGGCTGTACGATACTTATCAAGCTATTTACAGTGCAGCTTATTACCGTCCTCATAGCTAGCTGATCAGTAGAAGACAAAGAGAAGATGCATTTCAAAACAAGGTGACATCCGCAGTCTTACGAGCGATTCAGTCCTTCCATTTGTGAGCACGGAAGCTTGTGTTTAAAGCACACACCACTTCATCATCGTGGGTATCTATTTCTGAATAAAATCCTCCGTAGTCAGATCTATAAAAGCAAGACAGTATACCTAGTATTGTTCTTGTTTGGGTACTCTATGGACATTACAGAAATTTGCTTTACCCCACATTCATTTACAATATGAGTGGTCTGTCATGTTCTACGGAAGAGCTAGCCATCTCTCGAGCAACTTAGGGAAGTTGGGAGTACCAAGACCGGTAACTGGATCCCATCCAACAGTTGCGTTGTAACCTTCAGTACCACAACCCGGGTTTGACCCTTCAGTAATATCATTGAAAGCACCCGCGAAAGCAGCAGAGTAGATCTAACATCATAAGTTATTAACTGAGACAGGGCAAAGTGGCAGGAACATACCGTAGGGTTAATGAACCCAATCGTGCTCTTTCCTACGGCGAGACGGGCATCGTTGATCATCGTAAAGATGGCACCACTGACTGGTGAAGAACAGGAAGTTCCGTACACAAGCTCAAATTCACCGTCGATAGCAACGACGTAGTTCTGACAGCAAATAATAGACGTCAAATCCCGCGCATCCATACAATTTGTGACAAATACTCACAGCTCCGTTGGCAGAAATGTCAGGTAAAGCACGAGACTGATAATCGTCTTTATTCTATTGAACATATCACATTCATTTTGACACTCACCATGCCAGTCGAGTTCCAGATAGTTGCGGGGTAGTTGGGAGGATAATTCTCCAAATAGTAATCAACAGCGGTCTTCTGGTATGAGGGCATCGCGAAGTAGTTGCTGAAACCTCCACCGGAGTAGATAACATCCATGCAAGCCATTTCGGGCTGAGCCTGGAAGACAGTTGCATTTGGCTTCACCATGGTAGCGCCGACAGATGTGACGTAGGGGCAGGTACCAGGGAAAGTGGGGTTGAATATTTTACCAGTTGGGGACTGAGTACCTGTTGTCGTTTGAGAAGATAGAAGTGAAAATTCAACTCAAGACATACCATTAGGGTTCAAGCAGTAGTCTTCATTACCAGCAACACCATAATCTCCAGAGCTGTACAGGATGGTAACGCCCATCAAGCCAAGCTTCGCATACTCTGCGCACTGGCGCGCAGTATAGAACGGAGTCAGATCAGCCTCATTGTACCCGTATGACGTTGAGATAACGTGGGCGGGCGTAACAGTACCACAGTCCTCGGGCCCTATCACATCATCCAAGTTTATTATATTTACGATCCAGCAAAGACGAGGACTTACCCTCATAACCCCCTCCGTATGGGTCAGGGTATTGGGAATCCACAGTGTAATTGTCGCCACCCTCGAACGTGCAGTATGACCCATCAATAGCGTCGAGGAAGTTGTTGAAAGAAGCCCCTGTCAATGAGGTCAGCGTATTTTTATGGCGTTTTCTCATGTTCTCATCCTACCTTCAACCATATCACCAGTCTGGTAAAGAGTGACATTTTGCAAGCCAGTGACCAGTGACATTCCATATTGGAGATCGAGGTCCGACTCGCCGTTGTAATCGAAACCTTGGTACTCGGTCTGTGCATACCCTGCAACACACCTTCATTATTTGATCAAAGAAGAACACTTGAGGTAATCACCTCCATCAATGGAAACCATGATCGGCTCCTTTCCGATGAGATCAGTGGAGAAGTTCATAGCGAACATTTGCAGGTCGGTTTGCAAGTATGCCTGAGGAGTGTATTCCACTAGGTGAAAAATTAGTTCCAAAGGTGGTCAACAGAATAGAAACCATACCAATGCCGTAGCTGTTCTTCTCAGTGGCGACAGGTACGTATACAAGTTCATATAGAGCCCTCAAGCAGATAGGAGTGATGTACTCGTCACACTGCTCAAGCTCAGTCACTGCCTGCAAGACGGAGCCAGTGGTCTTCGGGGTGATTCCTACACCAGGTTGACCAATCCCGCCAGCGGGTGCGGGCTCACTACCAGATCGACGCTTGAGTTTTACGTCAAAGTTGACGGAAGGGAGGACAAAGTCGACATGGGTGCGAATGTGCTCAGGGAGATGATAAGCTTCGCAAGCTAAAAAAGTGGTGCGTGAGTGCTGCAATAGTGTCCTCTACGAAGATACTGACCGACGTGCTCCTGTCCGGAAACATGAGTGTAAACATTATACTCGGTGTTCATGAGCCGTTCTGCTTCTTCGACCGTAACATCGACGTTAATCCAACCCTTGGTGGGACTTACGCGGACGCGCTCGCTCGCTAGCCCATTCTCAATAAGCCAGTCTCGGACGGTGGAAATGGATTTCTCTGATGGTGAGAATTTTCGGGAAATCTCTCCCGCAGTCCAGTGTTTCCCATAGTTAGCTGACTCCGGGTGAGAAACATCGTAAAGATATTCATCGATGAACTCGAGGTTATTCTGTTTCAGAGCAATGCGCAGAGGAAGGGTTGCGGCACTCTCGTGCCTTCGAGCGTAAGACCATCCAGTAGGAACGGCATTGCGTTTCTCGTGCACATTATATGGGCTGAGAGTAGGCCCCGCCAAGGAGACTGCTGCGAGGCCGAGGGTGAAAAACGCGGTCAATGAGCAGCGCATGTCGACCAAGACGACCAGAAGCTGAGAACAAAATCAAACAATAGCTGTATCTTTTATAGCTTTCTCGAGCATAGCAGCAGCATGGGTTGGTACCAGGATTAGACTGTAAGCACACGAAACAGAGTCTCCTCGATGAGACACCCTTTCAAGTGCTCCCACACTGCGAGCTGTTTCCCCGAGAAACACATGGTTGGATGAGACACTCTTGGACTATACTGTCCATAGTCGAGGAGAAGAAATAGACAAGTCTCTGCTTTTAGTTAGGTCTCTGGTTTTCCTATCGTAGATCAACCTAATTCCTGAACAAGGAGTTGGTTGTGAAGCCTGTGATAAGTTGTTAATTGAATTACCAGGTATTCTGGGGCTCAGCGAATACCTCTCAAATCGCCCAAAGTTGCTTGGGAATGAAGCATAAGGTAGCCTGTGCAGGCAAGAAAGGGTTCCCAGAGGTAGACCCGACATAAGTAGAACTTCATCTGAACTTGATCGATCGGACCAATAACATTAATGCGCCACGCTGCACAGCCACACAAACACTCTCACTGAAGCTAAGTCCGACTCGGAGTCATTGAGCTTGTGTTTATCATTCAATACTATTCTCATGATCATGATGGACTAACTAGAACACTCTTCTAGACAATTGACCTGTGTCAGTGGATGATGGAGCTGCAGATCATTCGAATGTACAACACGAGATTGATCATATAATTCTCCGAGCTACCTCTAGTCCCTTTGTCAATATCTACGGATTTCTTCGAAAGACCAGTTCTCTTATTCATTTACCCTGGCCGGGAGTTCCTACTCCTAAGGACTGGGACGTTATTCTCGGTGCTAGCGGATACACGCCAGTAAGAGGACTCACCATGTGCTTCAAGAATCAACCGCGAGATCTCATTCTTTGACACACGTAGGTATCACTCTTCTTTTTGACAAGTGAGCTGGGATCATAATAAGACTGCAATACCCCGTGTTTCCTTCAAATCAGGATGCACAAGATGCACAAAAGCTTTTTGAGTTTTGATCCTGCTAGTAAGTATCTATTATATCATGACGGTGCTCGCGTGGCACCGAGTCCTCAACGTTTATAGAACTTCTTTCTTTGTCACAAATTACAGTGTACCCCGGGCCCCAACTCGAGGCCTCAACGCTCAACTCCGACAAATTACGCCCAGGCGTCCCATGCTTGACATCTTTTGATTCCCAACCTACATTTCACTTTGGTTGTTAGCTTTTCGAACTGCGAGATAACGAAGCTACTCCGAGTCGGGTTCCTGCGGACTACTATCTCTGAAATGGATAATGTTTCTTAGTCATTCCCCCCATCATCCTGTCATTCCCGTAGCCATCGGTGATCTCCCACAATGCACGCCATACGATTGAGCGAGCTGTTACATACACGGAGATCAGAGGTTTCTGTGGTGATGACAAGTTACACCACGCATCGAATGCTGCCAGATCTCGACCCAGTAACCCTCGAGTTACATTCGGCCTCGCATAAATTGCATAGAATCACATTGCTTCATAAGATCAAGGCGTCAATATAATCCTCACCTTATTTGACAAATCAGTCAAAAAGTTGCAGCACAGATCGGTGGATGTTGCATCTGTCGCTGAGAGACCATGCCTCTCAGTCGTCCCAATCGAGAACAGTTCCGCTAGTTAAAGTGGTCAGTGATCATTGCGATGTTCTCCAAACTGCCTTTAAGTCTGCGGGGAACCAATTGATGATATGCTCGTCGCCTGTCAAAGAAAATAGCACACCTCAGTGACACTGCAGACGTATGATACAAGTTGGTTTTCTGCAATGTTCCGTCAAGGTGGGAGACAAATATCATAGGCAAGTCGCTGCGATAGGTTACTTTCCAGCGTAGACCATTGGGATGAATCTAATATTGGAAAAGTAATATCCGAAAGCTGATGGAGGCCTTGCAAGTACAATGCGTGGAATATAATCTCTCGATGTATATTCAAATATGTGCCATCGATGTGAAAACGCATTTATTCACATAGGATGATTCGGGTCTGCGCCCGAAAGGAAGCTAAAGTCAAGTGTAGAAGTTCGTCGCTGAAGGAGGTCTAGAAAGCATGCGAGTAGGTATATCGTGCATCATTTGCAATCCCTGCAGTAGGGGACAATTCAGCATATGGCTGGAAATGGTATAAAATAGGGCCTACCCGGAAGTTATCACAGTTCTCGACGAGCAGATGGCACTTGCAGGTCCGGCCCCGAAAGAAATGTGAAATGCGGAATAGCCCCATATATCGGGAAAAACTCTAAGGATCGATGGTTGACAGAACCCGAGTCGTTCAAGATAAGCCTGATCTGAATTGCACATTCCTTTGATATCACAATCCTGCGAATGAAAAGAGACCACATCACTGACACGCAAACGTCGTATTATGGTTTGCTAACCGTCCCTTACTAATACCAATCTACCAGGCCTGGCGTCAGCTCGTCCTGAGCCTAAATTGGCACCACACGCATGACCGAGATTATCAGTTTTTGAGTTAAATGGTAATGCACAGCGATGAAACTACATGGAACTTATCTATTTGATGGTCTGTGAATAAAGGAATGCGAAGGTCTCGTACACTGAAACAGTAGGCCAGTGACTGGAAGAGGGGTAAATATTACAGTAATCGCGAGCGAGGGAGAAAGCTGGAGAAAGCTGGGAGAATGTGCACGGCTTTGCATACGAACTGACGCATGGGAAAACGTTTGTGTTCGACAAGGCTAACGCGAGAGTCGGAGATTTACCATTTCCCTAGTGTTTCGAGGTTTCATGCGCACCCGAAGCATCATGATGACCTGGACTGCCAGGCAGTTACCTGTCGATTTTGCGTGATTGCAAAGTTGAGAGTTGTCAATTACAGGTTTCCTGACCATTCGCGCAGAGTATTCAAGCTTAAGGTCAACAGGTATCGTGCCTTGCAATTTGGAACGCTCGTGAAGAAAATGTTAAACCGCAGTCCGCAGACCTTGCAGGTTAATATTAATATGTGCCAGTTGTGAACCTTCTCACCGGGTCGAAGCTACGGAAGCTTAAAATGCCGTATCATATATATGCAGGGTGCACTGGTTTCATGAACTTTGTTATCCACTATTATCCGACCAGTAGTATCCTCTGAAAAGTTTCACATGCAAAACTCAAGCCTGGAGCTGGGTCGGCCCTTCTAGTCCCGACTCCTAGTTATCATCCCAGCTTGAAATATTGACAACTGCTAGTCCCATTGAACGCGTTATCCAATCCCTACTATTTCAACTCACCTTTTGGCATTGAACTTGGGACACGATGTTGGGCCGGCAGTCTCGCACTGGTTTGCGCCTTCTGGCCAGGATACCACCAATGCCATTTTCTAACTTGCAGAAGTTACCGCGTAGCAAGTCAACGACGTTAGTGCTGTCGGCCTCCAAATATATCTTTTTCGTTTTGCTATTGATTAATTTTCGGTCTCTACCGTTTGCCTGGCACAGTGAGTACGCATTCATTTCTGCTAGTGATCTCTACCAAACACAATGGCTTCCTTGAGTTCACGTGTTCCTGCCACTCCTGCGACTCCGTCTCCAGTACTACCTCCTACGATTTCGCATTCTGTTCAAGCCCAAAGAAGTTAGGGCGAAGATCCTGGCCGACTGGGGCGAAGGCCTATGTCCAATTGGCGCAAACCCCTTCGAACTCGTGGTCGTTCACCATGGCTGGACAAGTACGTTTTAATCCAAGCTTCTCATGAAATGTAAACTCACCTAGCTTCAGGTGTGGACGACGCCGATTACAACGGACACCTCAGCAATTCCAGTTACGCGAAGGTAGTAGCTCACTATTTTCGGCCATTTTGACAACGCAATAATGACAACCTTCTTTTAATAGGCCCTCGATGCAGCCCGCTTGAAACTGGTTCTGAAAGCCCTCCCTGCGTTCGGAAGGAGTGGTGGGTGGATGGCTCTGGGCTGTGCGTCAACTTCACTTTCTATATTGCGCAATTCGATTCAATATTCATTCCACATGTAGCTACTCACTTTCATTTCATTCGAGAAATACCGTTCCTGAGTAACTACGAGATGAGACTTTCCATCGGGGCATGGGACCATAAATGGGTGAGCTCTTGGCGCTTATAGTATATACACAGCAAACTATCTGACAGGGACAAGATGTTCGTTATAGCTCGCTACGTCTCCTTCCCAAACAACAGACATAATGGTGCCACCCATAAGCTACATGTGGACGGATCAGGTCAACAACTGGGCACTAATAACGACAGTACCAGACCATCAAAGATACCGCCAACAACATCAAATGACTTTCCTCGGATTTTACTGAGCACGCCTGCGGAAGACTTGACCACCCCTGCGACTCCTGGCAATACGACTGAGGTGGACTCCAACCTCCAAGCTGAAAAGACGGCAAAGGCTATGGAAGGCCTGGCTGCTGCACAGTCAAAAATGCCCGAGTCCGACGGTGCCATACTTCATTGTGTGGCAATCTCATATATTTGCTTCAAGCACGGCCGCATTACAGTGCCTCCTGGCGTTCTTCTCCCATGTGAAGGTTTCTCAAAACCTCCTAGTACTGCTTCTGCTGCGCCGTTCTCGTCGACGAACCCTCCCGCTCACTGGAAGAAGGCCCAAGCATTGCGCGTCGCTCCATCAGGCAGTATGTCTACATTTACAAAATTTCTGAAAGGCGGCTGGCGCGATGTGCCTGAAGACGAGAGATGGTGGGAGGATGCGCTGGATGGACCAATAGAAGAGCAACGAAAGGCAAACCTCGAAATTCTGGATCCTGTCAGGAAAGGGATGGAAGGGGCGAGGTTCATTAAAAATAGTTTCTGAAAAAGTTTTCCGTATCATCGAAACCTTTCACTAAAACCACGCAACTCATGTCTTCGTCTCGTCTCAACCCTGTCGTTGGGCAAGGCTATAAGATTACCCCAAAGCTTCTTTCTCATTAAAGGCAACCTCACTTACACGGATTGTTGCCGCGGAGCACACGAGCCCCTTTCCACTTTATTGTTGGCCCAAATTTCAAGTTCGGATATGCGGCATCGGCGCGCTCGCGATCGCCTTGCCAAAGTCACACTAGCACTATATTGCCAGCTGGACGGTCAACCCGCGGCGTTGCCGTCATATCATTCTCATTCCAGTCAGAACTGGCACGGACTGCTACTGAGTAGTCCCGCCATAGCACTTTCAACGCCAATTTATCAAATCGTAAGGGCGACAAGGCCAGCCCCCCGACTCGCTTATTCCTGGCATTTTTTGTGTCCATTGAATTACAGCCATTTGCAGATCAATCGCCAAGGATACAGGACAGTGTTTGAAATGCATGTGTGTTTGGTCAGATACCACGAATTTCTGGGGTGTATTATAACGTCCTGTGATACGTCCTATATATAATAGGACGTTGGTTTGACTTCTTTTTTCTTTTTATACCATTTCATTTTGTGTTTGCAAATGACAACCAACCTTATGTGATTCTGTGTACTTTCAATATTTTGCATGATGTTCTTCGACTCGTCCATGTTGACCAGTCTAGTGGGAACCGTGATAGGAAACAAATTCAATTATGGCAGACCTGCTCAGCAATATGTTTCCTTTTGCCACACCTTCAAGTTGGCATTTACTCATGGATGATTTTATTGTAGGCTCATCTTAACTTGTCTTAGCCAAGTGGTTACCACAACAGAATCGAAGTCTGTCTCTTCCACACATGCAGGTTTCAAACCTGCTGAGAACAGGTTTTTTCCTCTCCAACATGCCTTGGAGATTCGCTCATGGATGGCTTCCTTAAGATTCATCTTAACCAGTCTTAGCCAAATGGTTACCGCAACAGAATCAAAATCTGTTTCTCTTGGACTGTGCAGGTTTGAAACCTGCTGACGACATATTTTTCTCTCTCGGAACTTCGAGTGGCGCCAGCTTGGCGCCGAAGATGTATGCAATTTCCTTGTCGACTGTTTTGTGGTGCTTAAAAGGGATGCTGACAACCGCTACTACCTTCGCCTTAAACGGACATCGAGCTCAGGAGAACGCCAGCAGCCCGACGACAACTCAATTTTCAATGTTTTCTATCTCAATCCACAAGTTTGGAGGGTTGGGTTGAGCTCAGCAAACCATCAAAGTAATTTCTTTATTTATTGCCCTACATACGGCATTCTACCCATCGATCCTTGTAACTTTTAGTTATATATTCACGATACTAGCAGTCCTATAGAGTCGTCCTTGAACGCTTCACTGGCAGGAACTCAGTGGCTCAAAAGTTTGCAAATCACCGCTACCGTGATTAGCCATAATATCTGACTCACTAGGGACTCGGGGTAAGCATCATGATCAATTGTGCAAGACCGAGTGAGGTTTCCTTGGTAGATGGCGGCGTAGTCCATGTCAACACGAAAAACATGAACTACCCTGGCGCGCTCCTATCAAATTTATTTTCAACGAACTATTAGTAACACAGTGAGTATAAATCATCAGATCTAGTCTGACTTTTCACTGAGACCGATTATCCAGAGGCGGTTCTGCAATTCACAGTTATCCAGTGGCACCCCCTGAGTACAAGAAGTCAGTATCACGTGCATGTGTTGCAAGAAACCATGTTGTGACTCACTGAAGTCTGAAAGACACGGATGCTTGATACTTCGTGAAGTATCAAATTACAGATGTGAAGGAATTGTACACATCAAGGTGCTTAAGCTTGTCTGATGTATCGCACATTGGTGCATTATGCACGTGTCAACGCAACGCGGCTCAGCAGAGTATCACACAGGAATTCAAACCATTACTTAAAAGCTTTTCATTTGTTCTCCCTTCCCTCAGTTGTTCCACGACTGAGGTCTGGCCTTGTTTAGAGTCTATATCGCATACCTTTGAGATTGTATATAGTACTAGTATATAGCCTGAAATAGTGATTTTGAAATTTCAGAGATGAGATTTGGTCGTGGGAATGATCACGTGATCATGTTTGCGGCACTGGATCTGGGTGTCGTGACGTCGTCTACTAGGTAGCCCTTGCTTCTGCTAGTACTCTCCAGACTACGACTTGTCATGGCGTCCGTTATCCCGGTGGTTTTCATCCTCGCCATAGTCCTAGGACTGATGGCTTGTGGCTACGTCTTCGTCCCAAAGGGCCCACATCAAACGTACGCCTTCTCCACTGTGTCAAAACCCAAACTAATACCCTCGACTTGGAATGCAGGACAATTCGTACAGCTATCATGCTCACGCTTGCTTCGTGTTATCTTATGTGGATGGTCACATATATGGCCCAGCTACATCCTCTCATTAGTAAGTCACGGAGAAACTCATTGCTGCGGTTTTATTAGCTAATGTTACATGCATGAACCTCAGCACCATATCGTTCGACAAAGGGCGAGAGTTTGTGATGGATTTTATGGGAGTTCACAGTTGCGTTGGCGAGGCGTTTTTCACCCGTTGTTCAGAAAAGTTTTGAGATCTCAGGTGCGTTGCTCATACCTTTTCATCCCATCCGCTCATCACCTTACTCGCAATCTCAGTCTACCCAACACTTCCCCTCCTATTGCCTGTATCAATTCCTCCTCTACAATCCTGAGAAGCCCCAATACATGCAGTTCGGCATGTTCCCGTATATAGTACCCCCACCAATGACATTCATTCCTCTTTCAGTATACTCCAATACTCAGAACCTACTCCATAAGCACAACCATTTACACAAGTGACAAATTCAGTCGGATCGTCTCCTGCACGTTTCTCGCTATTCGCCCTCGTCATCCTGATCCGAATACCGTTAATGGCACCTGCAGCACCGGATCCACATCAGGTAGTACCCGAGCAGTCGAGTACTTCTCTGAGATCCTGAAAGCGGCCATCTTTCACCGATGGCATCAGCTTCCACTAGCCGGTACGATCTTGACAACACTACTGAGATCAAGTGCGTGAACCTCTGCGTCGGGGAGAGATCTCTACTCATAATGCACCAAAAGCTCTTCTATGACTTTTGTCAACTTTGCAACTCATGGATAGAATGGGAAATAACTCCGTTCTTACAATATGTAGAAGTACCATGACCAAACATAGAATAAAAACAAATTCTCCCGTCCCCTGCACACTACTGCCGGTTGATACATGGACGCGCTCCTCAAAGGCAATTGAAGTCATCGGTTGGTGTATCAGAGTTGGTCACGAGCTTAGGCTATAGCATGGTATTCTCGAACACTGGCGTGGTCCCAGCACAAACAACTGCGCGACCTGGAATATCTGAGCTGTTGGGATTCAACATCAAAAGATGTTAATAGGGCTAAAGGCCAGAAGAATGCACGACAGAATACTACATAGTAAGTGACAGGAAAATAATGTAATTTCCCAGCCTCGCTGAAGCTTGGAACTACGTCGAATTGAAACTACGTCGACAGACACTCCTTCGATCGTTAGCTCTTCCGATGCGACTGAGGATGACTTGAAAGCTAAATTGAAGGTGGAGGACCGAGCCATATTGTTCTGGTGTGTAGTTTCCATGCGCTCCCGTTTTATGTCAATTACCGAGGAGGGACATAAATTTTGGCCTGGGGAGTCGGGGGATAACCTGGCTGCTGCCGCTAGCTTCGCAACAGCCAACGGCCTGCGTGGTTCTGTAACTGCGTTATTCTGGGTATGCATGAAGAGTAATACCTCGTTTCGTGTCTTCGACAAGTCACAATAAAACATGGCAGGACTGTGGTTGCATTGGTAGAATGTCAGACAATTCAGTATTCAGCAGTAATATTTTACATTCATGTTGCAGCCTGAGGCGCTAATGAGAGGCCCAGAATCTTCCTTGATAATAATAATATGGTATCATTCAGTTTAGCACTAGCTTACAAACTTTATTCCCAAATGTCGAGTTCAAAGTCTACGGAAGGAGTAACCACTTTGCAACAAGCTTCGGGAAGTTGGGGGTCCCAAGTCCAGTGACTGGGTCCCAGCCA
>Ga0310811_10002416_pt1 | contig 23369 bp, 22 predicted proteins | sample YCmetagenome_FD_207642 | JGI IMG/M metagenome (GOLD analysis project Ga0310811, IMG submission 207642) | Soil microbial communities from experimental microcosm in Duke University, North Carolina, United States - YC | ecosystem: Engineered > Artificial ecosystem > Soil microcosm > Unclassified ... | reverse complement strand
GCCGGACCAGCGGCGCGAGCGCGTCGCTGAGCGCATCCCACGGCGCGGTCCGGCTCACGTGATACGTTCCTGTCGCATCACGGAACCGATGCGTGAAGCCGGCGCGCAGCACGCGAACGAGCGGGAGCGCGAACTGCTTGCAGAGGCCGACCATTTCCTTGTGGTCGGGTTCAATGAATTCGCCGCCAAGCTCCGCATGCTGGCTGGAGGGAAACGCGCGAACCGTGCGAACGCGTCCGCCGGCGTAATCGCGCGCGTCAATCACGGTGACCGCGGCGCCGGCAACGGCAAGTTCATGCGCCGCCGTTAGTCCGGCTAGCCCCGCTCCCGCAATGATGACGCGAGCACCACGCATGACCTGCATCAGAGCAACTGCAGTGCCACGCACCTATAATCGGGGCATGAAACGTGTGGCGATGGCTCTGCTCATCAGCGTGCTTGCCGCATGCGGCGGAGACAATATGGGACATTCGAACATCACGCAATTGATGAAGCAGGACGTGAGGGCGGGCACGGGCGCAGAGGCCACACCAGGCCGGCGTGTGTCGGTCCACTACACGGGCTGGCTCTACGATGAAGGCAAGACGGACCACAAGGGCCGTCAGTTCGACAGCTCGCGCGGCGGCGAGCCGTTCACCTTCCGTCTCGGCGCGGGCGAAGTGATTCCAGGATGGGATCAGGGCGTCGCGGGGATGAAAGTTGGTGGCCAGCGCACGCTGACGATTCCGCCGGATCTGGGATATGGATCGCAAGGTGCCGGCGGCGTCATTCCGCCAGATGCAACGCTCGTCTTCGACGTCGAGCTGCTCAACGTGAGTTAGTTGACCGACGTTCGCGCTCCGCGCTTCCGCCATCGCGCCTCTGGCACCTCGGCGAGACGATCTGGAGGACAAGTCGTAGAGGTCGACATCGAGGCGCTCGCCGCAAACGGCGACGGCTTGGCGACCTTGCGCGGGCAGCGCATCTCGGTTCCGTTCACGATCCCAGGCGAGCGCGTGCGCGTCCGTCTGTCCGAGCGCGTGCGCGCGGCAACGCTTGTTGACGTGCTGCGTCCGTCGGCGCACCGCGTGGCCCCTCGCTGCCGCCATTTCGGCATCGATGCGGAGCCGGGTCTTGGAGCGTGTGGCGGCTGCACGTGGCAGCACATCGCCTATCCCGAGCAGCTTCGGCTGAAATCCGAGCTCGTGGATGGACTTGTCCGCGCGGCGGTTCCGCGCGCTCCTGCGGTCAGGCCGACGCTCGCCGCGACACCGGTTCACGACCCGTGGGGTTATCGCAACAAGGTCCACTTCGTCTTTGGCAATCGACTCTCCACGCTGACGATGGGACATTACGTGCGCGGCTCGCGCCGCGTCATTCCCGTCGTCGAATGTCCCGTGCACGACGAGCGAGGGAACACGTTCGCATTTGCGGCGCGCGACACCTTTGTAGCGGCGGGGCTGGAGTCCGCGGATGGCAATCGAGGGACGCTGCGCAGTCTCGCCATTCGCTCCGGTTGCCACACACCTGAACTGATGGCGACGCTGATCGTTTCGAGCGATCGCGATCGACGGGTGCGCGCCGCGACGCGGCGCCTGCTCGACCAGTCGCCACCCACGTCGATGCATCTCAACATCCACGCGCGCGACGACGCATTCATCTTCGGGGCGGCGACGCGGCACCTGCACGGCACGGCGCGAATGCGGGAACACGTGGCTGGCGCATCGTTCCTGATGTCACCCGCCGCATTCTTTCAAACGAACGTTCTCGCCGCCGAGCTCCTCGTGGGCCTCGTCCTTGACCACGTTGAAACACCGCGCCGCGTTCTGGACCTCTACGCAGGAAGCGGACTGTTCGCGATTCCGCTGGCACGTGCCGGCAATGAAGTGATCGCCATCGAAGAGAACCGGCTGGCCGTCGCCGACGGCGAAGCCGCGCTGCTGCTCAATCCCGCAGCGCAGGGACGCTGCCGCTTCATCGGACGGCGCGTCGAAAGCGCGTTGCAGTCGATTAGTGACGTGGAGGTCGCCGTACTCGATCCCCCGCGGGAAGGATGTTCGCCGTTCGTCATTACCGAGTTGTTCGCGCGAATTCGGCCCCCCGTTGCGATTTATATATCGTGCAACCCCGAGGCGCTGGCGGCAGACCTTCGCGCTATTTCGCGAAGCGGTTACCAGATTCGCGCGCTCCAACCCGTGGACATGTTTCCCCATACTGCACACATCGAGACGGTGGTGATCCTCGAACGACCAGAAATCAGACGTAAGTCATTGAAAAATAGATAGAAAACGAATTCTAAATTCTGGTGCACATGTGTCGCTCCATGTCCTTACTGTCATTTCGAGTTACATGTGGGTCTGTTGAAAGCTCGTCCGATGCCCGATAAAAGGATCGGAAAATCCGTGAGGCGCACACATCTAGGAGTCCAGGCAGCAATCGTCCTGGCAATGGTCGCGTTGGTGAGCTGGCCCGAATTCCGGCCGATGCGCGCGCAATCGGTGTGGCGCTACGTACCTGACTCGGTTCTCCTGGCACGGACGCAAGACGCAGCGCGCTTTGCGGGCGACAGGAGTCTCTTCAATCGAACTGATTTCCCACGCGTCGCGGGTCAGCCTGTGGACCCTGGCTACGTGGCGAAAGACCTCGCGCAAGTGGGCGACCGACTGAACGGACTTACTGGGAGGGCGCTCACCTCGTTGAACGCGCCAATTCCATATGCGCGGCTCGTCCTTCGGAACATCCGCACCGGCCAGGTGCTCGCTCGAACCACGGCAAACGCGGACGGCGAGTTTTCCTTCGGCGATCTCGATCGGAATTTCTACATTGTTGAAGTGATCGGTGCCAACGATGCTGTGCTCGGCACAAGCATGATCGTCGGTGCCATGACACGCGGCGAATTGCGATCGATCGAAGTGCGCGTTGCGTCCGCCGCTGCGGCGGTACGCACCGCGGTTGGCAACATACTCACGGCGACGGCTCCCGAGGCGGCGGCGGTGGCGGCAGCGAACGATGTGACCCGAACCACCACCACTCAGGCAATCGCCGTCAGCCCAGGCGCGTCAACCGGTAGTAAACGGTAATGGTCACTCCCGGCGGTCTTGCTCCCACAGGTCCCTCGGCAGGGTCGCCGACTCCGGGACCGGCCTATCAACCCACCGCAAGAAAGACGGCGGGACTGTTCAGTCCCGACCCGAACGTCCATCTGTTCGATCGTCTCGCTATCATCATCAAGCACTGGAAGGCGGCGGTTGCGATTGCCACGCTCGTAATCGCCGGCATGATGTACCGGACGTATACGACCGTGCCGCTCTACCGAGCGCAGGCGCGTATTCAGATCGACGAGGAGTCCACGACCGCGCAGACGGATTTCAAGGAACCGTCGCTCGTCTACACGGACCCGGAACCTTATTACCAGACGCAGTACAAGATCCTGCAGGGACGCGATCTCGCGCTGCGGGCGGTCAAACGGTTGAAGCTGGAGACCGTCCCCGAGTTCAATGGCAGCGGCGCGAACCCGCCGCCACTCACGCGGATCGTCGAGGACATCAAGCAGAAGGTCGCAGCGCCCTTCCGTCACAATGCGACGGCACCACGACCACGCATCGGCAACGACAATCAGCAGGCGGATGCGTTCCTTGGTCGTATCCAGGTCGCGCCAGTGCGCGGCAGCCGGCTTGTCGACGTCTTCTTCGTGTCAGCTGACCCTCAGTTTGCGGCCCGGGCGGTGAACATAGTGGCCGAGGAATACGTCAACCAGAACCTCGAGTTCCGTCTTCAGAACACGGATAAGACGCTGCAGTGGTTGACGGAAGAAGTCGCCAAGCAGCAGAACGTGGTGCAGTCCAGCGAGCGGATGCTGGCGGAGTACCGGGAGAACCAGAACGCACTGTCCCTCGAGGATCGCCAGAACATCATCGTCTCGCGGCTGAATCAGGTGAACGATGCCGCGGCGCGCGCACGCACCACCCGCATCCAGAAGGAGGCGCTGTATAACCAGGTGGTTGCCGCGAAGAATCGAGAGAGCGTGGCCGCGATCGCATCGGGCCCGTTCGTTCAGCAGTTGAAGTCCCAGATCGTAGACCTGCAGAAACAGAAGGTGGAGCTCGAGGAGCGATACGGGCAGAAGCATCCAGACGTGCTGCGCGTCAACGGACAGATCACCGATGCGCAGCGGCAGCTCGACGCCGAAATCGACAGGAGCATCGCGGCCATCAAAGGCGATTACCAGGCAGCGCTCGAAGAAGAGAAGCAGCTGGGAAAGGATCTGGAAACGCAGAAGGGACAGGCGACGGACCTGAACCGCAAGAGCATCGATTATTCGGTGCTGCAGCGCGAGGCGGAAAGCAACCGCCAGGTCTACGAATCGCTCCTGCAGCGTGAGAAGGAGCTGCGCGTCGTCAGCAACAGCCGTGCGAATAATGTGCGCCTGCTCGATCGCGCCGAGGTTCCGGGCGCGCCGTTCACGCCGAACACGCGCCGCGCGTGGCTGATGGCGCTCCTCTTCGGCTTCGGCATCGGTATCGCCGCGGCGTTTGCCATCGACTATCTCGACGATACGGTGAAGACGCCGGAGGACGTGACGTGGCGGCTGCGCCTGAACTTCCTGGGGCTCGTCCCCAAGGTGCATGGCGAGCGTCACCCGCTGCTCTCAGGTCCCGTGCCCCACGATTTCGGCGAAGCGTTCCGCGCGCTGCGGACGGCGCTGGTCGCCAGCAGCGGCACGGACGCTACGCGGCTCATCGCGGTGAGCAGCACGCAGCCCCTCGAGGGAAAGACCACGACCGCGGTCAATGTCGCACTGGCGCTGGCCATCGGCGGTGCGCGGGTGCTGCTGATCGACGCGGACATGCGCCGACCAAGCCTGCACAAAGCCATGCGCCTGCCGAACGATCGGGGCCTTTCCGAGCTGCTGAGCGGCAAGGCGCGCATGCGTGAGGTCGTTCAGCGGTGCGGCGATCCGAACCTGCTCGTCATTCCGGCAGGCCACACCCCGCCGAACCCATCGGAACTGCTCGCCTCCGATCGTATGCGGGCGTTCCTCCATCAGCTGACGACGGGGCCGTTCGACTGGGTGATCATCGATACGCCGCCCGTGCTCGCAGTGACGGATGCGGTCGTCATTGCGCCGCTCGTCCACTCGGTCTGCTTCGTCGTGGGTGCAGAGATGACGCGCTGGCGGCTCGCTGAGCGTGCAATCGAAACACTGCAGGCAGGCCATCCACGCTCGATTACGGCTATCCTGAATCGCGTTGACTTCGACCGTAACCGCTACTACTACTCGCGGTACTACGGCCACCAGTACAAGAGCTATTACGCCGAAGCGCCGGCCGCCAGCTGATCATCGCTGGCCGTCGCTGCTGCCGGTATGCCTGGTGGTGCTGGCCACGTTCATGCTCGTATCGGTGAACGGGCGCTATACGTGGCCGTACCTGCCGGCGCTTGTCGCGGCGGCCGGACTGTTCATCATGTCGGGCGCCCGTGTCGGCGCCGATCGAACCACGCGCCTGCTGGATGTCATCATCATCGGCGCGCTCGCCTACATCGGGCTGCAAATCCTGCCGCTCCCCAGCGCGAGTGTCCGCGTCCTCTCACCAGCAACCCCGAATCTGCAGGATGCCTACTCGCTGGTGCCTCTCGGCGCGTCGCGGCCGATCTCAATCCACCCGGCGGCAACTCGCGAGGCATGGGGCCTTGCCGCCACCGCGGCGCTGATCTTCTGGGCGGCACGTGAGGCCTTCTCGCACGGCGGCAGCCGCGCGACGGGACGGCTGCTCGCGGGCGCCGGATTCGGGTGTGCGATTGTGTCGCTCGCTCAACGCACTACCGCTCCGTCAACCGTACTTTGGAACTGGCATCTTTCCGATCAGCGCGTCACGACGTTTGGCTTTTTCGTCAACCGGGATCATCTTGCAACATGGCTGGTGCTGGTCATCACCTTCGTTGCCGGCTATCTGACGATGCATGTGCGTGCGCACATGAATGCGCGGCTGCGGGAAGGGACGCACGCCGCGCTCATTGGTTTGTCCGATGGTACGTCGCTGGTTGTACTCGGTGCGATTGGCGCGATGCTCCTGACGCTGGCAGCAACACTCTCGAGGTCGGGATTCGTTGCGCTCATTACAGCAGCGGCGGTGGGCGGTTCGCTAGCGCGGCGCGATCGCTCCCATGGTCTGTGGGGCGGGATCGCGGCAGCGGCGGCACTGTTTGCGGCGGCCGCGTGGATGAATCTCGAAGGACTCGCCCAGCGCGTCGCGACAACGATCTCTACGCCGACGGCAGATCCGATCGGGCGGCTCGCCATCTGGCGCGAAACATTGCGTCTGATGCGCACCTTCCCCCTCTTCGGCACCGGACAAGGCACGTTCGCCGACGCGATGTTTGTTTACCAGCAGACATCGCGGCAGGTGCTCTTCAATCAGGCGCATAACGAATACCTGCAGATCGCAACGGAGGGCGGCGGCATCCTGCTCGTCCTCGTCCTGGCAGGCCTGATCCTGCTGGCGCGTGCCGTGCGGTATCGTTTGATGGCGAATGACGGCTCGCACCAGTTCATCAGGATCGGCGCCTGTGCCGGACTGGCTGCGATCGCGGTGCAGAGCATCTGGGAAACCGGTCTGCGCGCCCCAGCGAATCTCCTGCTGGCGGCCGTGTTCGCCGGCGTGGCAATCGCTGATCGGCGCGATGCACGCACGGAGATGACTCACCGGTGAGCATCCGTGTGGGCTTCGACGTCGACGGCGTTGTCGCGAACTTCAACAAGACGTTCCGCGAGACAGCCGCGAAGATCGACGGCGTCGCCGAGAATCGCGACCGTTCCGATGCTGGTGCACGCGTGCTGGCCGCCGACTCGATGAAGCGCGTATGGGACCACATCAGCGGTACCGCGCAGTGGTGGCTCCAGCTCGATCCCTACGAGCCCGATCAGATCCAGCGGCTGTACCGGACGTCGCGTGAGCGTCGGTGGGAGGTCTACTTCATGACGACCCGACCGTCGAGCGCCGGAGAAACAACGCAGTTCCAGACACAGTGGTGGCTGGAAACGCATGGTTTTTCCATGCCCGCTGTGCTAACTGTGCCCGGCTCGCGCGGCGACGCCGCAAACGCCTTGAAGCTGGACATCGTCGTCGACGACCGCCTCACTAACTGTGTCGACATCATCGCCGCGTCGCGGGCGAAAGCACTTCTGCTGCTGCGCAAGGAGGATACGACGGTTCGGGATCAGGCGCTGGCGCGCGGCATCGGCGTGGTGCCGACGCTTGCCGCGGCGATTGATGCAATCGAACAATTCGAAGAGGCGAAGCGCACGGCGTCGGGACGTTTGTCACGCCTCGCCGACTGGTTCAAACCCTCGAAGCACGAAGAAGAGCGGCTGCCGATGGACGCGCGGGCTGCACTTGGCTCGGTGCGGCCGCCCGAATAGGACGCGGTCGCCGATGCTTAGTGTTACCGACTACGGCGCTCTCATCGCTGACCCGGTGAGGATGGGCGCCTTCACCACCGGACTCAAGCGGACCGTCACGCCCGACTCCGTCGTGATCGACTTGGGAACCGGCACCGGCATCTGCGCTCTGATTGCCTGCGCGCTGGGCGCCCGCAAGGTGTACGCGATCGAGTCGGACGATGTAATCGAGGTGGCTCGTTCGATCGCGGCAACCAACGGGTACGCCGATCGCATCGAGTTCCACCACGCTGTGTCCGGCGATGTAGTGCTGCCCGAACGTGGCGATGTCATCGTCGCCGACATGGCGGGCATGCTGCCGTGGTTTCACCGCGGCATCCTGTCGATTATCGACGCACGCCGTCGCATGCTCAAGCCACAGGGCGTCGTCCTGCCGCAGCGCGATGTCGTGTGGACTGCGGTCGTCGAAGCCGAGGAGATGTACTTCCGCCACACGGGCGCGTGGCGCGGCAACCAATTCGCATTCGATATGGAAGCAGCGCGCGACCTTGCGGTCAATGCCTGGAGTCGAGGCCGCTTTACCTCCGATCAGTTGCTCGCATCGCCACGACGGTGGTGTGTCCTCGATTACAAGACCATCGACGATGCCACCGCGCGCGGGACAATGGAATGTGTTATTTCCCGGCGAGGAGTTGGACACGGTCTCGCGGCCGGCTTCGATCGCGTCGTCATCGACGGTGTCGAGATCTCGAATGCGCCGGATCGACCGGACGCGGTGAAGCCGACGCTCATCTGCGAGCCCGTATTCTTCCCATGGCTCGAACCCGTTCCGCTTGACGCCGGCGACACCGTCAACGTGGAGATCAGCGGCGTGCTTGTACGACAGGATTACGTTTGGAGCTGGAAGACCCACGTGCGCAGCGCCAGCGGCGATACCAAGGCGCCGTTCAATCAATCAACCTTTCTCAGCACTCCCTTGTCGGCGGCGTCGTTGAAGAAGCGCACACCGGGTTACGTGCCGTCACTCACAAATGAGGGTCGAGTGATGTTGATGGTGCTCGCTGCGATGGCAGAGCGGCAACCCTGCGGGGAGATCGCGCGCCGCGTTGTCGAGTTGATGCCGACGCGCTTCACGAAACCGGCAGACGCGCTGGCGTTCGTCAGCGATCTGGTCGCGCAGTATGGCTGACGCGGAGTTCAGTAGAACCAGTCCACTACTGCGTCGCGGATGCCGGCCGTCACAGGCAACACTTCGTGCAGCCAGGTCGCAGGGAATGCCACCAGCGTACCGGCGACAGGTTGGATATCCCGCATGGACGGACCGTAAATGCGAAGGACGCCCCCTTCGCACGCATCGGTGACGAACACCACCACGGAAATCTGGCGCGGAAACTCCTCATCTCCGCCGGGAAGGCAATCCCGATGCACCCGATAAAAGCCGCCCGCTGGATACCGCAGGAAGGCGGGACCTTCGGAACCGACAAGCGTCGTCGCATAAAACTCCGCAACGCGCGGTCGGACGGCTGCGATCGAATCTTCAACCTCACGCAGGACATCCGGGTCGACGTCGGCTTCGAATGTTCTGCGTGCCGTCTCATCGACGCGGTAGCCGCTGTCGAATACTTCCGCGCGCGACAGGTCGGACCGACCAATTGCGCCCCGGACGCTGTCACATCGCTCGCCGCTCCAGAAGTCAGGAGTAACGAAGATCATCGAGCAGAACTTCGCAGAAGCGCGGAATCAGATGCGGCTGCGCGCCCGTCGCAGCCACCTTCACCGGCACGCGTCTGACGACGTATTGAAGCGTGTCGAGCTCGCGCAGTCGGAGCTCGTCATGGCACAGCCGATTGGCGTAAACGTTTGCGAGCAGTTCGACCATCGCGTCCCGAGGCGACATGGCCGCAATGCACGGCCCGTCCGGAACGCTTTCCGTGTTCGTCAACATGTAAATGCGGCCCAGCAGTACCGGTTCGCTTGCGAACGCGCCGATCTCCAGCAAATCGAGCCGATGTTTATCCCATGTGTCGCTGAACCTCGGCAGCGCATCCGTCGAACCGAACACCGAGGCCACGGCATCCGGACGAAGCGCGACCTCCGAGCAACCCGTAAGGACGTTCAACTTTCCATCTTTGACGGAGAGCGCGGCCACATCTTCGGTGATGACCTTGTAGCCCATGGTTGCCAGAACCGCAGCCGTCGTTGATTTGCCCGAACGGGCGTCGCCGACCAACAGCACAGCCTTGCGACCGATCTCGATAGCGCTGGCATGAAGCGCAATGACGCCACGGAGACGCAGAACGAAGCCGAGAACCGGACCGGTCACGTAACAGGCAACATCGGCAAGATTCGCCTCGGACGGTGCACACCCGACGATCCGCCGACCTTCTCCGTCGATCAGGAATTCGACCCCGTCACTGTAGAGGATGCGAAAGGCCCCCGCGTCGGAGCGGTAAATCGTCAACCCCGGACCACCCGTGGCCTCGTCGATCCAATCGCTCTCGTACCAGCAAGTTTCGTCAGAAGCGGGCGCGGGGACAGCAAGCCGATAGGAGCGCTCCATGGCAAACACAACATCCGGGTATGGAGCGCGGCCTGCCGGAATGCCGGCGAGTGGAAGGTCCGACGCGACGTTCAGACCGTAAATCGAATACACCGGATCGACAGGGCGAGCTTCGCGTTAGGGGCGCGTCCGGTTCGTAGCGCCCTTGCCGCCGTCGGTCAGCCCCGTACGACCTACCGTACGAGTGAGCGTGGTGATGTCACCGTAGACGGTCAGCTGTGGCGGCTCAAACGGCTTCTTCGTCGGCGCGTCGCCCTGCGCGTTGCCGGACACATTGGGTGTGTGCTCGTCAGCCATCTTCACCTCGGTTCAGCAACGTGACACAGTCCGTGCCGACACAGTTCGGCAGCGAACCGGAGCACCTCCGCTTCGATGATCGCGGCCGGCGCTTCGAACTCGTGAGCGAGCGCCGCGTTCACCTCTCGCAGAGAGCCGCCCTGCGCAACGAGATTCCACACGCGCGTGCCGACGCCATTGAGGCCGAAGTACAACCCACTCTTCAAATCGAGGAGGACACTCTCACCGCTCAGTTCGCGGATGACCACCTGATCGCTGGGCGCAAGGCGATCCTCGATTGATGGCGAGTTCATGTCGTGGCGGCTGGGTCAGTATACTGCAACGATTCGGACCCATTGCCAGTGGCGCCCATCGCTGTCTTCAACAACGACAGCAGGTCGCCGCGTCCCTGAAACCACCCCGCGTAGGCGACGCGCGGCACCGGCCCGACGACAGGCGTGACGCGATGAAGCAGATCGTCACCGATGCGAAAGACGATGGCGTCGCCTGGACCGGTATTGGCGACAGACCAATGCGTGGCTTCGGCATCGGCGTGGCGCAGCTCGAACACTCCGCCTTCGAACAGCCCTTCGCTCATGTTGATGCTGATGCCAATGCGACGGTCGTCAATCGTGTCGGAATGCCACTGGTCGAAATGGTTCGCGTCGGCAGCGAACGCATAGATCCGTCCGTTGAAATAGCCGATGGGGGCGCAGCCGGTGATGCGGCGAATGACGTCGAACAACCGCGTGTCGTTCATGATCAGGCACAGCAGCGCGAGCATCGGGTTGTCACACATGCAGGCTTCACGCGCGATATCCTCATGGTCGCGTTCGTAGAAGCTCGCCGCGCGTATCGATTGATGGACGTAGGCAAGAAGATCCGGCTCCAGGAATCTCGGCAGACGAAGCGCATGCTGCTCGTCGAAGGTGCACCGCATGGAGGACAGCGAATCGGGCGTTTCGGTGCAGACAAACATCGAACGCGTCAGCTGCAGCATGACGGGCGATTATAGCGATTCGCCGGCGACAGGAGCCGACGTCCGGCTGCTCTGCGACTTGATCAGCGGACGCAGTGTCTCGCCGCCGCACGCCGAGCGCCACACCGCGCTGCTCGAGTGTGCGCGCGCGCATCGAATCGAGCGTCTCGCCATCCGCGCCATTCGCGTCCGCGGCGACGCGCCCCAGGTATGGTTCGGCACCACTGCCGGCATTCTCGATGACGAGCGAACATTGGCCGTTCTCGACACGGTCCGGACGCGCGAGCTCCGCACGGTTGTCACAACGCTCGCGGGCATTAAAGGCGCGAAGCCGGTTGTGTTCAAGGGTGCGGCGCTTGCCCACTCGCACTATGCGGCGCCATGGTTGCGGCCACGGCTTGACACGGACGTGCTGATCTCGCCGTCGTCTGTCGGGCTGGCATTCGGCGCGCTCGAGGCGCTCGGCTACCAGCGCGCCGTCAGCACCTCCGGTGAACTGGTATTGTCACAGGCGCCCTTGACGCGCACGGACAGCTTTGGGGTCGAGCACGCGCTCGATCTCCACTGGAGAATCGCCAACTGGCAGGTGATTGCAGCCGTCCTCTCCCACGACGACGTCGCCAGCCGCGCGGTCACCTTGGCGGCCGCCGGTGCCGACGGCCGTGCCGCTTCGAATCCCGACGCTCTGCTGATCGCATGCCTGCATCGCGCCGCCCACCATCGGGATTCCGGCGAGCTGCTCTGGCTCTACGACATCCATCTCCTGGCGGAGCAGATGTCCGACAGCGATTGGTCCGCTGTTGTAGCCGTCGCAGAACGCGGCGCGGTTAAAGCTCTCGTACGACGTGGCCTGTCCCTCGCTCTCGATCGATTCCAGACGCGCTTTCCCAATCGCGTACTGCAGGAGCTCGACACAGCTGCAGACGCTGCGCCAGAACCCTCCACGGTTTACTTGTCTGGCGATCTGCGGCTTGTCGATGGGCTGCTGTCGGATCTCCGGTCATTGCCAGCACGCAAACGCGCGCGCCTGCTTGCGGAACATCTATTTCCTCCCGCCACGTACATTCGCCAGCGATACCGGGCAACCACGCGTGCATCGATGGCATTCTATTACGTCCGCCGAATCGCCTCTGGCCTTCCCCGCTGGTTTGCGGCGCGAAGGAACTCGTGAGCGGCATCGTCGTGGCGCTGCGTAGCGACGACGGCCCCATTGAGCGGCGCGTCATCGAACATCTGACCGCGCCGCTCACCGTGTGTGGGCCAGATGCGCAGCAAACGTGGTGCGATGGAAGCGTCGGGCTCGGCTATGCACGGCTGCGGGTTGGAACGCGGATCGATGCGCAACCGCTGACGCTCGACGGTGAAGCCTGGATCGTCGCGGACGCACGAATCGACGACCGTCACACGCTCGCGGCTGCACTGGGAATCCGACACGACACGACGCGCTCTGACGCGGAGATGATTCTCCACGCGTATGCGAAGTGGGGTGAGGCGTGTGTCAACTGTTTGATCGGCGACTTTGCATTTGCAATTTGGGATCGGCGCGCGCGTCGCTTGTTCTGTGCGCGCGATCATCTCGGCGTCAGGCCGTTGTATTACGTCGACACTCGCTGTTGGCTGCTCGTCAGCAGCAGCGTGATGAGCCTTCGCGCTCATCCAGCCGTATCGGATGCGCTGAATGACAGCGGCGTAGCGGATTTCCTGCTCTTCGGCCACAACGCCGACCCTTCGTCGACAACGTTTCGAGACATCCGCCAGCTGAAGGCCGCTCACACACTGAATTGGTCGGCCGACGAAGGGTGTCGGGTACGGCGTTACTGGCAGTTGCCGACCGAGGAACCGCGATATCAGACAGACGAAGAGTGTGCGGCCGAATGTCGCGAGCTGCTGGATACCGCGATTGCCGATCGGGTACGGGGTGAGCGCGTCGCAGTGATGTTCAGCGGAGGTGTCGACTCGGTCACCGTCGCAGCCCGAGCCCGGCGCTACTGCGCGTCGCACGGCGACAATGGCGTCAGGGCGTTCTCGTTCACCCACGAATCAATGCTGCCTGATTGCGAGCGTCGATACGCGGCAGATGCGGCAGCGCATCTGCGTATCACCTGCGATTTCTACGAGGCCGGTAATGGCGAAGGATGGGCCTTTCTTGGATCCCGATTCACTCCGGAGCCGCTCGTGCAGCTGCTCGATTCGAGCGCTCTGGTCGACTGTCTTGACGACATCGCTGCCCACAGTCGCGTCGTCCTGTCCGGTGAAGGTCCTGATAATGCCCTCGTTTACGAATGGCGCAGCTATATCGACTATCTGTGTCGGCGCCGGGCGTTCGGTCGGCTCGCATCTGATGCACTGAGCTTTTTGCGTCATCACCGGCGGCTGCCGCTCTGGTCGACGATGACACGATCCAACGCGGCATCAGAGGCTGACGGTCGCTCTCCGATTCCGCCGTGGATGTCGCCCGATCTGGTGAAACGGCTTCAACTCGAGGATCGTTGGTGCGACGTAATGCGGCCGGCGGATTCGCGGCATCCCGTCCGACCCGTCGCCTGGTTCTCACTGCAGATCCCGCTCTGGCAGACGATGCACAACGAGTGGGATCCGTGTTACACCGGTGTTGCACTCGAGTTTTGCTACCCGTTTCTCGACGTGCGGGTGCTTCGCTTTCTGCTGAGAGTACCCGTTATCCCGTGGTGCCGCGGGAAACACCTGCTGCGCTACGCGTTCCGCGAAAATCTGCCATCCGCCGTCCGACTTCGACCGAAAACGCCGCTGCCGGAGTCAATCGAGGTAGCGAGAATCCGCCGCGACGGAGTCCCGCCGATTGCGCTATCTCACCGTCTCGAGGCGTACGCGTCGCTGGACGCAAACAGGTCGGTGATAGTCGATGATGCGCGGAGCGCTGAGGGCGCAGTGCGCCTGGCTACGTTCAGTCAGTGGCTCGCGCATCTTGACGCGCAGAGCGCGGCAGCTGTACTGGATTGAAACCCTCCAGCGGATCGGTCAGTACGTTGCCGTTACCGTCTTCCACCCACGAGTGGGCGGCGAAGATGCCGTCGCTCTTCTGAACTCCCAGGCGAAGTTCCGCGGGTAGACCCCACCGTCGCCGCATTCGACAGAACACGAGTGATTGTTTGAGGCAGGTGCTTTGGACAGGCAACAGGCGATACACCATCCTGATGGCTCGTTCGAGCGTGACGGGATGAATGTTGGGCGGCTGGAGGTAGCGGCGCGGCATCTCGGAAGTCGCTTTGAGGACGTCGTCAAACCCTCTACGTCGAAGGGCGACTTCGACGCCGATGGCGACTGCAAGGACCTCCGCACCTAGTCTGACCGCGCGGACGCCTCGACCAAGGATCACAATGCACCGAAGTTTATCGCCTCGAGCGCCAACCCTGTTTCTCGAGACAAAAAAAGGGCGGGCCGACTGGCCCGCCCCTCTGGTACGGTCGCTTCCCGCTACAGGATCAGTGCCGCATCATCGAAACGCTCCGACGCACACCGCGATGAGCGAGTCCTCGCATGTGAGGTCGGTGCACGGCGCAACAACAGGACGCCAGGTCTCGTCGTCACGAAGCCGCTGTGCCTGCTTGCCTAGGGCGGGGATGGTGAACAACTGCACGTCGCGGTAGAACGCACGCAGCACCCACAGAAACTCGCCGGCGTTCCATTCACGCACATGCTCGCTGTAAGCGGGCGTTCTGTCGACGCTGGTGAATGCGGACCGCTGCCGGTTCGGGGTCGAGATGATTAATTCATCTGCAACGCGGGCACATCCCCGCAGCACAGCGCCGTAATCGTCGATGTGTTCGATCACTTCGATGGCCACTATCAGCTCGAACTCGCCATCGGCACATTCGTCAAGACGACGGGCGCTGAATTCGACGTTCCCGCGGCCGCGATGCGCCGCCGCCCAGGCGCGCGTCTCCTCGTCGAATTCACTGGCGACAATGGAGCGCGCAGGTTCGGCCGACGCAGCCCACGCGAATCGCCCGGTTCCCGCACCGATCTCGAGAATGCGGCGGTGACGCGGTTGAAGCAGCGCCGCGGCGGCGTGGCTGACAATGGCGATCGTCGGCGGCTCGAACGGGCCGCCAGCGGCCTGCCGCGCCAGCTTTACTGCAATATTCAGCGGCCCCGTCTCGGAACGCTCCCGGTATGGACCGTCATAGAGACGCCGGCTGTATCGATCCATCCAGTACGCGAGCCGGCGTACCGACGCACGGTATCCGTATGCATGTCTGAGTCGTTCCTGCATGCGTTCGACGGACCTGCGCCACCCCAACTCTCGAGCGCGCGTGATTTTCTGGTGGATGTGGGGCAAAGTGAATTCACACGCGCCGTGCGCGTGCAACCTGCTAGTTGATTAACCGACGGAACAGCACCCGCCGGGCGGGCGCGTGCTTGAACAGCTCGAGAATCAATCCGCGGTGCCGGTTGAACTGCGCTGTCCGCCGGACGATCGGCATGACGCCGTCGGTCAACGCAAGATCGAATAGCGAGTCAATCTCGATGTCCGTCATTCGCTGGGCCAGCATGCGCAGCGCAAGCTGCGCCTGCAGCTCTGCTCCAAGCCGCTGACGCCATCGCTGCTGGTAGATCGCAAGGTCGGCGGCATCGAGCCGATCGCTGTGAAGGGCCGCCGTCAACGTTTCTGCGGCAAGCTCGGCGCTGACAAGACTGTAGTAGATGCCGCCGCCTGTGGTCGGCTTCACCAGACCGGCGGCATCACCCACCGCCAGCAGCCGCGACGCGTAGGTGCGCGTCAGCGTGGAAAGCGGGAGAAAACGACGCCGCGGTTCGCCGGCAAGCTCTGGTGGGATTCCCCACGACGGAGCGACGCGCGTGACGAACTGCCTGAAGAACGTCGACGGATCGCCTTCGCACATCAGCCCGATGCGCACGAACGAACCCGACGAACGCGTCACGGGCACGGCCCACGCGAATCCGCGCGGTGCGGTATCGCTGCCGAAATGCACTTCCACGTCGCCTCCGCGGAGCGCCGGCAATTCGAGCTGCGCCGAGTTCAGCGCGACAGCCGGGATGCCGAGGCCGAATCTTCGCTGGAGCCCGTAATTTGCGCCGCACGCCAGCACCACGGCCCGCGCAGATACGGTGGTGCCGCCGTCCACCTCGATGCGCATCCCGCCGTCGATCTCTTCTACGTTGCGCACGCGGTGCCCAGCCTGCACGCGCACTCCCGCGTGCGCCGCCTCCGCCGCCACAGTCTGGTCAAGACGGCGCCGGTCGATGACATGCGCTTCGGCAGACGGCGTGGTGTAGGAAATCTGAAATCCGCCAGGCGATGTGAATGTCGCCCTCGACAGCGTGTTCAGGATTAACGCCCGCGGCAGGTTGAATTCGTCGAAGGCATCGTCAGCAAGAACGCCCGTGCAGTGGACTGGCTGGCCGATCTCGTCGTGCTCCTCGAAGAGCGCTACGTCGAATCCGGCCTTCGCGAGGAGAGCTGCCGTACGGAGACCACCTGGCCCGCCTCCAATGACCGCAACGTCGAGCATGTGGTGTGTGAACGGCATTATAGGAGATTAGAACTTCCGTACTCGCACTTCCCATCGGCCGCGGAATGTGATCCAGAACGATATGGCGACGAGAACGAGATCCAGACAGAAGGTGGCGTTGCGTACGTAGATTGCGTCGAGGCGGAATTTGCGCGCCCGCGGCGTATCGCGTGGCGCGTAGACCTGTGAAAGACCGGTGAGTCCGGGCCGAACTGAATGCCGCGCGTCGTAACCGGCAATCGAATCGAGCCGCACCAGCGCTCCGCTGCCGCGGACTTCGATTTCCCCCGGCATCAAAGGTCGCGGTCCGACGAAGCTCATGTCACCGACGAAGATGTTGTACAGCTGCGGCAGTTCGTCCACGGCGGTGGCGCGCAGCAGACGCCCGACGCGCGTGACGCGCTGATCACGCTCGCCCGCCTGGCGCGGAGGGAGAGCCGATGCGTGCGGCACCATCGAACGGAACTTGAGCGCGCGAAACGTCACGCCGCCTTTTCCAACGCGTTCCTGCGGAAACAACACGGGGCCACCGTCCTCGATTTTGATCGCGGCCGCAATCAGCAGCCACAGCGGGAAGGACAGCAGCAGTCCGGCGCCCGCGAGCGACACGTCAAAGGCGCGTTTCAACATCCGGTAGTTATTTCACGGAGCAGCGCGTCGTAGGCCGCAACCTGGCGCGGACGATCGAATTCGAGCGCGGCCTGCCGCGCGCGAGTGCCGAAGTCCGCCGCTTTCCCGCGATCCTTGGCGAGGTCGAGAACCCGCGCGGCGAGGGCCGCTGCGTCGCCCGGCGCGACAACATAGCCGCACCCGCGTGTACGAATGATGTCGGCGACTTCACAGTCGTCTTCCACGGCGGCGATGCACGGCCGGCCTGACGCCAGCACGTTGTACACCTTGCTAGGGACAATGACGCCGGCAAGTCCTCGCTTGAGCGAGATGAGCGCGACATCCGCGGTCGCGTACGACTGATCCATCGCTTCGCGCGGCTGAAACGGAAGAAACGTCACGTTGCGGAGGTCCCGGCGGTGCGCCAGCTCCTGCAGATCCTTCTTCTTTGCTCCCTCGCCGACGAACACGAACGCGATGTCAGTGCGGTCGCGCAGCGGATCGGCCGCATGCAGAACGATCTCCAGGTCTTGCGAGAGGCCGATGTTGCCCGCATGCAGGACGACGAACTTCTCGACAAGACCATGCCGGCGGGCGAACGGGTTGTCTCGCGGACCCGGCGCGACGGCGCTGCAATCGGCCCAGTTATGAATGACGGCGACCTTCGATGGTTCGGCGCCTTTTCCCTCTACGAGTCGCCGCCTCATCGTCTCGCCTAGGGCAACAATCCGCGTCGCCTTCCGCACCAGGAACCGGTTGACTTTGGTGAGCGCGTCGTTCACGGCCGTACTATGAAAGTCCTCGAGCAGCGTCGCCACCTCGGGAAAGATGTCTTCACAGAGAAACACGAACGGCGCGCGCGCACGGCGGGCGGCCGCAAGCGCTGCAAGGCCGATGATGGGCGGATCGGTCAGCGCGACGATGACGTCCGGCTTGCGCATGCGCAGACCCTTGAGGGCCGCGGACGTGAAATAGGTCACATAGTTCGCCGCACGGCCGACGAACTGCTTCGGCTCGAACGTTGATCCCGCTGCGCGAACGATGTGCACACCGTTCCGCCACTCACATGCCGGCAGCTCGGCATCCGATCGCAGCGGGTAGCCGCAGACAACGGTCACGTCCCAACCGTGAACGCGGACGAGGTCCTCAGCCAGCTCGGTCAGGAGCTGACCTGTCGCTGCGAGATCCGGCCAGTAGGATCGATTGAAGAAGCAGACGTGCTTCAGGCGGACCTTCCGGTTTTCTCGAGCACATGCGAGCCCATGACGAGCACGTCCATGTCCGTACGAAGGAAGCAATCGAGGGCTTCGCCAGGTGTGAGCACGATCGGCTCATTCTCGTTGAACGACGTGTTCAACAGAATGGGTACGCCCGTCAGTTTGCCGAACGCCTGAATCAATGCCCAGTAGCGGGGATTGCTTTCGCGGCTGACGGTCTGCAAACGTCCGGAGCCATCGACGTGTGTGACCGCCGGAATCACGTCACGTTTGTCGGGCCGGACGGGATAGACCTGAATCATGAACGGGTCCGCCACGGCACCGACGAAGAAGTCGTCGAGCGCTTCGATTGCGACCGAAGGCGCAAACGGACGGAACTTCTCACGGAATTTGATGCGGACGTTGATGATGTCGCGCATGTCTCGCCGGCGCGGGTCGGCGACAATGCTGCGGTTGCCGAGCGCACGGGCGCCCCACTCCATTCGTCCCTGAAACCATCCGACGACCAGGCCGTCGGCGATGCGCGAGGCAGTCCAATCACACAGGTGCTGCTCGCTAGAAATTCGTGACCGATTGCAACACCGCGCCACCTCGGCGTTGCGCGCGTCGATTGCTGCTGCGATGGCCTCGTTGTCAAATTGCGGACCCCAGTATCCATGGCGCATCTCGAATCGGCGCGAGCCGCCGGCACGATGCCACACATGAAGCGCCGCGCCCAACGCAGTGCCGTTATCACCAGCGGCGGGCTGGATGTAGACATCAGTGAACGGCGTCTCCGAACGGATCTTGCCGTTTGCCACGCTGTTCATCGCGCATCCACCGGCCAGACACAGTCTCGGGTTGCGAACGCGGGCGTGCAGTGCACGCAGGACTGTGAATGCGGATTCCTCGTAGACGCGCTGGAGCGACGCGGCGATCGCCTCATGCCGCGAATCGAGTGGGTGCTGCGGCTGCCGCGCCGGACCGAGCAACTTCTCAAGCTTCGGCGTGAACACGCGGCCGATCTCCGGCTCGCCGTCTTCCCACGTCATCGTCATGCCCCCCGACCAGTGGTTGAAGTACGACAGATCGAGGGACAGCTCGCCGTCGCCGCCGACATGAACCAGTTGCCGAATCTTTTCGACGAAAGACGGTTCACCGTACGGCGCAAGGCCCATCACTTTGAATTCGTCGCCGTACTTCGGAAAGCCGAGGAACTGTGTCAGCGCCAGGTACAGAACGCCGAGAGAATGGGGAAAGAAAACGCGGTTCTCGATGGCGAGGCATAGTCCTCGACCGATCCCCGTCGACGTGCTGACGAAATCGCCGAAGCCGTCGATAGCGCAAAGCGCAGCGTCATCAAACGGACTCGCGAAGAAACTGCTCGCCAGATGCGCGGCATGATGCTCGACGTAATGCATCCGCGCGGCAACCTCGGTCTCGTCCAAGCCCAGGGACTGCGCACACGCCTGCGCAAGGTTCCGAACCGACAGTGCGTTGACCGCCCGATCGCGGATGAGCGCCATGCCGGGTCGGTTTTTTATCGCGAACAGCCCCTTACGCCACAAGTGCGCTTTCGGGTCACGCGACACGGCAAACGCATCGATATCGCCAGCCTCGGCGCCTGCAATCTCGAGGCATGATCGAATCGCGTCGCGGGGGAATCCAGCGTAATGCTTGATGCGGCGGAAGCGTTCCTCCTCCACCGCGGCAATGAGGTCACCATCGCGCAGGATGGCAGCCGCGACATCGCCGTGATACGCGTTGATTCCCAGAATGAGCACTACGCGTCTCCGAGCTCGAGGACTGTGGAGATTCGCCGTTCAACGGCGATAGCACCGAACTCACGTTCGACGCGCTGCGCCGCTGCCGTGCCCATTTGTTGGCGGCCCTGACGATCGACGAACAACCTCACGATCGCGGCAACGAGGGCATCTCGATTTTCGGCATCGACGATGAGGCCGTCGCAGCCGTCGGTGATGATCTCTTCGGCGGCGCCGCGCGCGGCGATGCACGGAGTCGCCGCGCGCATCGCTTCGAGATACACCAGCCCAAAGCCCTCGTCCGTGCTCGGCATGACGAAAAAGGCGGCGTCGCGGTACAAGCCGGCAAGCTTCGCCTCATCCACGCGGCCCGTAAACTCGATCCCTGCGCCAGCCTTTCCACGTAGACGTGCTGTGTCGTCGCCGTCGCCTGCGATGACGAGACGGGCGCCGGGAACGACTTCCCGGACGAGCGGCCACACATCGATCAGCGCGTCGTGGCCCTTATATCGCTCACGTGAGCACATGCGACCGACGATCAGCGCGAAGTCGTCCGTGCGGGCATCTGCGGCCGGCTGCGGGAGCAGCGGCAGGCCTGGCCGACAGACTGTTATGGGTATGTCGACGAGCAACGGATTGGCCGTCCGAAAGCGCGTGACGGTGTGATTCGAAATGGCCGCAACCTTCCACGATCGCTGGAATGCCATCGTCACTAGCGACGGCAGTGGGGTCCATGCCTCAATGCCCATGAGAACGGGTATCAGCCGGGCGCCTCTCCAGACCAGCGGCAGCGCTACGGGCAGGAGCTGCAGATGCATGGCGATGACAACCGTGTTCGGTGCTGAAGCGAAACCGTCGAGGAATCCAAACGACACGAATCGGCTGCGGTTGCCGCTTGCGGTTCGGAATGTCGTCGACGGAGTGGAAGCAGGCAACCGTTCATCATCGAGCGACCACACGTGCAAGGAGCCGAAGTCGCGTCCGGCTTTCGGCTGGAGGACATGCACCCATTGACGCGTCATCTCCGAGATGCCGTCGGCGCCGCCCATTTTCGGCGTCAGCACGATGACGCGGTCAGCGCGCAATAGTGTGGTATTCACGAATGAGAGCGGCAGCCGCACGGGGCCAGCTGTAATTGGCCGCGATGAGCTCTCTGCCGCGTCGTCCCATCTCCCGGGCCGCCGCTGGATTCGAAAGGATCCCGTCGACGGCGTCCGCAATCGCGCCGGCGGTCTGTTCCACCCAGTAGCCGGTGTTATGCGTGTCGACATCAGGCCACGGGCAGGTTCGCGTCACCACGACTGGCGTACCTGCGGCCATTGCTTCAGCGGCACTCATGCCGAAGCTCTCGGAATTCGAGCACATGACGAGAACCGACGCGGCGCCCAAGAGCTGGTTCTTCCTTTCGTCGTCGACGCCGCCAACCCACCTCACCGAATCGCCGAATGGCGCAAAGAGGGGTGCGACCGTTGCGCGATGTCCTCCCTCGTCGGGTCCTGCGATTACGAGCTGCGCGCGGGGATGATTCGCAAGCACCTGCTCGAAGGCCGCCGCGAGTAGGTCAAGCCGCTTGATTGGATGAATGCGTCCGAGGAACAGGACAATCGGCGCGCGGCAGCCATTCGTTGCGGGCGGCAGGTCAACGCCGTTGGGAACGTAGACACTGCGACCTGCGGCCGTGATGCGATTCAGCTCCTCGAACTCGTCACGAGATGTCGCGTGCAGACAAGCGGCGCCGCGAATGACGCGGGCGTCCGCGAAGGGGTACACCAACTTCTTGCGCAGCGGATGGTGTGCGCGCGCCGCAGCAGTGAGCATCCCTCGAGGGGACAGGACGTATGGTTTTTGAGCGACCGCCGCCGCGGCAGCCGCAGTCCAGACCGTTGCGTTCCAAAGACCGTGAATGTGAAGGACGTCAGCGTTGGCAAGCTCCGATGCCAGAACGTTCCGAAGTGAAGGCGCGTAGAAGATTGAGCGCGGCCATGCTCGTTCGCAGTAGCGGACCGGAATTCCATCATACTGGCCGCGAGCCACGATCGCGTCATCCAGTTCAGCGTCGCCGTTCGCAGTGGTCGTCACGACGCACACATCGATGCCCGCGTCCTGTTGTGCGCGGCTGAGACCAACGATGCTCCGCGGCGGTCCTCCGTAGACGAACGCGGGCGCGAAGTACGCGCAAACGTGAACAACGCGTAGAGTCAATCAGCTCGAGGAAGTAGAGGCATCGATCACGTAATCCATCTCGCCAGTGCTCATCATCTTCCAACGTCGCATCAGCAGCCACTGATCGAGCAGGTAGACGAGTCCACCGAGATACACCATCAACGTAATGGTCAGTCCGAGCATCTTCGCCCACGAGCGCTCAAAGAGATACAGGGCAAGCCAGTAGATGACGGTGGTGAGTGCGACGGCGAGATCGCGATGCTGAATGATGCTTATCCACAGCTGATAGGTGATTCCGACGAGAAGCCCGAAGATCACCACGGGCACGAACATCAAGGGCAGTCCGTAGTCAACGTACGATTCCGCGACATACCCGAACGCGATACTGGTATTCGATTCAGAGCCCGCAACGTTCGCGCCCGCATACTTCCGTACGAGCTCGCTGTCGGACACCAGCTCCGGCTTCTCCGGAAATAGGAACCGCGGCGTCACGATGTGCGTCAGCGCGTCTTGAGTGATCTGGCCGCGTGTGTACGGAATGACCGCCGGGACGCGGTCCATCGCCATCGCCGGATATTTGATGGCCCAGAGCCGATCCACAAGGATGTTGGTGGCGTCCATGTAATCGGAGACATCGCGCGTGAGCAGGCCCGACGAAAGGGAACGCACGCGGTCAAACCGTTCGACCCGAGAGGTTGAGACGAGGTCTTCGTCGATATCCTGCCGCATCTGGTCGCGCACCGAAATCCAGACGAGACTCGAGATTCCGAGAATTGCCGCCAGCGCGGCCGCAAATGCCCAGTGGCGCACATCGCGCCGGTTGAATACCTCGAACACCGCGATGGCGCCCATGATGAGCGGCTCGCGGAAGCCTGCGAAGTAGCCCGTAAATCCGATGGCTACTTCGAGCGCCATCAGGGCGGCCAGTTTCT
>Ga0310811_10002415_pt1 | contig 23375 bp, 17 predicted proteins | sample YCmetagenome_FD_207642 | JGI IMG/M metagenome (GOLD analysis project Ga0310811, IMG submission 207642) | Soil microbial communities from experimental microcosm in Duke University, North Carolina, United States - YC | ecosystem: Engineered > Artificial ecosystem > Soil microcosm > Unclassified ... | reverse complement strand
CCAGTTCGTCCTGGGTTGGCTTTCCATCTTCCGGGTGGTGGAATCGAATGCTGGTCTCCGACCTCAACGGCGACGGGCGTCCCGACCTCGTCCTGGGCAACTATGGCTGGAATTCGCCGCTGAAGACTTCTGCTGCGGAGCCCGTCCGGTTGTATGCCGCCGACTTCGACGGCAACGGGATCATCGACCCTATCCTTACCTGTTATAATAATCATGTCGACTATCCTTTTATGCCGATGGATGACATGCTGCGGCAGGTGCCGTCGCTGAAGAAGAAGTTTTATGCGTATGAGACCTATGCGGGGGCGAAGGTTTCCGACGTCATCGCCGCGGACAAGCATGTTACGCCGCTTTCAGCAGCAACCTTTTCCACCTGCTGGTTGGAGAACACCGGCAAGGGCTTCGTCTATCACGAGCTGCCGGTAGAGGCGCAGTATGCGCCGGTCCATGCGCTGGCCGCTGCCGATCTCAATGGCGATGGACACACCGATCTGCTGCTGTGCGGGAATCAGGAGAACAATTTGATTCGCCTCGGTCGGGATGATGCGAATCATGGGGTGGTGTTGCTGGGAGATGGGAAGGGCGGATTCCGGTATGCGCCGCCGGCTGTGACGGGTCTATCAGTCAGGGGAGAAGTTCGCGGGCTGCTCGTGACGGCTGATTATTTGTTTGTAGGAGTTAATGGACAGCCGCTTATGGCCTATCACCGTGAACCGTCCAGATAGCCGGATATACCGTGACCTGTCAACAGTAGGCGGCGGACTAGCCGATCTTAAACGCTACCGCATGCTCGCCGACAGTCTTGCCCTGCAGCGCCTTCGGCACCTGGATCACCATCTTCTTTCCGTCCATTTTCCATTTGAATTTTTGGCTGGAGCCCAGCATCGTCAGCTTGCTGCCGGCGGCCGGGGTGAACCGGTCGATCGTGATCTCCGCCGGGAGGGTGACGTCGCGGCCGGAGGAGAGATAGAAAGCGTATACAGCCGAACTGTCCTTTGACTGGGTTAGATAAACGTTTTCCGACGAATAGGGCCGGATGGGGTGGCTGCCGTAGATGCCCTCGCCGTTGGTCTTTATCCAGGCGCCGATCTCTTTCAGGCGCAGATAGGCCGTGTCGGAGAAATCGCCTTCGGGGGAAGGCCCGATATTGAGCAGGAAGTTTCCGCCGCGGGATACGATCTTGACGAGCAGCTGCACCAGCTGGGTCGTGGACTTGTAGTGGTCGTTCGGGACATAGGACCAGGAGTTGCCCATCGTCATGCAGGTCTCCCAGGGATCGTCCATGGGATGTTCGGGGACCTGCTGCTCGGGAGTAGTATAGTTCTCGTATTCGCCGGGGACGCTGCGGTCGACAACGATCAGGCCCGGCTGTTTGCTGCGGGCCATGGCGGCGATCTTCGGCATGTCGACGTCCTGGTCATACCGGATGCCGCGCTGCCAGTCGATGGAGGGGTTGACCGTCGACAGCGGCCTCACCCAGCCTCCGTCGAGCCAGAGCACGTCCATACGGCCGTAACCTGTCATCAACTCTTCGATCTGCTTGTAGGTATAGTCCTTGAAAGCCTGCCAGCGCTCCGGATAGCGGGCGGGGTCATAGTCGACGTTGCGGTCTTTGGGCGGGAAGTACGACCACCAGTAGTCGTTGCTGTGCCAGTCGGGCTTGGAAAAATAGGCGCCGATCATAAAGCCCTGCCCACGGAAAGTATCAAAAATTGCCGCCGCCACATTGCTCCGCGGATTGGAAGAAAAAGGACAGACCGCGGACGTGATCTTGTAGTCTGTCTGTTTCGTATCGAACATACAGAAGCCGTCGTGGTGCTTTGTCGTGAACACCACGTACTTCATCCCGGCGTCTTTTGCCGCCGCGGCCCACTTCGAGGGGTCGAAGCGGACGGGGTTGAAGGTCTTTTGCAGGTCGGTATAGTGCTGCACATAGTTGTTATAGCTGTCCGCGTAGGGGCCGCGGCGCTGTGTCCAGCCTTCGTCTTCGGGGCAGATGCTCCAGCTTTCCACTACACCCCACTGGCTGTAGGTACCCCAGTGCATCATAAGGCCGAACTTGTAGTCCTGCCACTGGCCCAGCTTCTGCTGAACCGCCGCGTCGGCGGGCTGGAACCAGATCTGATAGGAATTGGCGTGCCACAGGGCATAGCGTTTGTACTGCGTGGCCATGCGATGCTGGAAGTCTTTCCAGTTGCGCGTGCTCTTCGGGCTCCACAACACTTCGGACAGCGCACTGAGACGGGGGAACAGCATGTATTCTACCTTCGCGGGGTTGCTCATGTACTCCGACCACAGATTGGCCTGCGCGCCGAGGATGTATTTGGCTTCTTCGTCGTTAAGCCCCGCGGGGATTGGCTCATATTTGTAGACCTTGTCCAGCGGCAGATAGCCGCCGATGGTCAGCGAGTCGTCGTTGCGGGTCTGCGAATGATCGAAGTAGACGTATTCGCCGGGAGTCATGATCACGTTGTGGTGCTGTTTGGCCGCTTCGACGCCGCCTTTCTCGCCGCGCCAGCTCATGATCGTGGCGTTGGGAGCAATACCGCCTTCGAGGATCTCGTCCCAGCCGATGACCTGCTTGCCTTTCGAGTTGATGTATTTTTCAATGCGCGCGATAAAATAACTTTGAAGTTCCTCCTCATTTTTTAATCCAAGGGTCTTCATCCGGGCCTGGCATTTGGGACAGGTCTTCCAGCTATCCTTCGGACATTCGTCACCGCCGATATGTATATATTTCGATGGGAAGAGCGGCATCACTTCGTCGAGCACGTCCTGCAGGAAACTGAAAACACTGTCATTGCCCGCACAGAAAACCTCCTTATGGACGCCGAAATTGTGCGGTACCGAATATGGCCCGCCCGTGCAGCCGAGACTGGGGTAGGAAGCCAGGGCGGCGATAGCATGCCCGGGCATCTCGACCTCGGGGATGATGGTGATATAACGGTCCGCCGCATATTGCACTACTTCTTTTATCTGATCCTGAGTATAGTAGCCGCCATGCCGGGTGCTGTCATCGCCGGTGCCGGGGTGATGGCCGATAATGGTGCCGCTTCGCCAGGCGCCGATCTCGGTGAGACGGGGATATTTCTTTATCTCGATGCGCCAGCCCTGGTCTTCGGTCAGGTGCCAGTGAAAATAGTTTAGCTTGTGCAGGGCCATGTAGTCGATATATCTTTTCACGAAGTCGACCGGGAAGAAATGCCTGCCTACGTCGAGATGGAGGCCGCGGTATTTAAAACGGGGGAAGTCATATATAGTGACCGCGGGAATCGTCATTCCGGAGGCATCCGGATGAATGACCAGGCCGTTGTTCGTTGCCGTAAAAGGGGCCACTGGCAACAGCTGTATCAGGGTCTGCATGCCGTAGAAGTTGCCTTCGTGGCTGCCCGCAGTGATCGTAATATTGTCGTCGGAAACGTGCAGGCTGTATTCGCCGGGTTCGCCGTCACTGGCCGTGATCGTTGAAAAGTGGATGGCCCGGGCGGACGACGCAGACTGCACCCGCAGGTGGAATCCGTAGAAACGTTGCAGGTAGGAATTGAAGAAGTCGACGGACGGCCTGTCAGCGGTGTCGGCGACGATGACCGTATTGGTGGTGATGACAAAGCTGCCGTTGCCCCATTTGGTATTCAGCGGCATGGGAATGATTGCGGGGCGTTCCTGTGCAAAGACGCCTGCCGCGACCAAAACCAGCAAGGCGAAAAGACGTAGGTGTATGCTCATGCCCCGAATATACGACTATTGTAGCACCGGCAGCACGATGCCGGAAGGATGCGCCGCGTCATGGTAGATGCGGATCGTAGCTTTCTTAAAGTCCGATGCATCGCAGGTCGGAATGTTTACAAAGGTCTGCGGATTCCTGTCGGCAAGAGGGAACCAGCTGCTCTGCACCTGGACCATGATCCGGTGTCCCTTTTTAAAAGTATGGGCGATCTCGTTGATGTCATAAGCGATCTCGGCCACTTTCCCAGGCACGAGCGGCTCGGGCTTTTCGAAGCTATTTCTGAATTTACACCGGAAAATTTCGGCCCTCACCAGTTGCTGTAAGGAGTCCGGAAATACATCGATGAGTTTTACAACAAGGTCGGCGTCGGTGCCGGTGGATGCTAAAAAGATGTCGGCTTTTAGCCGGCCGGTTACGGTAAGGGGAGCGTCCAGTGCCGGTGTCTGCCAGCTCAGGACGTCCGGACGCCGCGAGGCAAATCGCTGGTCGTTGACGATGTACTGGTTGTCGCGTCCGCTGTGGACTCCGTCGGCATAGGCAACGGGATTCGCCGGGTCGCTGACGTATTCGTCGTAGCCGGCGGCGGACCCGCCGCCTGTCGCAGCCCCGCCACCGGGCATAAGCCCGCCCTTCGCCTGAAGCAGATATTTCACAGGCTTTGCTTCCGCGGGCGGCCAGCTCGCATATTCCTTCCACTGATTGGTGCCGGTCTCGAATACTGTGGCTTCCGCCAGCGGCGCAGCGACGGAGTCTTTTAAATAGCGATTGAAGAAGCCCGATTCAATTTCGTGATAGCGTTCGTTGACATTGACGCCGAAATCCAGCGGGCCAAAACGGTTCCATGTCCTCCCTCTCCATGCCCCATGCGTCCAGGGACCCATGACCAGGTGGTTGTCGTTGCCTGGGGTCTGCTTCTCGATGGCCTCATAGGTGCGAAGGGCGCCGAACATGTCTTCCGCGTCGAACCAGCCGCCGACGACCAGTACCGCCGGCCGGATGTTCTTCAGGTGCGTCCGGATATTCCTCGCCTGCCAGTAGCTGTCGTAGGTGGAATGTCCGACGTATTCGTTCCAGATCTTCCCCTTGTGGTTGAAGTATTCCGGGCCATTCGCATTCTTAACCGGACCCAGGTCCAGAAAAAATTTATAGGCGTCGGAGATCTCGGCCCGGAAAAGGTTGTGGTCGTATTGTTTGACCGGCTTAGGCCGCGGCACGTCGAAGAAATTGTCGAAATCGAAATTGTCCAGCAGAAAAAAAGCGCCGTTGTGGTTGACGTCGTCGCCGATGAACTCGTCGGTCACGGGCGCCTGCGGAGAGACGGCTTTTATCGCGGGATGCGCATCGGGCAGGGAGGCCGAGGCATAAAATCCGGGGTAGGAAATTCCGTAGATGCCTACCCGCCCGTTGTTGCCCTGCACATTCTTCAGCAGCCAGTCGATGGTATCCCAGGTATCCGAGCTTTCGTCGGTCTGCGCGCCTTTTTTCTTATCGATGGCCGGCGTCATCTCCTGAAAGTCGCCTTCGCTCATGAACCGCCCGCGTACGTCCTGGTAGACGAAGATGAACTTCCCCTCCATCAGCCCGCGGCTCGGGCCGAGCGATCCGGGGTAGAGCGTATCGCCGTAAGGCCCCGAGGAATAAGGCGTCCTTTCCATCAGGAAAGGCCAGCGCTGGCTGTGGTCCTTCGGGATATAGATAGCGGTGTAGAGGCGTTTTCCGTCGCGCATGGGGATATACGCCTCCCGCTTGTCATAGTTGTCCTTTACATAGTTGGGCGTCTGACCGCAGGACCATAGTGGCATCAGCGCGGCAAACAATAACAGGATCTTCATGACCGATTTATTTTAATACCGGCAGGACGATCTTCGAAGGGTGCTCGCTGTCGTGATAGACGCGGATCGTCTCCTTCTCGAAATCGCCGTCGCTGGCTGTATAGATGTCTACGAATTTCTGTGGGTTGCGGTCGACCAGCGGGAACCAGGAACTCTGGATCTGGATCATCAGCCGGTGTCCTTTTTTGAAGGTATGCGCGAGGTCTGCAACTCTGAAGCTGACCGTCTCGACTTTTCCGGGTTTGAATGGCGTCGGCTTTTCAAAACTCTCCCTGAACCGGCCGCGCATGACCTCGCCGTGTACCAGCATCTGATAGCCGCCCATCGGGTAGGTCTGAGGCAGGTCGTGGCCCCGCACGGGACCGGGTGTAACGGCGTCATAACTGAAATCGTCGGGGAACACGTCGATGACCTTGACGACAAAATCCGCGTCGGTACTGCTGAGGCTGACCTTCAGATCGGCCGTGACGACACCGGCAAGCGTGAGGTCCTCCGTCAGCGCAGGGGTCTGGAATGAAATTACGTCGGGTCTCCGGGACGCAAACCGCTGGTCGTCGGTCATGTACTCGCGGGTGCGGTAGAAGTGCACGTCTTCGGTGTAGGCAACGGGATGCGCCGGATCGCTGATGTATTCGGTATAGTCGCCTTTTTTTACGGGTGCGCTCCAGGAAAGTGCGCCTCCGGGCTGGAGATAAATGGGCTGATCCTGCTTGTCCGCGGGCGGCCACTGCTGGAATTGCCTCCATTCGTCGGCGCCGCTGAAGAAGACGGTGGCTGTCGGAAGTTTAGGTTCGGCGCCCTTGCCTTTCAGATAGTAATTGAAGAAGGGGATCTCGATATTGCTCTGGTACCAGAACGAGGTGTTGGAGCCCCAACGGACGTTGCCGAGATGGGTGCCGTCGTTGGATGCCCACTGTCCGTGGTACCACGGACCCATCACGAGATGGCTGTTGGTCGACGGACTCTGAGAACGGATGGCCTTGAACAGATTCCAGGCGCCGTAGTTGTCCTCGGCGTCGAAATTACCGCCTACGACCAGGATAGCCGGTTTGATGTCGTACATGGCGACACGGGCGTTGCGGGCCTTCCACCAGGCGTCGAGGTTGGGATGCTCGTACAGGTCCTTCCAGAAGGCGATGGAGTCGCCCGTCAGCTTCATGATGTTCTTTAGCGCACCAGTCTCCAGATACCATTTGTAGTTGTCCTTTGTATTGTAGTCGAAGCCGGAAGGCCCGATGGTCGTGGGTTTGGGACGGGGTTTGCCGAAGGATGCATAGAAAGCCCATCCGTCCATCTGGAAGAAGGCCCCGTTGTGGTGGAAGTCGTCGCCCATGAACCAGTCCGTCACGGGGGCCTGCGGACTCACGGCCTTGAGGGCGGGGTGGGCGCTTGCTGCCGCCATCGTGGAATAAAATCCGGGATAGGAAATGCCGAATACGCCGACCTTGCCGTTGTTGTGCGGGATCTGTTTGACCATCCAGTCGATGGCGTCATAGGTGTCGCTGGCTTCGTCGACGTCGGTCGAAGTCTTTTTGTCTTTAATAAAGGGACGGATGTCGACGAACTGGCCCTCGCTCATCCAGCGGCCGCGGACGTCCTGGGTGACGAGGATATAACCTTCCCGCATATAATAACGGAGATACCCATTCGAAAAATTCCTCCACTTGTCCGTGCCGTAGGGTGCGCAGGAATACGGTGTACGGGTCATCAGGATGGGATGCTGTTCCGTCGTATCTTTGGGAATATAGATGGAAGTAAACAGCCGGATCCCGTCCCGCATGGGGATGTACTGTTCGATCTTGTAGTAGTTATCTCTGATCCAGGCGCTGTCCTGGCTGGTGCCCTGGCTAAAGCTGGCGAGACTGCCGGCTGAAAAAAGCAGTGAAAAAAGAAGTTTTCTCATATTATCCGTTAATTTTATGATTTGGGTCCCGAAAGCGTTCTGCTGTCCAATTTAAACCAAAACTTGTATTCGACATGTCCACTCGTAGAAAATTCCTGCATTCTGCCACCCTTGGATCGTTTGGGTTGTTCCTGGCTAAAAAATTAGCTGCGGCGCCGGCGCAAGTAGCCGTTACCGGTCGTCCGGTCGTCATTTCTACCTGGGACACCGGGCTGGCCGCCAACAAGGGCGCCTGGGAAGTACTCAGCCGCAATGGCAGCGCACTGGATGCGGTAGAGGCCGGGGTGCGCATCACCGAGTCTTCCATCAACTGCTGCGTGGGTCTGGGCGCAAACCCCGACCGGGATGGGCACGTAACCCTCGACGCCAGCATCATGGACCACCAGTGGAACTGCGGCAGCGTGGCCTTTCTCGAGCGGATCAAGCATCCGATATCCGTCGCACGCCGGGTAATGGAAAAAACGCCGCACGTGATGCTGGTAGGAGAGGGTGCCCAACAATTTGCAGTAGCCGAAGGCTTCCCGCTGGAGCCGGCGGGGCTTTCCGACGACGCGAAGAAGTCGTACGAAGAGTGGCTGAAGAAATCGGAATACAAACCCGTTATCAATATAGAGAATACGAAGAGCGGCAACCAGGGACACGGGCCGTCGGCCCCGCAAAGGCTCCCCAACGGCGAATGGAATCACGATACGATCGGGATGGTGGCGATGGATGCCTCCGGCAATCTCAGCGGCAGCTGTACCACCAGCGGTATGGGTTTCAAGATGCGCGGCCGTCTGGGCGACTCTCCCATCATCGGGGCGGGACTGTTCGTAGACAACGAGGTCGGAGCCGTCACGGCTACGGGGCAGGGTGAGGACGTCATCCGCATCTGCGGCTCGCACAGCGTAGTGGAATATATGCGGCAGGGACTTTCTCCCGAAGCAGCCTGCAAGGCGGCAGTGGAAAAGATCGCCCGTATCAAAAAAGAGAAGGCGAAGGAAATACAGGTGGCGTTCATCGCGATCAATAAGAAAGGTGAAGTAGGCGCATATGCCCTTCAGAAAGGCTTTAGTTACGCGATCCGGAACAATTCCGGTGAGAAAATGGTTGATGTAAAAAGTTATCTCCCATGACCCACTACACACTCGAAATATGTGCCTTCAATCTTAGTTCGGCCCTGATCGCCCAGCAGTCCGGCGCCGACCGGATCGAGCTCTGCGCCAGTCCCGAAGAAGGCGGCACCACTCCCTCACCGGGGCTGGTCAGGACGGCCCGCGAGATGCTGCGCATTCAGTTGTACCCGATCATCCGGCCCAGGGGAGGAGACTTTCTGTATTCGGATGAAGAGTATCGCACGATGCTGCGCGACGTCGAGTACTGCAAACAGGTGGGTTGTAATGGCGTGGTCATCGGTATGCTGCTGCGGGATGGCGCGGTAGACAAACAGCGCTGTGCGCGACTGGTGGAAGCCGCCTATCCGATGGGCGTTACTTTTCACAGGGCCTTTGACTGGGCGGCCAATCCCTACGAGGCGATGGAAGATATTATCAATATCGGCTGCGAGCGGATCCTCACTTCCGGACAGCGGCCAACCGCCATGGAAGGAGCTGAACTGATCGATCAGTTGATCAGAGAGGCCGACGAGCGGATCGTCATCATGCCCGGGTCGGGGGTGAGGGCTTCCAATATCACCGCGCTGGCAGAGGCTACGGGGGCCTCGGAGTTTCATACATCGGCTCGTCTGAAACAGGCCAGCGCTATGGAATATGTCAATGCCGGGATGAAGGAAGAACAGTCCTTTACGGAGGCCAGCGAAGAAGAGATCAAAAAAATAAAAGAGGCGCTAACCGCTGTTACAAGCTAGCGCCTCTTCGCCGTTCAGGCAGAGATAGTCTATTGAAGTTTGGTGATCTTCAGCATATTCGTGGGCAGGTGTTCCTCGATCGGCAGGCTGCCTGTATTCACCACAACATCCCCTTGTTTGATAAATCCTCTTTCTTTTAAGATTGCGTGCTGGTCGTGGATGATGCCGTCCACGCTTTCTTCTTCTGCGTAGTAGAAGGCGCGAACCCCCCAGCTAAGGCTCAGCTGGTTGATCAGGCTTTTCTCCTTGGAGAAGATATACAAAGGCGATTTGGGACGATAGCTGGAGAGGATGAAGGCCGTATATCCGCTCTGCGTCATACCGACCAGTGCGTCCGCGTTGGCATCCTTGGCCAGTTTGCACGCGTTATAGCAGATGGCGTCGCTGAGATAGGACGGGGGGTGCTGACCGGTAGCCGTTTCGGCGCTGAGCATTACCGCGTCGGCTCCTTCCAGTACGGCGTTGGCCACGTCCGTGATCTCGCTGCGGTTGGGCTTGACCCGGTCGATCATGCTTTCCATCATCTGGGTAGCGACGATGACGGGCTTGGCGCGGTGGATACATTTACGGATGATATCGCGCTGAGCCATCGGGACCTTCTCCACAGGCAGTTCGACGCCGAGGTCACCGCGGGCAACCATTACCCCGTCGGATTCAAGGACGATATTGCGAAGGTCGTCCAGTGCGGACGGCATTTCGATCTTGGCGATCACCTTGGACAGGCTTTTCTTTTCCGCCAGCCGGCGTTTGAGGTCGATGATGTCTTCCACTTTGCGGACAAAGGAAAGGGCGACCCAGTCACACTGCTGTTCGATGATGAACTCGAGGTCCACCAGGTCCTTTTCGGTCAGCGCGGGCAGGGAGATCTTTGTATCGGGAAGGTTGACGCCTTTTTTGGGAAGGAGCACGCCGCCATAGGTAACCGCAACCTTTACGTCGCCGTCGGGAGAGACGTTGACGACGACCACTTCCAGTTTGCCGTCATCGATGAGGATCTTATTGCCTACGACGACGTCGTGGTGCAGGTTGGGGTAGGAGACATAGATCTTTTCCTTTGTACCGACTACTTTCTCTTTTGAGGTGAAAGTCAGAATGTCGCCGGGGGCGATGGTCAGACCGCCGTCCTTGATATCGCCAACACGGAGCTTCGGACCCTGGAGGTCGGCGAGAATGGAAATATTGTAGGGTTCGGTAACGTTGATGTTCCGGATATGCTGGATGATCTTTGCTTTTCCCTCGTGGTCTCCGTGGGAGAAGTTTAGCCGAAAGACGTTCACACCGGCCTTTACCAGTTCGAGTAATTTATCGTACGTGTCGCAGGCAGGTCCTACAGTAGCGACGATCTTGGTCTTGTGAAACGTGTGCTGGATACCTGCTTCCTTGTCCATATCCTGGTACAGGTATTTCGATAAATTCTTTGACATGTGTCGGTGGATTTTTTAGGATGTTATTTTTTGACGGTCGACTACTAAGCCGCTGGAAGCGGCTCGGCCGAAGGCCGATAATTAATGCTTTGCGGGGATAGGGTTATCTTTTTTGAAACCCTTTCCCCGCACATATCAGGATGCAAGTATTTTTACAATCTTCAGCCAGTCTTCACTGATCCGCTGTTTGGCTTTTACGGCTTTTTCCAGCGGGGTATAGTGCATTTTGTTGTTGACGATGCCGATCATCACGTTGTGGCGTCCTTCGATGAGACACTCCACTGCAGAATAGCCCATGCGGCTGGCGATGAGCCTGTCCATACAGGTCGGCGCGCCTCCGCGCTGGATATGTCCCAGTACGCAGACCCTGGTATCTGCCGTAGGGACCCGCTCCTTGATGACCTTTGCCACGTCTTCCGCGCCTCTGTCGCCTTCGGCTACGACGATGATATTGACCAGTTTTTTACGTCTTTCTTTTTCGAGAAGGCCGTTGACCAGCTCTTCGATATCCGTCTTGCGTTCGGGGATAAGAATATTTTCAGCTCCGGTGGCGATGCCGCTGTGCAGGGCGATATAGCCGGCGTCCCGGCCCATGACCTCGATGATGAACAGACGGTCGTGGGCGTCAGCTGTGTCCCTGATCTTGTCGATGGCTTCCACGGCCGTGTTGACGGCAGTGTCAAATCCGATGGTGAAGTCGGTACCGGCGATATCCTTGTCGATGGTGCCCGGGAGACCGATACACGGGATATCGAACTCTTCGCTGAGCTTGTGGGCTCCGCGGAAGCTTCCGTCTCCGCCGATGATCACCAGTCCGTTGATACCCAGTTTCTTCAGATTGTTATATGCTTTTTTGCGTCCCTCGTGCTCGAAGAATTCCTTGCAGCGCGCCGTCTTGAGAATGGTTCCACCCCGCTGAATAATGTTTGCTACGCTCCTCGAATGCATGGGGACAATATCGTTCTCGATCATTCCACTATAGCCGCGCATGATACCGAATACCTCCATTCCATTATAAATACCGGTACGGACCACTGCACGTATGGCAGCATTCATTCCCGGAGCATCGCCGCCGGAAGTGAGTACGCCAATTTTAGTGACTTTATTTTCCATCTGGGGTTCTGTTCTAAAGATTTGAAGTTTAAAAAGCTTTAACTTTTACCAAGTTTCTTTGGAAATTTTCTAAGTTAAACCAATCGAAGTCCCAAAAGTAAGGTATTTGCGTGTAAACTATACGCAAATTGCATAAGCTTGTTGTTTTAATCATAAAAGGCAGGCCCGAAACGATATATTATGGAATTTGGTAAACTACCGGACATTGAAGCCGTCGATTTTTCGCTGCCCGCGGACGATGCCGCAAATGAATTGCTATGGCAACGACTGCCGGCTCAGCAGGAGCCAGGCCGGCTCTACGTAGGCTGTACGCAATGGGGACGTGCGGACTGGGTGGGCAAGCTATACCCAAAGGGGACAAAACAAAAGGATTTTTTGGCTTCTTACGTCAGTCAGTTCAACTGCATCGAGCTTAATACGCTTTTTTATAGTCTGCAGCCCAGGCCGGTCATCGAGCGCTGGGCTTCGCTCGCCGGAGAAGGTTTCCGGTTCTGTCCCAAAATGTCGGAGTCGATCAGTCACAAATTGCAGCTGAAGAATGCCGGGCCCGAGACGCAGACATTCGTCGAAGCGCTGTCTGCCTTTGGCGAAAAGCTCGGGACTTCTTTTCTGCAGCTCCCTGAAAGCTTTGGCCCCGACCGCATCGCGACCCTCGCGAATTATTTGCAGCAGCTGCCCGATGGTTTTCAGGTCTGTCTGGAACTGAGACATAAGGACTGGTTCGGTGGGACCGCGGGCAACGAGCTATGGCCGGTATTGACGGAAAAGGGTATCGGAACGGTGATCACCGATACGGCGGGCAGGAGGGACGTGCTGCACATGCGGCTGACGGCGCCCGTGGTCTTTATCCGGTACATTTCCAACAGCCTGCATCCTTCCAATCTTACCAGACTCGAAGCCTGGGCGCACCGGCTGAAGGAGTGGCTGCACAAGGGCATGCGGGAAATCTACTTTATCGTTCACAACCACGACGAGTACTTTGCCCCCGATATCGCGCTTCATGCTGTGCAGCGGTTTAATGAAGTGTGTGGGTTGGCCCTCAAACCACCGAGGCTCATCGCCGAGCCGCCGGCGCCGCTGACCTTGTTCTAAGCGCGCGGCTCGAGGTGGATCTCCGCCATCATGCATCTGGCGCTGCCGCCGCCATTGGTCTCGATGATCGTCAACGGCGAATGAAGGACGCGATTGAAGCCGGAAAGACGGCTGACCTGTTCAGGGTCCAACGAGGCAAAGGCCTGTGATGACATCACGAGCAGCCGTTCTCCTTTGTTATTGTGTACCTGGAGCATATTGCCGGCGAACTGGTTCATCTGCGCGAGGCTGATCGTCACCAGTTCTTTTCCGCTATGTCTGATGGTGCAGACAAAATTCTTTTGTTCGACCGGGTCGGGAATGGCGTCCACACAGGCCACGACATAGCGGTCGCCGACGCACATCATGACGTTGGTATGGTAGATGGCCTGGCCCTTGTCGTCTACGGCCGTAAAGATCTCCGGAGTATAGCCCATCTTTTCACAGAACTCTACGAGGACGGCCCTGTTCGTTCTTGGCGAGAGACAGGCATAGGCTATCTTCTCGTCCCGGTCGAGCACCATGCTGCCGGTGCCTTCGAGAAACAGTCCCCGCTGTTCGTATCCGCTGAAGTCGATCGTAGCGCGGATATCGAAATTCCGGGACAGCTGCTCCAGTACTTCCGGTTTTCGTTCGAGCCGGCGGTTGGGGGCATACATCGGATAGAGACATACCGTCCCCTCTTCGTGAAAGGAGATCCAGTTATTGGGAAAAATGGAATCGGGCGTATACGGTGCGGGCGTGTCGTCGATAACGGTGACGTCTACGCCATTTTCCCGCAGGAGCGCTACGAACCCTTCAAATTCCTGCAGCGCCTGCTGCTGTGCGTTGTCTGTGGCGGCTGCCTGAAAGGCGTTGCTTCCGGCCGTCTCTGCATTAAAGCTGAAGTTGACGGGCCGGATCATCAGGAGATGCGAAGTCGTTTGCATAGTTTTAGCGGTTTATAGCTCGTCCCTGTGCAGCGGCATGCTCATGCAGTGAAATCCGCCCCTTGCGCGGGACAGTTCTGCAGAGGGCATCAGGACAAGTGTAAATTCAAGAGCGCCCGGATCGACTCGTCCTTCTTCCATTTCGCGGATCAGGTCCTCGGCGTGTACCACGGCAAAGCCGTTCTCTTTGAATGCTTCGACGGTCTTGTCGTTACGGTCATAGCTGAGCACCACGCCTTCTTTCAGGGCCAGCAGGTTGCAGGAGTCCGTCCACTGTTCTCTGGCGTCGAAAGGAAATTCGTTGTTCCCCGAGTAGATGAATTTCACTTTCTCGGTGCATTCCAGATCGTTCCTGCTGATATCGGTGAGCAGGTCTTCGAGGTTGTCGAAATATTCCGGGTTGCCTGGGTCTTTTTTCCGGAACTGGATGATCTTTAGTTTGTCTTCCTTCTTGCTGTCCCCGAGGATCCGCTGTACCTCGTCGTCGTCCTCGTGTTTCATGGCCTTTTTGGAGAAAGTCCCCAGCAGGATCCAAACGTTGCGGCGTATCTGGGTGAAGATGGTATCGATGTGCATGTAGTCCCTTTTCTTCGGAATACGGATGATCGTGATCTTCTTGACCACGTTCTTGTCGAAGAGGACTTTTATGGCCTGGTAGGCCGCCTCGGAAGACGTTCTTTCGCTGACGCCGATGAGCAAGTGGTCTTTGCTGACGACCATCACGTCCCCGCCTTCCAGCGTCACTTTACGGTCGTCGCCTTCCCTCGGCAAAAGGAAATGGTGGTGGGTGTCGGCGAGCTCGATGATCCTGTCCTGGTATTCGGCGAACAACGGATGGTTAAAAAAGATATACTTGGCCAGCAGGGCCTCCCGCGTACGCGCCTTCTTGGCCGGCTTGTTCAGCAGAACGTAATTGTTGATGACGATGCCGATATCCCTGGTGAAGATGAAGTTCGGGATGGGGGCGAAGAGCATCTGGTCTTCGGTCAGCGAGCCGCTGATAAAGGTTTTGGCGAGCTGGACGGAATCCAGCTGCTGCAGCTGCTGCTGGGTTTCGTAGGAGCAGGCCTCGATTGCGCAGACCGACGCCACCAGTTTCATCTTGATGGATTCGTCGGTGAGGATCTCGCTGAGCAGCCACTGCAACTCGACGACCTTTTCGGAGCGGAAAAACCCCTCGTCTCCCGGCTTGTAAAAGGCCCTTTTGTTCTTTTCATGGTCGATCTCCGCGAGACGACCTTTTATGATCTCCGGGTCAAGAAAATACAGGAGTATCTTGGTGTAAAAATCATACTCTTTCCTCCGGATAGTATCCAGATGAACAATGTCTTCGAAGAGCCAGTCCTGCGCTTTGGACGGGACCACTTTGCCCAACCCACTGTCGGGACTATGCACCAGGACCCGCCGGAGACGGCCTACTTCGGAGGATACGGAAATGGAATTCTTTGTCCTGTTCGAGTAAGTTCTTGACATATAATCGCAAGTTATGTTGTTTTGCCCACATGCACATTTTAATGTAGGTTTGAAAGAAAATTGCGGATGATACAAATTACCGATCAGGTGATCGACCTCATAAACGACCGGATCCAGCGCATGGACGAAGGACAGATCAGCAAGGTCTGGGATGCTTTCGCCAAAGACCAGCCGGCCGTGGTCGGGTATGTGCTGGGTGAAAGCCGCGAGCTGCAGGAACCCGACGCAAGAGAAGACGTTGCCTATGTCCTGACCATTATCCTGCTGAGCTTCCGGGAGCTGAGCCCTGGCATCCCCGCCATCACGGAACCCGAATTCGAAAAGGCATTCAACGAGGAATTCGACGAAATGGAAGAAGTCTTCAACGACGGCTTCGACGAATCCGACGCCATGGCTATCATGGACGCTTTCTGCCAGCCCGATCTCCTGCAGTTTGCTGCCGCCACTATCTACAGCGAAGGCGGTGACGACGGCGAGGGCAGCAATTTCACTGAGGAAGAAGCCGGGCTTTTTATCGTTATTTTCAAAACGGTGATCGGACTTCTCCATCAAAAAGCCAGCGCCCTTCCGATATAAGCCTCCGCGCCCCGGCGACGCCTAAGTCATTACACCTATAAGCACCACTTCCCTCTACGCACCTCCACAAAAAGACACCCCCCGGCACGAGCTTGCACAAAAATACTAACAAATGTTAGTTTGTAAAGTGACTTTCTATTATTTTTGGGCAACCAAAAACGATATGTCCATATGCATTTCCAGTTGTCCGAAGAACACCTGATGATCCAGAAGGCCGCCCGGGATTTTGCCCGCAGCGAATGCCTGCCGGGAGTAATAGAAAGAGATGAGCACCAGAAGTTTCCAAAGGAGCAGGTACTCAAACTGGCCGAGCTCGGTTTCCTGGGGATGATGGTCGACCCGGCCTACGGCGGATCGGGGATGGACACGGTCAGCTATGTGCTGGCCATGGAAGAGATCAGCAAGATCGACGCCAGTGTCAGCGTCTGTATGAGTGTCAACAACAGTCTCGTCTGCTGGGGACTGGAGGCTTTCGGCACCGAAGCGCAGAAACAAAAATACCTCACCCCGCTGGCCCAGGGAAGGAAGGACGGCGAACTATATATCGGGGCGTTCCTCCTGAGCGAACCCGAAGCAGGAAGCGACGCCACGTCGCAGCGAACAACGGCCGAAGACAAGGGTGATCACTTTTTGCTGAACGGCACCAAGAACTGGATCACCAACGGCAACTCAGCCTCGGTCTATCTGGTCATCGCCCAGACCGATGTGGCCAAAGGGAGCAAAGGCATCAACGTCTTTATAGTAGAGAAAAATTCTCCCGGTGTCGTCGTCGGCGCCAAGGAGAACAAACTCGGCATCCGGGGCAGCGATACGCATAGCATCCTGTTCAACGACGTGAAGGTTCCCAAAGAGAACCGCATCGGCGACGACGGGTTTGGATTTACCTTCGCCATGAAGGTGCTTTCCGGCGGCCGTATCGGCATCGCTTCCCAGGCGCTGGGCATCGCCAGCGGCGCCTATGAGCTCGCACTCAATTATTCCAAAGAGCGCAAGGCATTCGGAAAAGAGATCATGAACCACCAGGCCATTCAGTTCAAATTAGCGGATATGGCTACCCGAATCGAGGCGGCCAGGCTGCTCTGTTTCCGCGCCGCCTGGGAAAAGGACCAGCATAAAGACTATGCGCTCAGCTCTTCGATGGCCAAGGTCTTTTCGTCCGAGACAGCCATGTGGACCGCTACCGAGGCCGTACAGATACACGGCGGCTATGGCTATGTGAAGGAATACCACGTAGAACGGCTGATGCGCGACGCGAAGATCACCCAGATCTATGAGGGCACCAGCGAGGTGCAGCGCATCGTGATCAGCCGCTCGATACTGAAAGGGTAGGGCTGCATCCGCTAGCCGTTATTCTCCGTATTCGCCTTATGCCGCTGTCCGTCGAGCTCCTTTCCAAAGCTATACGTGAAATTGATCTTGAACACCCGGGTCTCCGGTTTTGTAATGGACTCCTGGAAGAACAATCCCTGCGAATAGGTATCGACACGGGTCTGCTGCGTATTGAAGACGTCAGAGAGGCTCAGCACCAGCGTCGCCGCATTGTTCTTCAGCAGGTCGCGCTTGATCGCAATATCAAGACCGCCCGAGGCCAGGACCTTGCCCTGCGCCACTATATTCGCTGCATTATAATTGCCGGTGACCTGAAATGTATACAACTTCAGCAGCCGCATGTCGGAATTCAGCTTGGCAAACCCGCTGAATCCTGAATTGGACAGTCCCTGCGAAAGATTGTTGGCATTGATATCCGTCCCGAATACATTGAGATTGGTCGTAGCATTCCACCATTTCGTGACGGGCAGCCGGAAGATCAGCTCGGCGCCATAGGTATTGATGCTGTTGCCGTTCTCGAAGGTGCTCAGCAGCGTATCCCTTGACAGGGGCTTGTTATAAGCCATGATGGGATTCAGCGTATTTTTCACGTAGATCGTGCTGTTGAACGTCAAAGCGCCGAACTTGTCGTTATACGCGAGCTCGAACAGATTCGTGTTCTCCGGCCGGATATCGGGATTTCCGGACTGGGGGTTCTGCGGGTTGGAATAGTTGGTCTGGGGAGTGATCTGCCACCACTGCGGCCGGTTGACCCGCCGCGAATAGTTGAGGTGTACGTCTCCCTGTTCTCCGACCTTTTCGGTCAGGTACAGGCTTGGATAGAGCCCGGTCTGATGGAAGCCAAACCCGCTGTTGACGTCCAGCAATTTACCCGTATAATCGTATTTCTCCAGTCTCAACCCGGCCATATAACTGAACTTTTTCCCGACCTGGTCGCTGTAGCTGGCATAAGCAGCATAGGTGTTGTCGTTGTACCGGTAGTTATAACTGGCTGCCGGATCCTTGATCCAATTGGACCCGACCGCATTCTGGAAATCGTTATAGCTGTGATTGCCGTGCAGGATCGCCTTGAGCCCGGTCTCGAACCGCGCCCTGCCGTCTGTCAGCGGATCGGTATAATCTGTTTGAAAGGTCAGGTTGTGTGCGTCCCCGAGACCGTCAAACAATTGCTGGTGCGGCGCGCCCGTGAGCGTCCCGCCCTTGTCGGTGTATTGCATGTTGTACCGGCCGCCGTCGTTGCCGTGATAAGTCTCTGCAGCGGCGCTTACGGTCAGCTTCTCCCCCGGCTTGTCAAACGAGTGCGCATAGTCGAAATTGGAATGCGTGAAAACGAAGCGGTCGCTGTTCGAAGACGTCCGCAACCCGGTGGAATCCGTCAGATCCGATGCATTGCGATAGTCGGTGGTCTGCGTGCCGGTGGTCGGATGGTGGCCAAAACCAATATTTCCGGAGATACTGAAGGTATTGTGCGGGTCCATGAAATAGTCCGCTCCCGCCTTGAACATATTGAATGGTCCTGTCGTTTCGGAATAGCCGCGCTGGATCGTCGTCGTACGGGTCGCGACGTCGCTGAGGGCGGTGGTCGTATTGGCGACACTCCGGTGGCGATGCCCCATATAGTTGAACGTCACGTTCCACTTCTTCTTATAAGCATTGAGGTTCAGGAATTCGTAGGTCTCGCGCAGCGTGCTCGCGACTCCGGTGACCGAACCGTTGAAGCCGGGTTGTCTGTTCTTTTTCAGCACGATATTGACGATCCCGTGGTTCCCCTGTGCGTCGTATTTCGCCGAAGGATTGGGCATGACCTCGATGCTCTGGATCTGGTCCGAAGGTATCTGGTCGAGGGTCAGCTGTGTACGCTTGCCGTCCAGAAGGATGATGGGTGAGCCGTTGCGAAGGCTGACATTTCCGGAGGCGTCGACGCTGAGCGCGGGCACCTGACGCAGCGCGTCCGACGCCGTTCCGCCCTTGCTGGCGAGGCTGCCGGACACATTGAACACCCGCCGGTCGATCTCGGTACGCAGCGGATTTCTCGAAGCGACTACGGTGACCGTTTGCATTTGCGCCGAGGCCGTCTTCAGGCGGATCGTGCCGATATTTAAAGGGACTCCCGCCGCGCGCTGTCCCGCAGGAATAGCCTCCACGAAGGACTGATATCCCACCATGCTCACCCGTACCGACACGGCCGACGCCGGAGCGCTGCCAAGGGTGAACGTTCCGTCGGGACGGCTGATCACCTGTCCTGCAGCCGAGGAATCCCTGTGCAATAGCGTGACCGTAGCAGCTTGAATGGGTTGTCTGGTCTGCGCGTCGACGATCTTTCCGGTGAGCGCACCGCTGCTCTGTGCGAGACTGAACAGCGGGAAAAAAAGGATGAGAACAAGCGTCTTCTTCATGTATGAATGGTCCGTGGGTGAAAAGTCCGCAAAATTAACCCAATTTGCCCTGCTAAACCTGCTCAACGATACCGCTGGTGTAGGTATCTTCGCACTAAACCCATTTAATATGCCGATAAACAGGGAAGCTTATCTCGGAGTAAAGCAGGAGATCGGTGAAAAAGCAGTGCTGGTGGCTGTTTCGAAGACTAAACCAGTCGAAGATATTTTAGCACTTTATAGCGAAGGTCAGCGCGACTTTGGCGAGAACTATGTCCAGGAGCTGACCGAAAAGCAGGCGCAGCTGCCCGCAGACATCCGCTGGCATTTTATTGGCCATCTCCAATCCAACAAGGTCAGGTATATTATTCCATTTGTTTATTTGATCCATGGTGTGGACAGCCTGCGCCTGCTGAAGGAGATCGACAGACAGGCCGCGAAAGCGGGCCGGATCGCCGACGTTCTTTTACAGGTGCATATAGCCGAGGAAGAGACAAAGTTCGGGCTGGACGCGGCCGAGCTGGACGATCTGCTGATGGCCGTACGGTCCAACCCCGCGGAATGGGCGCATATCCGCATCAAAGGGCTGATGGGTATGGCCTCCTTTTCGGAAGACGCCGCCGCCGTCCGGGCAGAGTTCCACACACTGAAGCAGTTGTTCGACGCCCATTTTACGGCCCTGACGGGGCCGGGTTCCGGCATCCTGTCCATGGGCATGAGCGGGGACTATCAACTGGCTGTGGCAGAGGGCAGTACGATGGTACGGATCGGCAGCCTGCTGTTTGGGAAAAGGGGGTGACGGGCTTTGGCCGTCATCCGGGGAATCATTAAATTCGCAGGTTCAAGAAGTACTTATGACGGAGATCAAAAAAGAAGAAGAAAAGTCACTGAATTTCCTGGAGGAGATCGTAGAGGAGGATATGTCCGCGGGCAGGTACAAATCGATCCTGACCCGGTTCCCCCCGGAGCCGAATGGATATCTCCATATCGGTCACTCCAAGTCTATCGTCCTCAACTTCGGGCTGGCGCAGAAATACGGCGGTAAGACCAACCTTCGGTTTGACGACACCAATCCCGTAACGGAAGACACCGAATACGTGGAGAGCATCAAGGAGGATATCCGCTGGCTCGGATTCGAGTGGGCGAACGAGCTCTATGCTTCCGACTATTTCGAACAGCTATATCAGTTTGCCGAAGACCTTATCGGCAAGGGGCTTGCTTATGTGGATGACAGCACATCCGAAGAGATCGCGCGGCTCAAGGGTACCCCGACCAGTGTCGGTCAGGACAGTCCCTATCGCAGCCGCAGCGTAGAGGAAAATCTGCAGCTGTTCAGGGATATGCGCGCCGGAAAATACAAGGACGGAGATAAGGTATTGCGGGCGAAGGTCGACATGAGTTCGCCCAATATGCTGCTGCGGGATCCCATTATGTACAGGATCAAGCACGCCCATCACCACCGCACGGGCGACAAATGGTGTATCTATCCGCTGTACGATTTTGCACACGGACAGAGCGATTCGATCGAGAAGATCACACATTCGGTCTGCACGCTGGAGTTTGTACCCCATCGCCCCCTGTACGAGTGGTTTATCGACAAGCTGGAGATCTTCCCTTCGCACCAGTATGAATTCGCGCGTCTCAATATGACCTATACGGTGATGAGCAAGCGCAAGCTGCTGCAGCTGGTCAACGAGGGTTTTGTCACCGGCTGGGACGATCCCCGTATGCCGACCATCTCGGGGCTTCGCCGCCGCGGCTACACGCCCGAGAGCATCCGCCATTTTGCGGAGAGGATCGGCGTGGCCAAAAGGGACAATCTGATCGACGTTTCCCTGCTGGAATTCTGTGTCCGGGATCATCTCAACAAGATCGCCCACCGGCGGATGGTAGTTTTTGATCCGCTGAAGGTCGTGATCACGAATTACGAACAGGAAGAAGAGTGGCTGAGCAGCGAAGACAATCCGGAAGACCCCGAAACGACCCATCGCCAGCTGCCTTTCAGCCGCGAGCTCTATATCGAAAATGAGGACTTCATGGAGAATCCGCCGAAGAAATTCTTCCGGTTGTCGCCGGGCCAGAAGGTAAGGCTGAAAAGCGCCTATATCATCCAGTGCGACGAGGTCGTGAAAGATGCTTCGGGGAAGATCACCGAACTGCGCTGTTCGTATATCCCCGAGACCAGGACCGGCGAGGCCCAGGCCAATATGAAGGTGCAGGCGACGATCCACTGGGTCAGCATCAGGCATGCGATCACGGCGGAAGTGCGACTCTATGACCGGCTGTTCCGTGTGGAAGATCCGGCAAATGAAGAAGGAGATTTTAAGGAGTATATCAACCCGGATTCGCTGCAGGTGTTTCCCGCGGCTTATGCAGAGCCGGGTGTGAAGGACGCGAAATTCAGCGACCACTACCAGTTCCTGAGAAAGGGATATTTCTACCTGGACAAGGACAGTTCCGAAGAGAAGCTGGTCTTCAACAGGACGACCACGCTGAGAGATAACTGGGCGAAAGAACAGAAGAAATCATGATAAAAAAGGAGGCCGTTGGGCCTCCTTTTTCTTTTTTATTAATTGCCTCCTCCGCCACGCTGTGGCCGGTTGGCTTGTTGCCAGTCCTGGTATTTCTTGAACAGATCGGACCCGAGAACAGCTTCGACCCTTTTGTCGGCGGCTTCGCGCATCGGCTGGATCTTGGCCATCTTGTCTTCGCGGCTCATGGACTGATCCATGAAGATATCCCGCATCTTACCCTGCATATCCGTCTGGATGACTCTCATGGAATCCACCTGCACGGGTGTAAGTTTCAGGTCGTCTTTCATTTTTTGAAGCCGGGCTTCCATACGCTGACGCATAGCAGCTGTATCCATCATACGACCGCCCTGGGCGAAAGTAGATGTGGCGGAAAAAAGCGCGATCAGGAGTGCAGCGCAAACGATAAAATTTTTTCTGGCATTCATGGTTGAAAAGTTTTATAATGATTGTCCTTCGGCCCTTGCGGGGCCTTCATGATGGAGCACCAAATTTGTGCTAAAATCCCGTGCCAGGTACCGGATTTACGTAGGCGGCAAGAAGCCATTCGGGTCGTCGGTCAATCCTGGCTTTTTTGGCGTGAATATTGTATTTTCTCAACCGCTTTCACCCTGCCGCAGAATCAGCCCGAAACACAATTGAGGCCCCAACGGGGCCTCGTCCGAAGGACAATCATTAGCGCTTGGCCAGAGAGACGCTAATTTTTGTAACAGCGTATCCCTGGCAAATATTTCATTACACAATAATCTGTCTTTCAATATTGAGAGCATTTCTACCTAAAACTCTCATCATGCATTTGCTCCTTGTTAACCTATATGAGTTCGGGCTATTCCTACGCATACTTTTATGGATATCCGTACCACTGATCGTCGTGGCCCTGCTCGTCACAACGTGGCTGCACTATCGCAGTCGCCGCAGGGGTTTGGACGAGATGAGGCTTTCGATGCAGGGGATGGAGCTTTCAGCCAGGCCGGAGGAATTGCTTGCGGCTATTCAGGGAAGGCGGTTGACGGTGGGGGCCGGGACAGCCGGGAGCGATGAAGGCGCGGCCGGGAGTGACGAAGGCTCGGCGGGGGTTGAGAATGGTGAAGGTGTTGCCGGCGTGGAGGGCGCTGCCGGGACCGAACGTTCTGGCGCGGTGGTGGGCCATGTTGCGGGGGCTGATGCTGCAGATGGGGTGCCCCGGGGGGCTGAAAGCCCGGCCGGCGGCGAGGAAAGCCTAAGCGAGCGGGAGCGGAACAGGATG
>Ga0310811_10002414_pt1 | contig 23376 bp, 23 predicted proteins | sample YCmetagenome_FD_207642 | JGI IMG/M metagenome (GOLD analysis project Ga0310811, IMG submission 207642) | Soil microbial communities from experimental microcosm in Duke University, North Carolina, United States - YC | ecosystem: Engineered > Artificial ecosystem > Soil microcosm > Unclassified ... | reverse complement strand
AGTCGATGCTGATCAACACAGTGGGTGGAGGAGTGACTGGACGGTTTGAGTCGACCTCATCCAAGGACAAGAAGGGAGTGATCCACCGTGAGACTCTGATCGTGTCTGTCATGAAGGATGCGCTGGGCATCGAGCCAAAGGATCTGGCTCTGAAGCGCAAAGACGTTCAGAATCACGATCTGATGAAGGACATTCGTGAAGAGGTGGTAGAGGTAGCTCGTGGCGTGGTCAAACGCAAGTTCAAGGAGCTCGGTGGTGAGAACGGTGCAGAACGAAAGAAGTCCGAGACTCGGGTATTGTCATCCGATTCACCTCTTCGTTCGCCTGTCAAGATCAGGAAGATCACCAAGAGCAGTACGGTCAAACCTGAAGCCAAGGCAGAATCCAGTGAACGCTGTAGAAAATCCAACTGCTCTGCACCCGTTCAATCTGGGAAGAAGTGGTGTCCCACACATGTCAAGCTTTGGAAGGGGTTGGAAGCAGATCCGGAGGAAGTGGAACAGGAAGTCGAGTGAGAGTGTTGTATGTGATTCTGTGTATGTATGTGTCTATAGTTACTGGCATTCACTGTATATCTCGTTGTCTCACCAACCCAGTATCAATACAAAGTACACCTCTCTAACTAGTTATACACACACGCGTGATGCCCAAAACGAACGGAGGTGGCACAGCTCATAGGCGCCAGAAGAAGCACCGACAGAACGACGATGCGAGTCGTGAGGTGGTGGTCAAGTCAGAAGGCCAAGAGTATGCTCACATCACCAAAAACCTGGGTGGACATCGCTTTACCGGTGCATGCTTTGATGGACAATCGCGTCTCTGTCATGTACGTGGTGCGATGCAACGTGGGTCTCACAACCGTGTGAACGAGGGCGACATCGTTCTCATTGGCTTGAGAGACTACCAGGATTCCAAAGCCGACATTTTACACAAGTACAGTGCGGATGATGTGCGCAAGCTCAAGAGCGTAGGGGAGTTACCTAGCAACACGAATGTCAACGCGACCGATGGTCAACAGCTTACCGACACTGGCGTTGACTTTGATTTTGACTTTGAAACCATCTGAATCTGGGTGTATCACTCTTCAAATAGATATCTCTGCTCTACCACGATGAACCGTGCGTCACGTTCCGTCTTATCTCGTGTGGATCGAATGACACACTCATTCGGCACGGGTGCTCTGTTGGGTGGTGTATCGGGAGCCGTGTATGGTGGGTATTGCTGTGCATCTGATCGGCACCATACTTGGGATGATTATCTCATCGCAGTGCCCGTGTACTCAGCTGTGGGAATGGGTATGGGCTATGTATGGCCGGTAACGAGCTTATGGGTGATAGGAGGTGGTGTGGGATATTTGATACACAAGGTATCCAACCATCGTTCTGGATCCAAATGAGTAGATTGACTATTCCAATACAAAGGTGATTCGGTTCCGATCTGTTGCATTGTTCTATGTTGATACAAACTCCAACCTGTTTCAGACGTTCATCCACTCTCAACCTAGAATGGTTGGGAGTGAAATGATCTTCCTAGACACAATCCACTCCAGTCCATTCACAATCCAAGTACCTGATCAATTTGATTCTATCCCTCCTCTCCTCTCACACCTAATGCTGTTCGAACAACATCTGATTCCTCTGTCGTATCCCAGACGAATCTTTCTATACGTGTTGATGGGGTTGTTGACGTCTGGTGCACTTGTCCGTCTCATTGAGATGTACGTCATCACTACATTCCATGGTCATACCGGTATCGATTGTCCAACCACGTCTTCCATATCACCATTGACCTGGTTGTTATGGGATGGAGTGATTGGCTTGTACATTGTGATATTGTTTCGATTCATGACCGAGATCCGAGATCAGGAGCGTTCCATGACAGAATCACCTGAGCTTCGATTCCTGTTCTTGTTGGTAGTGGCTGGTTGGGGATTTGCCTTGTGCTGGGGTGCAGTAGGACTGATAGTGGTGTTTAACCACATGCCCACTGTGTGCAACCCACCCCTGCTTCTGCACTCGTTCCAATTCTTTGTGTTGTTTGATGTTGTATGGAACTCGATCTTGACCGTGACACTACTCATGTGTGTCGAATAGATACACCAAAAAAACGAGATGACCACCGGTCTATTGACTCTGAGAGATGCCATCCAGTTCATCCAGAACGATCTGGATACACGCACCCAGTTCTTGAACGAGTACTATCCGAACATATCCAAAGAGTCACTACAGGTGATGCGCACCCGACGCTTGCGTCCAATCGTGTTGTTAAGGCTAGAACTGTTGGATCAATCGCTCGGCCAGTCACACTTCAAACTCTCGGGTGGTCGGATTCGACGATCGTCTGTCTCCGTCTGCTCATCCTACCCACATGGATAAGTTGTTCATCATTCGCAACGGACTCAAATGCATGGAGGCCAGGTTTGAACAGCGCTCTCTGCGCTCGATCATGATATCGGTGTCCTCTTCGGCCGAATCCGTCTCTTCCAAGAGCGACAACATCCAGATCTCGTCATGCACCGTACATGATTACGAGGAACAGGTCAAGCATGTACTGGAGAAATATCAGAGACACACGTACCACCCATGTTTGCTGTGGCAAAGGCCTGCGCCTTCTCGGCTGATCGTTCGATGGATGGGTGGATCCTTGTCCAACCAGACACACATTGACCCTCTTGCCAACCTCTACTTTGTCAAGGAGTTCTCTGTTTTATGTGAGCGACTAGAACGACTGGCTCGATCATACCACCTGGAGTTTGCTCCTCGTGTGTGTACCGTTCTGCCCAGGATAACAGAGGACATACCACTGGCCAACATCTTCCATGGACGTACGGTGAGGCTGTATTACCAGTTGTACAGCTTGAGTCCGATATTTCGACAGCACTTCTTGTCACACGCTCAGGATTGGCGTACAGGGCTGAGCAGATTGAAGCAGTACCAGCAGTCACTAGGATATACTGCTAAGAGCGCTATCGTGTTCCAATGGCCATTCTGGAAGGAGGTCAATGACGACGTGAGCACTGTGACACACATGTCCAATGTGTTGAAGAGCATGGATTTCGCAGACGGTTCGTTTGAAGCGTGTGAACACGAGGTGAACGCAGACATGAATCACCTGACCCTCGCCAGTGTGGACAGGCAGAAGCAACTGATCATCATCCTGAACGAGGCCTTTCTCTGACCACACCCGTTCAAAAAAAAGCACACGCTCAGAAAAAATAGATACATTTCGTTCCCAATGTCCAAGGCTAATTCCCCGTCCACCATGAATGTGTTGAGGTGCTTCCGTATGGCCGAGATTGTGGTGTTCATCCAGCTGTTGATTGGTGCCATTGGCGTGTACATTGCATGGCGTTCACACAAGCTAGCTGAACGCAATCAACGTTCAGTGGTTTCCAACCCATCATATCCCACCACCAGTGGTTCGGGGTACTGCTCGGTCTCTACTAGCGAGTCTAACTCTCCACCCATTCCTACCCTTCATGCTCGAACGTTTCACGCCGTGCACCGCATATTGTCGAGTACTAACCCCACACCGGCCTATCCTATCACTGCTCAGCTGTGTACAGCACTGTTCATTGTGGACGCATTGGGGTCGGAGGCCGAGACATCGAGCGCTCAGCAAGCCCAAGCTCAAGCTCAAGCTTCTGGAACGTATGGATCGAGCTCTGGTTCAGCATCACCCTCTCCTCCCACACATCAAAGCATCATTGCCAATCGCGGGTATGTCAGTGAAGATCAAGAGCTCGGCTTCCTGGTCAGTGCACTGAACACCTACTACCTCTACGCGTACAACCTGTACTGGACAGGTACGGCAATTGCGAACAATCCATTCACAAACAACCAGTGCTTGTATCTTCTCCAACAGCAGAACAACCAGCAACAGTATGAGAAGCTCAGCATGGACATTGAGGCGTATGCATCCTTGGCAGTCAAGGTGCAGAAACCCACTGATGTGATTTACGCCCTGGTGATGACCTACTTCATCACACGGGTGCGCATTATCCAGGTACAGAACGAAACACTGGACTTGAGTGCATCCGCTGTGTACAATCCCAGTACGGACACGATCACATTCCAACCTCAGTTCATCACAATTGTGTCACCTCAACTTGGACCACTCACCAAGGCGTTGATCAGCACGGGAACATGTTCACCTGCTCAGCTGGCTTCGACCATGCTTCAGGCCGGTGAGCACAATCCTACCTTCACCAACATCTCGACCGGAAAGCAAAGCTATACCTTCATCTGTGGATCGGCATCCTAAACTCGTGTATAGGTAAGAAGAGACCTCATCACCCATTTATCGTCCCATCTGCAATTGTAATCCAATATATTACCCATCTTCTGAACCCACTCCAACTCATCATGGACTACAATTACTACCTACCTGATCACGATGACCAGTTTCACTATGAACGTCCAGACGTCGACTCTTCGGATCAACCCTGTCTCCACCTGACTCAAGAACACATCCTTAACCTAGGAACACACACCTGTCTGGACTGCGGAGAGAAGCTGTCTACGGATATGGCGGCCGACTCATCCACGGGTAATCAATGGAGCGGAGCAGGTGGACGAACAGCGGGTCGTGCATCCACGACAGCACGAGAGATGCTCAAGGATCTGAAACCAGTTGTTCGAGCGTCGGAACCCGTGGTCAAGCGCCTTCCCAAACCGAAGGAGAAGGCTATCAAGGTCAAGAACGACATGATTAAACCTCCCAAACCACCCAAGGTCAAGATCAAGGTCGAACGGGTCAAGAAGAGTGGCAAGGTCACCTCTACGCACGAATCTGGAACAACAAGTATGCCCACACCCAATCCTACCAAGACCAAGGTCAAATCATCTGTCAAGAAGGTGGAGGGTGAGAACGAGGCTACAACCACATCTAAACGTGTCAAGACAAAGACCACAGTTACTACTCCCATACCCACACCTTCTGAAACAGTCGTTCAGACAGATCCAAATGTCTCTCAACCCGTGCTATCCACTGTTCAAAGTACCATACCGAAGCCATCCAAAGCGTCCAAGGTCAAGAACAAACCAGTCAAACCAGTCAGTGAGGTGACATCCAACAGCGTATCCGGGAAGACCAGTCGAACAACACCACCACCCAAGCCTGTCAACCCCAATCCTCCCAAGTCGAAATCCATTCCTGTACGACACCCCGTTGCTCCACCTCGACTCCTCCCCTTGCCACCCACGGTCAACATTACTGCATCCGTTCACCTCGAAGCCGATCGATTGTTCCGTTCGCTTGGTCGTTCGGTTGGCAAACCTCAACGTGGGCACACTCGATTGGCGTTTGCCTGTGTCTTCACAGCGTGTGAACGACTAGGTGTAGCTCGTTCAGGGAGTCAACTCGCTCAGCAGTTTGGGATTCCTCAATCCGATGTGACCAAGGGTTTAGGAGAGTTCAACTCTCAGTACAGTGTGGATGAACGACAACAGATCTCGCAGTTGGATGTGGAATCCGAACTGAGAAAGCTGGTGCCTGAACGATACCCCGACGAATCCACGGAGACATTGGAGATGTTGCTTGAACTGTTGAACCAACACCTTAGCAGAGATTCACCCATGTTCTTGACATCTGATGTTGTTCAACAAGGAAGGCATCGACTGGCTCTTGGATTGATGCATTATTGGGATTGCTATTTGGAATCACAGAACCAACCTGTGGTTGCAAATACGGAACTTGTGAGTGCTGACGACGTGTACGCTGTAGCGTACGAGGTAGATCGATGTATGAAGAGTGGGTTGTTTGCTCAGAACAAGGTATCCAAAGCGGGGACAGGTGCAGGCGGTTGAGTGAAATTAGATACAGATGGGGTGGGTACAGATTGCACCACCACTTCTGGAACCGGTAAAGAGGGTGGAGATCGGAGGGGAACAGGAACAGAGGGGGAAGAGGATGTTGTTGTTGGATGTGCCTTGTTGTATTGGTACACCTTCCACGCCATGACACCCAAGATCAGTACACTACCCACGACACCCAGAACAATCCCTGCATCTCGTTCCCATGACTGACTTGAACTGTTGGTGTTGTAGGTGTATGTACTACCTGAGGGTGGAATGACTGAAGACGATGAGGAAGATGTTCCTGTCGATCCAGACCCAACCAACGAAGCAGGTAAGACAGTGACGGGTGATGCACTCGATGTGCCCTGAGCAATCGCCTGAGCCGTGGGGATGGCATCCATAGCATAGAACGTCGAGTAGTCGGGCAACGACGCACCGGGGAGGAGGTATGGAGAGATCTTGGAGGTCTTCTCGCCTGACACTGGGTCAACCACAGACAGCGTTCCTGCCTGGATCTTTTGAATGGCTGTGTTGTAGTACCCTGTATTGGGGTCAATAAAGTGATTGGTGAACTGTTGAATCGTGGCCTCATCAGGCGTTTCCACCGGAACGATGTTGGGATCCGAGACGGGCATACCCGGAAAGTCTGGTATCATGCCCACAACGTTCTGTTCCAACTGACACATGGTGTTCCCCTGTTGTAGTTTGAAGAAACCGTTGTCTCCCCAGCTTGAAGCCCAGCTGTTCTTTATGAGCCAGTAATCCATGTTGGACGCTGAATCGTGTCCGTAACCATAGATAGTTACGCAGTTGTGAACGAGCACGTTGTTGGCCAGGTATTCGTTGTACTCTTTGACATGGTAGTTGTACACCGTGCCGGTATGTGTGCTAATATCGACCTTCTTGATTCGCTTGTAGAGGAGCTGGTTCGACATGTAGTGTGAACGATCGCGTGGTAGTGGTGTGTGAAAATGAACTCCCCACCCACCTTTGGTCTCGACATTTCTGTTCTGTTTCATGGCATGATCATTAGGATGCACACGATTGTAACTGTAGGTGAGTCCACACCTCTGTAGAATCAGTGTGAGTTGTTCGGCCAATTGCACCTCGGCCGTGAAAATCTGACAGTTTGTCTTGAGCCATTCACCAGAACCATCTGTTCTCCACCATCCTGCCAGAAACTCGTACTGCTTCTGGATATCCATGTACAGCAGGTTGTGGTGGATAGACTTGTTGTTGGCCATGCCACAGTAGTGCGAGATCAACTTGCCTAGCTTCGTCGAGTAGAACGTGATGATGTTGGAGTTGGCGGTCTTCACTTGGTAAATGGAGTGGTTGATGGTCGGATCATAATCTCGAACGCACTGTATCAGATCCTGAACGAGCGCCTGCTTGTTCACCCGGTGGTAAGTCAACCGGAATTTGACACTCTTCACATTACCGGTCTCCTTGGAATATTCGAACTGGAGGTTACCATCACCCACATAATACCCCAGCAACCTGCACATGCTGGGCGTAAGAACAGGATCGGGTTCTATCACGCTCGTGTCGTACGGACTCACAATCCAATCACCCTCTTGTACATCCTGAACAGGCAACCACTGCAACTCCTTCCACCATTCTGTTCCGCGATTGAATCGCGCATTTGTAAATGGTTCTTGGCAGATCAGTACAGGGTGACCCTCTGTCAACTCTAGTGGCCTTGGGAACATGGTACTGTGAATGGTAAACAACCGTTCCTTGTCAACCTGTCTGGGTAATAACTCCTCTACAGGTTTCCATCCACCACGAGTGATGACATGATCACCTACCACCACTTGATCCGCTCGTTTCAAACCGTTCAATGTCTGAATACTCGTGTGAGGAAGAACACAGTGGCCACCCGCCGCAGTGGCGCCTGTAGCCGGTGCGTACACTGACTTACCATCATACACGGTCAGGAAGTCCTCGAACACCATGATTCCACACAGGACAGGACCGTACTTGACCAGGTCATGTTTGATGGCCGTGATGTCGTTTGCGATGTTGTAGCAGGTCTTGGCACGGTACTTGCGCATGGCGGTCTGGCCATCCAAACAGGTGTCAAATTGCTGTCCCTGGAGCTGGTAACAGTAGGGGAAGGACGTGCCATCCTCGGTCTGAGGCACATCATATGATGGTACGGAAGAAACGTTGCCTACCAAATCCACATACGTGGCATTCGTTCCTCCACCACTGGGATTCACCACCCCTCCCGAACCAGATGAACCACTGGAACTCGAGCTGGTGTTACCATTGTTCTTGGCAGGGAAGCACACCGACTCGGTGATTCCATCTGTATAGGCCGAACCTAGTGCATCGTACAACGATGCTCCATTGCACGCTCGATTGGCGTGCAAGTCCTTGTCTACCGATTGGTAGTAATCTACGTTCTGCCATTCGGAGGCGATCTTGGTTGCGTCGTACTTGTGACTGCATATGGTCAGCTCACTGGGTGCAGGTTTGAACTGGATTTGACCAAGGGACAAGATGGCAAATCGGTCGGCCAACGAGCTGGAACATCCGTGTGCCCAGCAATCACCACATGAGCCCTGGTCGAGTACGGGACACAACAATCCCTTCCACGACACTCGTCCATCAAAGCTTGCGGGTAACGCTTTGGCCTGAGTGGCAGTGGGTTTGCGGATGGTGCGGAACTGCTTGGCCACGGCCTCCACCTTCGGGTCGCTCGTTCGAAGCACCGTTCCGAACGCGTAAGTTTTCATTGGGATATTGGGGTTGCTCTTGATGAGCACTTGGGTGGCACCAGACGAATGTGGTGAGCTCCTGGTGCTGATCGCTTGATCTCCGCTACTGAAACGGGTGACAGGGGTCGTGGACGCGGGTGCCACCAACCCCTCCCTCAGTTTTTTGAGCGCGTCAACTCTAGGTTGTCGGGGAACACCTGACCTACATCGTTCCCTGGCCAGACAGGGTTCACAACAGGGTCAGGCTTCCAATATGTAGATGCACCAACACTGGGATCACCATAGAACGGAGATCCAGATACAGTGAATGCGGGAACACCGTTCTTCTCGTTCCAACTGGAATGTGTCCACTGGGTGTACTGGCTGTCAGCGTCCGGATCTTCGTAGGCATCTGTCCCTGTCCACCCGTTCCTGTTGTACTGATTCACCTGCCCATAGATCGAGGATGAACGCAAGAACCCTTCTCGACTGGTTGTACTCACGGATGGTGTACCTGGTGTACCCTTGATATCCTTCAAACACCCACCCTTCCGTGTGGAACACCAGTGCTGATCAGTCAACCCTTCCGAACGCTTGAGTAATCCACCGGGTGTGCGAACGGCATCCATGGTCAAGGTAGGAGCGTACGTGGGGTTGGAAGGGCTCACATTGGAACTGCTGGATGCAGGGAGGACTGCGCACGCTTGACTGCACATGGTCTTGAACCAGGCCTGTTTCATCCGTGTGGCCTGGCGACCGACATGGTGTGCAACAAACTCTTGACTAGAGCGGTGAAGGCACCAGTACAACAGAATGACGAGCACCAAGAACCAGAACCACGTCTTGGGTGTCATGCACACCCGTTCGGGATGAGGGTGGTACAACGCGTGCAGGTTTAAACTACTCATGTGCCAGTAGTCTTCGAAACGAATACCGTGTTCCTTTTTGGGTTAATAAGACCGGGGTGAGCAGAGTATTATACGACAATCACCACTGTCTCTATCACAGAAAACAATCCATGTCTGCAGTTCCGTCTACCGAGGTGCCAATCTGTCTGCAGATGGTGCAACTGAGTCCAACCGCAACCTGTTCCTTGAGGGAACTCAATCACTGCTACCACTCTGGAGTGCTGATTGGGTACAGGACTCTACCCGTTCTGAGCGAGACATCCACTCACAGGCAGGGTAAGTGCTCCGTATTCTCGACCACCACCACCCCAGAACACCTCCTGTCTATCGTGCTGAACCGTTCACCCGTCTCCTCCACATTGTTCTATACTGAGGGTGAGCCTGATGTCGAACGGGTCAAAGCATGGTTGAGGACAATCGATGATCACTACCCCATAAACACCAAAGGCGCCATTTACCTAGGTACAAAGATGGTGTCGGTACGGGAGTTTGTGTTCCGACGCCTAAAGACACAGTGGGTGAATCCATGCTGGGTGGTTATTGATTCCACAGAAGAAGGATGAGGAAGACGGGAGATCGGGAAGCTTCACGGGTGGTCTGGGTCTGATATGAGTATGTCTATAGGAATGTAAGAACCCGTGTCATTCTCCACTTTGCTCTGTATACCCTATATACCTACATTCGTCTACTCCCTCTCCTACCCATCCAATGTCTTCTTCTCTCCCTAGTTTCGGCAAGACGTCCACCAAACGCGATGTCAATGTGAATGGTCAGACCTTCCAAGCATCCCTCGCTCCAGCCATCCCCGAGTCTCAACTCGTTCCTATGCACCTGGAGGATTTGAAGAAGCCTGCCAGTTTGACCAACCCACCGCTCTCGGACGATGAAGTCAAGTCTGCTCGCGAAGCAGGTATGATCAATAAGGAGTTGACCAATACACAAGTGTCTGCATTCCGTCGTATGCGACAAACTCGTCACTACCTCCAACCAGATGGACAGAAGTTCGCTGTCATCTCGTGGGTGCCGTCTACCAAGGGTAAACCTGACCCAGACAATTGCTATGGCTTGATGCGCATTGCTGGATGCTTTGCTACTCAGGCCGAGGCAGATCGCCATGCCGAGAAGCTGTTGAGAACGGATTCTACACGTGAGTTCCTGATCACATTCGTCGGTCTGGACTTCCCTCTCACCACAGACAACTTTGGAGTGCTCAAGACCGAAGAGATTGACCTTCAGGGCAAGACCGAAGACATCGAGGCGCAGAATGCGCGCCGAGTTGCCGAGCTCGAAGAACAGAAGGCTCGGGAGATTGAGGATGCGCGTGATAACCTGCTCAACGATGTGAGTAAGAAACGCACGGCGGACGACCTTGACACCTACATTGAACTTTGTGTCAAGCAGGCACACAGTGAGGCCGAACGAACGCGTGCTATTGAACAGATTGAGAAGTGCAATCGTGTGGTGGTGGCAACCGAGCCGTTGCTCAAACACATTGCCGAGTTGCATCCCGAGTACAAGACAGAGGCGCCCAAGACATATGCATCAGCCTGTGCTCGTGTGGGCATTGACCCCGCCCAGAGTGCAGTCAGTCAGTTCCTGGATTTTGAACGATTGAAACCCCATCAGGTGGAGAATGCACCTGTCAACCCCCTCCAGAGTGGTGGTGTGGATGAACAGAAGTCTGAGAACGTGCAGACAGGTACCTTAACACTGGGAACGGGTCAGGTAGAGGATCAGGGTGAGACAGTGACATCAGAGTGCTGTACAACCAATGGATGTGATGGAGAGGGTCAAACTTGTCCGTGTGCCGAGGGTGAGAACCAGACCTGCTGTTAGGATAGTATCCAATGGTTGTAAACGGTGGAGATGGAATAGGAAAGCAAATAGATTCCAGATTTGCTTTCCTTTGGTAGACAAAACAGTGTGAGCCCCAGTGTATACGATCATCACCAAGTCCATACGCATATCCTGATTGACAAGACACATTCTATGACTTCGGCAATGTCACCGAATACCACACAGACCAACCCTGAGGACTGGAATACCCGTACCCATCAACTCCTGTCACAGCTTGATGCAAGTCCTGAATGTGATCGTGCTCTGCTCGTCGAGTTGTCCTGGTCGGCCTACAGTGCTCACTGCCGTGTGAACAGACTGCTTGCTAGCAAGACTACGAAGAAGACCATACGCGTACCCAATTTGGAATCGCATTTCTCCGAGAATCTGCTGGGTCTGTATCTATGGAATAGTGTTCGTCTCGTGCTGTGTTGGAACGGTCAGGAATCTGGGGATGGGATGCTCATCCAGTTTGATCCTGAACTCTCACGAATCATCCGTCGTACACCATTGGAATGCAAAGCGACGAGTGGAATTGGTCCGATCAGCTTCTCTCCCAAAGCGTATCTTGATCAGGAGCTCTGGATCGTCATCGTGCACCGGGAGAAGAACCAGGTGCAGTTTGTCAAACGAACTGACTCGATTGATTCGATTCAGGTTTCCAAGAAGGAAACGATTGGAGATCAACGCAACGCTGGCAAACGTCCACGGTTACTGGCTGAACAACTCGTTGACAGCAACCAAAAGTGGCACACAATCACGTCTGTGTTAGACACATATCGAACGCATCCCATCCCGCCACACGTGGAGAAGATGGCCAACGATTCCAGTCAATGTATAGGACACGTACGAAATGGAGAACGATGCAAGAAACCGGTGTGCAAGACCAGCAAGACACACCAGTATTGCAAGCAACACGAGAGCCAAGAGACTGAGCAGAAAGAGGCCGTAGTGCACACCACATCCATTCCCCTCCAAGCTGACACCGATTCAGACTCATCCCAACTGGATAGTTTGAGTGAACAGATCACTCAATTGACCATTGTAGAGACTACACCCACACAATTGAGACATGTCGACCTGTGTGCAGGTTCAGGTGCGTTCTCGCTGGCTCTGTCGAACACCGGCCGATTCCGTACCGTCTATGCGAATGACTTTGAGTCCAAATGCAAGCCTGTGTTTGATACCAACATTCGTGATGTCAAGCTGACTGTGGGCGACATCACCACCATCCCTATCGATTCGATCCCCGGTATGGATATCATCACTGCTGGATTCCCATGTCAGCCATTCAGCATTGCAGGTGAACGAAAGGGACTGAATGATCCGCGTTCCAATGTGTTTGGACGGATCGTGGACATGGTCAAGCATCACAAACCACGGTTTGTTCTGTGTGAGAACGTGTTTAACCTGCTGGCCATGGAGAAGGGACAAACATTCAAGACATTGATCGATCTGTTCAAACAACACAACCCGGAGTATTGCTTCAAGCACATGGTGTACGACACATGCGAACACACCGGCATCCCGCACCATCGAAAGCGTGTGTACATGATATGGTTCAAATGGAAGGAGGATCACGGTAGGTTCGCCTTCCCACAACACAAGGTAGACAAGAAGAGGGTGTCGGCGTTCTTGGAACACAAGGTGGACGACCAGTACTTCTATGACAACAAGCAGTACAAGGATTGGCGTACCATCCAAACAGCAGTCACGAAGAACGTGCACACCACTAACACGGTGTTCCAGTACAGGAAGAATTGCGTTCGAGAGAACAAGAGTGGAGATGTGCCTACCTTGACTGCCAATATGGGCAAGGGCGGACACAATGTACCCCTTATTCTGGATGGAGACCGTGTGCGCAAACTCACACCACGTGAATGCTTTCGGTTCCAGGGCTTTTCCGACAGTTACACATGGCCAGGAAAGACGAAGGACAGCACGCTGTATGCGATCAGTGGTAATGCGATCACCTTGCCTCTAGCTCAGATGATTGGCGCTGAGCTGGTCAAGCTTCTGAAATAGACTAGCGTGTCACACAATCCAATATCTATCTTCACAGATGAGTGCTTGATGGTCTGGGTGCACATGAGTGATGTCATCGCAGGATTAGTACAACAAGCGTTCCAAATTAAGCGAAGGGTGTTTCCACAGAGAGATATCGGTATATGGCCATTTCAGAGATGTTGCAAGAGAAGAAGCGAGCACAGGTAAGGATGGACGACTGATTACTACTAGTACAATAGAACATAGACACTGTTAATCGATCGGGAATCTATCCTGTCTGTATTGGTAACTCTAACTAACCTATTCCTGTCTCCATTCACAATGTCAGTCTTCCAGCACAGCATCCAGCTTCCTCACCTTGCTCCTCCTCCTGACATCCACGGGCGTAACGGGATACTCGGTCAACTCTTGCAACCACCCGTGTGTGTCATCTGCTAGTTGATTCAGTCTCGTGGTGTGAATCAACTTCCCCAAGGCTGTGTTGGGATTGACGTTCTGAGCTTTGCTAACGTACTCGGGCTTTTGACTGATTTCAACCAGCTTCTTCTCAAACCAATTACCCGAACGGCTCTGCAACGTCCTTGTCCACCGGTCATCTCTGAGGTGAGCAGAACGGCTCAACAGCTGGATAGCTCGCCTGCGCTTGTTGGAGTCGCCTACAATCCTGTGCAGGGCATCCAGGAACAGGTTCCTCACCCTGACGTTGGCCTTGTCAACCTCGGTGAATGACAACCCTGAGTTGATGCGTTCAATCCTCTGACTCAGTATCGATTCGTTCTCACAGATGAATAGCTTGAGACATACGGTGAAGGTGAACTTGCGTGCACCGGGTGTGTTGCGACTCATCTCAATCATCTCTTTGGCGGCGGTGTAGCGGTGCTGACCGTCAAGCAAGGCTAAATGACACTCGACTGAGGAGTCAGACATGGACGCCCAATAATCATCCAACAGGAGTGCGGCGGTGATCTCCAATGGATCAGCATCGGGGTGACCTTGAGTAGCGTACAGGCTATTCTTGAGTTTGGCCACGTGTTCTGCATTTACATTCCTGTTCAAGGAGTGCAGGTACAGCTTGTCAAATAGTTTCTGATCAGTCTTGATCATGACGTGAGAGCTTGTCCAGACCTGAACGACTTTCCCACCATAGTAACGAGCGATGTCGTTCACATCCAAAGGAGGGATGGCAGGTGGTACTTGTTGTGTAGAGGGCACGGATGCAGGTGGACGGGCTGGGATAGGTGGAGGAACGTTTGTATTCGTCTCCATGTGACCGGGAGATGGTGGTGCTGGTGCAACGCGGTTTGGAACGGGTGGAGGCACGCTAGACATGATTGGGATAATAGAGTGGATAGTGTGAATGAGACTGGACAGTTTCATCTATATGCATCTAACCCATGTCATTCAGATCTCCTGTGTCATCCGTCGCTTATTCAATGCTTCCATGATGATCTCACGCTCTTCATCTTTCGACAGCTTCACACGTGAAAGCATGCACTGGTACACCATGTTCGGAACGATCTTGTACATAGTCAGCCATGTGCCTACGCTAACAGTGTCGACTTGCTCAGCTGTACCTATCGTTCTGGATATATGCCACAAGTCCATTGCAAACGTATCGAGTGGTGGATCAGTTCCATGGGCACCCTTCCACAATGTACGGTCAATCAGATGAGCAGAAAATCCGATAGCCACCAGAGTCGCCTTACCGCTGTACTGGTGGGTGTGAAGGAACTGTTTGAACTTCAGCACTTCGTTCCGAACAGACGTGTCATCGTCAATCGTTACGTCTGGAATCACCCAACCACAGTGATCATCCACATACTCCCCTACTTCCGTTACCATACCATTCAGGTAGCACTGGACAATGGGATCATCTGACGGGTGCTTGTTCATCAAAGCGCGAAATGTGCCATCCCAATTGTCATCATTCGTATCATAATGATGACAGAGCGTTCTCAAATACGCTTCGAGCTGTTCGTTCAGTGTGGGTGTTCGACGCATGCTATCGACAAGGGCTGACACGACCGCAGTTAACGACTGACCCGACATGGTGTATGTAGATGGGACAGGATGAGTGACTGAGTGACTGAATGAACTCTGAATCTATTCACTGAAAGAGATTGACATGTGCGGATCGAAACTCTGCCCACAGCTCTTTCACAGATGTCGACGTGGAGTGCGATGCGATCGCTTCATCCAGCAATTCCGTAAACGATGCGCTTGGTTTTGTCGCTGGATTGGTGTTCTTCTGTTCTGAATCAGACTGAACCGTCTGATTGGATACGGTCAACGTGGATGGAACCATACGCATGATCACCTTGACGTTCTTCTGTGCCCGCAACACCGAGGCTTCCATCCCCCTCGTCCATGTGGCAATCTCTTCCTGGGTGCCCTTGACAATCACACGCGTGTGCTGTTCGGGGTCGAACGGTTTCTCCGTCAACAGTTTGCTCAGATCGTTGGGGTGGTTGACCTCGACTGTTGTTCGGCGAAGAAAATTGACCGCGATCGGCACGGGGTCGGAACGAGTAGTACCTTGGGAGGAGCACTTGAGCACCCAAAGCTTCTTGTCGTTCGACTCTCCGTTCGATACAGGGATGTAACTACCCGTGTAGAGCAGATTGGGAGATGCCCAGTGTGAATCATGGATATGTCCGCTAATCACGAGCGGGTATTCGGGTAACCACGTATCTGCCTCCTTCAAGAGATGACCGATGGATTGGATGTTGGTGAACGATTGGTGACACAGGATGGTGTGGAACAGGGTCATCCATTTACGTTCTGGGTATGTCACATCTAGCGCTTCGATGAACCGTCCGTCCGGTGTGTACGGCATGAACAGCATGCCAGGAAGAGACGGGATTTCTGTTGGACGGTCGATGACGGTCAACCGAGCGAGAGGGTTTAGGGTGTACACAATCAACCAGTGATCAGGAGTCAAAAACACCTGGTTATGAGCCATGTCATGGTTCCCACATAGAACCATGACATGAACGGGTGGGTGGATAGACAGCAGGTTGCGAAGGAGCTTGTCTGCGCGTGCCAGTAGTGGTTGTTCGACGTGGCTGTGCCGATCCAACAGGTCACCCATCAGAACGATGTGAGTGAGTGGAGATGATCCAGTGGATTGAGCCTGTGCATACTCGGCAATCCATGATTCCAGGCGTGGGATTGCTGACAGGTTATCGTGACGAATATGTTGATCGCCCACAAGGAGCAAGTGTGGGGTGGAGGATGTAGTCATGATAGTGAGAAATGAGGCACACCACGTATTTAGTGTGGTCGTTGTCTCCTTCGGACAGGCACCACTTCCTTGGGTTTGGGAGCTGGCACCTTCTGGCTCGACTCGAACGGTCGAACAATGACCAACTCTGGCCAACGTGTACCACTGTTCTTGGCCTTGCTCGATTCGCACATCGAGTATGACCAGCGACACTCGTAGATCACCACCCCTGGGATGTTCTCATACAGGTTCTTGATGTATGGAACGTTGTTGTATGACATCATCCATCCTCGCTTAGTCTTGAGGTAGTCATACAGGCGCTTGTGATCGAACTCGAGGCAGAGATCTCCATTCTTGCCATACATGCGCGTAACGCGTTCAAAATAATAGGGCGGATCGAGGAACACCACTGCACCTTTGGGACGATTTTTGAGTTCGATGGTCAAGAAGTGCTTCCAGTCACCGTGGTGGAAGGTGACGTTAGACAGATCAAACTTGGACAGAGGTGTAAAGTCGCGTCTCACCATGCGTTCCGCCATGCTTGCACAGTACCCACCACTCAACCCGAGCGAAGCAAACGATGTGCGATTCAAAATGTAGTAATCGAGTGCACGGTCTAGCTTGGTGCCGGCTCCACGTTCGGACAGGATACGTTCACGTGCCTTGTCAAACATCGACTTGGTGATACGTGGTAGAGCCTTGACTCGATTGGTGAACTTGATGGGGTTCTGTTGGAACTGTTGCCAAAAGTTGATCAAGCGGTGGTCTGTGTCGTTCGCATGAACGGGGATATGCTTGTCCTTGTTCATGCTCAGTTCAAATGACCCACCACCTATGAATGGACTGATCAGGAGCGTGGCGTGTGGGAAGTGGTGCTCAAAAATCGACCGCAGTGTAGGTATGGCTTTCGATTTGCCACCCGAATAGCCAATCGGACTGGCAGTGGTTGTCATCTATTCGCTGTCCGACCTGTTTTTCTGTATGGACACAGAACATCAGTGGAGGATCGATTCATCACCTCACCTCCCTTACACCATCTGCATGGCATACTCCTGCACTTCCACACCCGTCTCAAACACATCACCGCATGCCTCCACAGACACCCTCAGATTCAACACCTCTACCCACACACGTACAATGACAGACAGGTCGTGGATTCGCACGGTCAACATCTTGCTATCATTACTCACTATATACCACGAACTCCAGCTATCATCCAGAGACACAGGACTCTGTAGTATCACGTGCTCCATCAGATCGACATCCTGTCGATACAGAGCTCGAATTTCATTAGTGGACGGATCAACACTGGCGGTCAGCATCACCTCGTCCAGATGGTATCGATTCATGTTCACCACAGTAAGCGAACGCAGAGACTTGATGGATGCAGTGCCTCCTGTTCCACTCCATACCCCATCCAAACGGAACGTGGATGTGCGAACCAATGTGGTGACCACGACCGTGTCACACGTTGCACTCACTACATGCCTGGGTACAATGTACTCCAGTTCAGGAATGATACGAACATTCACTTCAGACTGGAACAATCCACCATACATTCTGAGGTGAACGAATCGAGAGTCAATCTGCGTTCGGTTGAGGAAGCGGATGGTCATCATCTCCATTCCATTACGGCATGTCCCCTGGTCGTGAATGGTTGATTGTTGCGAATCCAACCCATTGGACTCCACAATACACATGTGCCACTGAGCGGATGGCTTGTCCATCTTGAGCGTGAATATCATATCCATAGAACGCACAGGTGCCCAGTACACGTAATCCATGTTGGGTGTGCCATCCGTTCTCAGTTCCAGAGAAGTGCACCTACCAGAGTGCTCACAAATCACTATATTGGGTTGGAATATGTTCAGTTCACCTTGCATGCGTTCAAACACGGGGTTCAGAGACACCACATCCGCTCGACACATCCACATTGAGTGCATACTAAGACCCGTACACATCACTACCAGAACAAACAGCATAAATTGACTCACTGATGGATGTTCTGACACCAACACGGTACGAAGGATAGACGAAGACATGACGATGAACGAGATACAGGAACAAACACAGATCGAGGGTGGAGGATGGATGGGAGACGGATGAAGAATGATATTCAATGTCCCATTCAAAAAGTACTACCTTACAGAGCTCTCCTCCACCTCCTTCTGTCTATTCGAATGCCATCCAAGCGTCGAACCGTTGTGAACCCACGCACTCACCGATCCGTCAAGGTCGGTGGGAAGACCTACATGCGGATGAAACTGCCTAGCCGACTCTTCTGTGGTTCGAAACCACGCACCTTCCCTGTGTATGACTTGGCGCACGCTAGGGATGCACTGAGTCGAGCTCACTTTGATCGCAACCCAGCCAAGGTCAAGGCGTGTGCGTACCGAAGGATCGCCGTTCTCAAACGTTCCATGAGCACAAAGACCAAACGCAAAGTTAAACGTTCTGTCAAGACAAGCAAGCGAGTGTCCAAGAAACGCACCACCAAGCGAGTGTCCAAGAAACGCACCACCAAGAAGTAATCATACCTCATCCATCCATCCATTCATTGATCATGTCTACTGACACACCTGATTCTCGTACCACCGTTCACATGAACGAAACTACAACATCATCGTCTCCACCTCGTCTGCCGTACCTGGATCACATTGGATGGCCACGCAGTTCTCGTGCACCTGACTCCTGGGCGTGGTTCGTGTTGCATGCAAGATGGGAGCATGGGCATACCACCCTTCGTGTGAGAACACAGAATGAAGAATCATACGTAAATGAGGTTGGTGAGTCGATTGGCTATTACATGAGAGATAGTGAGGACGATGAGCACCCAATATACGTTACGGGATACATGTACGACAGCCTGGATACTATATGTTGGCATTTGAGTCGATGCCGTCCCAATCAATGCAGTCTAGGCAAGGCTGGGACGTGTGCACGCTCTGAATAGAATACATGAGATGGGTATCATAGACACTCACAACTCATCCTTCTTCACCCTGAATGACCTTGATTTCTGAACAACAGTGTGGACTGTTGTTCAGAAACCTAGTATGAGTGATGCGTCCGATGAACTATTCTCCGGTGGATATCCCATTACCTTGTTTGATGCGCCGATCGATGTAGTGAACGAGTACCTGTGTGGGGTATGCACAAGTGTGTGTAAACAGACCGTCTCTCCTGAATGCTGTGGTCAGCTGTTCTGCACCGAGTGCTACAGCAAATGGACGTCATCTAAACCCACCTGTCCCACGTGTAAAACACGCGATCCGAGCTTACAAAAGGTCTTTTTTGTCGATCGCAAAATCCGCACATTACCACTCACGTGTCCAAATGGATGTGGACAGGGTGGTCTGTACCTTGGAACGAACGAGCAGACGTTGAAGACGCATCTTCAAGAACAGTGTCCACGAAGGGCAGTCACATGTACACAGGGCTGTGGGGGAAGCTACATGTGGTGTGAGGAGGAACAACACCTAGCGACACGGTGTTTCCGAACCTGTCCAAACGACTGCGACTTGGTCACACTAGGTGGTACAGTGTTGAGAGACGGTGGCATGGTATACAGTCCACACATTGAACCTTATGTCATTCGGTATTCAAGGAAGTGGAGAGAGGAGGTGAAGATCGGCTCGATCTTGGACGTCTATGACGGTGACTTGTGGTACGCAGGACGAGTGATTGCTGTACAGCAACCTGATTCACCCTTGACCGTAGTGAGGTGGAGAGTACGATATGCAGGATGGAGCGAAAAACACGACAAATTGATACCAGGGAACAGTGAGAACCTGGCTCCGTTACACACGTACACCACGCCCATGAGATGTACTCGTTACGTTGGATCGACATTAGAGTGTTCACATGTCTGGGACAGTGCGATGGTGACGAAGGCAGATATGGTGGATGTCGAGTACTCGGTGAGGAAGCAGTACCTGTCAGAGGAACTAGAGCACCACCTTCAATCCGAGTGTCGAAAATCCATGGGAACATGCTCCGTGTGCTCAACCAGAATTGAACGTCAACAGATGGAGACGCACAAGCTCGATACATCACACAGGCTAGCAGTGTTGGAACGAAGGTTGAATCGCGTGGCATCAGTGTGTGGAGTGCATTTGAGGGTGACTGTGTTCAGCACAGAGGATGATAACGATGCTCAGTTTGTATTGACAGAATAGATTATACGCTACTCATCTTCTGGTCTTAACACACAACTGTCGGTGTTTGATACGCAACGCCTCGTCCAATGCCATCCGTCTCTCTGCGGGTGTCAATGTGACTCGCGACTCCATACATTCCGTCACCAACTTCAGACACACCTTGCGCATGCCATAGAACACACCAAAACTGACATCTGCACGACCAGCCAACATCCTCGATTCATTCCACAACTGAACACACGAACTCAGACCAACGCCATACCCATCGTTCTTAGCTAACGTAGAATGCACTGTGTCAACCTTGAGACCGATACGTACCAACTCCTCTGGTTCCATATACTGGTGTTCTGTGAGGAACTGCTTGAACGCTTCGATCTCACCGGACATGACTGTCCAGTCATCGTGTTCGAATAAGACGGGCACAGCACCCGTCCGAGTGGTCAGGTACTGCTCAATATGTTCGAGGTATTCTGGAACGAACAGGTATGTTATAGGACAATCGCCTTCAAACTCTTCTGTCCATGTCTCCATGTCATCATACGAGTCGTCATCATGCGAGTCGTCATCATTTGCCCAGACTTTAGAAGCGACGATGTGGTTGTCCAGCGCTACAACGTACCTATGAAGCCGTTCAAAGAGAGACGTCGATTGGATCATGGAGTGAATCGCAGATCCAACCACGTCCGATAGAGACTGACCACTCATGATAACTGGATAGGTAGCGAGATGGATAGTTGGGAGGGATATAGATGGATGAAATGTGAGATAGGATGAATGAGGTGTGTGTAAGGTCAACCAACTGCTATCCACCCTCCACTTACACACACCATTCACCCATACAGATGTATTCACCATTTCTCAAACCTACTCCCACTCAGCACACATCCACCTATCTCTATTTCATTCTCAACTCTCACCATGCTCGAAGAGAACAATTCCATGTCTTCCACCCTGGATGATGGTATTCCAGTCGTCCTCACCACCTCCGTAGTGGAGGAGGTGTCCATGGATACGTCCATGTCCCTTGATACTACGGAAGAGGAACAGATGCTCAAACTCATCAGCTCAGATGGCAAGGTGTTTGAACTACCCAAGAATGTTGCCCTCCAATCCGTACTGGTAAAGACCATGTCTGAGGGAGACAAAGAGGCACAAGACATCCCGTTACCCAATGTCAACTCCATTGTCTTGGACAAGGTTGTTCAGTACCTGATGCATCATGTGAACAACCCTGCTCGTGAGATCGAGAAGCCACTGAAATCGTCCGATATGAAGCAAGTCGTGTCGACCTGGGATGCCGAGTTCGTTGATGTAGATCAGACCCTGTTGTTCGAGATCATTGTGGCCTCCAATTACATGGATATCAAGCCGTTGCTGGATCTGTGCTGTGCCAAGGTGGCTTCGATGATGAAGGGTAAGACCGCTTCAGCCATACGTCGTACGTTTGGATTGCCTGAACCTGAACCAACCGTTCGCACACCTGTCCCTGAGGTGGTTGAGGAAGAGCGGAAGGACGATGTGAAGGAGGACGATGTGAAGGAGGACGATGTGAAGGAGGACGATGTGAAGGAGGACGATGTGAAGGAGGACGATGAGCGCATGGATTAAATACATGTGTGCTAGGGGTGATTGGTGTGATGTTGAGGACGAAAGGTGCGATCCGATGAGATTAGTCTGATTACATAGATTTCGAACTCCTCATTATTCATACAGCTTCATCATTTGATCCTACTCCGTACTTATATCATCGTTCTCTTATTCCAGTCACCTCACTGAGAACGACCTGTTCCAGTCACCTCACTGAGAACGACCTGTTCCAGTCACCTCACTGAGAACAACCTGTTCCAGTCACCTCACTGAGAACAACCTGTTCCAGTCACCTCACTGAGAACAACCTGTTCCAGTCACCTCACTGAGAACGACCATGTCTATTTCTGATCCGTTCGTGAGTATGTATCCACAACTGAAGGCTCTCCATTTGCCTCCCATTCCCTTGTCTACTGCGTGTGACTTGTTGCAGAAGGCGGTTGAACAACCTGTGCTGTACCAATGCTGTACTAGTCAACGCGCTCTCGATACCAACTTTTCTGCCTCTCTTAGGAAGATGAAAGCCACGGGGGAGTTTGTCTGGGGTGTCCCTATCGAATCATCCAAAACTGCCGTTCGTCACATGACACTCGCATTGGATAGGGGTGCACCAGTGATACTGTTACTCAAGTGTACCAGATTCACCGCAACGTCCAGTCAACATTTGCGTCCCTCCCGTGGAATGGATTGTACCGCGTTTTATGGTGTGATGTCGCTCAAGTCAATAACACACGTGAAGAATCCTGCACAGAAGCGAGCGTGGTATCGCGACATGGGCTGGACTGTTCGACCTGACAGTAAATGGACTCACAAATTGGTTGGAGAAACGATCCTTCCTATCTATTTGAACGTCGAGAGGTGGACACCAAGACCCAGACAGACGATACTCACCATGACATATGAGCACAAGTGGTGGACAAGAACTCAGCAATATTTCCAACGCTTATGTGTAAGGTATGGCGTTCAAGATCGATCTAGTTCCAGTACCGACTCTGACGATGATTCTGGTGATGAGTATGAAGATTCATCTGTCGAGCCGAATCCATCTGTCGAGCCGAATCCATCTGTCGAGCCGAATCCATCTGTCGAGCCGAATCCATCTGTCGAGCCGAATCCATCTGTCGAGCCGAATCCATCTGTCGAGCCGAATCC
>Ga0310811_10002411_pt1 | contig 23386 bp, 15 predicted proteins | sample YCmetagenome_FD_207642 | JGI IMG/M metagenome (GOLD analysis project Ga0310811, IMG submission 207642) | Soil microbial communities from experimental microcosm in Duke University, North Carolina, United States - YC | ecosystem: Engineered > Artificial ecosystem > Soil microcosm > Unclassified ... | reverse complement strand
AGCGTCCCGCTGGCCAACCGGGCCACGATCGGCAACATGAGCCCCGAGTTCGGCTCCACCTGCGCGATCTTCCCGATCGACGAGCAGACGACCGACTACCTCAAGCTGACCGGCCGCTCCGCGGAGCAGGTCGCGCTCGTCGAGGCGTACGCCAAGGAGCAGGGCCTCTGGCTCGACCCGTCGGCCGAGCCCGTCTTCTCGGAGTACATCGAGCTCGACCTGGCGACCGTGGTCCCGTCGATCGCCGGGCCCAAGCGCCCGCAGGACCGCATCGCCCTGACGGACTCGAAGTCGGCGTGGCGGGCGGCCGTCCGCGACTACGTGCAGGGCGACAGCATCCAGGGCCCCACGGACGAGTCCTCCGCGGAGTCGTTCCCGGCCTCGGACTCGCCGGCGATCTCGCACGGCGGCAACGGGGACGTGCCGCACCCCGCCCACCTCAACGGTGAGCGCCCGCACCGGCCGACCCCGGTCACGCTGTCGGACGGCACGACGTTCGAGATCGACCACGGCGTGGTCACGATCGCCGCGATCACCTCGTGCACCAACACCTCCAACCCGTACGTCATGCTCGGCGCGGCGCTGCTCGCCAAGAACGCCGTCGACAAGGGTCTGGTGCGCAAGCCGTGGGTGAAGACCTCGCTCGCCCCCGGCTCCCAGGTCGTCACCGGCTACTTCGAGCGGTCCGGCCTCACGCCGTACCTCGACAAGCTGGGGTTCAACCTCGTCGGCTACGGATGCACCACGTGCATCGGGAACTCGGGCCCGCTGGAGCCGGAGATCTCGGCGGCCGTTCAGGAGTCCGACCTCGCGGTGACCGCGGTGCTCTCGGGCAACCGCAACTTCGAGGGCCGCATCAACCCCGACGTCAAGATGAACTACCTGGCGTCGCCGCCGCTGGTCGTCGCCTACGCGCTGGCCGGCACGATGGACATCGACCTGAACAACGAGCCGCTCGGCACGGGCTCGGACGGCAAGCCGGTGTTCCTCGCCGACATCTGGCCCGCGCCCGAGGACGTCGCCTCGGTGGTGTCGGAGTCGATCGGCCAGGACATGTTCCTGCGGGACTACGCCGACGTCTTCAAGGGCGACGAGAACTGGCAGTCGCTGCCGATCCCGACCGGCAACACCTTCGAGTGGGACCCGGCCTCGACCTACGTCCGCAAGGCGCCGTACTTCGACGGGATGCCCGCGTCCCCGGAGCCGGTGACGGACATCGCCGGCGCGCGGGTGCTGGCGCTGCTCGGCGACTCGGTCACGACCGACCACATCTCGCCCGCCGGCTCGATCAAGGCGGACTCACCGGCCGGTCGCTACCTGCGCGAGCACGGCGTCGAGGTCAAGGACTTCAACTCCTACGGCTCCCGCCGCGGCAACCACGAGGTGATGATCCGGGGCACCTTCGCCAACATCCGGCTGAGGAACCTCCTGCTCAACGGTGTGGAGGGCGGCTTCACCCGCGACTTCACCCAGGGCGGCGAGCAGGCGTTCATCTACGACGCCTCGAGCAACTACCAGGCGGCGGGGATTCCACTGGTCGTCCTCGCGGGCAAGGAGTACGGCTCCGGGTCGTCCCGTGACTGGGCGGCCAAGGGGACCGCGCTGCTCGGTGTCCGCGCGGTCATCGCGGAGTCCTACGAGCGCATCCACCGGTCGAACCTGATCGGCATGGGCGTGCTGCCCCTCCAGTTCCCCGAGGGGCAGACCGCGGCCTCCCTCGGACTCACCGGTGAGGAGACCTTCGACATCACCGGGGTCGAGGCGCTCAACGACGGGACGACGCCGGCGACCGTGACGGTGAGGGCCGGCGACGTCGAGTTCCAGGCGGTCGTGCGGATCGACACCCCCGGCGAGGCCGACTACTACCGCCACGGCGGCATCATGCAGTACGTCCTGCGGTCGCTGCTCGCCAAGAGCTGACCTCAACCGCCTTGAGCCGCCCGGACCTCCGTCCGGGCGGCTCACTGGTTTGTCACTTCCGCAGCAGGTGCTGGAGAACGCCTTTCAACTGGTCGAAGACCGCGTCGTCCACATGCCCCAGCCGCCGATGGAGCCTGCGCACGGATACGCTCCGCAACTGCTCCAACATGGCCCAACTCGGCTTGTCCAGACCTGTTTCCAGGGTGTCGACTGCGACGTGAACCGGCCAGTCACGCCGCGTCGTGGTGACGGGTGCCGTGATCACGAGGCCGAAGGGGAGACTGTTGAGCGCTGGACCGCTCATGATCACCGCAGGCCGTGTGCCGGCCTGCTCTCGGCCGAGCGGCCTGCCGTAGTCAGCCAGCCAGATGTCGCCCTGATCGACCCCAACGTGCTCCTGAGGGGTGAGATGGGAGAAGTCCTCCGGCTCGAGGCCGTCCGCCACGGCGTTGTCGAAGATCGCGGTTTCGGCGAGATAGTCGGCCCAGGCCTCGGGATCCGCCTGAGTGCGCGCGACCGCTGCCGCGGACTCCTGGATGAACTTCTTGTGCTCGTAGTCGGCGACGGCGTCGTCGATCACTGCGGTCATGGGTCTGCATTCCTGTTCGGCGATGTCCGCGATCTTGTCGCGAGTAACGGTGGTGACCCTGATCGTCGTGTGCTTCTGCTCGCCGTTCATACGAAAGAGGCTACGCCGATGTCTACAGATGGGTCTATGGCGACGTCATCGAGATACAACCATACGAGTCGCCGGTTCGTGTTCGCAAGAGAATTCGATTACTGACGGTGATTGACGGCTTAACCGGTTGCCGGGGGACGTCGGCTGACGGCAGGGTTGCCCGGCATGTGGTCTGAGCTGTTCCCGCTGCTCGCGGGTGGTGTGGCGGTCTTCGTGGGTGCGGTCGTCCAGGGAGGGATCGGATTCGGTCTGGGCCTCATGGCCTCACCGCTGATCGCCATCACGAACCCGGGTGTCATGCCGGGCGCCGTCCAGGTCGTCAACGCCACGCTGCCGCTGTTCACGCTGGCCGTCGAGTGGCGCCGGATCGACTGGCGCGGCCTCGGCTTCGCCCTCCTGGGAAGGCTGCCCGGCAGTGTCATCGGGGCCGTCGTCGTGGTCTACGTGAGCACCAGTGCGCTGGGCGTCCTCGTCGGGGTGATGGTGGTGGCCGCGGTCGCGCTGACGGCGCGGGCGCCGGCGGTGCCGCGCAACGGGATCACAGTCACGGCCGCCGGGTTCCTCTCCGGGATCACCGGGACGGCGACCGGCATCGGCGGCCCGCCCATGGGGCTGGTCTACCAGAGTGCCCGGGGGCCGCAGATCAGGGCCACTTTGGCGCTGTTCTTCCTGGTGAGCGCCGTACAGTCGCTGGGCGTCCTCGCCCTCGTCGGCAAGTTGCCCGCCCGCGCGCTCGGGACCGGAGCGGCTCTCATCCCGTTCATGATCCTCGGGTTCGCCGTGTCGGGCCCCCTCCGGCGCCGCCTCGACGGCGGCAGGCTGCGCGTCGCGGTGCTCGCGGTCGCGACCGTGTCCGCGTGCACGCTCATCGGCCAGAGTCTTGCCAGGTGATGACAGCCCGGCCAACTCTCGTTTCTTCATTGTTACCGCGGACAACAAAAGTTACCGTCCTGTGTCTTACCTCCCGCTTTGGTTCTGACTTACGTTGTCCCAAACAACATTCCCTGGAGCGGTGAGTGCCGTGACCCGGCGTTGCCGAACCGGGCGGTCGACCAGCAATCTCAGTGCCGGCTTCTGAGATCGCACGCGTGGTGGGCCGCACCTCTTCATAGACCCCCAGTCAGAAAGGACCCACGCCAATGCGCAAGGGGATCCTCACAATCGGCGCCACCGTGGCGGCGCTCTCCCTTGGTCTCACCGCCTGCGGGGGCGATGACGGTGGCACCTCGGCCTCGGCGAGCGGAGCGCCGTCGGCGACCGCCGCCTCGGTCGGCAAGATCGGCGTCATCCTCCCCGACAGCAAGTCGTCGGCCCGGTGGGAGACCGCCGACCGGAAGTACCTCAAGGAGGCCTTCGACGCGGCCGGTGTCGAGTCGGACATCCAGAACGCCCAGGGCGACAAGACCGCGTTCCAGACGATCGCCGACCAGATGATCACGAACGGCGCCAAGGTCCTGGTGATCGTCAACCTGGACAGCGGCACCGGCAAGGCCGTGCTGGACAAGGCCCAGTCTCAGGGCGTCGCGACGATCGACTACGACCGCCTGACCCTCGGCGGCAGCGCCTCCTACTACGTGTCGTTCGACAACGAGAAGGTCGGCCAGCTGCAGGGTGAGGGCCTGGTGAAGTGCCTCACCGACGACAAGGCCGACAAGCCGATCATCGCCGAGCTGAACGGCTCGCCGACCGACAACAACGCGACGCTGTTCAAGAACGGCTACGACTCCGTCCTCAAGGCGAAGTACGACTCCGGCGACTACGTCAAGGGTCCGGACCAGTCGGTTCCCGACTGGGACAACGCGCAGGCCGGCACCATCTTCGAGACGATGCTGACCCAGGAGCCCAAGATCGCCGGCGTCCTCGCCGCGAACGACGGCCTCGGCAACGCCGCCATCGCGGTGCTGAAGAAGGAGAAGCTCAACGGCAAGGTCCCGGTCACCGGCCAGGACGCGACCGTGCAGGGCCTCCAGAACATCCTCGCCGGCGACCAGTGCATGACGGTCTACAAGGCGATCAAGAAGGAGGCGGACGCCGCCTCGCAGCTGGCCATCGCCCTCGCCAAGGGTGAGAAGCCGGCCGCTCCCGCGAACACCAAGGACCCGGAGTCGGGCCGTGACGTCCCCTCGGTCCTGCTCGACCCGCAGCCGATCTACTTCGACAGCGTCAAGGACGTCGTCGCCGACGGCTACGTGACCAAGGACGAGCTGTGCACCGGCGACTTCGCCGCCAAGTGCACCGAGGCCGGCGTCAGCTAAGTTCCACCCGATCGGGCCGGTACGGCAGCAGCCGTACCGGCCCCTTGAAGTACGGAGTCATCCATCGTGTCCCAGGGACCGGTCCTGGAACTGCGCGGCATCAACAAGAGCTTCGGTGCCGTTCAGGTCCTTCACGACGTCGCCTTCTCGGTGTACTCAGGAGAGGTGACAGCACTTGTCGGCGACAACGGCGCCGGTAAGTCCACGCTGGTGAAATGCATCGGTGGGATCCACCCCATCGACGCCGGCGACTACTTCTTCGAAGGTGAGAAGGTCCACGTCAGCGGGCCCAGGGACGCCGCCGACCTGGGCGTCGAGATCGTCTACCAGGACCTCGCCCTCTGCGACAACCTGGACATCGTCCAGAACATGTTCCTCGGTCGCGAGCGCAAGAGCGGGCTGGTCCTCGACGAGGCCACGATGGAGGAGATGGCGGCCAAGACCCTCGACGGCCTGTCGGTCCGCACGGTCACCTCGCTCCGCCAGTACGTCGCCAGCCTCTCGGGAGGCCAGCGCCAGACCGTCGCGATCGCCAAGGCCGTCCTGTGGAACAGCAAGGTCGTCATCCTCGACGAGCCGACCGCCGCGTTGGGCGTCGCCCAGACGGCGCAGGTGCTCGAACTGGTCCGGCGGCTGGCCGACAACGGGCTCGCCGTGGTGCTCATCTCGCACAACATGAACGACGTGTTCGCCGTCTCCGACCGGATCGCGGCCCTCTATCTGGGACGGATGGCCGCCCAGGTCAAGACCTCCGAGGTGACCCACTCGCAGGTCGTGGAACTCATCACGGCCGGGCGCAGCGGTGAGCTCGGCATCAAGAACGGCAACGGAGCGGCATCATGACGACGGAAACGCTCCCGGAGCAGGCGCACAAAGCCGACGCGTCCATCGGCGGCTATGTGAAGAACTACCTCGACCGGGTCCGCGGCGGCGAGTTGGGCGCCCTGCCTGCGGTCTTCGGCCTCATCGTGCTCTGCGTGTTGTTCTCGATCCTCCGGCCCGCCTTCCTGACGCCGGGGAACTTCGCGAACCTGTTCACCCAGGGCGCGGCGGTCGTGGTCATCGCTATGGGCCTGATCTTCGTCCTCCTCCTCGGTGAGATCGACCTGTCCGCGGGCTACGCCAGCGGCGTCTGCGCGGCCGTCCTGGCCGTGTCGCTCACCAACAACGGCTGGCCCTGGTACACCGCCGTCGCCGCCGCCATGCTGACCGGTGTCGTCATCGGCCTGGTCCTCGGCGCGCTGGTCGCCAAGCTGGGCGTCCCCTCGTTCGTCGTCACGCTGGCCGCGTTCCTGGGCTTCCAGGGCGTTCTGCTGCTGTTGGTCAAGGGCGGCACGAACATCTCGATCAGGGACACCACGATCCTGGCGATCGCCAACAAGAACGTGCCGCCGATCGTGAGCTGGATCGTGCTGGTCGTCGGCGTGGTCGTCTACGCGGGCATCCAGCTCTTCAGGGCCCGCCGCCGCATCGGCCGCGGACTGCTGGCCGACCCGCTCGCGCTCATCGCGTTCCGCGTCCTGTCGCTCGCCGTGATCAGCGGTGTGGCGGTCTACGTGCTGAACCTCGAGCGCAGCCGCAACGCCCTCATCGTGTCGCTCAAGGGCGTGCCGATCGTGGTCCCGGTCATCGTGGTGCTGCTGTTCGTGTGGACGTTCGTCCTGCGCCGCACGGCGTATGGCCGGCACATCTACGCCGTCGGCGGCAACGCCGAGGCCTCACGCCGCGCCGGCATCGACGTGGACCGCATCCGCATCTCGGCGTTCGTCATCTGTTCGTTCATGGCGTCGATCGGCGGCATCATCGCGGCATCCCGCGCCAACTCGGTCGACCCGAACACGGGCGGCAGCGACGTGCTGCTGTTCGCCGTGGGAGCGGCCGTCATCGGCGGCACCAGCCTGTTCGGCGGCAAGGGCCGGGCCCTCGACGCGGTGCTCGGCGGCGCCGTCGTGGCCGTCATCCAGAACGGCATGGGCCTGATGGGCTACAGCGCGGGTGTGAAGTACGTCGTCACCGGTTCGGTGCTGCTGCTCGCCGCCGGCGTCGACGCCCTGTCCAGGAAGCGGGCGGCCTCGACCGGCCGACGATGAACCCCCTATGAACACAACAAGGTGATCGCCGCCGTAAGGTGATCACCGGTCCCTGACCCCCGAGGAGAACCGAGGCTGTCCAGATGATGCGCGCAGGTCCCTCACAGGAGGAGATCCGCAAGCACAACCTCGGCACACTGCTCCGCCACGTCCACCTGGGAGGGCCCACCTCCCGGGCGGAGCTGACCAGCCTGATGGGGCTGAACCGCAGCACCATCATGGCGCTGACCGCCGACCTGACGGCCGCGGGCCTGGTCAGGGAGGAGCTCCCGAAGGACACCGGCAAGGCGGGGCGCCCGTCGCTGGTCGTCCGGCCGGAGTCGTCAAGGGTCTACGTGCTGGCGTTCGACGTCGGCGTGGACCGGCTCGCCGCGGCCCGCGTCGGCCTCGGCGGGGTGATCCTGGACCGCCGGGTCGCCCTGCGGCAACGCGGGTCGTTCGACATGCCGCAGGTCGTCGCCATCCTGGCGGGGTTCGCCAGGCAGATGCTCCGCAAGACGCGCCCCGACACGATCTGCGTCGGGGCGGCCGCGGCGTTCTGCGGCGCCGTACGGAAGTCGGACGGGGTCGTCAGGATCGGGCCGAACATCGGCCTGGAGGAGATGCCCTTCGGCGAGGAGCTCTCCGGAAAGCTCGCGCTCGGGCTGCCTGTGAACGTCGGGAACGACGCCAACCTCGGTGCGCTCGCCGAGCACACGCGCGGGATCGGCCTGGGCTGCCGCGATCTGGTGTACCTGCACGGCGACGTGGGGATCGGCGGCGGCATCGTGGTGAACGGCCAACTCCTCGGGGGGTTCGCCGGCTACGGGGGAGAGGTCGGCCACATGATCGTCAACCCCGGCGGCCGGCCGTGCGCCTGCGGCTCCCGGGGCTGCCTCGAAGCCGAGGTGGGGGAGCGGGCGCTGATGGAGCACGCCGGGCGCGACGGCGGTGGGGCGGTCGGCAGGGACGGTGTGCGGTCCGTGGTCGACGCCGCCGACCGGGGCGACGTGGTCGCCCAGGAGGCGCTCCACGGGGTGGGCAACTGGCTCGGCCTCGGCGTCGCGAACCTGGTCAACATCTTCAACCCCGAGATGGTGATCTTCGGGGGCACGCTCCGAGAGATGTACCTGGGGTCCGCGGCCCAGGTCCGCAGCCAGATCAACACCGGGACCCTGGGCGCGTCGAGGGAGAACCTGCGGCTGCGCACGTCGGGACTGGGGGACGACGCGCCCCTGCTGGGAGCCGCTGAACTCGCCTTCGGCAAGGTGCTCGCGGACCCTCTCGACGTCCTGTCCCGCCAGACCTCGTGACTTGGGTCACAGGCCCGCGAAGTCGGGCGAAAGCCTAAGACGAAGCGCGAATGGGCATCCCATCCCATATGGAAGCGCCGTACGGGGATGGGGGGACCCCCGATGTCGAGGTGAATGGGTGGTAAAGCACAATTAACGAGAATTCCCTCTCGGGGTGTGAAGGTTCAGTGCGGTTCCTAGAGGGAGAGACGCTCTCGCGAACTACACTCTGGTCTGTTCGAAGACGAGCGAAAGGGATGACTCGGTGGGGATTCTGGAGACGATTAAGGACCCGCTCGATCTGAAGAACCTGGCCGCCGGCGATCTGCCGGAGCTCGCCATGGAGATCCGGGACCTGCTGGTCTCCGCCGTGGCCCGCACAGGCGGCCACCTGGGTCCCAACCTCGGTGTGGTGGAGCTGACCATCGCCCTGCACCGCGTCTTCGACTCGCCGCGCGACCGGATCCTGTTCGACACCGGCCACCAGACGTACGTGCACAAGATGCTGACCGGCCGCGCGGGCGACTTCGGCACGCTCCGGCAGGAGGGCGGGCTGTCCGGCTACCCCAGCCAGGCGGAGTCCGAGCACGACGTGATCGAGAACTCGCACGCCTCCACCGCGTTGTCCTACGCCGACGGCCTGGCCAAGGCGTTCACGCTCCGCGGCGAGACCGACCGCACCGCGGTCGCGGTGATCGGCGACGGCGCGCTGACGGGCGGCATGGCCTGGGAGGCGCTGAACAACATCGCCGCGCGCAAGGACCTGCCCCTGATCATCGTGGTCAACGACAACGGGCGCTCCTACTCCCCGACGATCGGCGGCCTCGCCTCGCACCTGTCGACTCTGCGGATGACCCAGCGGTACGAGCAGGCGCTGGAACTCGTCAAGAACAACCTCGGCCGGGTGCCCGTCGTCGGCGCGCCGCTGTACGAGACGCTGCACGGGGTCAAGAAGGGGCTGAAGGACATCTTCACCCCGCAGGTCATGTTCGAGGACCTGGGCCTGAAGTACGTCGGCCCGATCGACGGCCATGACGAGCCGGCGGTCGAGGCGGCGCTGCGCCGGGCGAGGGCCTACCGCGGGCCGGTCATCGTCCACGTGCTCACGCACAAGGGACACGGGTACGCGCACGCGGAGAACCACGACGAGGACTGCTTCCACAGCCCGCAGCCCTTCGACGTCGAGACGGGTGAGGAGCGGGCGAGGCCGCACAGCTGGACGAACGTGTTCAGCGAGGAGATGGTGAAGATCGGCGCGCAGCGGGAGGATGTCGTCGCGATCACCGCGGCGATGCTCCACCCGGTCGGGCTCGCCGCCTTCGCCGACGCCTACCCCCAGCGGATCTACGACGTGGGCATCGCGGAGCAGCACGCGCTGACCAGCGCCGCCGGTCTCGCCCTCGGCGGTCTGCACCCCGTGGTCGCGATCTACGCGACCTTCCTCAACAGGGCCTTCGACCAGCTTCTGATGGACGTCGCCCTGCACCGGCTTCCGGTCACGGTCGTGCTCGATCGCGCCGGCGTCACCGGCGACGACGGGCCGAGCCACAACGGCATGTGGGACCTGTCGATGCTCCAGGTGATCCCCGGCCTGTCGATCGCCGTGCCCCGCGACGCCGTACGGCTGCGCGAACTGCTCGCCGAGTCGGTCGCCGTCGAGGGCGGCCCGTCGGTCGTCCGCTTCCCCAAGGGTGCGCTGCCGCGGGAAATCGAGGCCGTCGGCCACCTCGGCGGGATGGACGTGCTGCGCGCGGGCGACCCCGACGTCCTGCTGGTCGCCGTCGGCCCCATGGCCGACATCTGCATGGACGCGGCGACCCTGCTCGACGCCCAGGGCATCTCCGCCACGGTGGTGGACCCCCGCTGGGCCAAGCCGCTCGACGAGGCCCTGGTGCTCGCGGCGGCGGCGCACAAACTGGTCGTGGTCGTCGAGGACGGCGGGCGGTCCGGGGGCGTGGGCGACGCCGTCGCCCGCATGCTGCGCGACGCCGACGTGGACGTGCCGGTGCGGACCTACGGAATCCCCCAGCGGTTCCTCGACCACGCCAAGCGCCAGAAGATCCTCGCCGAGATCGGTCTCACCGGTCAGGACCTCGCCCGGGAGATCACCGAGGCGGTCGCCAAGCGCTCGCCCGTGCTGGAGCGGCATCCCGCGCGCCAGCCGCAGTGACCGGTGTGTGATCCGGCGGCGCCGGACCCGTCCGCCGGGTCCGCGCCCGTCGGCGTGAACCGGGCGTAACACCGGCGATTACGGGAAGTCTGCAGGTCATCGAAGCGATGAGGAGCCTGCGGATGAGCGTGTTCCGGACCAAGACGGTTGAGCAGTCGATCCAGGACGCCGAGGGCGGCGAGCATCGCCTGAAGCGGACCCTGAGTGCCCTCGACCTGACCGTGTTCGGAATCGGCGTCATCGTCGGCACGGGCATCTTCGTCCTGACCGGCGTGGCGGCGCGCAACACGGCCGGTCCGGCCGTGGCGCTGTCGTTCGTCGTCGCCGGCATCGCCTGCGCCCTCGCGGCGCTCTGCTACGCCGAGTTCGCGTCCACCGTGCCCGTCGCCGGGTCGGCCTACACCTTCGCCTACGCGACGATCGGGGAGTTCCCCGCGTGGATCATCGGGTGGGACCTCATGCTCGAGATGGCTCTCGGCGCCGCCGTCGTCGCCTCCGGCTGGTCGGGATACCTCACGTCGCTGCTGAAGAACTTCGGGATCGACCTGCCGGCCTCCCTGGCCGGCGACGCCGCCGTGGTCAACGTGCCCGCGGCGCTGATCGTGCTGGCGCTGACGGGCGTCCTGGTCGCCGGGATCAAGCTCTCGGCGCGCTTCAACGCGACCATGGTGGCGATCAAGATGGCGGTCGTCCTGCTCGTCATCGTCGCCGGGCTCTTCTACGTGAAGGGCGCCAACTACCAGCCGTTCATCCCGCCGTCCCACGCGGTCGAGGGCAAGGGCGGGCTCGCCGCGCCGCTCATCCAGGTGCTGTTCGGCGTGCAGCCGGCGGTCTTCGGCGTATTCGGGATCTTCACGGGCGCGGCGCTGGTCTTCTTCGCCTACATCGGATTCGACGTGGTCGCCACGGCGGCCGAGGAGACCCGCAGGCCCCAGCGCGACCTCCCCATCGGCATCATCGCCTCGCTGGCCGTCTGCACGATCCTCTACGTCGTGGTCTCCCTCGTCGTGGTCGGCATGCAGCACTACTCCTCGCTGAGCGTGTCGGCGCCGCTCGCCGACGCCTTCCGGGCGGTCGGGGCGCCCTGGCTGGCGACGCTGATCAGCGTGGGCGGCATCGCGGGGCTGACCACGGTCGTGATGATCCTCATGCTGGGACAGAGCCGGGTGCTGTTCGCGATGTGCCGGGACAACCTGCTGCCGCGGTCTCTCGCCCGCGTCCACGACAGGTTCCGCACGCCGTACCGGATCACGATCGTCATCGGGGTGGTGACGGCGCTCCTCGCGGCGTTCATCCCGCTCGCGGCGATCGCCGAACTGGTCAACATCGGCACGTTGTTCGCGTTCGTGGTGGTCTCGATCGCGGTGATCATCCTCAGGCGGACCCGGCCGGAGCTGCCGAGGGCCTTCCGGACGCCGTGGGTGCCTTTCGTGCCGGTCCTGGCGGTGCTCTCGTGCGTCTATCTGATGCTGAACCTGCCGGTGGAGACCTGGCTCAGGTTCCTGGTGTGGATGGTCATCGGGGCCGGCGTCTACTTCGGGTACGGCCGCCGCCGCAGCCGGGTGTCGGTCACTGAGGAGCCAGTCCTCGAAAACTGAGGACGGCGCCCGCGGCGGTCAGCAGGAGCCCGCTGCCGCCCAGCAGCAGCCGGTAGCCCCTGAGGCTGAGACGGTGCCTGCCGGCCCCCACCGCCCAGGCGAGGGCCACCTTGGAGCCGCACAGGACCAGGTAGAAGCCGCCCACGAAGGCCAGGGCCGACGCGGGGGAGTGCTCCCACGCGGCGTCGAAGGCCGGTGCGCCGACGGCGATCCAGAACAGCCAGGGGTGGGGGTTGAGGAGGTTCACCGCGACCGCGCTCAGGACCTGCCGCGCAGAGGACGGCTCGGCGTCGCCGGGCCGCGGCGGCTCGGCCGTACGGGCCTCGCGGATGGTCGAGACGCCCAGGTAGACGACGTAGAGCCCGCCCACGGCCGACAACACGCGCACGAACGTGCCGGGCATCGTCCCGACGGCGGTGAGGGACAGGAGCACCACGGGGAGGTCCGAGAGGAGCGGCACACAGGCCAGGCGCACTCCGGACCGGAAGCCGCCGCGCAGGCTGGCCGCGATCACGAGGCTCAGCAGCGCGCCCGGAGTGACTCCGGCTCCCAGCCCGAGGCTGAGCCCCAGCAGCAACTCCGTCACGCGGCGCCCCTCCAGATAGATGTTCCGGGGGAGGTTATCGAGAGGGCCGCCCGCAGTCGAGCCGGCCCCGGCCGCGGCCGTCCATTCAGACCGGCCGCGGGCCGGGAGTCGTGGGCCGGGCGGATCCGTCGATGGGGATGCGCAGGACGAATCGGGCGCCGCCGAGGGGTGAGTTCCCGACTGTCAGCGTCCCCCAGTGGGCGTGGGCGACGTCGCGGGCGATGGCCAGGCCCAGGCCGCTGCCTCCCCGGTCTCGGCTGCGCGCGGCGTCCAGCCTGGTGAACCGCTCGAAGATCCGGTCTCGCTCCGCTTCTGGGACTCCCGATCCGTCGTCGGAGACCGACAACTCGGCGAAGCGGCCGTCGCGGCGCACCTCGACCTGGACGACGTGCGTCGCGTGCCTCTGGGCGTTGTCGAGCAGATTGGTCAGCACGCGGGTCATCTGGACCCGTGACGCGTGAACGGTCACTCCGGGCTCGAGCCGGAGCCGCGCCGGAAGCCGGTCATGGCGCCGGGAGATCTCCTCGCCGACCAATCCGGGCAGGTCCACGAGTTCGCGTGCGGCCGGTGCCCCCGCGTCCACCCGTGCGAGCAGGAGCATGTCACCGGTGATCGCCTGCAGCCTGTCCACGGCGCTCAGAGCATCGCGGATCACCAGGGGCCGCTCCGCCTGACGGGGATGCAGCCGCGCCTCCTCCAGGAGGACGCGCAATCCGGCGAGGGGCGTGCGCAGTTCGTGCGAGGCGTCGCCGGCGAACCGGTGCTGCCGCGTCAACTCCTGCTCGGCACGCCCACCGGCCTCCTCCAGCCGGCCGAGAGTCCCGTTGATCGTCTTGGCGAGCCGGGCGACCTCGGTCATCCCCCGTGGCTCGGGAACGCGGCGGCCGAGGTCATCCGCGGTGATCGTGGACAGCTGCGTGCTGATGGCCTCGATCGGGGACAGGAGGCGACCGGTGACGGTCCAGATCGCCCAGGTGGCCACCGTGACCAGCACAGCCGCCTGGACGACGAACAGGAGTCCGTCCATCGAGACGGAGGCTCCGTCCGGCACCCGCCGGGCCGCGTAGACGACGGCGGAGCCCATGGCGGGATCGACCCTGAAGGCCGCGACGTAGAGGCACCCGAGACGCCGCTGCGCACACGTGCGGACGTCCTGCCGCGGATTGCGTGACGACGGCCACACCTGGGTCAGCGGGGCGAGCCCGCGAGCGGCCGTCGTCGCGGCGAGTATTCGGTGGCGCATGCTGACGACCTGGATCAGGTCGACGCCGAGGACCTCTGATTGCACCGGATTCCGCAGATGGCCGAAACGGACGGAGTCCGCGGTCAGCACGGCCTGGCGCTGGACGGCCAGCCAGGCGGTCTGCCGCTCCGCCTGACGCGTCAACAGCTCCTTCTGCACACACGCGGGCACCATGAGGAGCACGAACAACACGGTGATCAGCAGGGCCGTGCGAGAGCGTATGGACCGTGGGAACGGCGGTGCGAACGGGGTGGGCAGCGATATCGCGCGCACGAAGACCTCCTCGCCTGATCGTCGGCGTTCTGCCGTGACCACCCTCGTGGGCCCGGACGCCGTGCGACTGCCGGGCCCGCCTGGATCGAGGGCGGCTCTGAGCATCGTGGCCTGGGACGGCGGCCACCACATCGCATGTTCGCGCGAGATTGCATACCGCATACAGCTGGCTCACGATGGGGTCGGCAGATCGGACGAAAACCGCCGAACCGTAAGCTCAGGGGTGTGGCGGGCGCTTGTACGCACGAGTGGGCGGCCGCGGGCGGGCTCGACTCCGGATGGTCGTCATGGCCGGAGTGGCGTGGCCGTGCGCGCCAGTGGAACCTCGTGGCGAAGGCGCTGCGGGAGGCCCGCGCCGGCCGAGGAGGCGTCCTGCTGGTCGAGGGCCGGGCGGGGATGGGCAAGAGCAGCCTGCTCGGCGAGGCGGCCGGCGCCGCGGAATGGGCGAGGTTCCCGGTCGGCAGGGGCGCCGCGGACGAGCTGGACCTGGCTCCGCTGGCCCCCCTGAGATCGGCGTTGCAGGAGATCTCCGGCGCTCCACTCGCCATCGGACATACGGACACCCCGGCTTCCGCTGATATGCGGCTCCTGATGGTGAGACAGTTGGCCGAACCGCTGGAGGGGCTGGTCGCGCAGGGGCCGGCGTTGCTCGTGCTCGACGATCTGCAGTGGGCCGATCCGCTGACCCTGCTGGCGATACGGTCACTGGTGCGAGAGCTCGCCTCCTACCCGCTCGTGTGGATGTTGTCGCGCACCACGGAGGGCGCGCCCGCGTCCCCTCTGGACAATCTGTACGACAGGTTGGAGCGCGACGACGCCACCCGGATCATGCTGGAGGCACTGGACGATCAGGCGGTGGCCGAGGTCGCCGCAGACGTCTTGGGCGCCGTGCCCGCACCTGACGTGCTCGCCGTGGCCGCGCTGGCGGAGGGGCTCCCCTTCCTGCTGGTCGAGTCGCTCGAGCAGCTGAGTTCTGAGGGCTTGGTGGAGGTGGCCGGCGGACACGCGCGGCTGGCGTCGGAACAGCTGCCGCGCGTTCAAATGATCACGCGCAAGCGCATCGACGAGCTGTCCCCGCAGACCCGCAACCTGCTCCAGGTGGCTGCGATCCTGGGCCGCACGGTGCCGGTCCGCGATCTGGCCACGATGCTGGGCAAGCCGATCAGTGGCCTGATCTGGAAGCTGGACGAGGCGATGGCGGCGGGCATCCTGGTGGCCGGTGCGGATCAGCTGGCCTTCCGGCATGAGCTGTTGCGGCACGCGGTGCTCGAGACGCTGACCCCGCCGGTCCGGCTGGCGCTCCACCGTGAGGCGGGGCAGATGTTGCTCGACAGCCGCGGCTCCGCCGTCCCGGCCGCCCCGCACCTCATCAAGAGTGCCCTTCCCGGTGACGCCGGAGCCGTCCGCGGCCTGGACCGCGCGGCGCGGGAGGTGCTCGCGACCTCCCCGCATACCGCTCTCGAGCTGGCGATGCGGGCCGTCGAGATCAGTGATCTCACCGACCCCGATCGGTTCGACCGCATCGCGACGGCGGTGCACGCCCTGACGGTCACCGGACAGGTGCCGGAGGCGATCCAGCTCGCACGCGAGGCGCTCGGCACGGCTTCGCCCGGTCGTGGCCTACGCCTGCGCTGCGCGCTGGCGTACACGCTGCTGCTGAGTGGCCGGCCCGCCGACGCGGTGGCCGAGGCCGAAGACGTGCTCGCCCGGCGAGACGTCTCCGACGATCTTCGCGGCGTCGCGGAGGCAGCCCTCTTCTGGGGACTGTTGTCGCTCACCGACTTCTGGAAGGGCCGGCGGCGCGCGGAGGCCGTCCTGGCCGACCGCGAGCCGCGCGACGACACGGCCCTGGTCGGGGCCCACATGGTGCTCGGCCAGTTCGCCATGGTCGACGGGAAGGTCTCCGAGTCCTTCAGCCACCTGGAGGAGGCGGTGCGGATCGCGGGCACAGGCGCGGTGGAGGCCATCGAGCGCCCGTTCCCGCGCATGTTGCTGAGCCTGAACCACAAGTTCATGCGGCAGTTCGCGGAGGCCGAGTCCAGCATTGAGACGCTCGCCGAGGAAATCGAGGCGCTCGGGCAGACCGTGCAGGCCGCGCAGCCCGCGTTCTTCCGCAGTTGCCTGAGGCTGGCCGAGGGCCGGTTGGACGACGCCGTGGCCGAGGCCCAGGCCGGGCTGACGATCGCCGAGGAACTGGGCACTCATGGATTCGACCTCGCGGGGCTCTACGTGCTCGCGATCGTCTCCGTACGGCGCGGCGACCTCGAATCCGCGGCCCGGTACATCGACCGCTATCAATGCGAGCGCGGCGACAGCGGGATGATGTACGGCGCGGCATGGGGGAGATGGGCGAGGGCGGTGGTCGCGGAGGGCCAGGGAGAGCCCGATCGGGCGATGGAGGTGATCCGGATCGCCTACACCGATGCGCGGGAAAGGCGTTGGACGCTCCTCGTCGAGCCCGCCGCAGCCGCCTGGATGACCAGGCTGGCGCTGGCCACCGAGAACCGGCGGTACGCGGAGGAGATCGTCGAGGTGGCGGAATCGCTGGCTCGTGACAACGCCGGCTTCCCCGTGCTGGCCGCCGCGGCCGCTCATGCCTGTGGCGTCCTTCATCGGGACACGACGGCTCTGAGCAGGGCTGCCGCCGATCTTCCAGACCCGTGGGGCCGGGCGTCGGCCGCCGAAGACCTCGGCGTCGTCCTGCTCGAGGGCCCGGGCCGCCGAAGTCGGCAGGCCGCCGTCGACAGCCTCGAGTGTGCGCTCGACCACTACGACCGGATCGGCGCGTCGCGTGACGCGGCCCGGGTCAGGGCCCGGCTGCGGGAGTTGGGCGTCCGCCGCCGCCACTGGACGCGTGCCGACCGGCCGGACACCGGCTGGGACAGTCTGACCGAAACCGAACGCGCCGTCGCGGCACTGATCGCCAAGGGGCTGACCAACAGGCAGGCGGCCGCGCAGATGTTCCTGTCGCCCCACACGGTGTCCACCCACCTGCGCCATGTCTTCAGCAAGCTCGGCATCGCGTCCCGCGTCGAACTCGCCCGGCTCACCGTCAAAGGACACCTGATCGACTCGCCGGACGGCGGCGACGCGTAGTGCCGCGACCAGGAGGCCGCGGCACGACGCTGATCAGGCCGCGGGGACGGAAGCGACGCCGGGGGCCAGGAAACGGCCGCCGGTGACCTCCTCGGAGATGCCGGTCCTGTCCAGATACGGCGTGACGCCGCCGGTGTGGAACGGCCAGCCGGCCCCGAGGATCATGCACAGGTCGATGTCCTCGGCCGCCGACACGACGCCCTCGTCGAGCATGAGCCTGATCTCCTGAGCCAGCGCCCTGAGCGCGCGGAGCCGTACCTCGTCGCCCGTGGACGGCCGCGTGCCGCCCTCGAACAGCGCCCGCACCTCGGGGTCGATCTGGAAGTCGGCCCCGTAGACGCCCGGCTTGCCCGCCGCCACGAGCCTGGCCAGGTTCGCCGAGACGCCGTAGCGGTCGGGGAAGGCGGCGTGCATGGTCTCCGCCACGTGCAGCGCGACAGCCGGGCCGACGAGTTGGAGCAGGGCGAAGGGGGTCATCGGCAGTCCGAGGCCGTCGAGCGCGTGGTCGGCCGTCTCCAGGGGCGTGCCCTCGTCGGCGGCGGCGATCACCTCGCCCATGAAGCGCGTCAGCAGCCGGTTGACGACGAACGCCGGGGCGTCCTTGACCAGAACCGACGACTTCTTGAGTGACTTGGCGACGGAGAAGGCCGTCGCCAACGTCGCGTCGTCGGTGGCCGAGCCCCGGACGATCTCCAGCAGCGGCAGCACGGCGACCGGGTTGAAGAAGTGGAAGCCCACGACCCGCTCGGGGTGCCGCAGCCCGGAGGCCATCTCCGTGATGGACAGAGAGGACGTGTTGGTGGCCAGCACGCACGTCTCGGAGACGACGGCCTCGACCTCGGCGAACACCTGCTGCTTGACCTTGAGGTCCTCGAAGACGGCCTCGATGACGAAGTCGGCGTCCGCGAAGGCGTCCTTGGTGAGCGAGCCGGTGACCAGGGCCTTCAGCCGATTGGCCTGGTCGCCGGAGATCCTGCCCTTGGCCAGCAGCTTGCCGACCTCGGCGTGGACATAGCCGACGCCCTTGTCGAGGCGGTCCTGATCGAGGTCGGTCAGGACGACGGGGACCTCGAGCCTGCGCGCGAACAACAACGCGAGCTGCGACGCCATCAGTCCGGCGCCCACGACGCCGACCTTGGTGACCTTGCGGGCGAGCGTCCTGTCCGGTGCGCCCGCGGGCCTCTTGGCCCTGCGCTGGACCAGGTCGAACGCGTACAGCCCCGCCCGCAGTTCGTCGCCCATGAGGAGGTCGGCGAGCGCCTCGTCCTCGGCCGCGAAGCCCTCGTTCCGCGACGCCGTACGGGCCAGGGCGATGAGGTCGAGCGCGCGGTAGGGCGCGGGGGAGGCGCCGCGGAGCTTGAGGTCGACCAGCGTGCGCGCCTGGTCGATCACGGGCGTCCAGTCGGCGTCGGTGTGCGGCGCCCGCCGTACGGTGATCTCCCCGCGCAGCACCTGGGCGGCCCAGCGCAGCGACTCCTCAAGGAAGTCCGCAGGTTCGAACATCGCATCGGCGACGCCCAGCTCGAACGCGTCGCGGCCCTTGATCATCCGGTTCTGCGAGAGCGGATTCTCGATGATCAGCTTGATGGCCTTCTCCGGCCCGATGAGGCGGGGGAGGAGCTGGGTTCCGCCCCAGGCGGGCACCAGGCCGAGGAAGCACTCGGGGAGCGCGATCGCCGGCACGCCGGACGAGACCGTCCGGTAGACGCAGTGCAGGGCGATCTCCAGGCCGCCGCCCATCGCCGCGCCGTTGACGAAGGCGAACGACGGGACGCCCAGCTCACCGAGCCGGCGGAAGACGTGGTGGCCGAGCGCGCCGATGGCCGCGGCCTCCTCGTGGGAGGTCACCGCGACCGCCCCCTTGAGGTCGGCCCCGACGCCGAAGATGAACGGCTTGCCGGTGACGCCGACGGCCACGACGTCCGTCCGCCCGGCGATGCCGTCGAGGGCCTCGTCGAGGGCGAGGAGGCCGAGCGGGCCGAAGGTGTTCGGCTTGGTGTGGTCGAAGCCGTTGTCCAGCGTGATCAGGGCCATCGTGCCCGCGCCGTACGGCAGGTCGACGTCGCGCACGAGTGCGTCGGTGACGACCTCGTCGGCGTTCTTCCCCGCGAGGAGGGACTTCCACTGCTCGACGTCGCTCATGCCAGGTTCTCCCAGATGACAGTGCCGCCCATGCCCATGCCCACGCACATCGTGGTGATCCCGTACCTGACGTCGGGCCGCTCGGAGAACTCGCGGGCCAGTTGCGTCATCAGCCGCACGCCCGAGGACGCGAGGGGGTGGCCGAACGCGATCGCGCCGCCGTACGGGTTCACGCGGGGGTCGTCGTCGGCGATGCCGAAGTGCTCGAGGAAGGCGAGCACCTGGACGGCGAACGCCTCGTTGATCTCGAACAGGCCGATGTCCCCGATCGACAGCCCGGCGAGGCGCAGCGCCCGCTCGGTGGAGGGGATGGGACCGACACCCATGACCTCGGGGTCCACTCCGGCGAACGCGTAGGAGACCAGCCGCATGCGCGGGGTCAGGCCCAGCTCCCGCGCGACCTCCTCGGCGGCGACCACGCAGCCCGTCGCGCCGTCGTTGATGCCGGAGGCGTTGCCCGCGGTGACCCGGCCGTGCGCGCGGAACGGGGTCTTCAGCGCCCCCAGCCCCTCGAGCGTGGTGCCCGGGCGCGGGGCCTCGTCGACGGTGGCCAGGCCCCAGCCCTCGGCGGCCTTGCGCGTCGCCGTGGGCACCAGGTCGGGCTGGATCTTGCCGTCGGCGTACGCCTTGGCGACCTTCTCCTGCGACGCCACCGCGAACGCGTCGGCGCGGTCCTTGGTGATGGAGGGGAACCGGTCGTGCAGGTTCTCCGCGGTCATCCCCATGACCAGGGCCGAGCCGTCGACGAGCTGCTCGGACAGGAAACGGGGATTGGGGTCGACGCCCTCGCCCATCGGGTGGCGGCCCATGTGCTCGACGCCGCCGGCGATGGCCACGTCGTAGGCGCCGAACGAGATGCCGCCCGCGACGCTGGTGACGGCGGTCATCGCGCCGGCGCACATGCGGTCGATGGCATAGCCGGGCACCGACTTGGGCAGACCGGCCAGCACGGCCGCCGACCGGCCGATGGTCAGGCCCTGGTCGCCAATCTGCGTGGTCGCCGCGATGGCGACCTCGTCCACCCGGTCGGGCGGAAGGTTCGGATTGCGCCGCATCAGCTCACGGATGACACGGACGACCAGGTCGTCGGCACGCGTCTCGGCGTACAGGCCCTTGGGGCCCGACTTGCCGAAAGGTGTCCGAACGCCGTCGACGAAGACGACTTCACGGGATGCGGGCACGGGGTTTCGCTCCTACTGCTCGGCAGCTTCCGAAGCCAATGCTACTGGCCAGTAACCAGCGCCCGGATCGGGGGGTCCGCAGACCGCCTTGCCATACTGGAAATCGCTTTCCTGATCGTCGGCGGGAGGTCGTGTGGTCACACTCGAGGACGTGGCGCGGCATGCCGGGGTCTCGCTCGCCACGGCGTCGCGCGTGCTCAACGGCAGCTCGCGCCAGGTCGGGCGGGCGATGCGGGAGCGGGTGGAGAAGGCCGCCGCCGAGCTCGGATACCGGACCAACGTGGCCGCGCAGACCCTCGCCCGCGGCGCGAGCGACGTCATCGGGCTGGTCGTCCACGACCTCGTCGACCCCTACTTCGCGGCCATCGCCGACGGCGCCATGCGGGCCGCCGACGCCCGCGGTCACATGGTCATGGTCGGCACCACCCACCGCGACCCCGAGCGTGAGATCGCCTACGTGTCGACCCTCCACGCGCAGCGGGTGCGGGCGGTCCTGATCGCCGGATCCCGCGTCACCGACGCCGCCGTGACCGACCGGCTGCGGGCCGAGCTCGGCCGCTACCAGGAGACGGGCGGCCGCGTCGCCTGCGTCGGGCAGGATCTGCTCGGCGTCGCGACCGTCGCCCCCGCCAACCGGGAGGGGGCGGCCGACCTGGCGAGGGCCCTGGCCGCGCTCGGGCACACCAGGTTCGCCGTGCTGGCGGGCCCGCCTCATCTGGTCACGGCGGTCGACCGCCGCACCGGCTTCGCCGAGGCGCTCGCGGACCTCGGCCTGCCCGAGCCGCAGATCGTGTACGGCTCGTTCGACCGGGGTGGCGGCTACACCGCGGTCCAGGAGGTCGCGGACGCCACGTGCGTGTTCGCCGTCAACGACGTGATGGCCGTCGGCGCGCTCGCCGCCCTGCGGGAACGGGGAGTGCGGGTGCCGGACGACGTCTCGGTGGCGGGCTTCGACGACATCGCCACCCTGCGGGACCTGACGCCGGCCCTGTCGACCGTACGGCTGCCGCTGGCAGACATGGGGGCCCGGGCGGTCGAACTGGCCCTGTCGGGCGACCACGGTGATCCGCCGGTCGTGGCCGGGGTCGAGGGCCGGATCGTCCTGCGGGACAGCGTCAGGCGCCTTCGATGAGCGTGTCGTAGCGGGCCTTCATCGTGGTCACGACCTCGTCGGGGTCCGCGGCCCAGACGTCCGCGTTGAAGATCTCGACCTCGATGTCACCCGTGTACCCCGCCGCGGCGACGGCGTCGGTCAGCGGCCCGAAGTCGATCACCCCGTCGCCCATCATGCCGCGGCCGAGCAGCACGTCGGCGGGCAGCGGGCTGAGGAAGTCGCAGACCTGGTAGGAGGCGATGCGCCCGTCCGCTCCCGCCCGCTCGATCTGCTCGAAGACCTGGGGATCCCACCACACGTGGAAGGTGTCGACCACCACCCCGACCGTCTCCGGCGCGTACGGCTCGGCGAGGTCGAGCGCCTGGCCGAGGGTCGACAGGACGGCCCTGTCGGCGCAGTACATGGGATGGAGCGGCTCCAGAGCCAGCCTTACGCCGCGCTCGGCGGCGTAGGGGACGAGCAGCGTGAGAGCTTCTGCGATGTGGTTCCGGGCGGCCGTGAGGTCGCGGGAGATCTCACCGAGGGGTTCGCCGGGGACCACCCCCGGCAGCCCGCCGACCACCATGACGAGGCATGCGGCCTCCAGGGCGGCCGCCTCGTCGATGGCCCGCCGGTTGTCCTCCTCGAAGCCGGGCGCGGTGAGGAACCCGCCCCTGCAGAGGGACGACACGCGCAGGCCCGCGTTCCGGACGAGCGCGATCGTCTCGCCGAGCCCCTGTGCGGCCACGTCCTGCCGCCAGAGCCCGATGGCCTCCAGGCCGTGCCGTACACACCCGTCGACGGCCTCCGCCACCGACCACCGCCTGGTCGTCCACTGGTTCAACGCCAACCGTTTCACCGCCCCCACCCCTCCGGCGTGATCATGCACAGGTTCGTCAACATGGCCCCTCACCAGCCCCTTTCTATGTGGTGATCATGCACAGGTTCGTGATCAAGCCCCCTGGCCTGGGCGTATCCAATCGGTGATCATGCACAGATTCGCGATCAGGCCGTCCGAGCTGGGCCGGCACAAGTGGTGATCATGCAATTGGCCTGATGGACGCCCAGGCCAATTGCATGATCACGGTCGATGTTCCCGCAGGTCAGGCCACCTGTGTGCGAATCTGCGCATGATCACGGCGGGTGTTTTTGCAGGTCAGGCGTGCCGCACACGAATCTGTGCATGATCACCACCAGGGGAGTGCCTGGTCGAGTGGCATGATCACGAACCTGTGCATGATCATGCCCGGGTGAGGGTGGTCATTCGGTGGGCGGCCAACTCGGGGTCGGGGAGCAGGCCGGCCTTGTCGGCGAGGCGGAACACCTCGGCTAGGTGTTCGATCGACCGGGCCGTCTGGGCGCCGTTCACCATGACGAAGTCGTCCTGGTGCCCCGCCAGCCAGGCGAGGAAGACGATCCCCGTCTTGTAGTGGTAGGTCGGCGCCTCGAAGATCTTCCGCGACAACGCCATCGTCGGCCCCAATATCTCCTCATAAATGCCGAAATTCCGGGCTCGAGTGGTCTCATCCGCAGCCGACTCGGCCCGATCCAGCGCCTCCAGCGCGGCCGCGGCCGCCGGCGCGATGGCGTCGAAGATCCCCAGCAGCGCGTGCGACCCCGACCTGATGAGCGAGGGGTAGTTGAAGTCGTCCCCCGTGTACAGCCGCACGCCTTCCGGCAGGGCCGCGCGCAGGCGCACCTCGTGGTCCTCGTCCAGCAGCGACACCTTGACGCCCTCCACCTTGGAGGCGTGCTCGCGGACGAGGGCGAGGAACGACTCGGTGGCCGT
>Ga0310811_10002410_pt1 | contig 23388 bp, 24 predicted proteins | sample YCmetagenome_FD_207642 | JGI IMG/M metagenome (GOLD analysis project Ga0310811, IMG submission 207642) | Soil microbial communities from experimental microcosm in Duke University, North Carolina, United States - YC | ecosystem: Engineered > Artificial ecosystem > Soil microcosm > Unclassified ... | reverse complement strand
GGCGAGCCCAGGACGCCGTACAATCGATATCGCCGTGTCATGCAAGTGCCCTCCCGACGCCGTCTCGGCGTCATGGAGGTACTCTAAAGGGTTGCTCCGCCTTCGCTGTCGGGGACGAGCCATTCGATATCGCCCGCCCGCCGAGTGGCCGATCATTCATGGAGACGGCCGGGCTGGAAATATTGCCCCGGCGTTTGGCCGACGGAGCGGCGGAACGCCTCGATGAAGGCGCTGGGACTCTCGTAGCCGACTTCCAAAGCGGCGGCAGTGACCGACTGCCGGGAACCCAGCAGAACCATCGCCGAGCGCAGGCGAAGTTGACGACGCCAATGGGCAAACGAAAGCCCTGTCTCCTTGATGAAGAGGCGCGTCAGGGTGCGGCTGCTGGCGCAGGCGGTGTTGGCCCAATCGTCCAGTGTTCTGTCGTCCGCCGGATTCTCCTTCAGGGCGGTGCAGATGCGCCGAAGCCGCAGATCGGCCGGCATGGGCAGCGCAATAGGTGTGGCCGGGCAGATCTCGATCTCGTCGAAGATCAGGGCGGCCACTCTCTTGCGATGGGCTTCCGACTTATAGAGCGTCGGCGATTCGACGATACGAAGGATGAGCTCGCGCAACAGTGGCGTGACGTTGATTAGGCGACACTCGTCAGGCATTGGCGGACCAACATCCGTTCGGATGAGTACGTTGCGCAGGGAAAGGCCCGTCATCGGCGTGAAGAAGTGCTCGACGTCGTGTGGAATCCACAATGCGCGTTGTGGCGGCACCACCCAGGAGGCATCCCGCGTCTCGACGACCATGACGCCGCTATGGGCGAACATCAGCTGGTTGCGCCGATGCTTGTGCGGCTCGACGACTGAGCCCGCCGGTATGTCCATGCCCACGCCAACGATGGCGTGGCGAGCCATGTTGTCTTCGATCTCCTGGATATTCTTAGCGGACAGCAGGGTTTTTTCCCTGTCCATCGATTCCCTCCCGGATCGCTCCTTGATGCGATCGAGGCCAGTATAGCGCGCGGCGATCCGTTTGCAGATAGGTCAGGCACCTTCCGCCTTGCCGAAAGTCTCCCAGGATTTGCCGTTGAAGCGCATCAAATAGAGTTGGCGAAGGGGGACGTGATTGTCGGCGTCGGTGTTGAGAGTGATGCCAGGCAGCAGCATCGGCAGCGCGACGCTATGCAAGTTCTCCGCCTGATGGCGGAGGTTGTCGGGCGTTAGGTCGTCGCCGCAGGTTTTCAGGACGGCGACGAGCGTCTGCGCCGTCAGGTAACCGTAGACATTGAAGATGTCGGACTTATCGCCGGTTGGGTGATACTTGTCCATCCAGGTCAGCCACCCCTTGTAGGCGGGATCGCCGGCCCATTTCGGGTCGGTCGGGTCTTTCTGGAACTGACTGGAGATGATGCCCGTCGCATACTCCGGACCCGCAGGAGTGAGGACCGTGCCGACTGAACTCGAGTAGTTGCTCAGGAATTGCAGCGGGTGCCAGCCGAGCTCGTGCGCGATGTGGATGGCCTGCGCGGCAAACTTGCCGGCGCCTGTGTTGAAGAAGACGTCCGCACCGGAAGCCTTCAACTCGATGATCTGGGAGTTCACGGTGGCGTCGGTCGTTTCATAGCTCGCCTGTTTCACGACCATACGGTCAGCGGCATCGCCCAGCGCTTCCTTCAAGCCCGCAAGGTTGTCTTTCCCAACGTCGTCGTTCTGGTAGAGAATTGCGATCTTTGCGCCTGGCTTCTCCTTCAGGAGATAGCGTGCATAGACCTTCATTTCGAGGTTGTAGTTGGGCTGCCAGCCGAAAGTCCATGGGAAGTGCTTGGGATCGTTCCATTGAGTGGCACCGCCGGTTGGAAAGAGCTGAGGGATCTTCTTCGCGTTCAGGTACTTTTTGATGACAGCATTGGTCGGTGTGCCGAAGGTGCCGAAGATAGCCAATACGCCGTCGTTCTCGACCAGCCGGCGCGTCTGTTCGAAGGCTTTGGGTGGTGTGTAGCCGTCGTCCAGTGAGGTTAGCTTGATCTTGCGGCCGTTAACGCCGCCTTCAGCGTTGACCTTGGCGAAGTAGGCGAGTTCGGCCTTGCCGATCGCGCTGTAGGACGATGCGGGTCCGCTGTAGGGCATCGTCTGGCCAATCTTGATCTCGGTATTGCCTGCACCAGGAGCGTCTTTCTTCTGCGCTGCCGCGGGAAGCGCGATGCCGAACAAGGTGAGCGCCAGTGTGGCGCGGCAGCTCCAATGACCGTGTTCCATGAAACGTCTCCTCACCCTCTGACGATGGTAGGCCAGCCACCGTGAGGTTCTATCCGGGCCGGGGCCAATCCATATCGGAAAATGGACAAGACATCGGCGGCAAGCGGGAAGCCTCCAATGTCCTTTCCGGGGTACGGGTTGGCGGGCCGGCGGGAGCAGACCGCCGCGTGTTGCCTAATCTCGCGGGAGACGAACAACAACGCGAGACGCTCCATGTCCATGATCAGCAGCGACGTCCATACGCCGTCGGGTTATGCCGACCTTCTGGTGTCTGCTCTGGACCGGTTTCCCGACCGAACTGCGCTGATCGATGGATCGATCCGCCTGTCCTACCGCGATCTCTCTATCCAGATCGGCCGAGTATCGCAGGCGCTCAAGAAGCTGGGCCTCAAGCGCGGTGACGGGCTGGCGCAGCTTTCGCAGAATTGCGCAGCGGCCGCGATAACACAGCTCGCGTGCTATTTGCTTGGTCTGCGCTACGTTCCGCTCCATCCGCTGGGTTCGGCCGACGATCACGCCTACATCCTGCAGGATGCCGAGGTGGCGGCCTTCGTCTTCGAGCCGCAGGGATTCGAAGAGCAAGCATTGAGGATTATTCGGCTCGGTACGCGGCCGCGGCTTGTTCTCGCGCATGGCCATTGCCCCTTTGCCATCGATCTTTCGAACGAGGCGGAGACGCAAAGTTCCCGCGAGCTCAAGGCCGAGGCCGAAGCCGACGACGTTGTGGCCCTTCTTTATACGGGGGGGACGACGGGCCGGTCGAAGGGAGTGACGCTCTCAGGCCGGGCCATGGTCGTGAACGTCTTCCTGACGCTCACGGAATGGGAGTGGCCGATTACGATCAATTTTCTCTGCAGCACGCCAATCACCCACGCGACCGGATGCATGCTCGTACCGATCTTCCTCCGGGGCGGGACGGTCGTCCTTCAGGCCGGTTTCAAGGCGACTGACTTTCTCGCCGCTGTCGAGCGACATCGCATCACGGCAACTTTTCTCGTACCCACGATGATCTATCTACTGCTGGACGAACAGAGAAAGCGGCCGCGCGACATTTCCAGCCTCGAAACCGTCCTCTACGGGGGAGCTCCGATCTCTCCAGCGCGGCTGCGCGAGGCGGTAGTGAGCTTCGGGCAAATCTTCCAGCAGATCTACTCGCAGTCGGAAGCCCCGAATTGCGCCACCGTTCTGCGCAAATGCGAGCATGATCCCGCAACGCCGGAGCGCTTCCTGTCGTGTGGCCGGCCGATCGCCGGCATCACTGTCGAGATTCTCGACGAAGAGGGGCAGCCGGCGCCGACGGGGACGGTTGGCGAGATCTGCTTCCGCGGTCCCTCAATCATGAAGGGATACTGGCGCAAGCCACAGGAAACCGACGAAGCGCTCCGCGGCGGATGGTTGCACACAGGCGACCTGGCCCGTCGCGATGATGAAGGCTTCATCTATATCGTCGACCGACGCAAAGACATGATCGTGACGGGAGGCTTCAACGTCTATCCGCGTGAAGTCGAGGACGTGCTGACGGCACATGCCGCCGTGACGCAGGCGGCCGTGATTGGCGTTCCCGACGACAAATGGGGCGAAGCAGTAAAGGCAGTGGTCGTGCGCCGCCACGATGCGAAAGTCGACGAACGGGAATTGATTGCACTGGTCAAAGAGAAGAAGGGTGCCGTTGCCGCACCCAAGACCGTGGACTTTGCCAACGAATTGCCACTGACGGCACTCGGCAAGCCAGACAAGAAGGCGATCCGCGCCAAGTATTGGTCGGCCGGCAATCGTCAGGTCAACTGACGTCGGAATGACATCCGGCCATTCGTTGACAGGGGGGGACCCCCCGATATGATCCGGCCTGCATGGATTTCACGCTGTCCGAGGATCAGGAAGCCTTCCGCGACACGGCACGCCAATTCGCGACCGAGCGGATGCTCCCCGAGGCGGCCCGCTGGGATGCGGAGAAGGTCTTTCCCGAGGCCGTATTGCGCGAGGCGGCCGCGCTGGGGTTCGGCGGCATCTACGTAAAGGACGATGTCGGGGGCAGCGGGCTTTCGCGATTCGACGCCGCCCTGATCATGGAGGAGCTGGCGGCAGCTTGCCCCAGCACGGCGGCCTATATCTCCATCCACAACATGGCCGCCTGGATGATCGACGGCTTCGGCGATGACGAGCAGCGCAGGCGCTTCCTGCCCAAGCTCTGCTCGATGGAGCATTTCGCGAGCTACTGCCTGACCGAACCCGGTGCGGGTTCGGATGCGGCGGCACTGGCGACGCGCGCCGAACTCAAGGGCGATCACTATGTCCTGAACGGTACCAAGGCCTTCATCTCCGGCGGCGGCCGCAGCGACATCTATGTCGTCATGCTGCGCACAGGCGGGGCCGGTGCCGGCGGCGTCTCCACGCTCGTAGTCGAGAATGGCACGCCCGGTCTGTCGTTCGGCAAGCAGGAGCAAAAGCTCGGCTGGAACAGCCAGCCGACGGCGGCGGTGATCTTCGAGAATTGCAAAGTTCCGGTGGCCAACCGTCTCGGCCCGGAGGGACACGGTTTCAAGATCGCGATGATGGGGCTCGACGGGGGGCGTATCAATATCGGCGCCTGCTCACTCGGTGGCGCACGTGCCTGCCTGGAGACCGCCTCGCGTTACGTGGTCGAGCGCAAGCAGTTCGGCAAGCCGCTGGCCGATTTCCAGGCGACGCAGTTCAAGCTCGCAGACATGGCGACCGAGCTCGATGCCGCGCGACTCATGATCTGGCGCGCCGCCTCGTTACTGGACGCCAAGTCGCCGGAGGCCACACAGGCGGCTGCCATGGGCAAGCGCTTCGCGACCGACGTCGGCTTCCGCGTCGTCAACGAGGCGCTGCAATTGCATGGCGGTTACGGCTACTTGAAGGACTTTCCCATCGAGCGCTATCTGCGGGACCTGCGCGTGCATCAGATCCTCGAAGGCACCAACGAGATTATGCGCGTGATCATTTCGCGGCGTTTGTTGATGGGGTAACGACTCGTAATGGCTGAAGCGGAAATTCTGTTCGAGGTGAAGGACGGGCTGGGCATCATCACGCTCAACCGGCCCAAGGCACTGAATTCGTTGTCGCACGGCATGATCCTGGAGATGGAAAAGGTCTTGCCGCAATGGGAGACGGATCCGGCGATCAAGGCCGTCGTCCTGCGCGGCGCGGGCGACCGTGCTTTTTGCGCAGGCGGCGATGTGGCCGGCCTTTACCGTGAGATGCGCGACAATCCCTCGGGCACCCTGCGGCGCGACTTCTTCCGCGACGAATATATCGTTAACCGGCGCATCTACCGCTTTGCCAAGCCCTGGATCTCGCTGATCGACGGCATCGACATGGGCGGCGGCGTGGGTCTGTCGGTGCACGGCTCGCATTCGGTCGCGACCGAAAAATTCATGTTCGCCATGCCAGAGACGACCATCGGCCTCTTTCCGGATGTCGGTGGCGGTTATTTCCTGTCACGCCTGCCGGGCGCACTGGGGACATTCCTGGCGCTCACCAGTCATCGGCTCAAGGCGGCCGATGCGTTGTGGGCGGGCATTGTGCAGGCCTATGTGCCGAGCGCCAAGCTTGGGGCGCTGCAGGCAGCGTTAGGCGGTGCCGACCTCTCCGGTCCGGAGCCGAACAAGAAGGTCGACAAGGTCATCGCCTGCTTTGCCGAGGATCCGGGCAAGCCGACGCTTCCAGCCATGATGCGGGACATCGACCGCTGCTTCTCGGCGGAATCGCTCGTCGAGATCGTCGCCAAGCTGAAGCAGGGCGGCGCATGGGCCGACAAGCAGCTTGCCGCGCTACTGAAACTCTCGCCGATCTCGATGGCGATCACGCTGGAACAGCTAAAGCGTTGCGCCAACCGGTCGTTCGAGGACACGATGACCATCGAATATCGCATGTCGCAGCGTGGCATGCAGAAGGATCATGATTTCTTTGAAGGCGTGCGCGCCTTGTTGATCGACAAGGACCAGAAACCAAAGTGGAACCCTTCGACGATCGAAGGCGTGACACGGGAGATGGTCGAATCGCATTTCAAGCCAGTGTCGAACGACCTGTTCTTCGACTAGCCAGCCAGGGAGGGAAGGATGGCGAAGATCGCCTTTATCGGTCTCGGCAATATGGGCGGCCCCATGGCCGCCAACCTGTGCAAGGCGCAGCACCATGTGACTGCGTTCGATCTTTCGGACGCCGCCGTCGCTGTGGCGGTCGAGAAGGGCGCGCACAAGGCCAAGAGTGCGGCCGAAGCGGTGAGGGACGCCGAGATCGTCGTCACCATGTTACCGGCGGGCAAACATGTTCGTGCAGTCTATGAGGCGGACGTATTGCCCCATGCCAAGAAGGGCACTTTGCTGATCGACTGTTCCACCATCGATGTCGAAAGCGCCCGTCATGTCGCGTCACTCGCACAAAAAGGCGGCTACGAGATGATCGATGCGCCTGTCTCGGGCGGCGTTGGAGGGGCGACGGCGGGGACGCTCACCTTCATGGTGGGCGGACCGGACGCTTCCTTCGCAAAGGCGCGGCCGATCCTGGAGAAGATGGGCAAGAACATCGTCCACGCCGGTGGCAGCGGCAACGGACAGGCGGCCAAGATCTGCAACAACATGATCCTTGGCGTCTCGATGATCGCCGTCAGCGAAGGCTTCATGCTGGCCAAGCGGCTCGGCCTCGATGCCCAGAAGCTGTTCGATGTCGCCTCGACGGCGTCCGGCCAATGCTGGTCGCTCACCAACTACTGTCCGGTGCCGGGGCCGGTACCAACGTCGCCAGCCAACCGCGACTACCAAGCCGGATTCACGGCGGCGATGATGCTGAAGGATTTGCTGCTGGCACAGCAGGCGGCATCGGCTGCTGGGGCGACGACGCCGCTGGGGGCGGAGGCTGCCCAACTCTTCAGCCTGTTCGTGAACAGTGGCCACGGCGCCAAGGATTTTTCGGGCATCATCCGCATGCTCGATGGCAAGTGAGCCAGCCGTGATCACGCTCTACGACCTGGCCTTCGACAACGATCTGAGGCCAAGCCCGTACTGCTGGCGCACCAAGCTTGCCCTCAAGCACAAGGGTCTGACCTGGCGGGATGAGCCGGTGGGCTTCAACGAGAAGGACAAGATCGCCTTCGCCCAGTCGCAGATCGTGCCGGTTCTCCACGACGGCACCGCGGTGGTGAAGGACAGCTGGGCGATCGCCCTCCATCTCGACAAGGCCTATCCCGACAAGCCGTTGTTTCCCAACGATCCGGTCAAGGCGCATGCGCGCTTCGTCAATGGCTGGGCGGACACGGCGGTCCACGGCCTGATCTTTCCGATGGTCGTCGGCGATATGCTGGAAACCGTGCGACCACAGGACAGAGATTACATCATCGACTCCCGCAGCAAGCGCATCGGCACGACCGACTTCGCCGCTTTCCAGAAGAAGGCGCGTGAAACAGGCGTGACAGCTTTCCGGCAGGTGCTTGAACCCGCCCGCCGTGTGCTGAACCAGCAGCCGTTCCTGTCAGGCGATGCGCCGGCCTACGCGGATTACATTCTGTTCGGCAGCTTCCTCTGGCCGCACACATTCGCCCGGAAACTCGACCTCCTGGACAAGGGTGACGTCGTCTGGGCCTGGCGCGAGCGCATGTTCGACCTGTTCGACGGCTTCGGACGCAAGGTCAAGACCGCGTGAAATATGACGCCGTCGTCTTCGACCTGCTGACGGCGGTACTCGATTCCTGGAGCTTGTGGAACAACGTCGCGGGCTCGCCTGAATCGGGCCTGAAGTGGCGCCGGCGATACCTTGAGGTCACTTACGGCTGCGGCGCCTATCGGCCCTATGAAGAGCTGGTGCGCGAAGCAGCCAGAGACGTCGGCTTGCCTGAGACTCTGGGCGAAGCCCTCGAACGAAGATGGGACGAGCTGGCGCCCTGGCCTGAAGCTGCGGGAGTGCTCGCCGGCTTGCCGGTCCCACTCGCTGTCGCCACCAACTGCTCGATCCATTTGGGCCGCCGCGCCGCGGCGTGTGTCGGCGTACCGTTCAAGGTGGTGGTGACGGCCGAGGAGGCGGGGTTCTACAAGCCACGTCCCGAGCCCTACCGGGCGGTCCTGACCGGGCTGGGCACGGCGCCTGAGCGGACCCTGTTCGTGGCCGGCTCGGCGTCCGATGTGCCGGGCGCCAAGGGCGTGGGCATGCCGGTCTATTGGCACAACCGCATCGGCCTTTCGCCTCGCGACGACACCCAACCCGACCATCTCGAGCCGACGCTTCACAGGCTTGGCGATCTCTTTTCCGGAGCGTAGACACCGTTGAGGTGTCCGCTTCACGAGGAGAGATCACGTGGCCGAAGCCGGTCAGTTCAAGCCGCAGGAGCATAGCTTCGGTCCGACACACTGGTTCGAGGACCTCCAAGTCGGACAGAAGTTCTATATCAACTCGCGCACCCAGACCGAGGCGTTGTTCGCTGCCTTCCAGTCGGCCAGTGGCGACAACCATCCGATCCATTACGACCGCGAATACTGCAAGGCCCGCGGCCACCGCGACCTGCTGGCACATGGGCTGCAGGTTGCCATTCAGGGTGCCGCCGGAGCCGGGATCTTCCCGCATTTCATCGGCGATTCCCTGGTCGGGTTCCTGGAGCAATCTTCACGCTTTCTGAAGCCGGTCTATTGCGGCGACACGCTCTATCCGATGCTGGAAATCACTGACCTGAAGGTTGGCCGTACCACGGGAGTCGTGACGATGAAGCTCACGATCCATAACCAGGCCGGCGCGCTGGTATGTGACGGCGAACACAAGTACCTTGTGCGCAAACGGCCGCAATAGAGTGCAGCAGGGGAAGCCATCATGCTCGGCATAATCGCGAAACTCACCATCAAGCCTGGGACCAATGCCGACTTCGAGGCGACCATGAAGGCGCTGCAGGCGAAGGTCCAGGCCGACGAACCAGGCAACAAGCTCTATGCCTTGCACAAGACAGACGATGTTAATGTTTATGTCATGCTGGAGCGCTACGCCGACCAGGCAGCGCTCGATGCGCATCGAGCGGCTCCGCACTTCAAGGAGCTGGGACGCAAGCTTGGCGACTATCTTGCCGGACGTCCCGAGGTGCAGGTGATGCAGGAAGTCTGACGCCTTCCGGGAGCGATTGAGATGGACGGGCTCGTACACCGCCATACACCGCCCGGCACCGCGCCGGGTCTATTGACTGGTCGCGCACCGGTTCCCGATGAAGCGCTCGACTTCACGCTGGTCGAATACACGCCGGAAGAGTGTGAGGTGCTGCACGGTGTGGAAGTCGATGAGTGCCAGTTCCATCTGGGCACGCCGGGACACACCTGGATCGACGTCGCGGGCCGGCCGAGTTCCGAGATGCTGCAGGACCTTGGCAAGGCGTTCAACCTGCATCCACTTGCCCTGGAGGACGTGTTCCACGCAAACCAGAGGAGCAAGCTCGACATTTACGGTGGCCAAGGCTTCGTCGTGCTCAACGATCCCTCCTATGAGGAGGGCGAGATCCGGTTGCGGCAGGTGAGCATTTTCTTCGGCCAGAACTATGTCATCTCGTTCCACGACCACAAGCTCGACATCTTCAGGCCGGTGCGCGAACGATTGAAGGCCGAAGGCTCGCGCCTGCGCACTTACGACATCGACTATCTCGTCTATGCGCTGGTCGATCTGGTCGTCGATCGCAAGTTTCCGCTGATCGAGGCGTTAGCCAACCATCTCGAACTCCTGGAAGACGAGGCACTGGATCATTCGACGGAGAAGACGCTCAACAATATCCATCAGGCGCGCCGAGCGCTGGTAACATTCCATCGGCTTCAGTGGGCGGAGCGCGAGACCATCCTCGCCATGATGCGCCCGGAGACGCCGGTCATCGGTTCCGAGACCCGCACCTATCTGCGCGACTGCTTCGACCATTCCATCGCCGTGCTCGATCTGCTCGAAAGCTATCGAGAGATGTGCAATGGCCTGATGGAGGTCTATTTGATGCAGGCCAACAACCGCATGTCGGAGGTGATGAAGACGCTGGCCGTCATCACGGCGTTCTTCATGCCCCTGTCGTTCCTCGCCGGCGTCTACGGCATGAATTTCGATCGCGAGGCGGGCAACATGCCCGAGCTGGGCTGGAAGCATGGTTACGCGTTCTTTTGGGTGCTTACGGCGATGGTCGTCGTCGGCCTGTTCGTCTGGATGCGGCGGAAGAGATGGCTGTGACGGATGGCTGTCGCCTCTTCGGTTCGGAGCTTTCACCCTATTCGGTGAAGGTCCGCTCCTATCTTCGCTACAAGGGGGTGCCGCATGAGTGGATTCCCCGCTCGCCTGCCAGCCAGGGCGAATTCCAGAAGTACGCGAAACTGCCGCTGATCCCGCTGGTGGTCACGCCAGAGGGCGAGGGACTGCAGGACTCGACGCCGATCATCGAGCGGTTCGAGGCGAAAGTTTCCGAGCCGTCGATCACTCCGGATGATCCGGGACTCGCTTTCCTGTCGGCGCTGATCGAGGAATATGCCGACGAGTGGGGCAATAAATGGATGTTCCACTACCGCTGGAGTTATCCGGCCGACTGCTGGGCCACGGCCGAGCGCATCGCCTTGCAGATGATGGGGCATCAGGGGCCCTTGGCCGTTGCGCAAGCGCGCGCCGCTGTTGCCGAGCGCATGACCAGCCGGCTGGGCTTTGTCGGCTCCAATCCGACGACGCGGCCGCTGATCGAGGCCTCCTTCAAACGCGTGGTCGAGATCCTCGAGCGGCACCTTGCTTCACGGCCATATCTATTGGGCGGTCGCCCGGCGCTGGCCGACTTCGGGCTTTGGGGGCAGCTCTACGAGGCGGCGACGGATCCGACGCCGGGCGCGGAGATGCGGGCCAGTGCCAAGCACGTCATGGCTTGGGTCGACCGTATGCTATCTCCCAAACCGGAAGGCGCCTTCGAGAGCTGGAACACGTTATCGGCCGGATTGATGCCGCTTCTGAAAGAGGAGGTGGCTGCACTGTTCCTGCCTTGGTCGGCAGCGAACGCCGCGGCCATCCAGAAGGGCGACAAGAGCTTCGAGGTGACGCTCGCCGGCGCGGCCTGGTCGCAGGAGCCGCAAAAGTACCACGCGCGGTCGCTCGCGGAGATCCGGCGCAAGTATGCGGCCGCCAAGGGTGCAGCCGGGCTCGACGGCATTTTGGCCGAGGCGGACTGCTTGCGCTGGCTAGCTTAGGCCCGAGAGGATCAGCGACGCGCCGGACAAGGCCAGCAGGCCGAGGATGATCCAGCGGAACTGCCGGTCGTCGATCCGACCGTAGACCAGCAGCCCCAGCCGCGCGCCGAGCAGTGTGGTCGGCACGGTGATGAGGGCCCAGACCAGGAAGATGTGGTCGAGGTACCCGGCCACGGCCGCGGAGACCAAAGCGGCCGCAAGAATCGCCATGTTGAATGGCTGATTGACTCCCCGTTGCTCGTGCATGTTCCAGCCGCGAAGCTGGGCCCAGACACTGGGAGCAGGACCGCTCATGCTCGCCATGCCGCCCAAGACGCCGCCGACCAACCCGATGCCCGCATCGGCCCAGCGGCTCCCGCCATGGATGATCGGTGGGCGGCGCACGAAGGCCATCCAGCTGCAATAAAGAATGAGGAAACAGCCGACAGCGAGCTTGAGCGGCTGTATGGAGACGCGGCTGAGCAGAGCTGTTCCCACGGGAACGCCAATCAGGCCAGCAGCGAGGAACGGCCAAAGCCGTGCCCAGATCACGCCGCGCCAGATGCGAGGCAGCGACTGAATATGACCGGTTACCGAGCAGAGTGCGGTCAGCGGCGCGGCCGTCGTCGGCGACATGACGTGGAGCCAGAACCCCAGAGCCATGAGCGAATAACCGGTGCCGCTGAGGCCATTCACGAACCCGGCGGTCAAGGCCCCCGCGACGACGATGGCCGCATCGCCGAGGGGCGGCAGCTGCACCGGCTCAGCCTGCTGCGGTGAAGGCCTGAATGCCGGTGATCGCGCGGCCAAGGATCAGGGCATGCACGTCGTGCGTGCCCTCGTAGGTGTTCACCGCCTCGAGGTTCATGGCGTGGCGGATCACGTGGTACTCGTCGGAGACGCCATTGCCGCCGTGCATGTCGCGCGCGACGCGGGCGATGTCGAGCGCCTTGCCGCAGTTGTTGCGCTTGATCAGCGAGATCATCTCAGGCTGCGCATGGCCCTTGTCCTTGAGCCGGCCGACGCGCAGGCAGGCCTGCAGGCCGAGCGCGATCTCGGTCTGCATGTCGGCGAGCTTCTTCTGGATCAGCTGGTTGGCGGCCAGCGGCCGGCCGAACTGCTTGCGGTCCACGGTGTAGTTTCGCGCCTGCTTCCAGCAGAACTCCGCCGCGCCCATTGCGCCCCAGGCGATGCCGTAGCGCGCATTGTTCAGGCAGCCGAACGGGCCGCCGAGACCGGACACGTTGGGCAACAGGTTCTCGACTGGCACAAACACCTCGTCGAGCATGATCGCGCCCGTCACCGAGGCGCGCAGGCTGAACTTGCCCTCGATCTTCGGCGTCTCGAGGCCCTTGTAGCCGCGCTCGAGAATGAAGCCACGGATCGCGCCGCCGTCGAGCTTGGCCCAGACGACCAGCACGTCGGCGATCGGCGAGTTTGTGATCCACATCTTGGAACCCGAGACCTTGAAACCGCCGGGGACGGTGACAGCGCGAGTCTTCATGCTGCCCGGATCGGAGCCGTGGTCGGGCTCGGTGAGGCCGAAGCAGCCCACCCACTCGCCGGTGGCGAGTTTGGGCAGGTACTTCATGCGCTGCTCCTCGGTGCCGTAGGCATAGATCGGGTGCATCACCAGCGAGGACTGCACGCTCATTGCCGAGCGATAGCCCGAGTCGACACGCTCGACCTCGCGCGCCACCAGGCCGTAGGTCGTGTAGTTCGCGCCGGCGCAGCCGTATTTCTCCGGCAACGTCGAACCGAGAAGACCCAGAGCGCCCATCTCATTCATGATCTCGCGATGGAATTTCTCATGCCGGTTGGCCTCCAGTACGCGCGGCATCAGTTTTTCCTGGCAATAGTCGCGCGCAGCGTCGCGAATCGCGATCTCCTCCTCGGTGAGCTGGTCGTCGAGGAAGAAGGGGTCTTCCCAGTCGAACGGCCTCGCGTCTACGGCGATGCCTTTGGCGGCGCTCTTCATCGGTGTGGCGGCGGTGGCCATATCGTCTCCTGTCTCTACAAGCGGCGTCTTATCAGGCGCGGCCCGTGCCGCCAACCTTTGCTGGGGCAGGGGTAGACGATACAAAGCAGGATGATTATTCGAGACCTTCAGCCGGCGGATCTACCCGCCGCTGCCGCCTTGCTGGACCAACTGGGCTATGCGCTGGACGAGGGGGAGGTTGGTGCACGGTTCGAACGGCTGCTGAAGGTGCCAGGCCACCGCGTGCGGGTTGCCGAGTTGGAAGGCCGGGTCGCTGGCCTGCTCCATGTCTTCGAGCGCCCGGCACTCGAGAAACCGTGTGAAGCCGTTGTTCAATCACTCGTGGTCGACGCACAAAGCCGGGGCAGCGGCGTTGGCGCTGCGTTGATGGCCGATGCCGAGGCCTGGGCCCGCGCAAAAGGGCTCCCATCTGTCGCGCTCTACACCAGCATCAGCCGCGATCCCGCTCACGCCTTCTACAAGAGGATCGGCTACGTGCAGGCCGGCACTTCGCACCTCATGCGGCGCGATCTCTAGTCACTCCGTTGCATTGCCGAGCCTTCGGGGCGGCCTGTCAGGGAGCGGAAGATGTCGAGGCTCAGGCGACCGAAGGCCTCTGACGCCCGCATCTCGACCGTTCGTGGCCGTGGCAAGTCGATCCTGAGGTCCGCCGCGACGCGCCCGGGCCGGGGCGACATCACCACGACACGGTCGGAGAGGAACACAGCCTCCGCGATCGAGTGGGTGACGAAAAGGACCGTCTTGCGGGCCTCCTGGCCCAGGTCTCGCTCGCCCCAGATGCGCAGCAGTTCGAGCGCCATGTCGTCGCGCGTCATGGCGTCGAGCGCACCGAACGGTTCGTCCATCAGGAGCAGAGGAGGATCGAGCAGCAGAGCCCGGCAGAGCGACGCCCGCTGCTGCATGCCGCCTGACAGCTCGCGTGGCAGCTTGTCGCCAAAGCCTACGAGGCCCGCCATGTCGAGCAGCTTATGGGCACGCGGCTTGAGGCTACCGGCATCCTTGCCGGCCAGCTCGGCGGGCAGCAGGACATTATCCAGGATGGAGCGCCATTTCAGCAGGATCGGTTGCTGGAAGACCATGCCGATATCGGCGATCGGACGATTCACCTTTCGTCCCGCCACCGTCACCGTGCCCTGCGTCGCCGGACGCAGGCCGGCGATGATGCGCAGCAAGGTTGACTTGCCGCAGCCGCTCGGCCCCACGAGGGAGACGAACTCGCCGGCGCCGACACCAAGTGAGATGCCGGCGAGGGCCTCCACCGGGCCGCTCGCCGCCTGATAGGTCATGCCGACCCGGTCGAGGTCGATCAGTGTCCGTGTCACGTCGGGTCGAACCGATCGTTTACTTCGGCATATCGACCTTGGTGTAAAAATCCTTAGTGTAGACCTCCGTGCAGTCGACTTTCTTGGGCAGGCCCATGTAGGTGTTCACCAGGTCGACCGATGCGCACATCCGCTTGTCGTCGATCGAGCCGATGCCGTGCTCGGCATATTGCTTGGTCTTCATCAGATCGAGACCCATCAGCATGTTCTCGGAAATGGCTTCGACGTCGATCTCCGGCACGCGCTTCTTGAAGATCACCATGGCTGCCTTGGGATCGGCCATGACATCGCGCCAGCCCATGTAGGATGCCTCCAGGAAGGCCTTCAGCACCTTGGGACGCTCCTTCATTGTCTTCTCGCTGGCCATGATGGACATAGAGTAGAGATCGAAGCCGAAGTTGGCCCAAGGCATCATCTCGACGTTGCCCTTGCCGGCGGCCTTCTCGTAGAGCGGCAGGCCTGTGGTGTAATCGCTGACGCCGTCCATGCGCTTTTCGGCCACCGCGGCGATCTTGGCGGCCGGCTCGATATTGACCCAACTCACCTTGCTCGCATCGATGCCAGTCACTTTGGCAAAGGCCGGGAACATTTGGCGCTGCGCGTCGCCTGGAGGCGAGCCGAGGGTAGCGCCCTCGAGATCCTTGGGCTTGGCCAGCGGCTTGCTCTTGAGGCTGAAGATATTGAGCGGCGTTTTGTCGAACACCATGCCGACCGTCTTGATGGTCGTGCCGCGTGCCTTGGACGAGATCACGACGGCAGCGTCGGCGAGGCCCGCATCGGCGCGGCCGGTATCGACCTTGGCGATCGAATCGCCCGAGCCTTTGGAGTTCTCCAGCGTCACGTCGAGCCCCTTGGCCTTATAGTAACCCTTGTCGAGTGCCACCCAGTAGGCGGCATGGTCACCGACGGCGAACCAGTTGAGGGCGAAGGTGAACTTCTCCTGCGCCGATGCCGATCCGGCTCCAGCGATAACGGCGGCGACTGCCAGCCACAATGCACGTCTCATGATGATCCTCCCCAGAACGATTGACGCTCTCAGTCCACACCTTCCGCCCATGGCGCCCAGAGATGGGCGAGCAGGACGACGGCGCCGTAGAGGACGAGACCGACAATGGAAATCCAGATCAGCGAAGCAAACGCGACCGACGTGTTCATGCTGCTCTGGGTCGTGACGATGACGTAACCCAGCCCGCGCTGCGAGGCGACGAACTCGCCGACGATCGCGCCGACCACGGCCGCGGTCGCGGTGATCTTGAGCGCGCTCAGGATATAGGGAAGGGCATTGGGAATGCGGATCTTGAGGAAGATCTTCCATTTCGGCGCGTTGAACACACGGCCAAGATCGAGCATGTCGGCCTCGACCTGGCTCAGCCCGACGGCCGTGTTGATCACCACGGGAAAGAAGCCGATCAGCGCGCCCATCAGCATGTTGGGGAAGATCCCGTAGCCCATCCAGATCAGGAACAGCGGCGCGACCGCCACCTTGGGCAGGGTGTTGACGAAGACCAGGAACGGCACGAGGGCGTTGGCCAGCAGCGGCGACCACGCGATGGCAACGCCCAGGGCCACGCCGACACCGGCGGCCATCAGGAACGCGCCGATGATTTCCCAGGTCGTCACCCAGAGGTGTTGCGACCAGGAGATTTCGCCGGTCCATAAGGCGTTCCAGACCGAAATAGGCGAAGGCAAGAGGTATTCGCGGATTCCCGAGAAGCTGGCGGCAGCCTGCCAGGTCGCGAGCAGCACCAGGAAAAGGATGACCGTCGGCGCGTACTGACGCCAGAGTGCATTCAATTTCGTCATGCGCGACGTGTGACGACACCCTTCATCGCTTCGAATGCGCTGATATCATCCCCCATATTTCAGTGAGACTGACGGACGCTCTGGTGACCGTCAAGGCGAGGATGATCGGTGAGGCTTTCTCTGTGCAATGAGGTGATCCGCGAGCTTTCGTTCGACCGACAATGCGCGCTCGCCGCAAGCCTCGGCTATGCCGGACTGGAGATCGCTCCTTTCACTTTCGGGGAGGAAGCCTGGCGTATGCCGGCTGCCAAGCGTGCCGAGATTCGCCGAGCCTGTGCTGACGCAGGCATCGCCGTGAGCGGCCTGCACTGGCTACTGGCGGCGCCGGCGGGACTCTCTATTACCAGCACCGACGACAAGGTTTGGCAAAGGAGTGTGGACGTCCTGTGTGGGTCGGTCGATCTCTGCGCCGAGTTGGGAGGCAGCTACCTCGTGCACGGTTCGCCCGCCCAGCGCCGCGTCGACAGTATCGAAGATGCCAAGCGCGCCGACGCGGCCTGGGCCACGGCGGCCGACCGGGCGCAGGCGGCGGGTGTCACCTATTGCCTGGAGCCGCTGGCAAGGCCTGACTGCACCCACATCAATACGCTTGCGGAAGCGGCTGAGGTGGTTCGCCGGATTGGCAATCCGGCATTCATGACGATGATCGACACGTTGGCGGCGGGTCTCATGGAGCCGGAGCCTGTGGCGGATGCCGTTCGACGCTGGATGCCGACGGGATTGATGGCTCATATCCAACTGAACGATCGCAACCGACGCGGACCGGGGCAGGGCGAGGACAAGTTCGGTCCCGTGATCGAGGCGTTGCGCGATACAGGGTACGAGGGCTGGGTGGCAATGGAGCCGTTCATCTATGAGCCGGACGGGCCGACCTGTGCGGCGCGCATGATCGGCTACGTGGCCGGGCTTTTGGAGTAGTAGCGATGAAAGTAAAGCTGGAGGACGTCGAGCGTTACGAACGGCCGATGAAGATGCGGCTGGCGTTTCGGTTCGGTGTCATCACCGTGACCGAGGGGGTACAGGCGGTGATCCGCGTGCGCATCTCTTTTGCTGACGGACGCATCAGCGAGGGCGTGGCGGCGGAGGCGCTGGCCGCCAAATGGTTCGAGAAGGATCCGCGTTTCACGGACGAGCAGAATCTCGACCAGCTTCGCCAATCGCTCGGCATCGCCATAGATCACTACAAGGCGCATGGTCTCGACACGCCGTTCGGGCTGTTCGCCGGCACCTACACGACCCAGCAGCGCCGTGGCGCAGAACTTGGTCTCAATCCACTTGTTGCGTCCTACGGACCGGCTTTGCTCGACCGGGCGATCCTCGATGCCGTGGGCAAGGCAAGCGGGCAATCATTTGCGGAGATGGTCGTCGCCAACGTGCCGAGCATCAAGGCGACCGAGCTGACGCCCGATATCAGAGAAGCGGAACTTGCGCCATTCCTGGCCAAATTGAAGCCCGCGTCGACAATCGATCTCCGTCATACGGTCGGCCTCGTCGATCCGCTGACCGCGGCTGATCGGCCGCCGCAGGAGCGGGTGAACGACGGCTTGCCAGAAACGCTCGAAGAGGTCGTTTCCTATTACCGCGGCCGCTACTACAAGCTGAAAGTATCAGGCGACATCAAAGCCGACCTCGACCGATTGTCGCGCATTGCCGCGGTTCTCGACGCGGGCCTACAGGACTATCGCGCCACGCTCGACGGCAACGAGCAATATGACGATGTTGGTGGAATCGTCGAGCTCTGGCGCAAGGTCGAGGAAGCACCCGGGTTGGCGAGGCTTGTCAAATCGACGCTCTTCATCGAGCAACCGATCAAGCGCAACGTCGCACTCAGCCAATCGGTCAAGCCGCTGGCGAAAATGAGGCCAGTGATCATCGACGAGTCGGATGGCGAGCTGTCCTCTTTCCCGACAGCCTTGGCGCTGGGCTATACCGGCGTCTCGAGCAAGAACTGCAAAGGCTTCTACAAGTCGATCTTGAATGCCTCGCGAGTGGCCAGGCTTGGACAAGGCTACTTCATGTCGGCAGAGGACCTGACCACCTTGCCGGGCGTCAGCCTGCAGCAGGATCTTGCCCTGGTGTCGCTTCTCGGCATGACCCATGTCGAACGCAATGCCCATCATTTCGTCGATGGCATGTCCTTCGCCTCCTTGGCCGAGCAGAAGGCCTTTGCGGCGGCTCATCCCGACCTCTACGAGATCGCGGATGGCAAGCCGGCGCGACTCAAAGCGCCGGGTGGCAAGCTTACGCTTCGCTCGCTGGGCGTTCCGGGCTTTGCGGTTGGCGGTGAGATGGATTTCAAGTCGATGCGGAAGGTGGCGAGGGCAGCATGAGCGGCAACGGGACCAACCTGCCGGCACGCTTCGACACGATCGAGGCGGTCGAGGATTTCATGACCTCGCCCTCTGCGGCTTTGACGAAGGACCTCGCGGCGATCCCCGGCGATATCCTGATCCTGGGCGTGGGCGGAAAGATGGGCCCGACTCTGGCGCGGCTTGCCAAACGCGCAGCGCCCTCGAAGCGGGTGATGGGCGTGGCACGCTTCAGCGAGGCGGGCGTCCGCGAAGCGCTGGAAAAGGTCGGAGTGGAGCCGATTTCGGCCGATCTGCTGGATCGGCGTGCACTCGAAAAATTGCCCAAGGCCGACAACGTTGTCTTCATGGCCGGCCGCAAGTTCGGAGCGACGGGTGACGTGCCGCTCACTTGGGCGATGAACGTGCAGGTTCCGGCGATGGTGGCGGAGGTCTTCAGGGCCTCTCGCATCGTCGCCTTTTCGACCGGCTGTGTTTACCCCTTCGTCCCGGTGGACGGCGGCGGCGCGACCGAGGAGGTGCCCCCGGTTCCACCGCCGGGCGACTACGCCAATTCCTGCGCCGGCCGTGAGCGCATGTTCGAATATTTTTCCGCACGACACCGCACGCCAGGTCGGCTTTTCCGCCTGAACTACGCGATCGACATGCGCTACGGCGTCTTGCACGACGTGGGCCGCAAGGTGCGCGACGGGGAAGTGATCGACCTCTCCATGGGGCATGTGAACGTGATCTGGCAAGGCGATGCCAACACGGTTGCCCTACGCTGCCTTGCTCATACGACAACGCCGACGACACCCATCAATGTCACTGGCCCGGAAACCATTGAAGTGCGGTGGCTTGCGGGAGAGTTCGGGAAGCTTTTGGGCAAGACGCCAAAGTTCGCCGGCAAGGAGGCGACTACCGGTTGGCTGAACAATGCCGACCGCATGGTACGAGAGTTTGGGCCACCGAGCGTGCCTCTCGGACGCATGATCGAATGGACCGCCGATTGGCTGGCGCGCGACATGAAGACCTTGAACAAGCCGACGCACTACGAGGTTCGCGATGGTCAGTACTGACGTTCTGGACATCGCGCCCATTGGGCCCGACCAGAGCGAAGCAGTGTGGCCGTTGTCGATCGAGGCCGGCTGGAACCAGAACGCCGCAGATTGGCGGTTCATGCTGGGGGCCGGTCGCGGCTTCGGTTTCCGGGATGCCGAGGGTCGATGGGAGGCGAGCTCGCTGGTTCTACCCCTCGGCGCGAAGCTCGCCTGGATCAGCATGGTGCTGGTGACCCGGTCGCGCCGGCGCGGCGGACTCGGTACCGCGCTCCTGAAGCGCTGCATCGAGGATGCGCGAGGAGCGGGCGCGGTCGCGGGCCTCGATGCGACCGAGCAGGGCCGGCCGCTGTACCTGACGCTGGGCTTCCACGATCTCTACAGGATCGCGCGCTGGCACCTCGACAAGGCGGCCGAGGCGGTCGCGCCGCCCTCCGGCATCGGGATACGGCCTGTGGCAAGCGCCGACCTGCCAGGCATCGCACTTTACGATCGGCCTAGGAGCAGCATGGAGAGACCGGCGATCCTGACCCATCTGGCCGGCCGCCAGCCGGGACTCCCCTGGATCGCAGAGAATGATGCAGGGAAATGCGTGGGCTTCATCTTGGGACGGGAAGGCCGCACGGCCTCCTCGATCGGCCCCGTGGTCGCCGATAGCGAGGTGATCGCCCTTGCGTTGATTGCCCATGCCGCCCGCATCACTTCCGGCCCCTTTATCCTCGACGTGCCCGTAGCCCACAGCCGGATCGGAGCCTGGCTCGAACGCCAAGGTGCGGTCTCGCCACGTGCGTACATGCGGATGACGCTGGGAAAGGCGGAAGGACTAGACGATCCCAGCCGGCTCTTTGCTCTCGCCGGCCCGGAATTGGGATAGGATGCGTGACATGAGTCCCGACAAAGCCCTGCATTGGCGCGATCTGCCGCCGTCCGTTCTTTCGCTCCTGCGCGAGGGGACGGTGATTCCTGCGCACCCGCTGGCGCTCGGACCCGACCGGCAATTCGACGAGCAATCGCAACGCGCGATCAGTCGCTACTACCTCGATGCCGGCTCCGGCGGCCTGGCGGTCGGGGTGCATTCGACCCAGTTTGCCATTCGCGAGGTCGGACTCTACCGGCCTGTGCTCGAGCTCGCGATCGAGACGGCGCGCGACTGGACGGACCGGCCGCTGGTGATGATCGCAGGTGCCGTCGGTAAGACGGCGCAGGCCGTGGAGGAGGCGCGTACTGCCCGTGCGCTTGGCTATCACGCCGTGCTGCTGTCCCTCGCGGCCTTGAAGGGTGCGAGCGAGGACGAGCTGATCGAGCATTGCACGGCCGTCGCGAAGGAAATGCCGTTGATCGGCTTCTATCTGCAGACGGCGGTGGGCGGCATCCCGTTGTCGCGGTCCTTCTGGGCCCGATTTGCTGCGATCGACAATGTGGTCGCCATCAAGGTCGCTCCTTTCAATCGATACCGCACGCTCGATGTAGCGTTCGGGGTAGTGCATGCGCAGGCAGAGGAGCGCGTCACGCTTTACACCGGCAACGACGACCACATCGTCGCCGATCTGATCTCGCCGATGGTCGTGCGCACCGGAAACCGCGAGGTGACCCTGCGCTTCAAGGGCGGCCTGCTGGGGCATTGGAGCGTCTGGACGCGCGGCGCGGTCAAGCTGCTGGAGCGATTGAAGCTGTCGGTGTCCGATGGCGCCGTGCCAGCCGAGGTGCTCGCGCTCGACTCCTTCGTGACCGACTGCAACAGCGTCGTCTTCGACGTCGAGCACGACTTCGCGGGCTGCATTCCTGGCTGCCACGAGATCCTGCGGCGACAGGGATTGATGACGTCGATCGAATGTCTTGATCCCGATGAGAAGCTGAGCCCGGGTCAGAGCGCAGGCATCGATCGGCTGTACGCGACCTATCCCGATCTGCATGACGATGCCTTTGTGGCGGCCAACCTCGACCGTTGGCGCGCCTGACGGTGGACGATCTTTTTGCGACGCATGATGCGCTTGCGGTTGCCGGCCTGATCAAGACGAGAAAACTTGACGCCCGCGAGCTGCTTGATGCAACGCTCCGTTCCCTGCGCGATGCCAACGTGCCGCTGAACGCGGTCACGGATCTCTACGACGGCGAGCTGCTCGAGCGATCCGTCGGCGCAGCGGGTGAAGGGCCATTCCAGGGTGTCCCTTATCTGGTCAAGCAGCTCATGGCCGACTGCGCCGGTACGCCGACAACCCTGGGCTCGCGATTCTTCGCCAAGGGGCCAGTCGCGGTCTCCGACAGCGCCGCCGTGCGTCGCTTGCGACGTGCCGGTCTCGTGATCGTCGGCCGCACGAATACCAGCGAGTTCGGCCTGGCGCCGACAACCGAACCCGCGTTTGGCGGCCCGACGCGCAATCCATGGCGGCCCGATCTGTCACCGGGCGGCTCTTCCGGCGGCTCGGCGGCGATGGTTGCTGCCCGAGCGCTGCCAATGGCGCACGCGACCGACGGTGGTGGCTCGATCCGCATCCCGGCAAGCCTCTGCGGCCTCTTCGGGCTAAAGCCGTCGCGCGGCCGGATCAGTCTGGCGCCGATCGGCGAGACGCTGGCCGGGGCGGGCGTGCAGCATTGCGTGTCAATCTCGGTCCGCGATAGCGCAGCACTCCTAGATGCCGTGGCCGGCAGCGAGCCAGGTGATCCCTATGGTGCACCGCCGCCAAAAGCGACCTTCCTCGAAGCTGTCGCGCGGCCGCCAGGAAAGCTGCGCATTGCCTTCATGCGCCAGCCTGTTGGCGGGCCGCGGCTCGATCCAGCCCTGGTTCGTGCGATCGAGCGCACGGCGAAGCTCCTTGAGGGGCTCGGCCATGGGGTCGAGGAGGCTTCTCCCGACTATGACGCGCAGAAGCTGGACGAGGCCTTCTGGCGCGTGATGTGTGCCAACACCTGGACCAACATCCAGGTCCGCGCCAATGGCCGCACGCCCGGGCCCGACGATCTTGAGCCGGTAACGCGGCTCTATGCGGAGCGTGGACGCGCCGTTACCGCGGACGACTACATTCGCGGAGTGCAGACATTTCACCGCATCGGGCGACAGCTCGGAGCCTTCTTCGAGACATACGACGTGTTGTTGTCCACGACGCTCGCGATCACACATCTGCCGCTGGGCACTGTGCGCATGGACGGGACGGTGGAAAAATTCGAGCAGGCGGTCGCGCCGATGACACCGTTCACCGCTGTTTGTAATGCAACAGGCGTTCCGGCCATGTCGGTGCCGCTGGAATGGACGGCCGACGGACTGCCGATCGGCTTGCATTTCGTCGCCCGGTATGGCGCCGAGGAAACGCTCTATTCGCTGGCCGGCCAACTCGAGGAGGCGCGTCCGTGGCGCAGCTGTCGACTACCTCCGCGGAAATGAAGCGAGGACATTTATGCTGATCGCCGATGCACAGGTTCATATCTGGGCCGCCAATACACCGGAACGGCCGTGGCCGGCGCGCGCGGAGCCGCATCGTGCACCGCTCGGTAAGGACGAGCTTCTGGCCGAGAT
>Ga0310811_10002409_pt1 | contig 23391 bp, 14 predicted proteins | sample YCmetagenome_FD_207642 | JGI IMG/M metagenome (GOLD analysis project Ga0310811, IMG submission 207642) | Soil microbial communities from experimental microcosm in Duke University, North Carolina, United States - YC | ecosystem: Engineered > Artificial ecosystem > Soil microcosm > Unclassified ... | reverse complement strand
CTACGTCAAGGACCCTGACGGCGTGCAGATCGAGCTCATCGCCGAGCCGTTGCGGGTCATGGACGGCCGCCCGCTGGGATGACGGCGGGCAGGCTCGACCGCGCCGCCGCCATCGGGCGGCTCCGCAACGAGCAGTTCGACGTGCTGGTCATCGGCGCCGGGGCCACCGGGGCCGGCGTGGCCCTCGACGCCGCCGCCCGCGGCCTGCGCACCGCCCTGGTCGACGGGCACGACATCGCCTACGGGACGTCGTCGAAGTCGTCCAAGATGATCCACGGCGGGATCCGCTACCTGCAGCAGGGCGACGTGCGCCTGGTCTGGCAGGCCCTGCGGGAGCGCCGCCACCTGCTGGCCAACGCCCCTCAGCTGGTCCGGCCCCTGGGGTTCATGATCCCGGTCTACCGCCACGGCGGCCTGATCCCCCGCTTCATGGCCCGCCTGTTCGGGATCGTCCTGTGGGCCTACGACCTGGTGGGTGGCGCCTCGGTGGTCGGCAAGCACCGGCGCCTGTCCAAGGACGAAGCGCTGGCCCTCATGCCCAGCCTGGTGGCCCCGGAGGTCACCGGCGCCCTGCTGTACTTCGACGCCCGCACCGACGACGCCCGCCTGACCCTGGCCGTGGCCCGCACCGCCGCCGACCACGGCGCCGCGGTCGTCAACTACGGGCGTGTCGTCGAGCTGATCAAGGACGACGCCGGGCACGCCATCGGCGCCCGGGTGGACACCGGCGACGACAGCATCGACGTCGCCGCCCGCTGCGTGGTCAATGCCGCCGGGGTGTGGATCGACGAGATCGAGGCCATCGACCAGGGGCCGGGCCACGAGCTGATGCGCCCGGCCCGGGGGGTCCACATCGTGGTGCCGACGACCGCCCTGCAGAACGAGGACGTGGCCGTCATCCTTGCCGTCGCCAAGGGGACGGGGACAGGGTCGGTCTTCGCCGTCCCGTGGATCGACGGCGGGTTCACCTATGTCGGCACCACCGACACCGACTTCTCCGGCCCGCTGGAGGACCCGTTCATCACCGGGGACGAGGTCGACGTCCTGCTCGCCCACCTCAACCCGTCGATCACCACCCCGATCGAGAGCGGCGACGTGGTCGGGTCCTGGGCCGGGCTGCGGCCGCTCCTGAAGGGGGCGCCCGACGCCAAGACGGCCGACCTGTCCCGCCACCACCGGGTGACCCGCTGGCCGAGCGACGTGATCAGCATCGCCGGCGGCAAGCTGACCACCTACCGGGCCATGGCCGAGGACACGGTCGACGAGGTGGTGAAGGTCCTGGGTCGCGGCGGGAAGTGCACGACCAAGGGGCTGGCCCTGCACGGCGCCGCCGGCTACGACCAGGTGGGCGACGGTGGCCTCGGTGCCGAGGTCCGCGACCGCCTCGTCCACCGCTACGGCGCCGACGCGGCGACGGTCATCACCCTGGCCACGGAGGATCCGGCCCTGGCCCAGCCGCTGGTCCCCGGCCTGCCCTACCTGCGGGCCGAAGCCGTCTACGCCGCCCGCGACGAGATGGTCGTGACCCTCGACGACATCCTCGCCCGCCGCACCCGGGCCCGCCTTCTGGCCCGGGACGCCACCGCGGCGGCGGCCGAGGACGTCGCCGCCCTCGTCGGCCCGGACCTCGGCTGGTCCGAGGACGAGCAGCGGGCCCAGGTCCAGCGCTACCGGGCCTCGGTGGAGGCCGAGCGGCACTCGTTCGAGTCGACCGTGACCGCCGCCGCCGCGGCCGCGGCCGGGCGTGAGCATGCCCAGGGCTGGGTCCCGGGGGTCAAGGCGTGGGGCGCCCTCCGCCGTCGCTGAGCGTTTGGTCAATCGGGGGTCGCAGAGGGCCGCGAATTGACCAAACGGTCGTGCTCAGGCTGCCCGCGTTTTTTCGGCTATCCGGGCCGATGGCTTTACCCCTCGAGCACCATGGCCATCCCTTGGCCCACACCCACGCACATGGCGGCCAGCCCGTACCCGCCGCCCCGCCGGGCCAGTTCGTGGGCCAGGGCGCCGACGATCCGCGCCCCCGAGCACCCGAGGGGGTGACCGAGGGCGATGGCGCCGCCGTTGGGGTTCACGATGGCCGGGTCGAGGTCGGGCCACTCGGCCAGGCAGGCCAGGGCCTGGGCGGCGAAGGCCTCGTTGAGCTCCACGACCTGCACGTCCGCCCACGTCAGCCCGGCGGCGTCCAGGGCCCGGTTGGCCGCCGCCACCGGCCCGATCCCGTAGAGCTGGGGCTCGACCGCGGAGACGGCCCGGGAGACGACCCGGGCCAGCGGCCGCCGGCCGGTCTCCTCGACCGTGGCCTCGTCGGCCAGGAGCAGGGCCGCGGCCCCGTCGGCCAGGGGCGACGCGTTGCCCGCGGTGACCGTCCCGTCCTCACGAAAGACCGGGCGGAGCCGGGCCAGGGCGTCGGGGGATGTGTCCCGGCGAACGCACTCGTCCGTCGCCAAGTCGACGCCCGGCACCGCCACCACCTCCCCGGCGAACCGGCACCCGTCCCACGCCGCCGCCGCCCGGCGGTGGCTGGCCAGGGCGAACCCGTCCTGCGCCTCCCGGGCGATCCCGTACCGGTGGGCCAGGATCTCCGCCCCCTCCCCGAGGGATACGGTCCACGCCGCCGGCATGGCCGGGTTGACCAGGCGCCAGCCGAGGGCGGTGGAAACCAGCTCGGCGCCGTCGCCCTCGTGGAGGCTGACCCACGGCGCCCGGCTCATGGACTCGACCCCGCCGGCCACGGCCACCTTCGCGTCCCCCACCAGGACCGCCCTGCTGGCCTCGGCCACCGCCTCCATCCCCGAGGCGCACAGGCGGTTGACGGTGGCCCCGGGAACGGTGACCGGGAGGCCGGCGAGGAGGACGGCCATGCGGGCCACGTCGCGGTTGTCCTCCCCGGCCCCGTTGGCGTCGCCCAGCCACACGTCGTCGATTCGGGCCGGGTCGATCTCGGGGGCCCGGTCGACCAGCGCCCGCACCACGGTGGCGGCCAGGTCGTCGGGTCGCACCCCGGCCAGGGCCCCCCGGTACCTGCCGATGGGCGTCCGCACCGCGTCGACCACGAACACGGTCAGGGCCCCTCGCCCTCCCAGGCGGCCCGCAGGAGCGAGCGCAGCGCGGCCTCGTCGAACGGCCGGGGGTTCGGGGGCGGGTTGGCGGCCACCTCGGCGGCCACTTCGACGATGCCGTCGTCGGGCATGCCCAGCGCCCCCAGCGACGGCTCCAGGCCGAGGCGCACGGCCAGGTCGTGCACTCCGGTCGACGCCCGGCCGGAACCCACGGCGACCGCCATACGGGCCGCCAGGGGGCCGAGTGCCGGCTCGTTGAACCCGACGACGTGGGGCAGCAGGGCGGCGTGGGTCTCGGCGTGGGGCAGGTCGTAGCGGCCGCCCAGCACGTGGCAGAGGCGGTGGTGGAGCCCGGTGCCGGCGGTGGCCAGCGCCATTCCGGCCTGGCCGGCGGCGACCAGGGCCCGGCTACGGGGCCGGGGGTTCTCCGGCTCGGCGACGCACACGGGGATGGCCTCGACCAGGGCCCGAGCGGCCTCCAGGGCCAGCGGGCTGGCGAACGGGTTGGCGCCGGCCGACCACAACGCTTCCAGGCAGTGGGCCAGGGCGTTCATCCCGCTGGCCGCGGTCACCAGCGGTGGCAGGCCGTAGGTCAGCTCGGGGTCGTAGACGACGGTCCGCGGGAGCACCCGGGCGTCGCGGCCCGTCTCCTTGTGGCCGGCGCTGGTCATCCCCCAGATCGGCGTCATCTCCGAGCCGGCGTAGGTGGTCGGCACCGCCACCAGCGGCAGGCCGGAGCGGGCGAGCGCCTTGCCCAACCCGGTCGCCGACCCCCCGCCCAGGGTGACCACCCCGTCGGCGCCCACCCGCTGCGCGTCAGCCGTAACTCTTTCCACCAGCTCGGCGGGGACATGACGGCGGACCCCGTCGACCCGCCACGTCAGGCGATCGTCGAGCAGGGCGGCCATGGCGTCGGCCGCCCGGCGAGTGGAGCCGGTGGCGATCAGAAGGACCTGCCCGAGGCGGAGGCGGTCCAGCTCGTCGGCCAGGCACCGGCGGGCGCCCAAGCCGAACACCACCCGGACCGGCACCCCCTGATAGGTGAACGGCTCCGTCACGCCGGCATCGCCGCCTCCAGGGCGCGCAGGGCGGCCAGCTCGACGTCGCTCGGCGCCTCGGTGCGGGCCAGGTCATCGGCCACGGGCAGGTCCCAGCCGGTGGCGGCGCGGACGTCGTCGACCGTCACCCCCGGGTGCAGCGCGGTCAGGACCAGCTCGTGGCCACCGGCCACGCGCTCGAGCGTCCCGAGATCGGTGATGACGACCGTCGGGCCCGGCCCGGGGACCGAGGTGCGGAAGTCCAACCGGTCGACGAACGCCCGCCGGCTGTGGCGCAGGACGACGACCACCCGCCGAGCCGAGGAGGCGATCTCGGGCGCCCCACCGGCGCCGGGCAGCCGCACGGCGGGCGACCGGTACGGCCCGATCACCGTGGTGTTGAGGTGGGCGCGCCGGTCGATCTGGGCCGCGCCGAGGAACCCGACGTCGACGCGCCCGGCCTGCAGCCAGTAGTTGAAGATCTCAGGAACGGACACGACGGTATCGGCCGTGGCCGCCAGCTCCCCGTCTCCGATGGAGAGGGGCGGGGCCGCGGGCTTGGCCCCGATGGTCCCGGACTCGTAGATCAGCACGCAGCGGGGGGCGTGCAGGCGACGGGCCAGGTTGGCGGCCAGGCTGGGGAGGCCGATGCCGACCAGGCAGACGTCGCCGTCGGCCAGCTGGCGGGCCGCCACCACGGTCATGGTCTCCGCCGGGGTCGGGTCAGCCGAGGACATGGCTGCCCATCCAGGCCACGAAGGCGTCCCGGTCCCGGCTGATGGCGTCCCAGGCCCGGTAGAAGGCGTTGTCGCGCGTGCTGTAGCCGGCGGCGTAGGACGGGTGGGCGCCGCCCGGCGCCACGGCCACCGCGGTGACCACCCAACCCGGCAGCACCACCGAGCCGGGCCGCGGCTCGAGCTCGTCGACCACCTCTTCGACGGTTACCAGCGACCGGCGCGCCGCCAGCACCGCTTCCTTCTGCACCCCGCTGATCCCCCACAGCATGACGTTGCCCCGCCGGTCGGCCTGCTGGGCGTGGATGACGGTGACGTCGGGGTTGAGGGCGGCGACCGCCGTCAGCTCCTCGCCCGTGAACGGGCACGTCACCGTGGCCACCGACGACGTCACCGCCCCCAGGTCGGTCCCCTGGTAGCCCCGCAGCACGGCCATGGGCAGTCCCGACGCCCCGGCGACGTACCGGTTGGCCATGCCCGCGTGGCTGTGCTCCTCGAGGGCCAGGGGGTGGGGCCAGCCGTGCTCGACGGCATCCCGCAGCCGGTGGAGCGAGCCGACGCCGGGGTTGCCGCCCCAGGAGAAGACGAGGGCGTCGGCGCAGCCCATGCCGATCATCTGGTCGTAGATCACGTCAGGGGTCAGCCGGGCCAAGGTCAGGTGGCGGCGACCCTGGCGGATGATCTCGTGGCCGGCGGCGAAGGGGATCAGGTGGGTGAAGCCCTCGAGGGCCACCAGGTCGCCGTCGCCCACCAGGCCGGCGATCGCTTCGGCCAGCGGGACGATCTCGGCCACGACGGGCAAGTCTGCCAAAGGCGGGGCGGAGCACGTCGCCGGGTTTCTAACTCGAAAGCGAGCGGAACTCGCCACTAACGTCCGGCCCCTGAGATCCTTCGACGTCCTCATCGTCGGCGGCGGCTTCGGCGGCACCGGAGTCGCCCGCCACCTCCAAGACCTGCTGTCCGCCCGGGGCCGGCCCGGCGGGCCGCGGGTGCTGCTCGTCGCGCCCGAGAACTTCCTGCTCTTCGCTCCCCTGCTGCCCGAGGCCGCCGCCGGCGTCGTCGAGCCCCGCCACGCGGTCATCCCGCTGCGGGAGATGCTCGACCGGACCCAGCTGCTGATCGGCCAGGTCGAGGGGATCGACCTGGCCGCCCGCACGGCGACGGCCCGGGACCTGACGGGGAACGTGCACACCCTCGGCTGGCGCCACCTGGTGCTGTCGCCGGGCTCGGTGCCCACGGTCGTCGCCGTGCCCGGCCTGGTCGAGCACGCGGTCGGGTTCAAGACCCTCCCCGACGCCATCTGGCTCCGCAACCGCGTGCTGCACCAGCTGGAGGCCGCCGATGCGGCCGACGACCCCAGCCGCCGCCGCGAGCTGCTGACCTTCACGTTCATCGGCGGTGGCTACGCCGGCGTGGAGGCACTGGCCGAGCTGCAGTCGTTGGCCAACGACGCCCTGCACACCTACCCGGGGTTGAGCCGCAACGACCTGCGCTGGGTGCTGGTCGAGGCCCGCGACTCCTTGCTGCCCGGGCTCGACCCCAAGCTGGCCCGCTACGCCGAGGAGAACCTGCGCAAGCGGGGGGTCGAAGTCCTGCTCGACACCCGCCTGGAGAGCTGCGTCGACTACCGGGTGGTCCTCACCGGCCACGGTGTCGCCCCCTACCGGTCGGAGACGATCGTGTGGGCCACGGGCCAGCGACCCTCGCCGCTGGTGTCGGACCTGGGCCTGCCCACCGACGAGCACGGACGGCTGATCGTCGACGACCACCTCCGGGCCGGCGGGCGGCCCGACGTGTTCGCCCTGGGCGACGCGGCCGCGGTGCCCGACCCCGACGGCGGCATCTGCCCCGGTACCGCCCAGCACGCGGTGCGCCAGGCCAAGGTCTGCGCCGTCAACGTGGCCGCCGACCTCGGCGTCGGGGAGCCGGTCCGGTTCACCTACCGCAACCGCGGCCTGGCCGTCACCCTCGGGCGCAACAACGGCGCCGCCCAGGTCTTCGGCATCACCCTCACCGGCTTCGTGGCCTGGTGGGCGGGCCGCTCCTACCACCTGCTGATGACGCCGGGCCTGGGCCGCAAGGTCCGCATCCTGGCCGACTGGATGACGGCGCTGATCTTCCCCCGCGACCTGTCCCAGCTCGGCGCCCTGGGCCGGCGGGCCCCCCTGGAGTAGCCGCAGGAACCTCGCAGTGCCCTGTACCTTGATGCCCAAGCGGGCCGTTCAGCAGGCAGCGTCCTTCGAATGGGGAGGGGAACGACGTGTCAGATGCGCATGGACACGTCGTTCCCACCTCGTCCACGGCCCGCCGAGCGGCGGCGTTGCTGGTCGACGTCGTCGAGCCCGCCGTCTTCGGGCCCGTGCTCGCCCCGGAGATCACCGCCCGCCACCTGCCCGGCGAGCCTCTCCCCGTCGACGAAGCGGTCGCCGGGGCGTTCGGGCCGTTCGCGGTCGGCGATCGCTGGGGCCCGCCCTGGGGGACGACCTGGTTCCGCCTGCGGGCGGCCGTCCCTGCCGGCTGGACGGGCCGACAGGTGGCCCTGCGCTTCGCCGCCACCGAGCCGGCCGAGGGCCTGGTCTGGCGCGACGGCACGCCCCTCGTCGGGCTGTCCTGGCTGCGGCCCGACGTGGTCCTGATCGCCCGGGCGGCAGGAGGCGACGTCGTCGACGTGTACGTGGAGGCGGCGGCCAACCCCGCGGTTCCGGCCCACGACGCCGGCATCGACTGGCCGCTCCTGCTCCCCGAGCCCGGGGCCGGGCCGGGGTTCGTCCTCCTGCGCTGCGAGCTGGCCGTCCGTCGGCCGGACGTCTACGCCCTGGCCGCCGACCTGCGGGCCGTCCTGGCCCTCGATGCCGCCGCGCCGGGGCGCGACCCCGACCTGCTCGACGCCCTCGACGCCGTCGCCGCGGTCGTCGACCCGGACGACGTCCAGGGCAGCGCCGAGGACGGGCGGTCGGCCCTGGCCGGCGTGCTGCGCCGCCCGGCGGCGACGGGGACGCACCGGGTGACCGCGGTGGGCCACGCCCACATCGACACGGCCTGGCTGTGGCCCATGCGCGAGACGGTGCGCAAGTGCGCCCGGAGCTTCGCCAACGCGGTGACCCTCATGGCGGAGTACCCGGAGTTCGCGTTCGTCTGCTCGGCCGCCCGCCACCTGGCTTGGGTCGAGGAGCGCTACCCGGCCCTGTTCGCCCGCATCGCCGAGCGGGTGGCGACGGGCCAGTTCCAGCCCGTCGGCGGAATGTGGGTGGAGGCCGACTGCAACCTGCCGTCGGGCGAGTCCCTGGTCCGCCAGATCGTCCACGGTCAGCGCTGGTACATGGACCGCTTCGGCCGCGAGTGCACCGAGATGTGGCTGCCCGACGGCTTCGGCTTCCCCGCCAGCCTTCCCCAGATCATGGCGGAGGCGGGCATGGGTTGGTTCGTGTCCCAGAAGCTGTGCTGGAACGAGGTCAACGCCTTCCCCCACCACACCTTCTGGTGGGAGGGCCTCGACGGCACCAGGGTCCGGGCCCACTTCCCGCCGGCCGACACCTACAACGGCGACATGTCCCTGGCCGAGCTGCTGCGGGCCCCCGCCGCCCACGACGGCGGCCCCCGGTCCCTGTACCCGTTCGGCTACGGCGACGGCGGCGGGGGGCCGACCCGGGACATGGTCGAGGCCGCCCGCCGGGCGGCCGACCTCGCCGGCGCGCCGCAGGTGGCCATGGAGCCCCTCGCCGCCTTCTTCGCCGCGGTGGAGGCCGACCCCTCGCCGCTGCCGGTTTGGCGCGGCGAGCTCTACCTGGAGAAGCACCGAGGCACGTTCACCAGCCAGGCCGCGACCAAGGCGGCCAACCGCCGGGGCGAGGAGCTGCTGGCCGCGGCCGAGCTGTGGTCGGCGGTGCGGCCCGACGGAGCGCCCTGGCCCGAGGCCGACCTGGACCGGGCGTGGAAGCTGCTACTGGTGAACCAGTTCCACGACGTGCTCCCCGGGTCGTCCATCCACTGGGTCTACGAGCAGGCCGGGGCCGAGCACGCCGAGGTGCAGGCCACGGCCGGCCGCCTGGCCAGCGAGGCGATGGCGGCCGTCGCCGCCGCCGTCGACACGACGGGGTTGGCCCGGCCCGCCGTCGTCTTCAACCCCTCGCCCTACGCCCGCCATGACCTGGTCGACGGGGTGGCGGTGGACGTACCGGCGTTCGGCTACGCCGCCGTCGACCTGGCCGGCCCGGTGGCGACCGGCGAGGTCGAGATGGGCGACGACTGGATGGCCAACGGCCACCTGCGGGTGGCGTGGGACGACCGCGGCCGGGTGACGGCGGTCCGTGACCTCGACCACGACCGCGAGGTCATGGTCCCCGGTCGGCCGGGCAACGCCTTCCACCTCCACCACGACCGACCCGCCGAGTACGACGCCTGGGACGTCGACCGCAGCTACCTGGAGGACTACGAGGAGCTGGGCGGGCCGGTGGAGGTGGCGGTCGAGGGCCCGGGGCGGGTGCGCTTCCGGCGCTCGTTCGGTACGTCGTCCATCAACCAGTGCCTCGTGCTCGGGCCCGGTTCCCGCCGGGTCGACTTCGTCACCGAGGTCGACTGGCACGAGCGCCACCGCTTCCTCAAGGTGGCCTTTCCCGTGGCCGTGCGGACCGACCGGGCGACGTACGAGATCCAGTTCGGCCATGTCACCCGGGCCACCCACGAGAACACGCCGTTCGAGAAGGCCCGCTTCGAGGTCTGCGCCCACCGGTGGGCCGACGTGTCCGAGACGGGCTACGGCGTGGCCCTCCTCAACGACTGCAAGTACGGCTACGACGTCCGGGGCGACGTGCTGCGGCTGTCCCTGCTCCGCTCCCCCACCGCCCCGGACCCCCTGTGCGACCAGGGCCGGCACCGGTTCACCTACGCCCTGCTCCCCCACGCCGGTGACCCGTTCACCGGCGGCGTCCTGGAGGCGGCCACCGCCCTCAACGTCGAACTCGCCGTCGTCGCCACCGGCCGCCACGCCGGCCCGCTGCCGGCCTCGCAGTCCTTCGTGTCGCTCGACGACCCCGGCTTCGTCGTCGTCGCCGTGAAACGGGCCGACGACGGCAGCGGCGACCTGGTCGTGCGGGGCCACGAGGCGTGGGGCGGCCGGCGCCAGGTGCGGCTACGGCTCGGCCCGCCCGTCGCCCGGGCCTGGCGGGTCGACCTGCTGGAGCGCCCCCGCCACGAGGTCCCGCTCGATGGCGACGGCGCCGTCGTCCTGCCGCTGCGACCGTTCGAGCTGGTGACCCTCCGGTTCCACTGAGCGGCGCTCAAGGCGGGCCCATGGCGCGCCGACAACCGAAGGACCGGCGGGTCGAGCCTGGTGGGTCAGCGTGCACATGCCGGAGACAGGGTGGTTGGAGGCGATGCCCGAGGCGGCGGTCCTCGTCGACCCCCAGGGCTCGCTGGTGGCCACCAACAGCGTGGCCGACGCCCTGTTCGGCCCCGACGCGCTCTCCCCCGGCGACCGGCTCCCGGGCTTCTCGCGGTGGTTGGCCGCCGGCGGTGACGAGCTCCTGAGAGGGCGGATCCGGGCCCGGCGGCCCAACGGCGTGCCCGTCACGGTCGAGCTGAGCGCCCGCCGGCTCGAGGGCGGTGGGGCGCTGTGCCTGCTGGTGGAGCCCGACCGGGAGCGGGTCGCCGACCTGGCCCAGCGCTATTTCGACATCGCCTTCGACGCCGCGCCCATCGGCATGGCCCTGTTCAACACCGACGGGGAGTACGTCCGGGTCAACGCCGCCCTGTGCGACCTGCTCGGCCGGCCCGAGGGCGAGCTGTTGGGCCATCGCGACCAGGAGCTCACCCACCCCGACGACCGCCAGAGCGACGTCGACGCCGCCTGGCGCATCCTGCGGGGCGAGCTGCACACCTGGCAGTGCGAGAAGCGGTTCCTGCGCCCCGACGGCAGCGTGGTGTGGACCATCGCCAACCTCACCTTCCTGCGCGACGAGGACGGGAACCCGATCAGCTGGGTCGGGCAGTTTCAAGACATCACCGAGCGCAAGCGGGACGAGAAGGAGCTGCAAGAGACGCTGTCCCTCCTGGCGGCCACGCTCGACGCCACCGCCGACGGGATCCTCGTGGTCGATCCCGCCGGGACCATGACCAGCTTCAACCACCGCTTCGCCGAGATGTGGCGACTGCCGGCGTCCGTGCTCGAATCTCGCGACGACGCCGCCGCCCTGGCCGCCGTCCTGGCTCAGGTCTGCGACCCCGACGCCTTCGTGGCCAAGGTCGAAGAGCTCTACCACCGGCCCGAGGCCGAGAGCGACGACGTCATCGAGTTCCTCGACGGGCGGGTGTTCGAGCGGACGTCGAAGCCCCAGCGGATCGACGGCCGGGTGCTCGGCCGGGTGTGGAGCTTCCACGACGTGACCGAGCGGCGGCGCCTGGAGGCGGACCTGGCCTCGGCCCTGGCCACCGCCCAGGAGGCCTCCCGGCTGAAGTCGGCCTTCGTGGCCACCATGAGCCACGAGATCCGCACCCCGATGAACGGCGTCCTGGGCCTGGCCGAGCTCCTCCTCGACAGCGACCTCGACGCCGGCCAGCGCCGTCACGTCCTCGCCTTGCGCGAGTCGGGCCGCACCCTGATGGCCCTCATCAACGACATCCTCGACTTCTCGAAGATCGAGGCGGGCAAGCTCGACCTGGAGGCCATCGACTTCGACCTGGCCGACACCGTGCGCGCCGCCGGCAGCGCGGTGGCGGCGCAGGCTCGGGACAAGGGCCTGGACCTGAACCTCGACGTCGGGGGCGACGTCCCGGCGCAGGTCCGCGGCGACCCCCTCCGCCTGCGCCAGGTCCTGGTCAACCTGGCCAGCAACGCGGTGAAGTTCACCGACGCCGGGACGGTCACCATCGCGGTGGCGCCCACCCCAGCGGGACGGCTGCGCTTCCTCGTCCGGGACACCGGGATCGGCATCGACGAGGGGGCTCGGGAACGGCTCCTGGAACCGTTCTGCCAGGCCGACAGCTCGACCACCCGCCGCTTCGGCGGGACGGGTCTCGGGCTCACCATCTCCGCCCAGCTCGTCGGCCTCATGGGTGGCGAGCTGGACTTCAAGAGCCGCCTCGGCGAGGGCAGCACGTTCTGGTTCGACGTCCCCCTGCCCGCCGCCCCCGTCCCGCCGCCCGAGCCGGCGGTGGCCGTCGAGGAGGTGGACGAGATCCCGGCCGGGGCGTGCGTGCTGCTGGCCGACGACGCCCACATCAACCGGCTCGTGGGCGTCGCCCTACTGGAGCGGCTGGGATGCCGGGTCGACGTGGCCACGAACGGGGTGGAGGCGGTCGACGCCGCCCTCCGAACCCGCTACGACGCCATCCTCATGGACTGCCTGATGCCCGTCATGGACGGCTACGAGGCCACGCACCAGATCCGCCGGCTGGAGTCGGGAGCCCACCACACCCCGATCGTCGCCCTGACCGCCTCGGCCATGGTCGGCGACCGCGAGCGGTGCCTGGCCGCGGGCATGGACGAGTACCTGTCCAAACCCCTCGATCGGTTGGCCCTGGCCCGGGTGTTGGGCCGCTGCCTGGCCCGGAGTGTGCACCAGGGACTGGTCGGCAAGCCCGCCACGTGATCGACGGGCTGGTCAGCCGCCGGCAGGCGTGGCGCCCTTCTCCACGTGGCCGCCGAACTCCTTGCGCATGGCCGAGAGGATCTTGTCGGCGAAGTCGGCCTCGCCCCGGGAGCTGAACCGCTCGAACAGGGCGGTGGTGAGGACGTAGGCGGGGACGGCCTCGTCGACGGCGGCGTGGATCGTCCAGCGGCCCTCCCCGGAGTCGGACACCCGACCGCTGAACGCCGCCACCTCGGGATCCTTGAGCAGCGCCGCCGCGGTGAGGTCGAGGAGCCAGGAACCGACCACGCTCCCCCGCCGCCACACCTCGGCCACCTCGGTGGTGTCGATGTCGTACTGGTAGTACTCCGGGTTGCTGAGCGGCGCGGTCTCGGCGTCGGCATCCCGTACGTGCTTGCCGATGTTGGCCTTGCGCAGGATGGCCAGGCCCTCGGCGTAGGCGGCCATGATCCCGTACTCGATCCCGTTGTGGACCATCTTCACGAAGTGGCCGGCCCCGTTCGGCCCGCAGTGCAGGTAGCCCCGCTCCGCGGGCGACGGGTAGCCCTCGCGGCCGGGCGTGCGCTCCGCCGCCCCCACCCCGGGGGCGATGGTGGCGAACAGCGGCTCCAGGTGGGCGAAGACGTCGGGCTCGCCCCCGATCATCAGGCAGAAACCCCGCTCGAGCCCGAACACACCGCCGCTGGTCCCTACGTCGACGTAGTGGATGCCCTTGGGGGCCAGGGTGTGGGCCCGGGCGATGTCGTCGCGGTAGTAGGAGTTGCCCCCGTCGATGATGATGTCGCCGGGCTCGAAGTAGCGGGCCAGCTCGTCGACGATGGGACCGGTGACGGCAGCCGGGATCATGACCCAGGCCGCCCGGGGCACGGTCAGCTTGGCCGCCAGGTCTTCCAGCGACGATGCCCCCACCGCCCCTTCCGCCTCGAAATCCTTCACCGTCTGCGGGTCCCGGTCGTAGACCACGCACTCGTGGCCGTCCCGCATGAGCCGCCGCACCAGGTTGGCGCCCATGCGCCCGAGGCCGATCATTGCCAGCTGCATCAGCGGCTCCTTGTCGCGTCGAACACGCCAGGCTATGTCGACCGAGAACCGCCCCACCGGTAGAATGGAACGGCTGGCGGCCGTATCGCCGCGGCACCCCGATCGAAAGGTAGTTCATGCCCGCGCGCCAAGACCTGCGCAACCTGGCCATCGTGGCCCACGTCGACCACGGCAAGACCACGCTCGTGGACGCCATGCTCTGGCAGTCCGGCATCTTCCGCGCCAACCAGGACGTCAACGAACGAGTCATGGACTCCATGGACCTGGAGCGGGAGAAGGGCATCACCATCCTGGCCAAGAACACCGCGGTCCGCTTCCATTCCGAGAAGCAAGGTGACGTGAAGCTGAACATCGTGGACACGCCGGGCCACGCCGACTTCGGGGGCGAGGTGGAGCGGGCCCTGACCATGGTCGACGGCGTCCTGCTGCTGGTCGACGCGGCCGAGGGCCCCCAGCCCCAGACCCGCTTCGTGCTGCGCAAGGCCCTGGAGTCCGAGCTGCCGGTGATCCTGGTCGTCAACAAGGTCGACCGGCCCGACGCCCGGGTCAAGGAGGTGGTGGACGAGGTCTACGAGCTGTTCCTCGACCTCGACGCCTCCTTCGAGCAGATCGAGTTCCCCATCGTCTACGCCAACGCCAAGGCGGGGTGGGCCACCATGGAGCAGGGGGCGACGGGCACCAACCTGCAGCCCCTGTTCGACCTGCTGATCGAGCGCATCCCCGCCCCCGTCTACGACGAAGACGGGGTCGACCACCCCCTCCAGGCCCTGGTCACCAACCTCGACCGGTCGCCGTACCTGGGCCGGCTGGCCATCTGCCGGGTCCGCGAAGGCGTGATCCGCAAGGGCCAGATGGTGGCCTGGTGCAAGGCCGACGGATCCATCGAGAAGGTCAAGATCGTCGAGCTGTACGTCACCGAGGGCCTGGAGCGGGTCGACGCCGCCGAGGCCGGTCCGGGCGAAATCATCGCCGTCGCCGGGCTGGCCGAGGTGACCATCGGCGAGACCCTGGCCGACCCGAACGACCCTCGCCCCCTGCCGGTCATGCTCATCGACGAGCCCAGCCTGGCCGTCACCATCGGGATCAACACGTCGCCCCTGGCCGGCCAGGACGGCTCCAAGATGACCGCCCGGCAGGTCAAGACCCGGCTGGACACCGAGCTGGTCGGCAACGTGTCCCTGCGGGTGTTCCCCACCGAGCGACCCGACACCTGGGAGGTCCAGGGCCGGGGCGAGCTGCAGCTGGCCATCCTGGTGGAGATCATGCGCCGGGAGGGCTTCGAGCTCACCGTGGGCAAGCCCCAGGTGGTGACCAAGGAGATCGACGGCAAGGTGCACGAGCCCGTCGACCGCCTCTCGGTCGATGTCCCCGAGGAGCACCTGGGCACGGTCACCCGGCTGCTGAACACCCGCAAGGGCCGAATGCAGCAGATGGTCAACCACGGCACCGGCTGGATCCGCCTGGAGTACCTGGTCCCGGCCCGCGGGTTGATCGGGTTCCGCACCGAGTTCATGACCGAGACCCGAGGCACCGGGATCCTCCACCACGTGTTCGAGGGCTACGAGCCCTGGCACGGTGAGCTGCGCACCCGCAGCAGCGGCAGCATCGTGGCCGACCGCCGCGGGTTCACCAACACCTACGCCCTGATGAACCTGCAGGACCGGGGCGAGCTGCTGGTCGGGCCGGGCGTGGAGATCTACGAGGGCATGATCGTGGGCGAGAACTCCCGGTCGGACGAGATGGACGTCAACGCCTGCAAGGAGAAGAAGCTCACCAACGTCCGTTCCTCCACCGCCGAGGAGCTGGTCCGCCTGCCCCCGCCGCGCACCCTTTCGCTGGAGCAGGCGCTGGAGTTCATCGCCGACGACGAATGCGTCGAGGTGACCCCGCACGCCGTCCGGCTGCGCAAGGTGGTGCTCCCGGCCGCCGAGCGGGCCCGGCTCCGGCGGCCAAACCGGGCGCGGCCGGCCTGACCGGAAAAAAACATGTAGGTGCGGCTTGCCTTTAGCGGGTCTGATCTGTCACAGTGTGTTTGCCGCCCCGCCCGCCTGGTCCGCCGTCAGGCGGCCGGGGCGGCATCCCAAGCCTCCCGGTCGAGCCCGGCTCCCGCTGATGGCGAGGGTTCTTCTGTCCCGCCACCTCGCCATATGAGCGCTCGTCGCTGGGCGTTCCTCGACTGGCCCCAGCCGATTCCCGTCGCCCACCGGGGCGGCGCGGCCGAGCAGCCCGAGAACACCATGCCGGCTTTCGCGGCGGCGGTCGCCATGGGCTATCGCTACGTGGAGACGGACGTGCACGCCACCGCCGACGGCGTGCTCCTCGCCTTTCACGACCACAGCCTGGATCGGGTGACGGATATGAAGGGCGATGTCGGTGCCCTGCCGTACTCCACCGTGCGCTCGGCGCGGGTCGGCGGCGAGCCCATTCCCCTGCTGGAGGACGTGCTCGGGACCTGGCCCGAATTGCGCGTCCACGTCGACGCCAAGCACGGGGCCGCCGTCGCCCCCCTGGTGGCCGCGGTGGAGCGCACCGGCGCCCACGACCGGGTCTGCCTGGGCGCCTTCTCGGACCGGCGGGTGTCGGCGATCCGGAAATTGAGCGGGGGGCGGATCTGCACCTGGATGGGGCGGCGGGAGATCCTGGCCCTGCGGGCGGCCAGCATCGGGTTGCCCGCGCCTCGCTCCCCGGCGGGCTGCACCCAGGTCCCGGTGCGCCAGGGCCGCCTCCCCCTCGTCGACCGTCGGCTCGTGGCCGCTGCCCACCGGCGGGGCGTCGCCGTGCACGTCTGGACGATCAATGACGACGCCGAGATGGAGCGCCTCCTCGACCTCGGCGTCGACGGCCTCCTGTCGGACCGGCCATCGGTGCTCAAGGAGGTGTTCGTCCGGCGCGGGTTGTGGATCTGACCGACCATGGCCGCGGCGTGCTCCGGGTCTCGATGCGCTATGCGGTCCGCAAGAGCACGGCTTCATTCCTGAATGGGATCACCTAAGAGGGTGTTCCAGGCTGGTATCGTCTTCCGAGCGAACCCAATGGCCGGCGGGAGAGCGAAAGGACACCGTGTCCCCCAGGAAAAGCACCGCAGAAGTCGAGAAGCCGTCCCGTTCCATGTCGGATGCCCACAAAGAGGCCCTAGCCGAAGGGCGCGAACAGGGCCGGGCCGTGCGCCGCTACCTGGAGGCACTCGAGGCCAACAAGCCCCGCCGGGGGCGCAAGCGCACGCCCGAGGGCATCCAGCGGCGCCTGGCGGCCATCGAGGAGCGCCTGGCCGGGGCCGACGCCCTGAGCCGGCTCCACCTGGCCCAGGAGCGCATGGACCTGGAGGCGGAGCTGGCCAGCTCGTCCGAGGGGGTCGACATGGGCGCGCTCGAGGCCGCGTTCGTCAAGGCCGCCGGCCCCTACAGCCGCCGCAAGGGCATCGGCTACGACGCGTGGCGGGCGGCCGGCGTCGAACCGCGGGTCCTCAAGGCCGCCGGCATCGGCCGGGGCCAATAGCACGCCTGTCCCCGCTGTCGGTAACCCGTGAGCGCCTGTCGCCGCCGGCGGGGCAGGGGCCCCCGACGGCACGGAGCGGGCGCGGTCCGCAGGACCCGGGTGCCCGCTCCCAAAGATCGGCACCGCTCCCTAACCGATAGCTCGACGGACTGCCCGGGTGGCCACCGCCACCGCATCGAGTGACGGGCGGGGCTCGTCCTCGACGTCACGCAGCAGGCGGGTGATCTCGCCCACCTGCCGTGACCGCTCGACCAGGAACAGCAGCACGGCGTCGGGCGCCGGCTGGCCGGGGTGGTCGGCCAGCGCGCGGTGGGCGGCCCACCGGCGGAGGTCGTCGAGGTCGTCGACCAGCCCCCGCCACGCGGCCCTGCCCCACCGGTCGGTCGGGGTGACCTGGCGCAGTCGCTCGACCAGCCGGTCCACGCCGAGCGACTCGCCAAGCTGCAGGATGGCCTCGGCCACTGCCGGCACGGGGCGGGCCGTAGTGCGGGCCAGGTCGGCGGCGTCGGGGCCGATCTCCAGCTCGGGCAGGGTCGCCCACCGCACGGCCAGGTCCGGTTGCAGGCCGCCGTCGATCAGCTGCTCGGCCCGGCGGGCCCGGAGCCGGCGCCGGTACGGGGTGCCGAGGTCGCCGATGGCGGCGGCCAGCTCGGCCACCGCCGGTCGGTCCCGGTCCAGCGCCGACAGGTCCCCCGCCTCGCCCCGGCGCAGGTAGTCGCGGGTCAGGGCCTCGAGCAGCTCGCTCAACGGCGGCCCGGCCGCCAGGGCCCCCGGCACGCCCGAGCGGCTGTCGTCCCCGTCGATCTCCGCCCACCACCTACCGGCGTCGACCACCCCGCGGGCGATCCAGTAGGCCGCCGCCACCGCCGGGGGCCGGGCGCCGGTATCGGCCGCCAATCGGGTGACGAAGGTGGCGCCCATCCGATCGACGAGGTCGTTGGCCACCACGGACGCCACCAGCTCCCGCCGCAGGCGGTGGCCGTCGACCAGGTGCCCGAACCGGGCGGCCAGGATCGGCGGGAAGTAGGACACGAGGGCGGGGCGCAGGGCGGGCTCGTCGGGCATCGCCGACGCCAGCAACCGGGCGCTCAGGCTGCGCTTGGCCCCGGCCAGGAGCACGGCCAGCTCTGGACGGGTCAGCCCGGCGCCCGCTTGGTGCCGGGCCTCCATCTCCGCCGTGGTGGGCAGGGCCTCCACGCTGCGGTCGACGATCCCGTCGGCCGCCAGCTCCTCGATCAGGGCCTCGGTGGCGACCATGCGCGCCGGGCTGAGGGCCTGCGCCCGGCTGAGGGCGACGTTCTGGCGGCCGCAATCGGCGAGGACGGCCGCGGTAACGTCCGGGCCGACCTCCTCGAGCACCCGGTCGCGCTCGGCCATGGTCAGCTCGCCCGCCTCGACCGCGAGGCGCAGGAGGATCTTCACGTTGACCTCGTGGTCGGAGGTATCCACGCCGGCGGCGTTGTCGATGGCGTCGGTGTTGATGTGGCCGCCGCGGCGGGCGTACTCGATCCGGGCCCGCTGGGTGAAGGCCAGGTTGGCGCCCTCGCCCACCACGCGAGCCCGCACCGACGACCCCTCCACCCGCACATCGGCGTTCAGGCGGTCGTCGATCTCGTGGTCCGGCTCGGTGCTGGCCCGCACGAAGGTGCCGATGCCGCCGGTGAACAGCAGCGCGACGGGCGCCTGCAGGATGGCCCGGATCACCTCGGCCGGGGTCAGCTCGGCCTCGTCGACCCGCAAGGCGGCTCGTGCTTCGTCGCCCAAGGTGATCTTCTTCTCCAACCGCGACCACACCCCGCCGCCCGGGCTGAGCAGGGTGCGGTCGTAGTCGGCCCAGGACGACGCCGGGAGGGCGAAGATGCGGGCCCGCTCCTGGTACGTGACCGCGGGGTCGGGGTCGGGGTCGATGAACACGTGGCGGTGGTCGAAGGCGGCGACCAGGCGGATGTGGGGCGAGCGCAGCATGGCGTTGCCGAACACGTCGCCCGACATGTCGCCGATGCCGACGACGGTGATCGCCTCGGACTGCACGTCGATGTCGAGCTCGGAGAAGTGGTGGCGGACGGCGACCCAGGCGCCGCGAGCGGTGATGCCCAGGCGCTTGTGGTCATACCCGGTCGAGCTTCCCGAGGCGAAGGCGTCGTCGAGCCAGAAGCCCCGCTCGCGGCTCACCCGGTTGGCCAGGTCCGAGAACGACGCCGTCCCGCGGTCGGCCGCCACGACCAGGTACGTGTCGTCGCCGTCACGGCGTCGGGGCACGGCAGCCACCTCGTCGCCCACCACGTTGTCGGTGACCTCCAGCAGCCCGGACACGAAGATCTCGTACGCCTGGGCCACGCTCAGCGCGTTCCCGGCGCCGTAGGCCGGTCGCTTGACGACGAACCCGCCCTTGGCCCCGGTCGGCACGATCAGGGCGTTCTTCAGCACCTGGGTCTGCATGAGGTCGAGGACCTCGCTGCGGTAGTCGTCGGGGCGCTCGCTCCAGCGAATGCCCCCGCGGGCCACCGGGCCGCCCCGCAGGTGGATCCCTTCGACCGCGGGGCCGTGGACGAACACCTCCCGGTAGGGCACGGGGCGGGGCATGCCGGGCACGGCGGCGCTGTCGAACTTGAGCACGATGTACTCGCTGGCCGCCAGGTAGTGGTTGGTGCGCAGGGTGGCGTCGACCAGGGCGAGAAAGCCGCGCAGGATCCGGTCGTGGTCCAGGCGGGCCACCGCGTCGCAGCCGTCCAGCACCCGACGGCGCAGCTCGGCGATCACCTCCGGGCCGGCGTCGCGAACGGGGTCGAACATGGCCGCGAACAGGTCGAGCAGGGCGGCGGCGGCCGGGGCGTGCTCGACCAGGACCTCGTCGACGTAGCTGGTGGTGAACGTGGTGCCGACCTGGCTGCGGTAGCGCCGGTAGGCCCGCAGCACGGCCACGTCGTCCCAGGGCAGCCCGGCGTGCAGGACGAGCCGGTTGAGCACGTCCACCTCGGCCCGGCCCTGCCACAGGGCGAGGGCGGCGGCGGCCAGCCGGGGGCCGTGGGTGGCCACGTCGATGGCCGCACCCGAGGGGTCGGTGACCCCGAAGTCGTGGAGGTGGACGGGCCCGTCTTCGCCGCCCAGCACCCAGGGCCGGTCCTCGACCGCCCACAGCCCCAGGCTCTCGACGATGGGCAGGAACCGGGACAGCTCGACCCCCCCCTCGGCGGTGAAGACCTTGAGCCGGGCGTGCGGTCCCCCCGCCGGGTCGGGGGCCAGGGCGATCCGGATGCGGTCGGTCGGCTCACCGGCGCGGGCGCCCAGCAACGCGTCGAGGTGCAGGACGTCGTCCACCGCATCCTCGGCCGTCACCGCCTGCCGGTAGCCGGACGGGAACCAGTCGCTCCACGTCGAAGCCAGCCGCCGCCCCGCCACGTCGCCGGCGACCCGCTCCAGGGCGCCGGCCAGCTGCTGGTCCCAGGTGCGCGACAGCAGGCGGAGCTCGCGCTCCAGGACGTCGGGCTGGAGGTCGGCGACCGACCCGTCGGCGTAGACGACGATGCGCAGGATGGCCTCCGGCCGGTCGCCGAGGGCCACATCGGCGTCGACCCGCCCGCCGCCCGTGGCGGCCAGCAGGTACTGCTCCATCCGGTGCCGCAGCCCGGGGTCGTACAGCTCGGCGGGAACCGACACGAGCGCGGTGACGGTCCCGTTTGCCGCGTCGGCGCGGACCATGACGCGGACGTCGTGCTGGTCCTCGGCGGCCAGCAGCCCGACGAGCAGGGTCCGCAGCCCGGCCACGTCGGCTTCGAACAGCTCGTCCTTGGGGAGCACCTGGAAGAGCGAGACCAGCGCCATCTCGTCCTGGCTGCGTTCGACGACGTCCTCCAGCTCGAGGATCCGGCGCAGCTTGAACCGCAGGACGGGCGTGACCGAGGCCGGCTCGGCGTTGGCCTTGGCGGTGAACACGCCGACGATGCGGAAGACGCCCCCAGCGGCACCGCTGGGGCCGGCGTCGGCGACGTCGAGGCAGTGCATCGGCACCTGCCGGTGGACCCGGCTGATCTCGGCCGAACGGACGACACGAAGCAGCTCGCCGGCCCGGACCGGCGGCGACCGGCGCAGGGGCGCCTCAGGGCGGGCCAGCACGCCCAAGGCCCCGGTCACCCCGCCCTCCGGGGGGAACCGGCAACATCCGGCCAGGACGAAGTTCCCGTCGAGCAGCCACTCGAGCAGGTCGGCGACCTCGTCCACCTCGTCGGCCGGGAAGGCTTCCCTGGCATCCTGGCGGATGCCGGTCATCACCGCGCACAGCTCCTCGCGCATGGCCGGGTAGTCGCCCGTCGCCGCGAACACGTCCTCGAGCACGGCATGGAGGGCGTCGACCACGGCCGCCCGCGCCCCCGCCTCCATGCGTCCGCCGACCTCGGCCTGGAGGAAGGACTCCCGGTGCACGGCCGGTCGGGCGGGCAGGATGGCGGCGAGGCGGCCGGTTTCGTCCCGCTCGCTCCCGTAGACCGGGTGGAGGGCCCGGACCACCTTGTGCCCGAGGCGCTGCAGCTCACCGATCACCGTGGTCACGATGAACGGCCGATCGTCGCAGCTGACCTCGATCACCGTCCCCGCCGGTCGGGCCCCGTCCAGCGCCACTTCGGGGTCCACCACCCGGACCTTGATCTCGCCCGGCGCCCGCCCATCGACAAAGGCGAAGCTGCCGGCGACGGCGCCGGCCACGGCCGCCGGGTCGGCCCCGCCGAGCTGGGCCCCGGGGACTCTGCGGAGCACGGCGCGGGCGAACTGGGCGACGAGCGCTCCTCGGGGCCCGGATGAGGCTGCGACGCGGCCCAGGATCGGGGCGAGCGCGGCGTCGGCCGCACCGGCGAGCGTATCGTCGCCGGCGGGCTGCGCCTCGCCGGTCCCCTCGCTCACGGGCCCTCCCGTCGCTCCCTTTCCCCCGACTGTACCCGGGGCCCGAGAGGTGCACCCGGACCGTCGCGCCGCCGTGCCCTGCCGCTGTTCGTCGCCCGCCGGGAAGTACGCTGCACCCGTGCCAGCAGGTGCAGTGATGGCGCGCGCCGGGTTTGGCCACGGGTCGTGGCAGGCCCGCCTGCGCACGGGAATCATCGTGTTCCTCGCGCTCTGTGTGCTGGCCTTGGGGAGCGGGTACGCCTACTTCCGCTACCAGGTCAGCCGAATAAACCGGGTGACCATCCCGGGGCTGGCTGCGGACGGGGACAGCGGCGACAGCATCATGAACGTGCTGCTCGTGGGCTCCGACAGCAGGGCCACGGCCACCGGCGACATCGCCGACGCCACGGGCAAGGGCGATGCCGGCACGACGGGGCAGCGCAGCGACACCATCATGATCCTGCACATCGACTCCGGCGCGCAGCGGGCCGCCATCCTGTCGATCCCGCGCGACCTCTACGTTCCCATCGGCGGCACCGGGCCCAAGGACAAGATCAACGCCTCGTTCTCCGAAGGCGGCCCCCAGCTCCTCATCGCCACCATCAAGCAGACACTGGGCATCGACATCAACCACTACGTGGAGGTCGACTTCGAGAGCTTCTCCCGGATCGTCGACACCATCGGCGGGATCAAGGTCTACGTGGACGCCCCCGCCCGCGACTCGATGACGGGCCTCGACCTCCCGGTGGCCGGCTGCAACGAGCTGGACGGCTACCAGGCCCTGGCCTTCGTCCGCAGCCGCTACTACGAGACCTACGAGAACGGGCGGTGGGTCTCCGGCACCAACTCCGACCTCGACCGCATCACCCGCCAGCAGGACTTCATCCGCCGGATGATGAAGAAAGCGATCTCGTCCGGCCTCGGCAACCCCCTCACCTTGAACCGGCTGGTGAACATCGGCGTCAGCAACCTCACGGTGGACCAGACGATGTCGACCAAGGACATCACCACCGTGGCCCGCAAGTTCCGGTCGATCAACCCGGACACCATCGACATGCTCACGCTGCCCACCACCGACGCCTACATCGGCGGCGCGGCCGTCCAGCTCCTCGACACCAAGGCGGCGCAGCAGTACATCGACCGCCTCAACGGGGTGGCGGTGGACGACACCACGGGGGTGAAGCCGGCGGACGTGGCCATCGACGTCCTCAACGGCAACGGCTTCGACGCCTCGGCCTCCAAGGCCGCCTCCGCCCTGACCCAGGCCGGGTTCAAGGTCGCCGCCACCGGCGACGCCGACACCTACAGCTACAGCCAGACGATCGTCCGCTACGCCCCCGGCCGCCAGGACAAGGCCGCCCTGTTGAAGAACAGCCTCAGCGCGGGGGCCATCGTCCAGTCGGACCCCACGCTCGTCAATGCCGATGTCGCCCTGATCCTGGGCGCCGACTACACCGGGGTCCACCTCACCGGATCAAGCGCCACCCAACCCGCCGCGACGACCGGTGCGTCGTCTGCCCCGGCCGGCCCGACGACCACCCTGCCCCGCCCCTCCTGCTGACCCCTGGGC
>Ga0310811_10002406_pt1 | contig 23403 bp, 31 predicted proteins | sample YCmetagenome_FD_207642 | JGI IMG/M metagenome (GOLD analysis project Ga0310811, IMG submission 207642) | Soil microbial communities from experimental microcosm in Duke University, North Carolina, United States - YC | ecosystem: Engineered > Artificial ecosystem > Soil microcosm > Unclassified ... | reverse complement strand
CCCTTCCGCGTCCGATGAGATCTTAGTTAGTATAAAGCCTGATGGTAGCGCTACTATTCATTACTTCCCTTTACTGTACTTCCCTAGCGTTTGGGTTTTACTTTAGAGTAGTAGTCACCATTAGGGCGTGCGCCCTGTGGTTATCATGTTTTGGCTTAGATTAGATTGCCTAATCAAGCCTTGCTTCTTGCCTGCTTTGCCTTTGCTCTCGCTTTTCATCATGCTCGCTTTCACTCACGTCACTTCATGCTCATTACAAATCCCTACACTGCTCCTTGCCTTCCGCATCACTTGCGCGCTTTCACGTGCCCATGCGCACCATAGGCGCACGCCTTCCCGCGCTTTGCTTACCTTAGCGCGCGCTTACTGCGCTCCGCTTACTGCGCATTTCTCATCGCGTGCTTTGCGCCTTTCTATATCCTTGTGCGCATCCCCTGTCTACTTGAGTTCTCTTTATTCCTGGTTCTGTGTATGGTAGCAGTCCCCTTTAGGGTCAAACACATCTGTCTCAGACATAGCAGCCTAGGCGCAGTGAGACCCGACATACTGCCTCACCAGCAGTGTTGTTGATCTCACATCTAGAGATTGATTGCGCACACTGCAGTCAGACTTAGTTCCATCACTGGATCCGGATGGATGGGAATTAGCGCGGTCAGATGTGGATGGTTTCGGAGGATTGAATGATGGGGACTTGGTTTCTCTAGAGATTTCACCCTTATGTTCCCAGTAACGGGCATCGATAGTCTGGGCAAGGGTTTTGAACTCAGAGAGGGTAGCAGGTTTACCCATGCGACTGATTTCGTCCTTAATACGAGCTGGAAGTCCGTTATAGAATTGGCGACATAAGGCTCCATCACCCCATCCACAGACCTGCGAAGCAAGCCTTTGAAATTCTACAACATACTTATTAATACGTTGCCCTTCGTGCATATTGAGTTGCTTGAGTTGCATCTCAGCATCTCCAGATGGGTCATGGGGTCTGAAATTAGTTTGAAGTTCTAGCATGAACTCGGAGTAGTCATCCATCCAATCTGGACGAGAACTTAGCCCACCCGAAAGGAGGTCAGGTTCAAACCATTCGAGGGCCATGCCCTTAAGATAGGACTGGGCGAAGTTAACTTTGGCCCGGTCTGAGTGGAAAGTATTGGGTTTGCTCTGGAAATTAAGCTCGCATTGAACAAAGAACGCGCTGTAGAGACTCAAGTCTCTATGGGCGCATACAGACCATATAGCAAGACCTTATACTGGACCTGTTGAAGTGTGGCGACCTTCGCGATTTTTGCGATTTTTGCGATTTGGCGATTTGGCATTTTGGCGTTTTGGCGTTTTGGCGTTTTGGCGTTTTGGCGTTTTGGCGTTTTGGCGTTTTGGCGTTTTGGCGTTTTGGCGTTTTGGCGTTTTGGCGTTTTGGCGTTTTCGCGCATCTCGCGTTTTTGCACGTTTCGCATTTCTTTGCATTTCACATATACCGCGCGTTTCATGTTTCGCATATTTCGCGCATTTCGTGTTCTTGCGTCTTTTGTGCATTTCGTGTTCAGATTCCTCGCGTTTTTGCGCATCTCATGAATTATGCTCATCTCGCAATCCCACACAGTTCGCAATTCGTGCACTCACATATCTCACAGGATTCGCATTCTTGCGCATTTCGCGTATTTTGCATTCTCGCGTTTTTCGCGTTTCGACATGCGCTATCGTGCGCCTCCCTGGGACCCATCGCATTCCGTTCACATGTCCTGTCCTCATCCTCCAAGGTCCATTGGTGCGTATCTCACTTGGTTTCACTCACACTATATCACATATGTCCTTGCATTCACATTTATGTTCATTTATCTCATTATGTGTTTATATTACATCACCCTTGTACGTTTAGCGCTACTTACTCGGCCCCGAGGCCTGGGAACTCGCTTAGCATGCTGACACGTCAGCGCATAGTTAGAGGTTTTTACTTTACTTCTCTGGCATCACTTAGACAATTAGTTAGTAGAACTTAGCATCAAAAATCCATCGACTAGAGATTCCTCCGTTGCATTCCGCAGTAGCCTTCAAGATATTCCCGAGAAGCACATCCACTTCTCCTTCAGTATCTACCCTCGAGTTAGAAAGCCCTGCTTTCGCGTTTTCAGAGAGTAACACACTTCGCGATATTTCCGCGCTTTTTCCCGCGCTTCGCGACTTACAGCGCATTTTCGTGCGCCCTTAGCCAGACCAAAGCCCAGCCCACGACTCCCCTCTCCTACAGAGGAAATCTCTTCTCAGTAGCAATCCCCTTGGGACGAGCTATATCTCGTGTCCAGAGGAGCACTGTAGAGCTCACATCAGGTCTAGCCCACACCCACTCATCATTCCTCGCCTTCAGCACGCAACTTCCTAGGCTCGGATCCATCAAAGGTATCTGGCTCGCGAACTTTGACTTTTGAGTCGTCCGAAAAGGAAGTGCATCGGTTATTACGTGCAAGGTTATTGATGGCTTCGAATAGCTGCATGAAAACACGGTCCTGAGCGTTAAGGCCATCGTCTTCATCATCCGGACCTCCACCTTCATCATCGGGTGGGTTTCCACCTGGAGTATTATCATCTTCATTGTCAGGATCTTCATCGTCCGGGGCTAATCCAGATGGAGTACGCGTAGGGGTCTCTGGGTGCCTACGGTTCATCAACTCGGATGTACTCTGAGCTGGTCCAGATATGCTAGCGCGACGTTGAGAGAAACTGGTGAAGGTATTGACTATGGGTGTAGGGTCTCGTCGTGTGGACACAAGTCCAGCATTATGGAGGGAGTTCTGTATAGTTCTAGTGGGTGCCATGGAGAATATTGTGAGTATACTCGGAAAGGTGTGAGTTCGAATATACTGTTAAGGTCATACTCAAGGGGTAATGGATCCGAAGGGCTTCAGCCTCAGCTCGTATGCTGTGCCCCTTTCCCGAGTATAGCCCCATATTTCAGAATGCTATACGTATCGTATCCGAAGATCCAGATGGCTATTGTAGTGTATCCGAAGGTCCAGACGACTATCGTATGGTATCCGGGTAGAGAGGAAGGTAACGTATTCCTATCTGAAGACAAGGAATAGTATTGTATGATATCCGAAGGTAAGGATTAGTATCGTATACTTATCCAGATGGCATCCGGATATCAGACGGGAGTATAAGAACTAGTCTAGACAAGTCTAGGACTAGAAACTTGCAGAGTATTGGCTATCCGTAGATAGAGGCAGATGCGTACAGACTATCGGATACAATCCTTAAGTCTCGGAGGGTGACAAGAGTTGTTAAGACTCAAGTCCGGATAATGGAATGAGGACAATCTAAGATGATATTTGAACTGGGGTGCTTTAAGACATATACAAGAGTTTATATACGATAGAACTATGCGAGAGGCTATGCACAAAGTATCACAATGTATAAGCAACACTTATTAGAAGTCAAACATACGCCGGAAGTTAATCACAAGTGAAACGGATCAGTAAACATAGCCGGAAGAAAGCATAACTGATATACCAGAAAGGAGGATATACTAAATGGAGGAAATAAGCAGTGTTTAACGTTATATGAACAGGATATGAATGAAGAAGCTTATTGTGACGGATCCGGTACGGATCTGTGGATTGGATCTGACATCCAGAACTTCAGATGAGAAGCGCGAATGTATGGGATATGACAGAGCGCCCGGATGACGGCAAGTAATTCCCTATTGAAGATCTGGTAGTTTCATTCCACTGGGTTCAAGGACTGGGACAGGTAACCACATGGGTGGTACTGTCCATTATCGTCAGTCTGAAGGAGCACCACGCCAGTAGCCACAAGAGAAGTGTCAGTTGCAACAGTAAATTGGCAAGTGGGATCGGGGTTTCGAAGGACTGGTTGATGAAGGAAACAATCCTTCAAGGTCCGGAACAATTCGTTACATGCATCAGTCCACAAGAACTGGACATCTTTCTTCATAAGATCTATCAGGGGATGTGTGAGGTCAGAGTAGTGTGAAATGAAGTTCTGGTAGAAGTTGCAGAATCCCAGAAAGGACTGAGTCTCTTTCACCGTAGTGGGAACGGGCCAATCCCTGATTCCATCCAGTTTAGCGGGGTCCATGGTTACATGGCCTGGTTTGATGATCATGCCAAGGTATTCCACTTCTTCAGCATCGAACACACACTTCTCCGGTTTCAAAAATAACTGTTCCCGATGTAGAGACTCAAGTCTCTACGGGCGCGTACAGACCATATAGCAAGACCTTATACTGGACCTGTTGAAGTGCGACGACCTTCGCGATTTTCGCGGTTTTCGCGTTTTGGTGTTTCGACGTTTTTGCACTTCGCATTTTCGCACATATCACGCACATCGCACTTTTCGCGCTTTCGCGCATTTCGCATTTTCGCATTTCACATATAGCGCGTCTTCCACGCATTTCGCATCTCGCACAATTCGCGTTTCAGATTCCTCACGTTTTCGCGCATCTCACGAATTATGCACATCTCGCGTCCCCACACAGTTCGCAATTCGCACACTCGCGTATCCCGCGCATCTCGCATTTTCGCGCATTTTGCGTATTTTGCATTCTCGCGTTTTTTGCGCTTCGACATGCGCTACCGCGCGCCTCCCTGGGATCCACCGCATTCCGTTCGCATGTCCTGTCCTCATCCTCCAAGGTCCATTGGTGCGTATCTCACTTTGTTTCACTCGCATTCCATCATATATGTCTTTGCATTCCCCTCTATGTTCATTTATCTCACTAGTTGTTTACATTACATCACCCTTGTACGTTTAGCGCTACTTACTCGGCTCCGAGGCCTGGGAACTCGCTTAACATGCTGACACGTCAGCGCATAGTGAGAGGTTTTGACTTTACTTCCTTACTATCATTTAGATTATTAGTTAGTGGGACTTAGCATCACAAATCCATCAACTTCAGATTCGATCGTCGTATTCCGCAGTAGCCTCAGGATATTCTCGAGAAGCACATCTACCTCTCCTTCAGCATCTACCCTCGAGTTAGAGAGCCCCCGCTTTCGCGTTTTCATAAAATAACGCACTTCGCGATATTTTCGCGCTTTTTCCCGCGCTTCGCGACTTACAGCGCATTTTCACGCGCCCTTAGCGAGACCAAAGCCCAGCCCACGACTCCCCTCTACTACAGAGGAATCTCTTCTCAGTAGCAATCCCCTTGGGACGAGTCATATCTCGCGTCCAGAGGAGCACTGTAGAGCTCACGTCAGGTCTAGCCCTCACCCATCCATCATTCCTCGCCTTCACCGATGGATTATCTCCAATATTCTTCTGGTCTGCTTTTGATGTTCATCGAGCATCTTCGAAAAGATGAGAATGTCGTCCATATAGATTACTAGCCATCCTTCATTAATCTCCTGCTGAAAGGTCCGATTCATGTACGCCTGAAATGTGGCTGGCGAGTTACAGAGGCTGAAAAACATGACATTAGGTTCGAATAATCCAAATTCCATAGTGAAAGCTGCTTTCCAGCGGTTGTCAGGGTGGATCTGGATATTATTATACCCAGATCGGACATCCATCTTGGTGAAGTACTTGGTGTCATGTAGTTGAGCGATCAGCGTAAGAGGGAGGGGAAGTGGATAAGAGTTCTTTATTGTCCAATCATTGATGTACCGGTAGTCTTGACAGGGGCGAAGTTCTCCACTCTTTTTGCCAACAAAGAAGAACCTGCTCGCTTGGGGAGACTTCAATTCAGAGATAAAACCTTTCTTCCTATTTTCATCGATAAATGCCTTGACCGCTGACCGTTCCTTTTCAGATAAAGGGTAAATCTTTGATGTCTTCAGGATAAAGCCTGGTTTCATCTCAATACGATGGTCAATTCTGGGTCATTGAGGAGGGAGCTGATTGAGACCATTTTTAGCGAAAATGTCTCGGAAATCATGGAGATAGCTAGGTACCAGTTCTTCGAATGATTTCTTTTTCTGTTCTACTTTGCTATGTGCTCTGGCGATGGCAAACTGTTGAGCTTTATTGCTGAATTTCATCTCGTTCTTGGAAGTACCGTCTTTAGTGAGAGGGGAATCAAGGGAAACATTCTCAATAAGGTGCATCTCCGTTCCGTCCTCCAAATATTCAATAAGGACATCTTTGTCTTGTAGCTGATAAGTGGTGATGTCGGTTACCATGGGTTCATAATTTCCCCAAATATCCTCCTTAGTATTGAAGATGGGGGCCGTTTCTTCTGGAAGTGTCATCTCCTCATCAGGGATGTCTTCAATGGATGCGGAAGGGCAAGTCATGGAGTCAATACGTTCAGGTGTCACTGGCTCGACTTTCGTCGGAACTGTGGAGTCAATGCATTCAGGTTTCACTGACTTCTTGAGCTGGGAATGTTCATACTTTGGTTTCTTCTGAAGAAGGAGGGGCAATCCATTCTTCTTTCGTTTGCTGTCAACATTTTCTTCAATCAAATTGAACTTGGGAGTCCTAGGCAAGGAGAGCGTCCCTGCCTTCCATCGGATTATGGGATCCATAGCCCATAACCACGGGATTCCAAGCAAAATCTGATCACGCTTTCCAAGGCGCATGACATTAAACTTGCCAATCATGGCACAATCGTCGATTTTCACAGTTAGTATGCAATAATGCGTAATCGGGCTGCCTTTGGTTAAACTTCCATTGGCGGTAGTTACTTTGAAGGGTTTAGAAAGGCGATGAGTTCAAATCTTATGGAGTTAAGTCCTTGGAGATGAAAGTTCCTGCCGCTCCCGAGTCAACAACGGCGGTGGTTTCGACGGTTTTCAGACGAGTTTTGGAAATAAGAGTCATCAGAACATGCAGTTCCTTTCGTTCTCCAATAGCCTGTACAAGTCTTACTGTTACATCAGAAGATACTGACGTCATACCAGTCTTCCACATCAAAAATCCTCTGCAAGACAGCAATTTTCCATTTCATCGTCTTCTTCTTCGATCTTCTCCTGCCTAACTGGGACCTTCTTCTTCTTCTTCTTCTTCTTCTTCTTCTTCTTCTTCTTCTTCTTCTTCTTCTTCTTCTTCTTCTTCTTCTTCTTCTTCTTCTTTTTCTTCTTCTTCTTCTTCTTCTTCTTCTTCTTCTTCTTCTTCTTCTTCTTCTTCTTCTTCTTCTTCTTCTCAGGGCAGCTATTGGCACAGTGGCCTCGCTTCTTGCACACAAAGCATAGGCCTTTAGCCATGCAATCAGCGCGTTCTTCTGCATCGAGGCAATCTACATCCATCGCATCATCGTCTTTCTTCTTAGGCTGGGGGCGGTAGTGGCAGTATCAGTTGGTGTTGGTAAGGGCGATAGTAGTTTTACCGCGATTAATATTGCTATCAATCTTAGTGACAGCGGTAATATACTTGTCAAAATCAGTAGGGATTTCTCCCATGAGGTGAACGACGCACATGAGGTTGTCGTTTAGGCCTAAGTTGAACATATGGATAAGGACATGTGATTCCTTGACGTTGGCTACCACTATGAGTGAGCGGAACTTGGCGACATAAGACGTGAGACTTCTTCCAAGCTGTTTAAGCTTCTGGATCTTGTTGAGCGCGACTATGCTCGCATCAGCAGGGATAAACATCTCCCGAAATTCTTTTTCAAAATTGGCCCAAGTTCCATACTTGGCCGTTCTTCCTTCACATACTTGGTAAAAGGTATCCGACCAGGATGAGGCCGTTCCTTCTGTCATATAGGCAAGGGCAGTGACTACCTTTTTCTCATCAGTGGAGTAGACCATGGTGTTAACAGTAAAATACGCTTTGACAGAGTGCAGCCAACGTGAGGCTTTTCTGATGTTGCCATCAAAGGCAACAGGGGCTCCGGCATGGAGTTCAACTTCTTTCGTGGTGTGAGACATCCTAAGGCTAGGGTGGGTGGATAGCTGTCAGGGAGGTCTTTCTTCTGGGAATTCATCTGAAGACATTGAGCTGGAACTCAAACTATCTTCAATATTGGTGGGGATCAGGTGGGGTTCAGTAATAACCAACTCAGGGGCCACATGAAATTCTTCTTCCAGAGTATCCGGTTCTTCTGGTTCAGGATCTGGCTGGGTAGGGTCTCTTTCCCACCAGAACGTTCTCTGCCAAGAGCTTGTCTTGGACTGGTATCAATAAGGGGCATTGCAGATGGTGACGGTCAGATAAGGACTTTAATCTTTTGTTATGAACTGGGATGGGTTCTAACAACCTAGACTCAAAAGAGAGCCTTCATGGTTGAGTCTGGTCTAATGATGCAACGACAATAAAGTCTGCTTGCAAGGTTAATAGCTAACGACAAGGTACAACCTTGAAGTTAGGTTCAAAGGTTCAGACTGACGAAGAGGAGTGCTCTAAGTCAGAGATCGGTTCAGATGACTAAGCTTGGAGGGCTTAGATGAAGGAAGTCAAATGTCAGGTAAAACCCAGTAAGATTAAAGTAAAGAACTACATAGTACAAGAGCATGTATTTATAAGGAATCCTAGGAAAGGTTTAGGGCAGGTATGAAGACAAAGAACAACCGCCTGATTAAGTATGTATGCGCAGGGGGCGGTAAGCAATTCCGGAAAGGAAACATCAGTCATCTAGCGACAGCGGCAGCAGCAATTGTGATGTAATACAATGGTAGGAAAGAGAAGAAAATGAATAGGGACTAAGTGTATTGTAACAGATCTCCAGGGTTTGAAGAGGATGAGCATCAGATGGCAGTACTTTGGATAGACAAACTCCTGGTCTTGTTGAGGCATCTTTGGACCTATGGGAACAGGTATGAATCGATTCTCCCATCTTCTCACTCGTTGGAAATGAGTGCATGACTCATAATGCCCTGTCTGTAGTTCTCCAAAAGGATGTGTTTTGGCCAAAGAATGAAGGATATCATCTGCTGAAAGAGGCTGTTGTTCTGTTGTTGATGACGGCTGGTCAGTTTCCATTTCTTCTGAATCTTCTAATTCATCACTGTTGTCCAGCACAATGTCACTAGTAAGCTCATTATCATTATCAATTTCGTCCTCAGTGCATGAGTCCTCATCAATTGTATTCTCAGACTTCATTTTCTTCTTTTTCTTACCCTTCTTCACTTTGTTTACCTGTGCTACAAAGTCCCAGATGGATATGCAGTTAGATTTCTCATCTCGATGTAAGTAGTCCATAACTTGTGTTGCTTTGGGAATGACATTTCCAAAGTTATTGCTACTGATCCTGACTTCACCATTTTGAAGCTGCTCGATATAGACTCCTTCATCATCGAGAGTTCCTTCAACTGGCCTATGATCTAATTCATTCTCCTGCTCATCTAGAGCTACTTCAGTCTCATTAACATTATTGTGAGTGTTTCCCACCTTGGTATCATCAGCCATTGATGACTGATTGCATTCAGGACTCAGACTGCATTTTCAATGAAGGATTCAAAGTTAGTCCAATACAAATGATGGTACTCATGGCTTGTGAAATGGTCCTCAAAATCCATAAGGTACGAACAGACTTGCTGAGCAGACAGTTCTTGATGAGAAATCATTGAGTGAGCACATTTTTGCAGCATCTTTTTCACTCGTAAGGTGCAATCATCATCGTTTGGATCGAATGTCTCTAATTTGTGTACTGCCATTTCCATTGCAGCCAATGCAACGTGAGTCTTTAACTGAGACTTAGTGATATAATCAGCAATGTAATACAGAATTGCTTTTGCAGCTGGACCTGAGCTGATGAATTTGATGTCCATGTTGCATCTCATGGCTTCCAATATGCTTGTGTTGAAATGGTTGACTAGGCCATCTAAACACTTTAGAGTAATCTCACCTGTGTCTGGATCTGTGAAGCTTATCAGGTGTACATTTTTCTTGTCTAAATCAAAATGACATTCCTTTGGCTCTGGTGGGCCCCTCCAGTATTTCCAACATGTTTTTGAATGCCTGTGAGTCTGGCACTTTCCGGCAAGGAGATGCATGTCTTTCTTGCACATTGTTTCTAATAATTCATTTTCAGTTTTCTGGAAATTCACACCTCAAGTTGAACAGGGATGAATGGTCTGATTGCATATTGGTAAATCTTCCTCTGGGAGGTCAGGAATGCAGGTCGAGATGGTATCTTTGAGATACTGAAGGAGACAATCTTTAAAGGTCTGTTCATCATTTTGTAATATGTGGTCCTTAATTTCGTTGGGATTGAGACCACCTTCCAGCCATATCAACATATGACAGTGCAGTGTACCTCTACCTTGAGCTTCTACGCACCTGTAATACACACTGACAGGGCCAAGTATACCCTTATGAAGGTCTGTTCCCTTTCCTTCAAATTGCAGAAGACATTTGATGAAGGCTTTCATGTACACATTGAAGAATTTAGCTGCGACAGCTGGATTTCACACTACAAGGATAGATTGCTTGTGGAATTTTGGTACATCCTCTGGCAGAAGATTGTCAATATCTATCTCACTACCAGCTAGAAATTTAACCAGTGGGTTGTATACATCAGCAGGATTGATTGTAACATAAAAACTAGGCAATCCTTGCTCGCACATCAGACCACGGATTTCATTTCACATGTGTGCTCTTGCATGCGCAGATCCTGGGACTTCTGAGGTTATCACTTCCACTGCTTTCATCAAGCGCAATACAGATCGCTCATTGTCATTATTTGCAGATACAGTGTCACCACAAGTTACACATCCTGTTACACAGCAAACAGCCCATGGTGAAACAGCTGCAAGGTTTGTAGCTACACCTGGAAACAAGTCCCGCTTAACTTTTAAAGATGTATGTATCAGGATTTTTTGCTGCTGTAAAATGTTGAATGCTGTGAACAGAAACGAGTAGTGTTCTTGAAATCGACAGTCAGTGAGGTTAAAAAGATGCTTCACATGTCTCTTGATTGACAATGGTTCTGATCGCAGATGGTCCTCAAATCCCCCCAGTCCATAAGGAAACAATGTAGGATAAATCATTGGAAATAGATCTGGATCAAAAAACTCATTGACAGGTTCAGGATCATGAGGGACTTGGATATATCCACCACCTTTGTTCTTAATATGACAGACTGCCACTGCACGCAATTCATTTGCAGATGCATTTCCATCAACATCAGTAACTACGACCCTCTCAAAATTAGATTGTAGCTCATCAGCATGTGCCGATTGATCATTAGACAGCAAGACATTGTCATCCAACTGAACTGCCTCACTTCCATCGTATTTTGACGTCAGCAAATCACATGCATCATTAGGAAGAACGTGATCAACGTGGAAAGGCATCAACATTTTTTCCTCCATAGAGTTCAGAACATCCAAGTTAATGGTGATGTCCTTATACAAGCGATTGTGTTTTTGGAGCCAAACTAATGCAGCCCAAACCTTTTCTCTACGAGCTATCAAAGGCTTCGCCTTTTCCTCAAGCCATGCACGAGTTGGAGGACATGAGCCTACAAAAATGACACAGATCGGAGTGATGATATCAGCAACTGGAGGAGGTAAGACTTTTGAAATCCCTTCTGGGTGCTGAGGATAGATGATTATGTGGCCCTTGATCCCACATTGGTTTGTAGAAAGTTGCAGATCTTGATTTTCTTCCTTCAACTGAACGATCCAGCACTTTGCACAACAACGAGCAACCATCGCTTCCTCCACGACTGTCAAGTCCTTCAACTCATCAGGTACATCTCCTAAAAAAGTACGGTTTGCAAGACTGAGAGCAGGTCGTTTACCCTTGTTGAGCTTTTTGTGACATAGACTGCACAATAACAATTGAAATTTACCAGTGTCAGATTGTCTTACCCCTACTGGATTGACCATCAAGTCATGCAATGGACTGTCCAACTCTTAAAACGGAAGCTGAGGAAGAGGGCAGTCTTTGTCAAAATAATCATTAAACATATGTTGATCATTTTGACAGTCAGGCCTATGTAAAAGGGACAGATCAAAATCATCGGGAGATGCAATTACACAATCAGCATGCAAGGCACTCTCAGCACAGCACATGCAAGTAAATGTGGCTAGTTTTGCTGAAGAAGTCTCATCCTTAAACATTTGCACCAAGTGACACTTCAGCTCTGGAGACAGAATCTGAGGCCAATCAGAACGAAGCTGACGATGATGAATTTCATGAGCTTATTCAGAAGGTTTCAACTTAGCTTTCTTCAGCAAATTGATATGTTTTTTTAGCATGCAACGCAGTCACCCTGTTTTTGAGCCAAGTTCAAAATCAACATCATTTGCTTTTAATAGTCATTCCAAAGGACGTTGTTTCATATTAGTCAATATTACTGTCAAGAATGCAATTCTTCCAGAAAGGACTTCACCTTCATATTCACAATGCACATTCAACTGTTGATGAAGTGATTTGCACCCTTTGAATGCTTGTGATAGAAGAGAAGAACAAAGTCCCATGCCAACATGACGAGAAATAATCTCTTGAAGATCTTCAATAGACAAATGATCATCTACTGAAAGCCCATGTGCAACCGCCAAAGCACTCAGATCAGGTCTTCATAAATTTTCATAGCTGTCAAGAAACTTGTCTACAACACGATCTTTGCACTGAGAACCCGCTTTGGTAACAGATGATGAAGATGAACCTGCTTGGGTAACAGATGATGAACCCACTTGGGTAGCTAAATAGCAGATGAAAAAGAGAACAGATCATTTCAGCTATATGAAAACGATATGGACAAGCACACATACCTCCAGTTTCAAAGTTCCAAGTATGACCAGCACAAAGCCATGCAAGATCTGTCTCCAGAGGCCGAAGAAATCAAGAACCATTGAACCTCGCATTCACGAATGCAAGCCAATCACAACCAAGCTCAACATCGCACCCTTTCAAATAGACAGAGCAAAAAATTAGGAACACACACCAGTCCAGAACTCAATTCCACAGCCATGCCATCGTGATTACAAATAGAACGTGGCACATTAAAATTATGCAGAAAAGACAAGGACACGGTGGAGTCAAGACTCGCACCATCAACATGAATAACAGCAGGAACATCAGCAAAAGATCCAAGGAGTTCGTGATACATAGAAGACATAATAGTCGATGACCAACACAGAACGACATACGCAGAGAAAGAAATAATGTCACATGACCATGCGAACAAAACGCCTTTTTAAACTGGAATGCGTTTTACTGCCAAAATTTAACGATGAGGTTTTTTCGCGGATGACACACCAAAACTCACTACTTCGGTAGCGGGAATCACACAATTTATTAAAGTGGGGTTTAGAGAAGCACCATGATAATCAGAAACTAATAACTCCTTCAACTATTGGTCACATTACAGGCCATAGTCCTCAACCCTTCCACAGCAATAAGAACATCATTTCCCTGATCTAAACCTCGCACCTTCATTGCTTCGAGAACATCATCCACATATCTAACGAGCTCCTCGAGACCATCTTCCGAAGCAATCCGGGCATGCATCTTCGTGCCTTCCACAAGGACGAGAAGGAACTCGAAACAGTGTATGTCGTCAATTACAAAGGGGGCATAACACCATGCACTTCTCATCATGTCCCACCATTGCTGCCCTGTGATAGCATCGAACAATGTAACCGACGACTGTTCAGGTGCAATTCGAAGGAGGATGCCAGTGAGATGAAAGGCATGCAGCATGGATGATGTGTACTCTTCGATCATGCTGATGCACCAATCTATATGGTCATCCCTAAGCAGATGGGGGTGCCAGTTGGAATTCCTCGCAAGGGCAAAGATCAATTCGAGATAGCACAAGTCGCGGTCATAATGGAAGAAGTGGTGAGGGTCATTGGCAAGTGTTGTACCTGGTGGTGGACAAACTGCAGTCAGGATAGCGGGGGATAACTTTGTCAAAACCATGTCCCGCAGCTTCGCATCAATGACATCGATCGAGGCGATTTCTTCTCGGACAATATGAGCAGCGCGAAGAGCGGCATAACGCAAATGGACAGGCGTGTTACTGCCCATGCAGGCGATGAGGCTGTCGATGAATTGATGTAGTTTAGCAGGCCTACAGGACACTTTCATAACACCCAATAGAAAAAGGACGTCAAATGCCACTTCCTGGTCGTTGGAATAGATGTCGAGGTAGCAGTCCACCAGCCAGTCAAAGTTTGCTGGCGAGTGAGAAACGCCTGCCCCTAAACTTGAATTCGAGTAATTCCACAAGTAGGCAGGGTCCCGAGACACTTTGGCAGCAGTGAGCGTGAAGTGCAGTGCATTTCGCAGAGCTGCCAATGAAACCGAGGAATGATTTTGTTCGGATGACCCCGCTCGTAAATAAATCCTCCTACACGTGTCCAGGTTTCGCATAGTATCGGATGAAGGATTGTAGTGATTTTGAGCAACCTCAAGCATGCGACAGATAATGTCGAGGAGACTCCACGCTCGGCGTGTGACTCCTGTGCTGACTTTCTCGAGATCGCCGCCATCCGATGCCCATAGAACCCTTTGGAACCCCTTCAAAAGGCACTGCGTGACTTGACGCAGAGCAGCACTACACGATCTTTTTGTTAAACATAACAAAGAAGCATCAAATGAGCCAAGATCACCTTTTATCAATGCGAATTATAGTCTTCTTGTCAAACTGAACCCCGACCATGAGGCAAGCAAGAAGATTGCAATTAGCTATGATTTGGTCTGATGGAGAGGACGCAGAGGATAGCAACTTTGCTATCACCTCCATGGCGAATTCTTCTACAGTTTCAGTTACTCCCCCAGTGACAAAGTAGTAAGGAAGACAATGTGACAGCCACTTGAGGACAGAGTGGGGACAATTGTCGAACCAAAAAGTAGTCCGACAAATTCCATCACCGCAATCTTCCGGAATATACAAGTGCATAGCTGAGGCAAGCACCACCATGTTGGGTCTACTTTTGCAGCATTCAGTGATCTTTTTAAACATGTCACCGTCTTTTCCCCTGCGCAGGAGAAAATCGCCACGGCCAGGATATGCCTGAAGGACGTGGCCACAATATAGATGACTCATAGCCATTACACAAGCTGAGGCCTTCTCCTCCAACGACGGTACAATTTGCTCATCAGAACCGATGCAGCTTGTGAAGGTATCATACAGCTGAGGCAACATGTCTGAGACGTCGAGATCCAGGGGCCATTCGACCAGCGGAACAAGGCTGGCAGCAGCAAAAGACACTCTATGATCTGTGGATGTCTCTAGTAGCCACTTGATGCAAGGTGCTTCGAGATTGCGGGTGGGTATGTCCGGGAGTTCGAGGGAAAGGGCGCCATCATACACCAAATCATCCAGATGCTGGTTGAGCTGTTGTGCCTCTGAGTCTCCCTCATTTGTCGAAGAGCGCGGAATCAAAGAACGCAGCTCATTGTGATGCGTGGCGAATAACGGCTCAAGATAGTGTCGTGCAAATTTGCCCGTAGCACGCACAGTGCCTGGGGAGTGAAATGAGTGCTGGGTATCCTGTGCAATCATATATCAAAACGTCACCTATCAATGCTTCAGACAATCGGATACATCTCGGTCTGAGGGCACTAAGCATTCGTTGCAGCATAGCTTACAAGAAACGGTCAAAACCTGTGCACACGTAATAAAATATGGCTCACCGTGCGTTGACGTCCTGAGCTGCAGGAAATACCTGGAGGCTGGCTCGTAGATCAGTAATAAAACTTCTGTAATGTTGATTCAGACTGAAAACGACCAGGAGAATTCACGAAATAATCTTACTATCAATGCCCAACATGCGCAAGATCATTGACGCTGGCGTCTGAAATGGACATGAAGGAGATATCAAACATGCTATCACCGTCAGCGAATAGAACAGAAATCCGAACACCGTTGTGGTAATGATCACCCAAGCGATACCAGGCTGCTCGTACCACATGTGGGCGCCGAGGGCAATCCCAAAGAGAAGAAGGGAGGTTTGAAGCAAGATGGGAATGGACTGCACGTAAGCATCGAAATGCCAAGTGACAAGGCCGTTGAACATCTCTTGTCTATGCTTCGCTTGTTCCTCCTGCGAGCCGCGACCATGTCTCTTCGTCTTGTAGTACCCGAGCCACTGCTTGCCTAGTACGGCCCCGAATGCTGCTAACAAGCTCATGGACAAACTTGCGTATGCGACCATTTGGATCCTCACAGCCGGCACAGTCGGTGACCACGTAGGTGCTGGGACTGCGGGAGTGGAGCCCGCTGCAGTGAGGTTGCCGAGTCCAATATGCACAAGTTGCGTGAGAAGGGCATTCGTGGTGTCGCTGGGGTCGGGACTGAGAATGGATTCCATCGCGACAATGAAAGACGTGATAGTAGCGGAGAAAAGACCAGACTGATCAAACGTCAGTCTCAAAACGGATCAAAGATGGACACTCGAAACCTACTATGAGCAAGATATTCTTCATGTCGCTGTGAGATCGCTCGAGGAACCCGTCGTCTTGATCCTCTGCGACTAGTTCATACAATTCCCAGAAACGAGATCGAGTGTCCTTGCCACTCTGAGTGTTCGGCACAATGGTCGAGTTCTGAAGGACTTCCAACACTTTCTTCAGGGAATTTGCTCTGTGGGGGGTGTCCTCAGCTGCGATCGCTCGGCTTATTTTTCGCTCACAATTCGCTTAGAGTTGGCTGGTCCTCATTCGCCACAACTTTTTCCGCCCGGCTAAGATAATTTATGGGCTTGTTTAAGATCGCCATCGATAGTGACTTACGAAGTGGAATCGCCGTCCAGTGCAACTTTGGAAGCACTTTCCTGTTCGTGAGTTTCTGATAGCTGAGAAGGCCCAGTGTTCGAGCTGTAGTTCGGGTGAGAAGTTACACAGAAGTATCAGGGCAGAACCACTTACATCCCTGATGGTAGCTTCATCGCTGAAGGTCCACCATTTTCCTTCTGCCTATCTTGCTGTTATATGGGTGACGGACGGCAGGAATCGGCCACTTACTCTGAATCCTTCGTGGGTCCTAGGGTACCCAGTTCTGGGGCAGGCTGCTCGTCGATATGGATGCGCTGGTCCTCGGCGCCATCAGTGCTGGATACTTTTGACATGAGTGAGTGAGAGCTATAGATATTTGGATCCAAAATAAAAGCCAGTGGAATTAGGAAGAGTCTGAGTGCTCACTGCTCAGCGCACAAAGGTAAGCACTAGCGTGGTTGGTCAAACACGTGTATGTTGACACTCAGTGAGGATATTCGTGAACGTTACCGTCCTGGTGTAAGTTAAGTTAAGTTGTGGATATGAGCTAAGCCAAGTCTAGATTAATCTATTTATCTATCTATAATCTATCTATCACTATGTATTAGTCACTATCTATCAGAGGTACCCACTAAGAAATTTACGAAAGCGGTTGTAATCACGTGCTGCTGAAAAATCGTCATTGGCCAGATATCACGTTACCCTGGGAATCCGCTCAGCATCCCTTTTGCCAGTCCTGGTCCTCGTAGATCTGGGGCTGGTCACGAGTCTAGGTTATCACAGTCGACCAACATTTTTCAGTGCTTTTAGGCCTCGAAACTTTTCTGGACAACGGGCGAAAAACACCTAAACAACGCAACTGTGAACTCCCCTAGTAGACTACTAGAGTGTCTTCAATCGAACTACTCGATCCCATACCTCTTGCTGTCAGCTGTTCTTTAAGAAACCTGCTCATTCCTGCAGACCCTTCGATTCAGCGCAACGCCGCAGACCTCTTTGTATTAATAGAAGGCTCCTTATCATGGGTCATCGCTCATCAGCACTTCGAACCCCTCAAATTGTGAGGCATTATTTGTCTCAGTCATTAGATTTAATCACTGACATTGCCATTATATTGACAGTTTGAAACTGGCAATGGAAATTCCGTAGATAACACTGCTGCCTCTGCAGGTTCGGCAACGTGAGCTTTCAACCAAGGATCGTGAAGAAATGGTCTCATGCCATGACAGCCGCCCGTTGACGTTACCAGTCGCACCAGTGCCAGTATCCAGTATCACTACGCAGCCGTATGTCTGATCATCATATCATTATGGATGGGACTGAACATGCGAGCTACAGAGATGCTCCATCCCAAATATCACCGCAAGTTCAGGCATCCAACACCATGGATGAAAATCTTGTACAGTAAGTATTTCACGCAGCTCTGAGCTATAAGACACTTTCTCGCGAAACAACAGTGGCGTTGTGAAGCCGGTTACCCCTGGTGCAAATAAACCGCAGCTGTAAGTGCAAATTTCCTCATAATTTGCAGATATCAAAATAAGAGGCACAGATTCAAAGTGGCCTTCGATGGGGACCCATTTGCCATTCCGTCTACATCCATCAAGAAGCAGTCAGATTATCCTACGGCATCTGGTGGCTTGGGCGATATCTGGAAGTGCTCAATGTCCATCGATCCAGCGACCTCTACTGAGGTTCGTATGATGTTATCCTGAAAATTTCTTCCACTAATATCTGTTGGACAGGTTGCTGTCAAAACTATCAGGGTTAACGACATGCTCGATGAAGAAGCCATCCAAAAAGCAAAGAAGGTATGCTAACATTTATTCCCTTATGTGCAGTGCATTGAATATCCACTTGTAGAGACTTCGTCGCGAAGTAGCCGTATGGATCAGACTGAGGCATGCGCATGTTCTCACTCTTTACGGCACGGTCTCCGGTTTTGGACCATTGCCTGCTTTTGTTTCCAAATGGATGGATAACGGAGCACTGGACAGTTACCTGCAGCGCACAAACCTTACCATGGAACAGAAACTGAAGCTTGTGAGATTTATCATATCAGATATAAGTCCTTACTCAATGGCCTTATTTAGTTGAAACAAGTGGTGGATGGCTTGAAATATCGTATGGGATCGCCGTTCCGAACACACGTTTTCTTTCTGACAATCTCTCTAGTTCACGAACGGGGAATAATCCACGGGGACCTGGCCAGTGTATGCACTGTTCGATGCTTTGGAGTCCTCGCTAACTCTATAATTAAAGACAAATATTTTGATCGACCGTGACGGCGATGCATTTTTGGCAGATTTCGGTATCTCGGTAGCTCTCGCAGAGAGTAACAGTTTGGACTACTACTGGCACCCGGGTGGCTCTATCCGGTGGTTAGCGCCCGAATTGATCGGCCCACTCGAACTAGAAAGCACTCCGGATGACGATTATGATTTCCCAAAACCAAACAAACAGAGCGATGTATTCTCGCTCGGTTGTATCATACTACATGTAAGTCACGCATGCTAGACCCTGTTCGAACTTCACCTGAATTTTCCATCGTACAGGTCTTTTCGGGTAGGCCTCCCTTCTGGTGGCTTAACAGTGCTCAACGTGTATTCAATGCTCGGATCAAGCGCGTAGAACCATATCGGCCCGAACCTAGTATAATCATTAGCCCGCAGCATTTGGATTTCGTGCGGAGATGTTGGTCAGCCCACCCTGAGGATCGCCCTTCTGCTAGGGATGCTTCTTCCTTTGTGGAAAACGAACTGAGAAAGGCTTCCTCCCCCCTGCCTAACTAGCTCAGCGATGCATGTCACGGTACACAGGCATAGATTGCGGTTGAAGCTCACCTATATATAAAGGAAGAATCTCGATCAGCTTGACCAACATGCTCTTATTTTCGGGCGTTATTATACCACCGAGCACAGTACACATGTACGAAGCCGTATATACGTTATGTAAATTATGGTAGCTTGTATTGGAGAAGTATGCACCATCCTTGGACCAACATAATGACGTCACCCAGTGGTCATGTCTACGCACAATCTGAAGCCCATATCAGCTGTGCCAGACCTATCATCACTCACATATGACGGCGTCACCAACCCATCCTCACACTCACAACCCTCATCCTTTAGCCCATCCGATGCACACTCGAATCCTCCACCACATTCGCCCTTCCATCCTCAAGTGCTTGCGTTGACTCATGCGCACCGAGGAATTGTTTCGCAGAAGAAACACATAAACAGATTAAAGGACTACTTCGATGCGGGCCGACGACGAACAAGATAAAGCCCACAGCATCCTATCAAAGGTTCTCCTGCTTCGAAATCAGAAGATTGCCGCTGAGCACTTTGTGTGGGCCGTCCATGAGACCCTTGTGGCCCTGCTACAGCTTGTCCCTGCCGTGCGGAGCTGTTGACCGTGTTGTTGTTCGTACGCTGCATAGCCTCTTCTGCTTCTGCATCAGTCTCAGGAGTTATGCCATATCTCTGTAAGATTAATGGCAATGATTGATGTCAAAGAGGGACATGTATTGGTGATGAACTACTCACATCTTCCTCACGGCAAGGAGCAACATCGACCGGACGCCTGGAGATTGTGACAGGAAGTAAGCTGAAATTCATTCGTCGGGACTGGAGTTGAATTGAAGAGGACAGATTTGTAGGTGGAATGCCGGAGCGCAGGAAATCAAACAAATTGCGCAGACCACGCGGAGATGATGTATTTGATGAGCGATGAGGCGTACGGTTCGTGTCATCACCCCAGAAATCATTGCCCTGTCTCAGTGTCAGGCCTGGCAAGAGCACAGGAAGGATCAAACTGGACTCACATATCTCGCCAAACCTCTGTTATTGCTTTGTCGTATAGGCGGGAGAGGGATCTGATGAGATAAATGAGAAAGGATCAGGTTATTCGCAATCAACTAGCGTACATCTCTGGATCGAGCTGCATGCCCCTGATAAAGAATTCAGAAGAGGTATGAAAGAAAAGCAGAATAACTCGCCTTGAGCTTCGTATTGGAATCTGCATTGTCCTGACCAATGCACAAAACTATTTAGAAAAGACACTGACTCAATAATATACACACGCACGCCAATCCCACGAGCGCGCTTGAGTACTGCTTCCAGGTTCCACACATAGACTTTTGCACCCAGCCCAAAGGTAGCACTGGCAAGGTATTGTGCATCAGAGGACATAGCCACGGCCGAGACGCAATCGTCATGCCAGAGTGGGTCTTTGATTTGCTGATTGGTTTCGAGGTCCCAGATGCGAACTGAGTAGTCAACTGATGCACTGACAAGATGACATCCATCGGTAGACAGACAAATGGAAGTGACGATTTGGGTATGACCGTGAAAAACGACAAGTTGTTCCCCATCAATCGATTGCCATTTTCGGATGGTGCAATCATATGAGCCAGAGAAGATGTATGCACCATCCTTGGACCAACATAATGATGTCACCCAGTTGTCATGTCCCTCGATCTCGATGAGCAGCTCGCCGTCCTTTGACCAAATGCGGATCATATCGTCTTGACCGCCGCTTGCTAATTTGTCACCTTGTGGAGAGTATTTGATTGTCCACACAGGTTTATCGCTTCCCTTTATTGGAGGTGCAATTTGTCGGCCAGTGCCTGGGTTCCATCGTCTTATAGTGCCGTCATCGAATCCGCCTGCTACCTCCGCCCCATTCGGAGACCAATCAAGGCACCACACTTCACCATGATTGCCCTCCCACGGTTGACCTATCAAGCTCCCCTCCTTTATGTTCCACAGTCGCACTCTGCCGTCTTCGCAATAGCCCACAATCATCAATCCATCTGGAGACACTGCTATTCTGTTTACATCTCCTCCCTCATTGTTGAGTGGCTTTCCTACCGGCTGTCCAGCTCTTGTCCACCGGCGAAATAAACCATCCGAAATGCTCATTGTGTCCTCACTGGTGCCCAACCAGGCAAGGTTGGTATTGTACCACGAGCTGCCACAGTTGATGATGCACTCTGGCATCACACTCCCTGCTGGACGTTCTGGTGTTGGTTTCTTCCACGATGTGGTCCGAGTGTTGTGATTGACGAAGTAGGACCGACCGAGTGGTGAGATGTGCCATTCGCATCCAGGAATGAGAAACCAGGAGATGTCTACGCTTGACTGTGAGTTTCTCGCTCTCATCGCACTTTTCGTTGCTCACCTAGTCGCACGCCCGGTAAAGGTCGTTGAAATGTACTCATAAAGAATACCTCATCGTGATATACTGGTTTGGCACTCCCCACCTCCTCATCCTCTGTCCACATAGGAGGGAGCGCTTCATTCCCTCCTGCTTGATGCTGAGTCAGTTGATCGATTTCACCATACACTAGCTCACCTTCCCAAAGTGCATCCTGGCGGTGTTGTGCACCATAGGGTGGCGGATTCTTTTCACGCTTCAGGGGAGGAATTGGACCTGGTGAGTCTAATGGCAGTCCTCGATCTGCTTGTCTCTGATTTTCCGATGTGCTTGACTCTGGCTTCGCATGCGGCATGACGATGGTTGGGGATCTTGGCGATAGCGGAGATAATGTAGAGACTTGTAAGATATGCTGTTTCACATGCTGTATTTGCAGGCGCTCTGCTTAGGTGATAACCTGTGCAGTGGAATGCTGTGATCTTAGGCCCATCAGATCCCAAATCGATCAATCGCGGACCAGCACCCCGATTTTACCGTTTCTTACGCCATTCAATTGCACGCTCGTTTCTGCATATTCAGTGAATCATATTTTCACTGGTCATATGTTTTCAAGACGTTCAGACCAACATGTGCAGTATACATTGATCTTTATATGACAATATGCGATCTAATAGGCACTCGAAATAATTACAGTAATACCCACACACATACCCAGAACACCAACATCTAAGGAAAAAAGCGGGCAGCAGAGCAATTGAGATGTAGCTCGAATCCTAGCATAACTATTTACAACACTGTAATGACGAGGTTCAACGAAGCGCGCACAAATGAGTTACATTCAAATCCATCCATGCACTTCCCTACACTCGTAGTCAACGAGGATCGGTATAGATACGCTTACTTAGTTATCAAGAATACACATCATGAAATAGTGCCACTAGGTGGTGTTGTTTATGTATGGAACACACACGTTCGGATCGTGGAGCGCCGCAGGGTCCTGCGTCAAGAACCCGAGTTTCAACCCCTCAAGGTAAGACCTGTAAACAACCATCAGACCATGCATAAAGCACCCTAGTAACCATCACAACTAACCATTGCCTCGCAAGGGCATTCCCCTGGGTGAGGTTTGATATTTCAATTTTAAAGTTCCAGTACTGAAGCATTCTTCTTTCAGCAACGTCCTGATCAAACACAAATCAAACACGTACAATCCATCCAGCACTTTTACTGTACGCCAACTTCTGTGCGTCAGCCCACTTGCAGAGGAACTCGTCCGTGGCATTGAACTGTGTCGCAAGTACCCATTCTCCGAACCAGAGCGGAGAGTTACCGACTGCTGCGTCAGCCTGCATACGTTTAAGATCTTTACTGAAAATGAGTACGTCATTGCCGAATTAACGAAGAAGACGCACTGCAGATACTGGTCATGTAAGACTTCGGGTCAGCAGCTGCAATTTCCTATATAAAGATGTTAATATGAAGCAACAAGCTACATGCACACGACATACGCCATGCCTGTAAAGAGAATATTAAGAAACCACGAGAACTTTATGTAGTCAACTGCGCACTCACGAGTACAAAACATGGTTGTCATAAGCTTGGGGGCCAATCGCCACGTCAGCTGGGTTAGAGGGTTTGTTTTCCTGCCAGTTCACATCCATGAAGCTACGCATACCA